>OFRD01000866.1_pt1 | contig 11136 bp, 9 predicted proteins | sample 1543041 | NCBI WGS metagenome assembly OFRD01 (sample SAMN07774234, study PRJEB24372) | wastewater metagenome | isolation source: Exp Tend CN 100WW | collected 2016-02
TTCAGAAGCCTTAGGAGTACCGGTTATAAAAGGTGATACTCCAATTAAAGAGCGTGAGCGACTTTATGCTTTATTCCGAAGTGGTGAAGTCAAATGTCTAGTAGTTTCAAAGGTTGCTAACTTTTCAATTGATCTACCCGAAGCAACTATTGCTATTCAAGTCTCTGGGACTTTTGGTTCAAGACAAGAGGAAGCACAGCGACTTGGTCGAATTCTTCGCCCTAAAGCAGATGGTAGAGGAGCGCGTTTTTATTCACTCGTAGCGCGGGACACTATCGATCAAGATTTTGCTCAAAACCGGCAAAGGTTTCTTGCTGAACAAGGATATGCATATCGCATTATTGATGCGGATGAAGTTATAAATAAAAACTAAGTTTTAATCGCTTTAGTAAATCTCTCAATATCAACTCGCCAATAATCATGTATTTTATTATCAATCAAGATAACTGGGACTTGCTCACCATACTCTTGCTCTAATTCTGGTAGGTCATTAATTAGTTTTATCTCTAAATCAAATTGAAGTTGCTCTTTTACTAAATTAATTTTATCTATTGCAATTTCACATAGGTGACACCCAATACGTGATATAACTGTTACCTTCCTCATTTAACTCCCAGAATAACCCTAATCACACCACAGATACTTAAAAGTGGCACTAATGAACCTGCTCAGAATGTTAGCCTAGCGCAGTGCGTATAAAGCGATTTTTGTTATCAATTGGATTATTGATAGCTGTTATAGCTATACCAATTCCAAGTGCGAATGCTTTAGCAGTAAAAGTTGCCCCTGCTGGGTGGACATATCTATATGCCAGCGATGCACCTGCTAAAAGTCCCGCTATCCCAAGAGTATTTTCAGCAAATTTAGAGAAGAAAAGTAATTTTATTCCTATCTACAACAACGTGCCGGAGTTTGCCAAGGCATCTATCCAAAAAGCGATTGATACTTGGTCTGAAAATTTTGCATCTAAAGTCCCAGTAAATGTAAATGTTACTTGGACTAAAGCACCTAACTCATCAGTATTAGCTTCCGCTAGTGCTAAAAATATATTTTCTAATTTTAATGGAGCACCAGATAAAACTCTCTACTACCCGTCGGCTCTTGCTAATGCGCTAGCTGGCATTGACTTAGACACCGCTGAACCTGAACTAGAAGTAAATGTGTCAGCTGGTGATTTTTGGTATTACGGATTAGATGGTAAGTGCCCAACAAATAAATATGATTTAGTCTCAGTCATTTTGCATGAAATGGCACACGGATTAGGTTTTATGTCAGGAACCTACTATGACTCTGCAACTAAAGTTGGAAGATTTCTTCAACCAACAGCTTTTGACGCTTATGCTCAACTTCCAGATGGTAGGCGATTAGTTGACTTGCCTTCACCTTCAATAGAAATGGGTTCAGCAATTACCTCAACTTTATATTGGTCAGGTGCCAATGGTGTGAAAGCAAATAATGATGTTAAGCCATTATTGTTTACTCCAGCTATTTACGAACAAGGATCATCAGTAAGTCATCTAGATGAAAAGACATTTTCTAATACAGCTGAAAATGCGGTTATGACTCCAAATTTAAGTGCTGGTGAGGTATTTCATTTACCAGGCGCTTTATTACTTGCAATGTTTGAAGATTTAAGAATGAAACCACCTGTTGGTAAAGCAACAGGGCTACCAGGCTCTGTCCAAAACGTTAGGGCGTTAGTAGGTGATAAAAGTGCGATTATTAAATTTGATCCACCTGCTGATTTTAGATTTGCTCAAATAGATAGTTATATTGTTGAGAATTTACAAACAGGTGAAACTACTAAGATAATTGAGAGCCCAGTTATAATTAGTGGTCTTAAGAATGGAAGTAAATACACATTCTCAGTTAAAGCTACAAATAGTGCTGGTTCATCTGAGGCAGCTAAATCAAATCAAATTACTCCTCAATCTACTTGGAAAAGTACAGTTATAGATGCAAGTGCTGATGCAAAATATATTGCCTCAACAACTTATCTTGGTAAGCCAGTCATAGCTTATAGTGAGAGTAAGAGCGGCGATTTAAAACTTGCCACATACTCAAATAATAAATGGGTTATTAAAACAATTGATGGAAATGCTGACGTCTCTGGAAAAACTCTGAATAATGTCTCTGGACATATTTCACTCTGCACATCAGTTGTTGGGAAAATTAGTTATCTACATGTTTTCTATGCTGATCTAACTAATAAAGATCTAAAGTACGCACTTTACAATGGTAAAACTTGGAAGTATGAGACTGTCGACGGTGATGGTTTAGTCGCACAAGATTACAAAGAAGTTAATAGAGTAAGAGGTGCTTCTGATGTTTCTATTTCTAATGCTTGCTCTGTAACTAATAACAGTGTTCAAGTTTTTTACCGCGATGAATCCCAAGGTATATTACTTGGTGCAGTCAAAGAAAATGGAAAATGGCTATATGAAATAGTTGATGGTGACAAAGACACTGATAATAGAACTACTGGAGATGTTGCTTTTCATATGAAAGCTGTAACTGTTGGAAAAAAGATTAATTTAATTTATGACTCAGTAAAAGGCTTTGATGCAGAAAAAAATATAACAAGAGGTGAAGTCAGATTCGCAACGCGAAGTTCTACCTCTAGTTTAGATTGGCAGTATAAAACTTTAGATGCACCTAGTGAGCGTACGTACGCTGTTGGTTATGATGTCTCGATTTTGAATAGTTCGAAAGGTTTAGTTGCTGGTTGGTTTACCGCTAGTGGTTTTACTTACCCAAACCCAGATCAAGTTAAATACCAAGAAATTAACGAAACGGAGGGTGTAAGTGTGAAAGCTGATGAGTTTGGAACTCTTCACTCATCGATTTCTGCCGATGAAAAAACCGTCTTATTTAGTTGTGAACTTAGATTATGTGTATTAAATAAAGCTAGCAAAGTAATTAGTTTAGTTTCAAAAAGCAGTATCCAGAAAGGTAGTCAGATTAATTGGGTTACAGTTAATAAGACCAAATACGCCATCGCTGGCGTGGGTTATAAGTTAACTATTTTTAAACCTTAGTAAAAACTATTTTGCTTTACGGCGTTGAATTCTGGTTCTCTTTAAAAGTTTCTTATGTTTCTTTTTTGCCATTCGTTTACGACGCTTTTTAATAACTGAACCCATTTTGCTCCTTTAGATAAGTTTACTAATTATGTTAGTTTACTAGTTAATCACTACTAAACCAAAACTTACACCCGAGTCCGTGATTAATACTGTTCCTATTTCATTATTTACTGCGATTGCAACCGCTGGAGCAGAAAGTTTATAGGAATTTAGTACCTCCCCTTTTTTGCCAAGCTCTAAAACAACCGGAGTTGGAATTTTTGGCTTCCAAGCCGAAACTGACTTAATCTGCCCACTTGAAATAAAACTAGTCCAAGAATTTTTACCTGACGCCACTAGAGCACTTGATTTCGCTGAGTATCTAACATTCCAAATTGGTTTATTTATTGCAGAAAACTTTGTTATCGCAGCTTCAGTTCTATTTGAATATGTAACTTTTCCACCCTGTAATAGTCTAGTGCTAATTGAACTCCAGTTTCTTGTTGTACTTTTTAAAGTGGCTCTACCAACTACTTGTAATACCCCAGATGAGGAAACTTTCATTGTTATGGCATCAAATTTACTTAAAGCCTTTGTTTTAAGAAGCTGATCCCCGCTCGTTCCCACCAAAGTAAAGCTGGCATCTGAGTTAATTATTGCTGAACTTAACTGAGTTGTTTTTACACCATATTTAACTTTAGGTGAAAAAGTCCCGAATTTATTCGCACTTATGTAAAACCCTGAAACATCACTCTTATTATAAGAGTTACCGAATATTACTAAGTTAGCACCTGAAATTAAGATTTTTCTTGGATCAATAATGCTTTCTGAAATGAATTCAAATGTATTTAGTAAATTTCCATTACTGCTAATTTGCCATAACTTAATTCGATTAAGTGGTGAATTCTTCACTTGAACTGGCTCAGGTACAACATTATCCGGATTTAATACCTGTCCGGAAGCCGGTGTTGGCACCTGTGTAAGCAATGATGTTGATGCTCCTAAAACCCAGATACTGCCATCAGTATCAAGTGCAGCTGATGTGGCAATTTCATTTTCAATACCACCTAATCGTAAATTCCAAAGTGGTGCACCAAGTGATGAGTAACTTGCGATAAAGCCATCACTTAAACCACCAAGATTTCCATTAATCCAAGGTGAATTAGGGGATTCAGTTGTACCAATTAAAATAACACTCACTGGAGTTAAGGCAACATCACTTACCTGATCAGATTTTAAATATTGTAGCTCTATTAATGCCTTCGTGCTTTTTATTACTACTGCATTAGCGGTAGATGGTTGTAAAGAAAAAATCAATAAAAATGTAAGAAAAACTCTTTTCAAGCAAGCTCCTGTGCACGTTTTTTTGCTGCAGTCATTGCATCTAAAACTATTTTTTCTAGATCCTTATCTGTGAAAACCGAAAGTGCTGCAGCGGTTGTGCCATTTGGGCTAGTTACATTTTTTCTAAGTGTAGTTGCATCAAGTCCACTCTCTTTAAGCATGGCAGCTGAGCCAGAGATAGTTCCTATCGCAAGTTGTGTGGCAATTTCATTAGTTAGCCCTAGTTTCACACCAGCATTAATCATTGCCTCAACAAAACTAAAAAAGTAGGCAGGACCTGAACCACTAAGTGCGGTAACCGCATCTTGATTAGACTCACTAACTTCAACAACTAATCCACTATTTGATAGTAAATTTTTAGCTAAAGATAAATCAGCTCCCGAAGCATTTGCTCCTGGTGAAATGGCGGATACTCCCTTACCTATTTGAGCAGGAGTATTTGGCATAACGCGAATAACTGGATTCTTTGTTTTTAATTGGCTTTCAATAAATTTAGTAGTTTTACCCGCAGCAATTGAAATCAATAAGGCACTATCACTTAATGTTTCACTTAACTCTGATAAAGCTGAACTTAAATCTTGTGGTTTAACTGCTAAGAAAATTACATCACAGCTTTGTCCTATTTCCTGAATACTTACTAAGTTAACCTTGTACTGATCCTTTACCTGTTTAGCTCTGTCATCACTCTTCTCGTTTACGTAAATTTGAGCGGCATTAATAGAGTTAGAGGTTAGACTTTTAATTAGCGCTGCACCCATAACGCCAGCCCCAATAAAGCCAATGGATTTATTGTCGGCTTGTGTTTTCATACATCAAGCCTACCCAATTAGTCATTAACCTCACTTAACCCTTAAACTGCCGCTCTATGGCAACGACAAAAAGACCAAAATCTAAGTTATCTAAGAATGAGGTAGCTGCTAATTTTGCGCGGGATTGGGTTGAATTTACTAACCCAGAAAATCCTGAGGAAATCTTTAAGTGTGATCTGACTTGGTTGACCTCATACTGGCAATGTATTTATGGAAATGGCTGTTGCGGTATTGATGCTGATAAGCCAGATGCTGGTTGTTGCTCAGATGGTGCTTACTACGCTAGTAAGGAAGATGAAGCTAGGGTATTAAAAGCTGCTAAGAAGTTAACAAAGGCGCAATGGCAATTTTATGATCAAGCACGTCCAAAAAAATCTGGTGGAAAGTTACAAATTAGTGAAATTGGTTTAGATAAAGAACTTAAAACAAAGAAAATTAAAGACTCATGTATTTTTCTAAATCGTGTTGGTCATGAAGCTCCTGGTTACTCTGGTTCATTTGGATGCGCACTTCATCACCTTGCAGAGAGCGAAGGAGTACATGTAGTAGATACAAAGCCTGACATTTGTTGGCAACTGCCACTTCGCCGTTCTTGGGAAACTCGTGAATTAGGCGGTAAAGATATAACTGTTGTGGTTATTGGTGAATACGAAAGATTAGCTTGGGGTGAAGGTGGTGAGGACTTTGATTGGTATTGCACAAGTAACTCAGAGGCACACACTGGAAAGATTCCGGTTTATCAATCAAGTAAGGCTGAATTAGTAGCAATGATGGGTAAGTCAGGTTATAGCGAACTTGAAAAACTCTGTGATAGCCGCATGGCTGCAATTGCGGCAACTAGAAAAGAACAAAAGCGACGTGAGTTACCACTATTTGTGATCCACCCAGCAACAAAGGCGGCGCAAGACCAACTCTAGTCAGTGGTTAGTATTAGATTACCGCTATGGCTAAAGCACCTGCAAAAGATCCTTTTCGTTGTGTTGAATGTGGTTGGAGTGCAACCAAATGGGTTGGACGTTGTGGTGAGTGTCAAGCATGGGGAACAGTTGAAGAAATAGCTGCTCCAAAAAAACTCTCTTTAGTTGCTGGATCAGTAACTTCGGCCGCAAAACCAATTGGTGATGTTGATTTAGCAAGTGCAAAAGCAAGAACTAGTGGCGTTGGTGAATTAGATAGAGTTTTAGGTGGCGGATTAGTACCTGGAGCTGCAATTTTATTAGCTGGTGAACCAGGTGTTGGTAAGTCAACGCTTCTACTAACAGTTGCTGCTGAAACTGCTAAGCAAGGAATTCTTTCTCTTTATATAAGTGGTGAAGAATCAGCATCACAGGTAAGGCTTAGAGCAGAGCGATTAAATGCAATTGATAAGAATTTATGGTTGGCCGCTGAATCAGATCTTGGCGCCGTAATTGCCCATATTGATTCAGTTAAACCAGAGTTATTAGTAATTGATTCAATTCAAACTATTTCAAGTTCAACTGTTGATGGCGCACCTGGTGGAGTTACCCAAGTGCGAGAAATTGCAGCAGCATTAATAAGAATTGCAAAAGAACGAGCAATAACTTTAGTGTTAGTTGGGCATGTAACTAAAGACGGATCAATTGCTGGTCCGCGATTACTTGAACACTTAGTAGATGTAGTTCTTAACTTTGAAGGTGAAAGGCATTCAAGGCTTAGGTTGATTAGAACAATTAAAAATAGATTTGGTGCCTCCGATGAGGTTGGCTGTTTTGATTTAAATGATTCTGGAATTATCGGCTTGCCTGATCCAACTGGTTTATTTACCTCTCGTCATACTGATCCAGTTCCTGGTACATGTGTAACAGTTGCATTAGAGGGTAGGCGGGCACTTCTTGCTGAAATTCAATCATTAGTTGGCACAGCAAATGCTGATGGTAGAGATTGGGGTAATTCAAGGAGAGTCACTAGCGGATTAGATAACTCTAGAACCGCAATGACACTTGCTGTATTAGAACTGAGAGCTGGAATTAAGATTTCAGGTCGAGATGTTTATGTGGCAACTGTTGGCGGTATGAAAATAGTTGAGCCATCAGCTGATCTTGCAGTAGCACTTTCTGTTGCATCAGCTGCAAAAGGATTAGCACTGCCAGCAGATTTGGTTGCAATTGGTGAGGTTGGATTAGCTGGTGAAATAAGAAAGGTAACTGGAATTAATCAAAGAGTTAGTGAGGCTGCCCGGCTTGGCTTTAAGCGCGCAATTGTGCCAATGGGAAGTGATTTAAAGATTGCTGGAATAGAAATACTTGAAGCGGCTAGGTTAGAGCAAGCAATAAGTAAAGTGAAGATTAATTAGTTGGCGGATCAACTAAAAATAAAGTACTGGTAAAACCACCATCTACTGGGATTGCAACACCAGTTATAAAATCACTAGCTGAACTTCCTAAAAACTTTGCGATTCCAGCAAAATCTTCCGGTTCTCCCCATCTGCCAGCTGGAGTTCTATCAAGTACTTTATCTACAAAATTTGGCAAAGATCTAGTTTGTTCAGTTAGATCTGTTTTAATCCAGCCTGGAAGCACACTATTTACTTGAATATTATCTCGACCCCAAGAGTTAGCTAAACTCATAGTTAGTTGCACAACTGCACCTTTAGTTGCTGAATAAATTGGTGCAATCCCAAAGCCAAATACACTAGTTAGTGAACCAATAGTTATTATCTTTCCGCCACCACGCTTTTTCATTGAGGGATAAACTGCTTGGCAGCAATCAAAAACTCCAGTTAGGTTAACTTTAATTATCTGATCAACTTCATTTGGTAGGTAGTTTTCTGGGGCTTTACGAATATTTATGCCAGCATTAGAGACCAAAATATCAACGCCGCCAAACTCTTTTTCGGTATCGCTCATCCCTTGATTAATTTGATTTTTATCTGCAACATCAACATTAAACGCCTTTGCGTTAACACCAAGTGCCTTAAGGGTCGCTACCGCAGCTTCGCTTTTTTCAATATTTCGAGCCCAGATTGCGATGTCAGCACCAGCTTGTGCAAGACCGGTAGCAAATCCCAAACCAATACCACCATTGCCACCAGTGACAACAGCAACTTTCCCCTTAAGGGACATTAGGCAGAGGCTGGGTCGGTTAAATCTTCGAAAGTATCAGGCATTGCAGTTTTAGCAGTTCCTTTAAAGGTAAAGGTTGCAGTATCAGTTGCATCTGAAACATCTACCAAAATAATCTCACCAGCCTTTAGATCACCAAAGAGCATCTTCTCTGATAACACATCTTCAAGCTCTCGTTGAATAGTTCTGCGAAGTGGGCGAGCGCCAAGTACTGGGTCATAACCACGCTTTGCTAGCAATGATTTAGCACCAGTTGTTAACTCAATTCCCATATCTTTTGCCTTTAAACGCTCATCTAAATGCGCAACCATTAGATCAACAATCTTTACTATCTCAGCTTCAGTTAATTGATGGAATACCACTATGTCATCAATACGGTTTAAAAACTCAGGACGGAAGTGAGTCTTAAGCTCATCACCAACCTTTGCTTTCATTCGCTCATAACTTCCCTGAGCATCTGCCACATTAGCAAAGCCAAGTGATAATGATTTAGAGATATCACGAGTACCAAGGTTGGTAGTCATGATGATAATTGTGTTCTTAAAGTCAACTACTCGTCCTTGAGCATCAGTTAAGCGACCATCTTCTAATACCTGTAGTAGTGAGTTAAAGATATCTGGATGTGCTTTTTCGATCTCATCAAATAACACAACTGAGAATGGACGGCGGCGAACTTTTTCAGTTAATTGACCACCCTCGTCATAACCAACATAACCAGGAGGTGCACCAAATAAACGAGAGGCAGTATGTTTTTCAGAGTACTCAGACATATCTAATTGAATTAATGCATCGGCATCCCCAAATAAGAATTGGGCAAGAGTTCTAGAAAGTTCAGTCTTACCAACACCAGATGGACCAGCGAAAATAAATGATCCACCAGGACGTTTTGGATCTTTAAGACCAGCACGTGTTCGGCGAATTGCTTGTGAAAGCGCCTTAATTGCTTGATCTTGTCCAATAACTCTTCGGTGTAATTCATCCTCCATTTTAAGTAACCTAGCGGTTTCTGCCTCAGTTAACTTAAATACTGGAATACCTGTTGCAGTTGATAAAACTTCAGCAATTAACTCTTCATCAACTTCAGCAACCACATCAAGATCGCCAGCTTTCCAATTCTTCTCTCGCTCAGCTTTCTCAGTAATTAAGTTCTTTTCTTTATCGCGAAGAGATGCTGCCTTTTCAAAATCTTGACCATCAATTGCAGATTCTTTCTCTTTTCGCGCTGCTGCAATCTTGTCATCAAACTCACGAATTTCAGGTGGCACGGTCATTCGTCGGATACGAAGACGTGAGCCAGCCTCATCAATTAAATCAATTGCTTTATCAGGTAAATGGCGATCTGAAACATATCGATCAGCCAACGTAGCCGCTGAAACTAACGCCCCATCTGAAATAGATACCTTATGGTGGCTTTCATAACGATCGCGAAGTCCTTTAAGAATTTCAATTGTGTGCGCAACAGTTGGTTCTGCTACTTGAATTGGTTGAAAGCGTCGCTCAAGTGCTGCATCTTTTTCAAGATGTTTGCGATATTCATCAAGTGTAGTTGCGCCAATTGTCTGTAATTCACCTCGTGCAAGCATTGGCTTAAGAATTGAAGCTGCATCAATTGCGCCTTCAGCCGCACCTGCTCCAACTAAAGTATGAATTTCATCAATAAACAAAATAATGTCGCCACGAGTTCTAATTTCTTTTAGTACTTTCTTTAGTCGTTCTTCAAAATCACCACGGTAGCGAGATCCTGCAACTAAGGCGCCAAGATCTAATGAGTAAAGTTGTTTATCTTTAAGAGTTTCTGGAATATCACCTTTAACAATTGCTTGTGCTAATCCTTCAACAACAGCAGTCTTTCCAACACCTGGTTCACCAATTAAAACTGGGTTGTTTTTAGTTCGGCGAGATAAAATCTGCATAACTCGTTCAATCTCTTTTTCACGTCCAATTACTGGATCTAATTTTCCTTCACGAGCAGCTTGAGTTAAGTTACGGCCAAACTGGTCTAATACCAATGATGTTGATGCTTGACCTTCAGCTGGTCCACCTGATGTAACCGCCTCTTTGCCTTGGTAACCTGAAAGTAATTGAATAACTTGCTGGCGAACGCGTGATAGATCAGCTCCTAGTTTTACCAATACTTGCGCAGCTACTCCTTCACCTTCACGAATTAAACCTAAAAGAATATGTTCGGTGCCAATGTAATTATGGTTGAGCATGCGTGCTTCTTCTTGCGCCAGTACTACAACGCGTCTTGCACGATCTGTAAACCGCTCAAACATCTGGCTCACCCTTCCCTCTAATGTAAATAGCCTAATGCCAAGGGGGGACCTTGCGCACTTTAATTTGGCTGTGAATAACTCACCCATATATTGGGTGTGTTACACCCTTATAACCCTATAACTGGGGCATTTATGCCCAAAACTTTAAAGAATTTTCAACATTCTGGTATTTCCCAGAGTGTTAGGTTTAACACTTTCTAAGTCTAAGAATTCAGCAATACCGGCATCATATGAGCGAAGTAATTGGGCATAAACATCTGGTTCAACTGGTGATCCCTGTATTTCTGTAAACCCATGTGAACCAAAGAATTTGGTTTCAAAAGTTAAGCAAAATACTTTTTTAACACCAATTTCTTTTGCTCTAGCTAATATGTTTTCCAAGATCGTATGGCCTATTCCCTTACCCTGCATACTTTCAATTACTGCAACTGTTCTAACTTCGGCTATATCTTCCCAGAGCACATGCAGAGCTCCACAGCCAACTACCTCACCATCAACTTCAGCGACAATAAACTCTTGAACGCTTTCAAATAAAGTCACTGTTTCCTTTGATAATAACTTG
>OFRD01000870.1_pt1 | contig 11114 bp, 8 predicted proteins | sample 1543041 | NCBI WGS metagenome assembly OFRD01 (sample SAMN07774234, study PRJEB24372) | wastewater metagenome | isolation source: Exp Tend CN 100WW | collected 2016-02
GACTGACGTTCGCCACGCGCGACGAAGCGACCGCCTACGCCGAACGCAATGGTGTGCTTGCCGAGATCGAATTGCCGCAGACCCGCCGCGTGCGGCCCAAGGCCTATGCCGACAATTGGGGCACGGACGAGCTGTTGCTTGGCGATGTCGGCGAGGTAACACCCCGCCAACTGCCCGGCCAAGCGGATTTGGTGTGGGCGTCCTTCCCCTGCCAGGACCTCTCGCTCGCCGGGGCCGGTGCCGGGCTTACGGGCACGCGATCGGGCGCATTCTGGCCGTTTTGGAACCTGATTCAGGATGTGAGCACGCAAGGCCGAAAGCCACGCGCGATCGTGCTGGAAAACGTCTGCGGGCTGCTGACGTCGCGGAATGGGGCGGACTTTGCCGCGCTGTGCCAGACGGTTGGGGATGCCGGCTATTGGCTCGGCGCGATGGTGATCGACGCGCAGCATTTCGTGCCGCAGTCGCGCCCACGTCTGTTTGTCATCGCGCTGGATCGCGCGACAGAGGTGCCCGCCCGCGTCTTCAGCCCCTGGGCGGTCGATCGCTGGCACCCCGAGCGGTTGCGGCAGGCACAAGCCGCGCTACCGGAAAAGCTGCGCGCGCAATGGCTGTGGTTCACCGCCCCTGCCCCGGCAACGCGCCAAGCCCGGCTTATCGATATCATCGAGGATCATCCCCGGGACGTCGCATGGCATAGCGCCGCCGAGACGCGGAAGCTGCTGACGATGATGAGCAACGGCAACCGCGCGAAGGTCGATCTGGTCGCTGGCAATGCGCGCAGGGCGGTCGGCGCGGTGTACAAGCGCACCCGGATCGAGAACGGCAAGAAGGTGCAGCGCGCCGAAGTGCGGTTCGATCTGGCGGGCTGCCTGCGCACGCCAGGGGGCGGGTCCAGCCGACAGACGATCCTGGCAGTTGAGAAGGGCAAGGTGCGCACGCGGCTCATCTCCGCTCGCGAAACCGCCAGGCTGATGGGGCTGCCCGAAGCGTATCGCCTGCCCGAGCGCTATAACGATGCCTATCATTTGACGGGCGATGGCGTGGTCGTTCCGGTCGTCCGCCACATTGCGGAATGGGTGCTGGAACCCGCGCTGACGCAATCGGGGATCGCCCTTGCCTCTGCTTAAGGAGCCGCGAATGCCGACACGGCGTCGGGTTGCGGACATCGACACCAAAAGCGCCCCCGACGAGACGATCGAGCTGCGCCGCGCACTCGAGCAGTTCAAGCGCCAGAAACTCTCCGATTTCTTCGACCAGGCCCCGGTAACCAAAGCCGGTGCCTCGATTTCGGTCGGGGCGGTGAAATGGGGCGTATACGCCTTTTTCGATTATGACGGCGAGCCGATCTATGTCGGCCAGACGCGCGAAACCGTGGGCGGGCGGATCGGGCGGCATTTGACCAACCAGCGGACCGATGCGGTGGCGATGTCGGTGCTCGATCCATTTGAAGTGCGCACGATCAAGGTCTGGCTTTTGCCTGAATATCAGGACGTAAAGGGCGATCCGAAACGCGTGCCCGCTGCGCGCGCCGCTGCCGATCACCTCAACGCGCTGGAACGCAGCGTGTTTATGAAGCTTGTCAGCGAAAGCGATTTCGGGCGCATCCTCAACGAAAAGGATCCGCCCGACGTCCCGTTATGCGCGCTGCCACCGGCAATCGAAGGCGAGATCGTCAGCCCCGACGTGCTCAAACTCCGCCAACACCCCGATGTGCGGATCGCCAGGCGGGCGCTAACCATCGCCCGACTGGCACAGATTATCGCCGGACGCGACGTGCAGGCCGGGCTGCGTCGGGCGCTGGCAACGCAGGCGGATCGGTTGGCATGGCTGGCGAACGAACGCTTCGCGGCGCTGGGCGGCGAAGCGGCAGTCGAGCAACGCGATGCGGACGAGCCGACGGACCATGACATGGACGGCGGGGAGGCGTTTTAAGCCGCGCGATCGAGATGCCTACGCGGCAAGCCTTTTCGCTAACGCTTCAACCTCGCGCGCCATAAGCCGGCAGCCCAAGCTTCCACCGGATCGCCGCCGCACGCAGCGCGAAGCCGCAGCTTGCCGCTACGCCCGCCGCAATCGTCGGCGATACGCCCAGTTCGACCAGCACGACGTGCAACCCCGCCGCGAGCGCGGCTGCCGTTACATACAATTCAGGCCGCATCAGGATCGAGGGTTCGCCCGCCAGCACGTCGCGGATGATGCCGCCGACGCACGCCGTCACCACGCCCATCAAAGCGGCGGGCACCGGCGGGATGCCGAACGCGAGCGCCTTGGCGGCACCGAATACGGCATAAGCGGCCAGCCCGACCGCATCGAGCCAGTCGAGCGCCGAGGTCGGCGCGTGCGCCCCCTGCCACCAGCCTCGCGGCGTCGTCCACACCAAGACCGCGACCGCCAGGCAGATGGCGGCGACCAGCGGATCATGCACCCAGAACACTGGCGCACCGATCAACAAATCGCGCACCGATCCGCCGCCAACCCCGGTGATCAACGCGAAAAAGGCGGCGGTGACGAAGGTCTGCCCGCGTCCCGCCGCCGCCAGCGCCCCGGTAATGGCGAACACCGCGATCCCGAACAGATCGAGCCACGGCAGAATCGAGCCGAATTGCCAGGGTGCGAGGGGGAGCATCCGCACTCCTGTAGCGGGGTTGCACGGGGAAATGAATGCTGGGGCGGGCTTATCACGGACGCGGCCCAAACTGGCATGGGCAAAGCCCATGCCGTCGGTCGGCGCCGTAGCGCCGCCGGCCGGTCTGATCGCGGCAAGCCTCGGCCGTAGCTTTCGCTACGGCCTCGGGCGATCAAACGTGGATCGCTTTCCCGCGTACCGCCATCGCCGCTTCCTTGATCGCTTCGCTATGCGTCGGGTGAGCGTGGCAGGTGTAGGCGATGTCCTCGCTGGTCGCGCCCATTTCCATGCCCAAAGCCGCCTCGGCGATCATCGTGCCGGCGGGCACCGCGATCGCCCAGACGCCGATCACCCGGTCCGATTTGGCATCGGCGATGATCTTCACGAAGCCGTCTGGCTCGTGATTGGTCTTGGCGCGGCTGTTGCCCGCCATCGGGAACTTGCCGACCTTGATTTCGCCCTTGGCCTTGGCCGCTTCCTCGGTCAGGCCGACACCCGCGATTTCGGGCCAGGTGTAGACCACGCTCGGGATGACATCGTGGTTCACGATGCCGGTCAGCCCGGCGATATTCTCGGCAACGGCAATGCCTTCGTCCTCGGCCTTGTGCGCGAGCATCGGGCCGGGGATGACGTCGCCAATCGCCCAGATGCCGGGAACCGCGGTCTGGAAGCGGTGGTCGGTGTCGATCTGGCCGCGCGCATTGGTGGCCAGGCCTGCCTTTTCGAGCGCCAGACCATCGGTGTTGGGACGACGACCGATCGCGACCAGTACGCAATCCGCCGTGATCGTCTCGGCGGCACCACCTGCCGCGGGTTCGACCGTGATGCTGGCGGTGTCGCCGCTCACCGAAACGCCGGTGACCTTGGTCGAGAGCTTGAATTCGATACCTTGCTTGCGGAAAATCTTGTTGGCTTCCTTGCGGATGTCGCCATCGAAGCCGGGGAGGATCTGGTCGAGATATTCGATGCAGGTGACTTTGGCCCCCAGCCGCCGCCACACGCTGCCCAGCTCAAGCCCGATCACGCCGCCGCCGATGACCACCAGATGCTCGGGCACCTTGGCCAGTTCAAGCGCGCCGGTGGAATCGACCACGACCTTCTGGTCGACGGTCACGCCCGGCAGCGGGGTGACCGAGGAGCCGGTCGCGATCACGATGTCCTTGGCGGTGACGGTCTGCTCGCCGACCTGCACGGTGTGCGCATCGACGAAGGCGCCACGGCCCTTCAGCCAGGTCACCTTGTTCTTCTTGAACAGAAAGGCAATGCCGCCGGTCAGCTGCGTGACCGCGTCGATGCGCTGCGCGTGCATCGCGGGGAGATCGAGCTCGGGCGTGACCTTGATGCCCATCTTGGCCATCGTGCCATTGGCGGCGGCATCGAAATATTCCGACGCATGCAGCATCGCCTTCGACGGGATGCAGCCGACGTTGAGGCAGGTGCCGCCTAGCGTATCGCGGCTCTCGACGCATGCGGTGCGGAGACCCAGCTGCGCGGCGCGGATCGCGGCGACATAGCCGCCGGGGCCCGAACCGATGATGAGGACGTCGTAATCGTAGTCAGCCATGTGTCACTCCGTTCGCCCTGAGCTTGTCGAAGGGCTGCGTTCTCTTCCGTCCGATGAAAAAGGACAGTGCTTCGACAAGCTCAGCACGAACGGAATATGGGTAATCTCAGTTCGCGATTACAGGTCGATCAAAATCCGCGTCGGGTCTTCGATCGCGTTCTTCAGTGCGACGAGGAACGTCACCGCTTCGCGCCCGTCGATCAGGCGGTGATCGTAGCTCAGCGCCAGATACATCATCGGGCGGATCACGATCTCGCCGTTCACCACCACCGGGCGGTCCTCGATGCGGTGCAGGCCGAGCACAGCCGCCTGGGGCGGGTTGATGATCGGGGTCGACATCAGCGAACCGAACACGCCGCCGTTCGAGATGGTGAAGGTGCCGCCCTTCATCTCTTCCATCTTCAGCGTGCCGTCCTTGGCGCGCTTGCCGAAATCGCCGATCGTCTTTTCGACTTCGGCGACCGACATCTGATCGGCATCGCGCACCACCGGCACGACGAGCCCACCCGGCGACGACACCGCGACCGAGATATCGGCATAATCGTGATAGACGATCTCGTCGCCCTCGATCGAGGCGTTGACGCTGGGGATGTCCTTCAGCGCAAGGCATGCCGCCTTCACGAAGAAGCCCATAAAGCCCAGGCGAACGCCATGCTTCTTCTCGAAGAGATCTTTGTACTTGGCGCGCGCCGCAATCACCGCGCTCATGTCGACGTCGTTGAACGTCGTCAGCAGGGCGGCGGTGTTCTGCGCTTCCTTCAGGCGCTTGGCGATGGTCTGGCGCAGGCGCGTCATGCGCACGCGCTCTTCCTTGCGGCCAGTGGCGGCAGCGACCGAGGGGGTTACCGGGAGCGGTTCGCTCGGCGCGGCGACGGGCGCTGGCGTCGCGGCGGCGGCGAGGACATCGTCCTTGGTCAGGCGACCGTCCTTGCCGGTGCCCTTGACCGTCGCCGGATCGACGCCGTGTTCGAGCACCGCGCGGCGCACCGACGGGCTGAGCGCGGCGGGTGTGTCCGCCGCCGGGGCCACGGGCGATTCGAGCACCGCCGGCTGCGGTGCAGCGGCGACCGCAGGCGCCCCGTCACCCGCCTCGATCGTCGCGATCATCGCGCCGACGAGGACGGTGTCACCAACCTGCACTGCATGCTGGCCCATCACGCCCGCCACTGGCGAAGGTACTTCGACCGAGACCTTGTCGGTTTCGAGGCTCGCGATCGGCTCGTCGACCGCGACCTTATCGCCCGGCTGCTTGAGCCATTCGCCGAGCGTCGCTTCGGTGATCGATTCGCCGAGTACCGGTACTGTGACTTCGGTTGCCATATCTTGCTTCTTCCAACTGTGCTCCTGCGGAAGCAGGAGCCTAGGGTTGCTCTGCGGGAGCCTGGGTTCCTGCCTGCGCAGGAACACAAGCGCCGTCGTTAAACCTTGCGCGTCCGCCGAATTTCCTCGCGGACGCTATGCCCCAGCGCATCGGCAACCAGCGCTGCCTGCTCCATCTGGTGCCGCTTCATCAGCCCGGTGGCGGGCGATGCCGAAGCCGCCCGCCCGGCATAGCGCGCGCGTGTCGAGCGCACGCCCGCTTCGACCAGACACTCCTCGATGAACGGATCGACGAAGCTCCACGCGCCGTTATTCTTTGGCTCTTCCTGCGCCCAGACGACCGTCTCGAGATTGGGCATCTTCTTCAGACGCTCGACCAGCGGCTCGCCGGGGAAGGGATAAAGCTGTTCGAGGCGGACAATCGCGGTGTTGGTATCGCCAGCCGCATCGCGCGCTTCGATCAGGTCATAAGCGACCTTGCCGGTGCACAGGACGAGGCGTTTCACATCGACATCCGCCGGAGCGGAAGGGTCACTAAGGATGCGCATGAAATGGCTGTCGCCGAGGAAATCCTCGGTCTGCGACACCGCTAGCTTATGGCGCAGCAGCGACTTGGGCGTGAAGATCACCAGCGGCTTGCGGAACGAACGGTGCATTTGCCGCCGCAGCAAGTGGAAATAATTGGCGGGCGTGGTGCAGTTGGCGACCTGCATGTTATCCTGCGCGCACAATTGCAGGAAGCGCTCGACGCGCGCCGAGCTATGCTCGGGCCCCTGCCCTTCATACCCATGCGGCAGCAACATCACCAGGCCGTTGGCGCGCAGCCACTTGGCCTCGCCGCTGGCGATGAACTGATCGATCATGATCTGCGCGCCGTTCATGAAGTCGCCGAACTGCGCCTCCCACATCACCAGCGTCTTGGGGTCGGCCAGCGCATAGCCATATTCGAAGCCGAGCACGCCATATTCGCTAAGCGGGGAGTCGAGCACTTCGAAGCGGCCATGCGGGATCGTCTCGAGCGGGCGGTACTTATGCTCGTCGGTCTGGTCGACCCACACTGCATGGCGCTGCGAGAAGGTGCCGCGGCCCGAATCCTGGCCCGACAGGCGCACGCCATAGCCTTCCGACAGCAGCGACCCGAAGGCCAGCGCCTCGCCCGTCGCCCAGTCGAAATTCTTGCCCGACTTGAACATCTCGCGCTTGGCGTCGAGCACGCGGTTGAGCGTCTTGTGGACGGTCAGCCCCTCGGGGATCGTGGTCAGCGTGCGACCAAGCGAATCGAACAATTTCTGCTCGATGCCGGTGTTGACGTTGCGGCGTGCGGTCTCGGCGTCTGCGGGTGCGTGCAGCCCCGACCAGCGCCCGGCAAACCAGTCGGCCTTGTTGGGCTTGTAGCTCGCCCCTGCCTCGAACTCGCCCTCGAGCAGCGTGGTGAACTGTTGGATATTGTCGTCGATCCAGGCGCGGTCGATCACCTTCTGCGCGATCAGCTTCTGGCCGTAGATTTCGCTGACCGGGGGATGATCCTTGATCGCCTTGTACATCAGCGGCTGGGTGAAGCCGGGCTCGTCACCTTCGTTATGCCCGAAGCGGCGATAGCACCACATGTCGATCACGATGTCGCGGTGGAAGCGCTGACGGAACTCGATCGCCATCTTGGTGGCGAAGGTCACCGCCTCGGGATCATCACCGTTGACGTGGAAGATCGGGGCCTGCACGCCCTTGGCGACATCGCTCGGATAGGGCGAGCTGCGCGCATATTGCGGGCTGGTGGTAAAGCCGATCTGGTTGTTGATGACGAAGTGGATGCAACCGCCGGTATTGTACCCGCGGATTCCGGAGAAACCGAGGCACTCCCACACGATGCCTTGCCCGGCAAACGCCGCGTCGCCGTGAATCAGCACGGGGAGCGACGCCTTGTGCTCGGTCAGATCGTTGGCGATCGTCTGGATCGCGCGGGTCTTGCCCAGTACGACCGGGTCTTCCGCCTCGAGGTGCGAGGGGTTGGCGACCAGCGACATATGCACGCTGATCCCGTCAAATTCACGATCGGTCGAGGTGCCGAGGTGGTATTTCACGTCGCCAGACCCGGCGACGTCATCGGGATTGTCCGACCCGCCGCCAAATTCGTGGAAGATGATGCGGAACGGCTTGGCCATCACGTTGGTGAGCACGTTCAGGCGACCGCGATGCGCCATGCCGAACACGATTTCGCGCACGCCGAACTGGCCGCCATATTTGATGACCGATTCGAGTGCCGGGATCATGCTCTCGCCACCGTCGAGGCCGAAGCGCTTGGTCCCCACGTACTTCTTACCGCAGAAGCGTTCCCACTGCTCGGCCTCGATCACCTTGTTGAGGATCGCCTTCTTGCCGAGATCGGAGAACTCGATCGCTTTATCCTTGCCCTCCATGCGCTCCTGCAGGAAGCGGCGCTCCTCGACATCGGCGATGTGCATATATTCGAGGCCGACATTGCCACAGTAATTGGCGCGCAGGATGTCGACGAGTTCGCGCACCGTCGTCCATTGCAGCCCCATCGTGCCGCCGAGATAGACAGGCCGATCGATATCGGCGTCGGAAAAGCCGTGATATTCGGTCTTCAGGTCATCGGGCATCTCGCGCTTGGACAGGCCAAGCGGATCGAGGTTGGCCGCCAGATGGCCGCGCACGCGGTAGGTGCGGATGAGGAGCATCGCGCGGATCGAATCGCTCGCCGCGCGCAGGATGGCGTCCTGCGACGGGGCGGCGGGTGCTGCGGCAGCGGCAGGCTTGCCCTTGGACGGCTTGGGCGCGGGCTCCATCTGGGTTGGATCGAGCGCGGAGGTCAGGTCGTCGGTGGACGAGAGCGGCCAATTGGCCTGCTGCCACGACGCGCTGCCCGAAGCGCCTTCCAGCCCTTCGAACCACGATCGCCAGGACGGCTCGACACTGTCGGGCGACGCCTTGAAGCGCGCATACAGCGATTCGATAAAAGCGGGGCTTACGCTGCCCGCCACATCCGCGAAATCCTGGCCTTCGAAGCCCATAATCTTCACCTCTGCTTTCCCTCTCCCACCGGGAGAGGGAGGGGCCCGCCCGCGAAAGCGGGTGGGAGGGTGAGGGTGACATCGGGCACTGTGCCCGTCACCCTCATCCGGCCCTGACGGGCCACCTTCTCCCACCGGGAGAAGGTTCTTGTTTAACCGTTCAACACCGCCAACAAGGTGGTGCCGAGCTCGCTGGGCGAGTCCGCGACACGGATCCCGGCGGCTTCCATCGCCGCGATCTTGTCTTCGGCACCACCCTGCCCGCCACTTACTATAGCACCGGCATGGCCCATGCGACGGCCCGGAGGTGCCGTGCGGCCCGCGATGAAACCTGCCATCGGCTTTTTGCGGCCGCGCTTGGCCTCGTCGATCAGGAACTGCGCCGCCTCTTCTTCAGCCGAGCCGCCGATTTCGCCGATCATGATGATCGACTTGGTCGCCTCATCGGCGAGGAACAGCTCGAGCACGTCGATGAAGTTGGTGCCGTTGACCGGATCGCCACCGATGCCGACCGCGGTCGTCTGACCGAGACCTGCATTCGACGTCTGGAACACCGCTTCATAGGTAAGCGTGCCCGAACGGCTGACAACCCCGACCGAACCCTGCCGGAAAATGCTGCCGGGCATGATGCCGATCTTGCACTCGCCAGGCGTCAGCACGCCCGGGCAGTTCGGGCCGATCAACCGCGACTTGGAGCCCGACAGCGCGCGCTTGACCTTGACCATGTCGAGCACGGGAATGCCCTCGGTGATCGTCACGATCAGCGGCACCTGCGCATCGATCGCTTCGAGGATCGAGTCGGCTGCGAAGGGCGGTGGAACGTAGATTACCGATGCGGTCGCGCCGGTCTTGGCGACCGCCTCGGCCACGGTGTCATACACCGGCAGATCGAGGTGCGTCGTGCCGCCCTTACCCGGGGTAACGCCGCCCACCATCTGCGTGCCATATTCCAGCGCCGCCTTGGTGTGGAAGCTGCCGGTCTCCCCGGTCATGCCCTGGGTGATGACCTTGGTATTCTTGTCGACGAGGATGCTCATAAGGGTCCTGCTCTTCGTTCAATTCCACCCCGGCGAACGCCGGGGCCCAGTTGCGATTCGGCTCATGGCTGCGCGATCCGGTCGTAGAGATCTTCCCAATCCGGGTTGAGCCCTTCGATCTCATCGACTTTCCAGCGCCGCCTCCATTCCTTCATCTGCAGCTCGCGCTGCCTTGCATCTTCCCAGTCGGCTCGGGCTTCGTACCAAACCAGCAGCTTGCACCCGTATCGCTTCGTGAACCCTTCAACGAGTCCGTTGCGATGCTCCCAGGCGCACTTGGCCAGATTTACCGTCGAACCCAGATAAATCGTGCCGTTGCGCTGACTGGCCATGATGTAGACATAAGCGTGTCCGTTCATCGCCAGCGTTCCACAACTGGGCCCCGGCGTTCGCCGGGGTGGTACTTACTCCCTTAGTTCAAGCTCGAATCGATCGCCTTGCAGGCAACCAGCAGCTCCTTGACCGCATCGACCGACACGGCAAGGTTCGCCTTGGCTTCGTCGTCGAGTTCGATCTCGACCACCTGCTCGACGCCGCCTGCACCGATCACCACCGGCACGCCGACATAGAGATTGTCGATGCCATATTGGCCGGTCAGGTGCGCCGCTGCCGGCAGCACGCGCTTCTGGTCATAGAGATAGGCTTCCGCCATCGCGATGCCGCTGGTGGCGGGTGCATAATAAGCCGAACCGGTCTTGAGCAGCGCAACGATCTCGCCGCCGCCGCCGCGCGTGCGCTTGACGATCGCGTCGATCTTTTCCTGAGTCGAACGCCCCATCTTGATGAGGTCGGGAACCGGGATACCCGACACCGCCGAATATTGGATCACGGGGACCATGGTGTCGCCGTGGCCGCCGAGCACGAAGCTGGTCACGTCCTTGACCGAAACATCGAACTCTTCGGCGAGGAAGTGGCTGAAGCGCGCCGAGTCGAGCACGCCGGCCATGCCGACGACCTTGTTGTGCGGCAGACCCGAAAATTCGCGCAGCGCCCACACCATCGCATCGAGCGGGTTGGTGATGCAGATGACGAAAGCATTGGGGGCGTGCTTTTTCAAACCCTCGCCCACTTGGCTCATGACTTTCAAGTTGATCCCGAGCAAGTCATCGCGGCTCATGCCGGGCTTGCGCGGCACGCCCGCGGTGACGATGACGACATCGGAACCGGCGATCACCGAATAATCGTTGCCGCCTTTGTAGGCCGTGTGCTTGCCCTCGACGGGGGTCGATTCGGCGATATCGAGGCCTTTGCCTTGCGGAATGCATTTGGAGATTTGGAGCATCAAAATAAAAAGTAGCGTTGTGCCATAGGCAATTTGACGGCAGGCTCGCAGGTGAGGAGTTGGCCGTCGGCGCGCACAGTGTACGTTTGGGCGTCGATCTCCATGGTGGGCAAATAGCTGTTCAGGCGCATGAGTTGTTTGCGTATGCCGCGCACGTTTTTGATGGCGGCCAGGGGCTTGGCCAGGCCAAAGCGATCCTTAATGCCGCCATTCAAGCCGGCCTGCGACACAAAGGTGAGCGAGCCGCGTGTTA
>OFRD01000871.1_pt1 | contig 11108 bp, 8 predicted proteins | sample 1543041 | NCBI WGS metagenome assembly OFRD01 (sample SAMN07774234, study PRJEB24372) | wastewater metagenome | isolation source: Exp Tend CN 100WW | collected 2016-02
AATACGATTTTCTTGACCCGACTCAAGTGCTTGCTTCAAAATTAGTTTGTTTGGCAATTGGGCTTGGTCGTTATAACTTAAATCAACTGTCCAGCCGTCTTCCAAAAATTGGGTTGGACGATTCAGGTCATCTTTGTTGATTTTAACTTGTGTTGTTGCAGGTTTAGCTTGAACCCAATCGACTAAATGGGTGATTGGTGCTTGCCAACCCGTGGCGCGTTCAAGTAGTTCTTCAGCTGTTTCGGCTTCAATGAGCCCTGTTTTAGCGCTATTTAGGCTGACTTCACCGGGTTTTCCCGATATTTGCGTTTTACCAACACCTAAAATTCCGCTTAATTCAATATCAAACTCGTCTTGTTGTTGTACCCAAGTGAAAAAGGCACTGCCAGATTGCCCTGGTGTTTTCACCCCGATTTTACCCTGAAGGTTGAAGTTGTTTGCAGCTTCAGGTGTTTGAGATACGTTTGGCCCTTGAGGCTGGGTATATTGTTGACAACCCGTCAGAATGAGTGTGCTTGTTGCAATTAAGGTTAAGCTGAATTTTGAAAAAATATGCATAAAGTGTATTAACTCTTTTTCATGTGTGGCGGTAACAATAGCGACTTCAATTGTTCTAATTGAGGATCATTGGAATGTTTTTTTTGTAATTGTTGTAACACATGATTAAATTTTGTTAGATCACCTTGCATGTATAACGATTTTGCATAGCGCACACCAATGTTGATATTTTGGCTAATTTCATAGGCTTTTTCCAAAACCAGAGCCGAGGTTTTAAAGTCATTTTGTAAAAATGTAATATAACCGAGTGTATCTAAAATTGAAGCTTGATCTGGTGCGAATTCCAAAGCGTGTTCAACATACTGCCGTGCTTCATCTAAACGTCTGTTTTGTAAAGCCAGTGTATAGGCGTAAGCATTCAGATAGGTTGGACTATTGGGTTCGATTTCTAATAGTTTTTTCAATAATTTATCAAGTTTATCTTTGTCTTGATAAGGGTCGAGTAATAGAACTTCTGAGTAGATCAGTTCAGGATCATCAGGCACGTTTTTAATCGCTTCATCTAATAAACGCATGGCTGCTTTTTTGTTGCCCATTCTTTTTAAAATGTCAGCTTGAGCTTGATAGAGAAAGCTGGCTTGTTGTGGGTAATTGACCCGTTCTTGGGTTAAAAAGCGTAACGCATCGCTGAGTTTATCTTGCTCAGAAAAGATATTAATCATATTGCGGCGTGAAACAGTATATAAGCTGCCATCGACCAAACGATAATAGGCTTTTGCTGTTTCAAAATGTTGTTTTCTTTCAGCATTTACAGCCAAGTAGTAATAGGCTTCATTTTGATATTGTGCGGAATAACGTAGCTCAACCAAGAACCTTTCTGCTTTTTCATATTCCTCTAAATCAATACTGGTTAAGCCTGCAATAAACAGTGCTTCGTCTTCATGTGGCCATTTCTGTAAAATGTTTTCGAGTTTATCCAGTGCTTGTTTAGATTGATTGATTTTAATCAGATATTTAACTTCAGCTAAGCGAACTTCTAAATTAGATTTATGTTTTTGGCTGGCTTTGTTATACCATTTCAGCGTTTCTTCGTCGTTGCCTAAAGCACTGAGTAAATTGGCTTTCATTAAAATAAAACCCGTCACTTTAGGGCGTTTTTTGAGTGCACGATTTACCGTGACGAGTGCTTGTTCTAGCTGTCCATGTTGAGCTTCTAAACCTGCAATCAGCACCAAGACTGAAGGGTTGTCTCTTTCTTTGCTTTTGCGTAAAGCGTCGAGTAAAAATTCTCGATCTTCAGGTTCTTCAGGAGCGATACCGACCAAAATCTTTTCTAAGTCTGCATCGGGGTCAATATTTAAAATTTTATCCAGTGTTTCAGATGCCAGTTCATACTCATGTGCTTTGAGGGCAATATGTGAAAGATAAAATAAAGCGGGGACATCTGTGGGTTCTTGAACCACCCAATGGGTGGCAATATCCAGTGCAGCTCTGAGGTCATTTTGTTCTAATGCGACATTTAGAGCCCGCTGTTTCACCGTGGTAGAATTGCTTTTAATTGCAAGCACAGTATAGTTGTGTAATGCTGTTGGTATGTCATGGTAGGTCAGTGCAAATTCGGCAATCATGCTTTGTTTTATGGCATTATAATTTGAATTTGCATGATAAATTTCTCCAGATGCTCTAATATGAACACTAGAAGCCATGCTACCCACAAGTAAGAATGTGGTAGAATATTGCTTAATTGTCGCGCCGTTTATTCGGCTGTTTGTTTGACGCAATTTTTCTTGATCCAAGTAATGCTTTTTATGACACCAATATTGCACAATAGCATAAATTTAGCGAAATGATGATCTGATATGTCTTTCTTTGCATTGGGTGTCAACCATCAAACCGCTTCTGTAGAGCTGCGTGAGCAAGTTGCATTTAACCCTGAAAAGTTAACGCAATTACTTGCAGAGCAAAGCCAAAACCGTGACTTAAATGACATGGTTGTGGTTTCTACATGTAATCGAACTGAAGTTTATGCCATGTCTGATAATGCGGATATGGTAATGAATTGGCTCGCCCAAGCAAATGGCATAGATGTTAAACAATTGTTTAATCATGTATATCGTTATGAAAATGCGCAAGCTGTAACACATTTGATGCGTGTTGCCAGTGGGCTTGATTCCTTAATGTTGGGTGAACCGCAAATTTTAGGGCAAGTGAAGTCTGCTCTTTCTTTGGCTAAAGATGCACATACTGTTTCTCCTCGTTTAAACCGAATTTTTGAATATGCTTTTTATGCAGCCAAGCGGGTGCGTTCGGAAACGGCTGTGGGGAGTCATGCGGTTTCCATGGGTTATGCGGTTGCTCAGCTGGCTTTACAGGTGTTTAGTAAGCCTGAAAAGCTGACGGTCATGGTGGTTGCTGCCGGTGAAATGAATAGCTTGGTGGCGAAGCATTTGGCAGAAATGGGTGTGGGTAAAGTTTTAATTTGCAATCGTACAGCTGCACGTGCTGAAACTTTGGCGCAAGAAATCGCTCATCGAGTTGATGTAGAAATTATTGATTTTTCAGCGTTGGCAGAAAACTTATACCGTGCAGATGTGATTTCTAGTTGTACTGGAAGTTTGCACCAAGTGATCTCTTATGCTGATGTTAAAATCGCCTTAAAAAAACGTCGTTATCAACAAATGCTTTTGGTGGACTTGGCCGTACCGCGTGATATTGAGCCTAAAGTTAAATCTTTAGATGGCGTCTATTTATATGGCGTTGACGATTTACAAAGTGTGATTGATGACAATCTTGCACAACGTCGCCAAGCGGCTGTTGAAGCAGAAGTCATGGTGAATCAGTTGGCAACAGAATTACTGACCCAACAAAAAGTTAAAAAAGCGGGCAGTACAATTCATGCTTACCGTGAGCAGGGTGAAGTATTAAGACAAGAAGAATTGGCTTTAGCGATGACGCGAATGGCCAATGGTGAAAATGCTGAGCAGGTTTTACAGGAATTTTCTCATCGCTTAACGCAAAAATTATTGCACCCAACTTCTATTTTATTGCGTGAAGCAGCGAAAGTGGAAGATCCTGCATATTTTGAAATGTTGCAGGAAGATTTGCAAGATGTGGTAGCCAAGCGTCGTAAGGCAAAGCACTAAAATAAATTAAGGTTGATATTTATAGTGCCTCATATTGTTGTGAAAGGTTAAAAAGATTTTGTATAGGCGATGCCTTCCTTTTAATGGGTCAAAAGTAACAAAACCCTTTATTGGTCAGCTGGTATGTCCCTGTAATCACTGATTAACGAGCGACATCCATGTCGCCAGTCAAGTATTCTAAATATCGTTGTAATATCAAAATAAGTTTGATGCATTACCGTATTGAGATTATGTGATCTATTTATTCAAAAATTAAAATTTAATCGTCTAAAAGTGTCAGTGATCTTTTTTTATCAATTTCATAAATTTGATGTTTTAAATTTCTCATTTCGGCAATGCTGGTAAATTTTTTCGATTTAATTTTTTGTTGCAAGCATTGGTATTGTAATTTAATAGAAAAATCTTCAGCGAGTTTGTCTGCTTGCTCAGGTGATGAGGTGTAATCACTGATATTGGCTTGAGGTAAAATGTGCTGTAAGTCGTGGTGAAAGTTGGCACATGCACCTAGAACATAATACTGAGATAGCTCTGTATCATCGGGTAAATCATCAAAAATCGTATTAAAAATATTTAAAATTTTAAATAATAATTGATTGTGTGGAATTAAAGCGCGCAGCGGTTCAAAATGAATATAAAGATAGGGGTGATTCATTAAAATCGCAATCACATATTCCTCAGCATCAATTTTGGTGCTAAAGCTTAAGGATGCATCGTTGTTGACTTGCGGTTGCCATTTACGACTATAACCAAGCTTTTCACGGAAATATTGCTGTAGTAAATAACGATAAGAACCATGTTTGGGTAACAGTTCAGTGAGCTGTTTTAACTCACCCATCACCTGACTTTTACCTTCAGGTGATGTGCTGTTATGATTTTGAGTTAAATGCGCAAAAATAAACTCGGACAATAAAGGCGCAGTTTGTAACATCCGTTGAAAGCTTTCTAAACCTTCACGACGAATTAAAGAGTCTGGATCGTGATCATTAGGGAGTACGAAAAACTTAAGTTCGCGACCGTCATTGAGTAAAGGTAAAGCAATTTCCAAAGTTCGTCTTGCTGCTTTTTGCCCAGCAGCATCACCATCGAAAGCAATGGTAATACGATTATTTTGCTTAAATAAAATATTCAAATGTTCGGTATTGCTGGCGGTTCCCAGTGTTGCAACCGCGCCATAGATGCCATATTGCTGTAAAGCAATCACATCCATGTAGCCTTCAACCATTAACCAATCGTGAGCTTTTTGTTTGCGTCCTTCATATAAACCATACAGCAGTTGGTTTTTATGGAACACTTCAGAATCGGGTGAGTTAATATATTTGGGTTTGATTTCATCATTGAGCGCACGACCACCAAAACCGACCACGCGACCTTTGGGATCCCGAATGGGAAAAATGACTCGATCACGTAGTAAATCGAAGTCTCGACCTTTGTCACTGGTACGAATGAGTCCCAGTTGTCTTAAGCCTTCAATGTCATAAGGAAACGCTTTTTCCAAATGCTGCCAATCTTCAGGGGCATAGCCTAAACGCCAGTATTGGATGGTTTCTGCACTTAAGCCACGTTGTTTAAAGTATTGTTGTGCGGTCTGACTGTGGGGTAATTGCTGCGCATAATACAGCGCAATATTTTCCAATAAATCGTATAGGTTACCATCTTGAACCGTGTTTTGATCAATCGGATCAAATTGTTCAAAGGCTGCAAAAGGATCGTTATGATTAAAATGTTGCTCTGAATAGGCATCATTTTGAAATTCTTCAAAAGGGTCGTTGCTGCTAAAAGCAACATTTGGTGCGGGTTGCTCTACTATAGCCGCGGGAGTCGCTTGAACGCTGGCCGGTTTTTTGATTTCGCGCTTATAAGAGAGGCGTTTTGAATCTTGATTGTCTTTCGGTAACTCGATACCTGTTTGGTTAGACAGATCCTTCATTACATCGACAAAATTACGTCCGTCAATGTCCATTAAAAAGCGAATGGCATTGCCGTTGGCTTGGCAGCCAAAGCAATGGAAATATTGTTTGTCACGATAAACATGAAACGATGGCGATTTTTCCTGATGAAAAGGGCAGCAACCAGAATAGGTGCGACCTGTTTTCTTAAGTTTCACGCGCTGACCAATCAGATCGACAATATCTGTGCGATCTAATATTTGATCAATCGTGTGTTGAGGAATAGCCATACGTATGCAGTCGAGTTGAGATCTATCTATTAAAAATGACTGACGAATCAGAGGTCAGAATTTACGCAGAATGAAAGTGCGCAAGCAATTAAAGGTTAATTTGTATACCTTTTGCACAAAATGATCAATATGATCGGTTAAAATAACAAAAGGGCAAGTATGATAACTTGCCCTTCATGAAAATGCGAACAATAAGCTTGGCTTATTCAGTTGCTGGTGTTTCTTTTGGCGTTTCTTGTTTCGGTGCTGGAATGTTGGTTTCTGCTTGTGGACGATCGAGTAAACCAAAACTTAAACGATTACTGATACTACGTTTTTGAGTATCGTCAGAATTTTGATTTTGTTCTGTATTCGTTGATGTTTGAGCTTCGCGTCCGAAAACACCTAAAGTTGCACGATTCACCCAGCTGCCTTCACTGCGTGCAGCACGAAGATTTACGCTACCATCAGATTTGACCAAGTTTGGATAATTTAGCTTTAACACTTCAATATATTGTTTTGAAGTGACTTGATCACCTAACTTGTCATAACCATAGGCAATCGTGGCTAAAGCTTCAGGTACTTGAGGGGTTTGAGGGAAATGTTCAATCACCCATTGAGAGCGCTCAACAGCGGCTAACCATGCTTTACGCTTAATGTTAAAACGTGCCGCATTCATTTCACTTTCAGCCAATTCATTGCCAATAAATTTCATCCGTTGTGCTGCATCTACAGCATAGGTGCTTGATGGGAAGCGACGAATGAAATCGACAAAGTTTTGATAAGCCACTTTTAAATAGCTGACATCACGGTGGGATTGTTTTAATGAGGTGTAACGTAATAAGCCATCATAGTTTTGTTCCATATTCGCGACACCACGAACATAGTAAGCATAGTCCACATTTGGATGTTGCGGATTTAAACGAATAAAACGTTCAGCCAGTGCAATTGCACCTTCATAATCTTTTTGTTGGAATTTGACGTACAATAATTCTAATTGAGCTTGTTGTGCGTAGTCACCTGTAGGGTAATAGGTGTCTAAAGCTTCTAGATGCGTTGCAGCATCGGTATATTGCCCACGTTCGAGCGCTTTTTCTGCTTTTTGAATATAAACTTGCTCGCTAGATTGTGGTCCTGTATCCACAATTTCTTTCTTCGGATTACTGCTACAGCCTACTATTGCCGTTGCAACGCCTAAAGATAAAGCAAGCATTGTCATTTTATAACGTGGTAACGACATAAAAATTCCTCTGTTAGTACTGGCAATGAGCTACAATTGCGCTATTAAACCACTTTTGTCTGAATGAGCAAATGAGTCAAGCACAATCTTCTAACTCTAATTTACCTGAAACTGATTTCAATTTACTTGAAGATTCTGAGGATGCAGATAACCATACTTCAGACTCAACTGCAACACGTTTATCGTTGCAATTTCAATTGGATGAAAGCTATTTAGGACAACGTATCGACCAAGTCGCAGCGATAATCTGGAGCGATTTTTCGCGTGAAAAATTGAAACAGTGGCTAAAAGAAGGCCATTTGTTGGCAAATGGTAACAGCGTTAAGCCAAAGTATAAATGTGAAGGCAATGAACTTTTAACACTTGATGTTGAACTCGAAGTTCAAACTAAAAGCTTACCTGAAAATATTCCACTCAATATCGTGTATGAAGACGACGATATTATGGTGGTGAATAAACCGATTGGTATGGTTGTACACCCAGGCGCTGGTAACAGCTCAGGTACATTGGTGAATGCATTACTTTACCATTATCCTAAGTCAGCGGAATTGACCCGTGCCGGCTTAGTACACCGTATTGATAAAGACACCAGTGGTTTGCTGGTGGTGGCTAAAAACTTAGAAGCACAATTTTCGCTCAGCAAGCAATTGGCGAAGAAAACGGTTTATCGTGTTTATGACTTAATTGTTTACGGCAATATTATTGCAGGTGGAACAATTGATGAACCGATTAAACGTCATCCTGTCGATCGCGTTAAAATGAAGATCTTGCCAGGTGGTAAGGATGCGGTTACGCACTACAACGTGAAAGAGCGTTTCCAGCATTTCACTCGTGTTCAAGCACGTTTAGAAACAGGTCGTACCCATCAAATTCGTGTTCATTTTAGCTATATTGGCTTTGGTTTGGTTGGTGATCAAGTGTACATGAACCGTGTACGTGTACCTGCGGGTGCTTCAGAGTTATTGGGTGACACTTTACGTGCTTTTAAACGTCAAGCTTTACATGCAGCAAAACTTGGATTGGTTCATCCACGTTCGGGTGAAGAAATGATGTTTGAAGCACCTTGGCCAGAGGACTTTGCTCAATTGGTTGAAGTATTACGCAGTGAAAATAAAGCGTATTAAGTTGCTTTGATGTTTGGTGAAGAGTAAGGAAATAGACATGCAATTTGTTCAAGGACTTCCATCAGGTGTATATGTTGGGCAGACACGAGTGCATCATGCAAAAGCTCAAGCTTCTGCTCAACCTGAGCTTGTAGGATTTAACTTGGCATTGCATGTCGGTGATGATGCAAAGCGTGTACAGCAGCATCGTATGGCTTTGCTGCAAGAGTTTGCGGATTTCGGCGTTGATAAAATGACTTGGATGACGCAAACCCACAGCACCATTTGTCATACTGTGAATGAAGAACTGCCATTTACAGCATTAGAAGGCGATGGTCTGGTTACTCAGCGTAAAGCCCATGCGTTGATGATGATGACTGCGGATTGTTTACCTGTGGTGCTGGGAAATGCAGATGGCACTGAAGTTGCCAATTTACATGCTGGTTGGCGCGGTTTAGCGCAAGGGATTGTTGAGAACACCATTGCTACGATGCAAAGTCAGCCGACTTGGGCATGGCTGGGTGCAGCAATTAGTCAGCCGAACTTTGAAATTGGTGCAGAAGTAAAATTGGTTTTTTGTGCTAAATATCCAGAATTAGAAACCGCTTTTCAAGGTAGTGAAAAAGTGGGTAAGTTTTATGCTGACTTGTATGCGATTGCACGTTATATCTTGAAACAACAGGGTGTTGAAACGGTACTCGGTGGCGATCAGTGTAGCTATCGACAAACGGACGAATATTTCTCCTACCGCCGTGAAGCAAAAACAGGACGCATGGCAACATTCGTGTTTATGACTTGAAACTGTTAAACTTCATTAAAATTTACTGTTTTTATTGATATGTCTTTATCTTCAAAATCTCTTGCCATCGTTTATCACAGCCCATATGGACATACTGCAAAGGTTGCATCTTTTATTGCTCAAGGGGCTGAGCAAACGGGTATAGATGTGCATTGCATGAACATTGAACAGGTGGATTGGGAGATACTAGACCAAGCGGATGCGATTGTTTTGGGTTGTCCTACTTATATGGGAAGTTTGACCTCAGCCTTGAAGCAATTTATGGAGCAATCTTCTAAACGATGGTTGGCTCGAACATGGCAGGGCAAGCTTGCAGCTGGTTTTACCAATGGTGGTGGCTTAAGTGGCGATAAGTTGGCTGTTTTGCAGCAAATCAATTTATTTGCTATGCAGCACGGTATGTTGTGGGCAGGTTTGCCTTTTATGCCTACGGGACGTAGTTCGCAAGATATTAACCGTATGTCGAGCTTTTTGGGCTTAATGACCCAGTCCGATAATGCACCTGCCGAGATCACCCCACCCGAAGGGGATTTGGAAACAGCAGCTCGATTTGGTGCACATCTTGCGTCATTGCTGAATCGCTTAAATTAAAATTTAAATTAAGACGTAGATTAAAAAAATCTCCAATTGGAGGTTTTTGATATTTTATTTGTAAGACATTGAATGTCTTTTAAAACTGTTATTCTTAATTGAAACATAAATGAACAGAATAGCAGTCATGGATAAGAAAAATGTAAACCTCGTAAGCCGTGTATTAAAAATTTATAGTGTTTTACCACGTGTACCCAGATCGGCTTTAACAATAGAAGCGTTTAAAGAGCAAGTACGTCATTGTTATGGTGATGACATAGAAGAAAAATCATTAACTAAAGCAATACAGAGAGATTTAGAACTCATTCCCAGTTTACTTTCAACTGGAGAACTTTCTGTAACTGATGGCAAAGGTAGAAAAGCAAAAAAATATCAATTAAGCCAAGATGCTTTCATTGAACAGTTTAATTCTGAGTTAGCTTTGGTTTTGGTTATGGCAAATAATTATTTAAGCGAATATTTGCCATACGATATTCAGCAAAATGTAAAAGGCTTTTTTGAAGCAGCAACACAGCAATTAACAAAAGATACTCGTTTAGATAATTGGCAATCTCGTTTTCGTTTTGTGCCGTCTGGTTATAGTCAAAATAAAAATAGTCATTATGATTCAAAAGAAATCAAAATAATTTATCAAGCGATCTTAGAAGATGATATTTGGCTTGATGCTCAATATAGAAAAGAAAATCATTCTGATAGCCAATCATACGTATTGAAGCCTCATGGAATTATTCACTATGGCGATAAACAATTTTTAATTGCTAGCAAAATTATCAAAGGAAAAAGTGAGTTACGTACATTTAATATGCTGAATTTTACTGAAGTTAAAATTATTCCAGAAAAAATTTCAGTAAATATTGATCCCTATGATGTTGACGACTTGGTTGAAGAGCGTGAGTTTGAAGATGCTTTTTTTGATAGGGAAGAATTGGAGCTGTTTTTTGTTTTTCAGGAGGAGTTGTTGGAAGAGCTTGAAAGAAACCCGATAGGGGGAAATCAGACCATTATTCATTTAGAAAGTCAACATTATGAGCTAAGGGTTCGAAGCATAATTACAAAAAGTTGTATGGATTGGTTTATGAGAAATGCGCATTTAATTCAGATTATAGCACCAGATGAATTGCGTGAAGAGATCGTTGATAGGGCATCTATTGCATTAGAAAAAAATGACTTACGTGACCCATTGGCTAGATTTTTAAGTATTTGAATAATAATGGTAAAGTTATGAAAAAAGAGATATCCATAGATACGGTTCTGAATAATTTATCTTCTATTATTCAAATGGGAAATTTTCTTGAAGAAAAAATTGCTGGAAAACTTTTTGAAGATATTGAGACCATGATCTTGAATCAACAAAAACATGATTTTCCTGATATGAAGTGGCAAACGATGATATGGGATGTTTGTGCTAATTTCGAATATAAAGAATTATGGTTTGCTCCAAAACAATGGATTCATTTTGATCAACAGGATGAATTAATTTCAGATAAAAATTTTGATATTTTTGACAGTTATGCTTTTTTCAAACTTACTCATTATGACAGAGGGAGTCATTATAATTCTGATGAAGACTTTAGGATTA
>OFRD01000872.1_pt1 | contig 11102 bp, 8 predicted proteins | sample 1543041 | NCBI WGS metagenome assembly OFRD01 (sample SAMN07774234, study PRJEB24372) | wastewater metagenome | isolation source: Exp Tend CN 100WW | collected 2016-02
TGTCTCTATCACCAGCCAAAACCACGGTTTTGCGGTAGACGAAAAGTCTTTGCCCGCCAACATGCGTGCCACGCACGTGTCTTTGTTTGACGGTACCTTGCAAGGCTTGGCTCGCACCGACAAACCAGCGTTCTGTTTCCAAGGTCACCCAGAGGCCTCACCCGGCCCTCACGACATTGCCTATCTCTTCGATCGCTTCATCAACCTGATGGAGACCAAATAACATGCCAAAGCGCTCCGACCTCAAAAGCATCCTCATCATTGGCGCTGGCCCCATCATCATTGGCCAGGCCTGTGAGTTCGATTACTCTGGCGTGCAAGCTTGTAAAGCTTTGCGCGAAGAGGGCTACAAAGTCATCTTGATCAACAGCAACCCCGCCACGATCATGACCGACCCTGCCACCGCAGACGTCACCTACATCGAACCCATCACTTGGCAAACGGTTGAAAAGATCATTGCCAAAGAACGCCCCGATGCCATTCTGCCCACCATGGGCGGCCAAACCGCGCTCAACTGCGCGCTCGATTTGTGGCACAACGGCGTGCTCGACAAATACAAAGTCGAACTCATTGGCGCCACGCCCGAAGCCATCGACAAAGCCGAAGACCGCTTGAAGTTCAAAGACGCCATGACCAAAATTGGTCTGGGTTCTGCGCGCTCGGGCATTGCCCACAGCATGGAAGAAGCTTGGGATGTGCAGCGCACTGTGGGCTTCCCCACAGTCATTCGTCCTAGCTTTACGCTGGGCGGCACAGGTGGCGGTATTGCCTACAACCCTGAAGAGTTTGAGACCATTTGCAAACGTGGTTTAGAAGCCTCTCCCACCAACGAATTGCTCATTGAAGAGTCATTGTTAGGTTGGAAAGAATACGAGATGGAAGTGGTGCGCGACAAGGCGGACAACTGCATCATCATCTGCTCTATCGAAAACTTAGACCCGATGGGTGTGCACACCGGCGACTCCATCACGGTAGCGCCTGCGCAAACCCTCACCGATAAAGAATACCAAATCATGCGAAACGCCAGCTTGGCGGTCTTGCGTGAAATTGGTGTCGACACGGGCGGCTCTAACGTGCAGTTCTCCATCAACCCTCAAGACGGTCGCATGGTGGTCATTGAGATGAATCCGCGTGTGTCACGTTCTTCAGCTTTGGCCTCTAAAGCCACGGGTTTTCCCATTGCCAAAGTGGCAGCCAAATTGGCTGTGGGTTACACGCTCGATGAACTGCGCAACGAAATTACGGGCGGTGCCACACCGGCCAGTTTCGAGCCCAGCATCGACTACGTGGTGACCAAGATCCCCCGTTTTGCTTTCGAAAAATTTCCGACAGCCGACAGCCGCCTCACCACCCAAATGAAGTCAGTGGGCGAAGTCATGGCCATGGGCCGCACCTTCCAAGAATCCTTCCAGAAAGCCTTGCGCGGTTTGGAAGTGGGTGTTGATGGTTTGAATGAAAAAACCCAAGACCGCGAAGTGCTGGAAAAAGAATTGGGCGAGCCAGGACCCGATCGCATTTGGTATGTGGGCGATGCTTTCGCCATGGGCCTCAGCGTGAATGAGGTATTTAACCTCACCAAAATTGACCCTTGGTTCTTGGTGCAAATTGAAGACATCGTGAAGATTGAACTTGAGTTGGAAACCACCAAGCTGCAAGCCATCACCGCTGATGAATTGCACGCCTTGAAGAAAAAAGGGTTCTCAGATCGCCGCTTGGCCAAACTGCTTAAAACCACCGAGCATGAAGTGCGCGCTCAGCGTCATGCCATGAACATTCGGCCGGTTTACAAGCGGGTAGACACCTGCGCTGCTGAGTTCTCTACCGACACGGCTTACATGTATTCCACTTATGAAGACGAGTGCGAAGCAGAACCCACCACCAACAAAAAGATCATGGTCTTGGGTGGCGGCCCGAACCGCATTGGCCAGGGCATTGAGTTTGACTATTGCTGCGTGCACGCCGCTTTGGCCATGCGCGAAGATGGCTACGAAACCATCATGGTCAACTGCAACCCTGAAACAGTTTCAACAGATTACGACACCTCAGACCGTTTGTATTTCGAGCCACTCACTTTGGAAGACGTGCTTGAAATTGTGGACAAAGAAAAACCAATGGGTGTGATCGTTCAGTATGGTGGTCAAACACCTTTGAAGTTGGCGCTGGGCTTAGAAGCCGCTGGCGTGCCCATCATTGGCACCAGCCCCGACATGATTGATGCGGCTGAAGACCGTGAACGTTTCCAAAAATTGTTGCAAGAGTTGGGTTTGCGTCAGCCGCCCAATGCCACAGCCCGAACCGAACCCGAAGCTTTGGAAAAAGCCGCTGCCCTAGGTTATCCCTTGGTGGTTCGACCCAGCTACGTGCTGGGCGGTCGTGCCATGGAAATTGTGCACGAGCAGCGCGACCTTGAGCGCTACATGCGCGAAGCGGTGAAGGTCAGCAACGACTCTCCCGTGTTGCTCGATCGTTTCTTGAACGACGCCATTGAGTGCGATGTTGATTGCATTCGCGACCCTGAAGGCAAAACCTTCATTGGCGGTGTCATGGAGCACATTGAACAAGCCGGCGTGCACAGCGGTGACTCAGCATGCTCCTTGCCACCTTACAGCTTAAGCGCGGCCACCGTGGACGAGCTGAAAAGACAAACTGCCGCCATGGCGGGCGCCTTAAGTGTCGTGGGCTTGATGAATGTGCAGTTTGCCATTCAACACGTTGACGGCAAAGATGTCATTTATGTGTTGGAAGTTAACCCCCGCGCTTCCCGCACGGTGCCTTATGTGTCCAAGGCCACAGGCATTCAATTGGCCAAAGTGGCGGCACGCTGCATGGCCGGCCAAAGCTTGGCATCACAGGGCATTACCAAAGAAGTCACGCCCCCTTATTTCAGTGTCAAGGAAGCGGTATTCCCGTTTGTGAAATTTCCTGGCGTAGACACTATTCTGGGCCCCGAAATGAAGTCCACCGGTGAAGTCATGGGTGTGGGTAAAACCTTTGGCGAAGCTTTTGTCAAAAGCCAAATGGGTGCCGGCACCAAGCTGCCACGTGAAGGCAAGGTATTCCTCACGGTGAAGAACAATGACAAGCAACGTGCTGTGAAGATCGCACGCGATTTGGTGGCGCAGGGCTTTGAAATTTTTGCGACCAAAGGCACAGCGGCAGCCATTGCGGCAGAAGGCGTTGCGGTTCAGGCGGTTAACAAAGTCACAGAAGGACGCCCGCACATTGTGGACATGATCAAGAACAAGGAAATTGCCTTGGTCATTAACACGGTGGAAGAGCGCCGCAATGCCATTTCCGATTCCAGAGCCATTCGCACATCAGCGCTCTTGGCACGGGTGACCACCTTCACTACAATTGCCGGCGCTGAAGCTGCGGTTGAAGGCATGAAATACATCGACAATTTGGACGTTATTTCTATTCAAGAAATGCACGCCATGTTGAGCGTCTAAAAGAAATACGGAGACATCCAAGTGGCGACCATTCCCATTACCCTTCGCGGTGCTGAAAAGCTCAAAGCTGAATTGCACCAATTGAAAACCGTTGAGCGTCCTTGGGTGATCAACGCCATTGCCGAAGCCCGGGCGCAAGGCGACTTGAGTGAAAACGCTGAGTACGACGCTGCCAAAGACCGTCAAGGTTTTGTAGAAGGCCGCATTCAAGAAGTCGAAGGCAAACTTTCTGCAGCTCAAATCATCGACCCTGCATCGGTGGATGCCGGTGGTCGTGTTGTGTTTGGTGCCACTGTCGAGTTGGAAGAGGTAAGCTCGGGTGAGGTGGTCAAGTACCAAATTGTGGGCGAAGACGAAGCCGATCTCAAGTTGGGCTTGATCAACATCAGCAGCCCCATTGCGCGCGCACTCATTGGCAAAGAAGAGGGCGATGTGGCTGTGTTTCAAGCACCTGGTGGCGAGAAGCGTTATGAAATTGTGGCGGTGTCTTACATCTAAGAACGCGCAACTTCATTCAAAAAGGCGTTCATTGCAACGCCTTTTTTTGTGTTCTATTCTTTCCAATGCTCGGCCACCCAAAGCGCTGGCTTGATGAACCTGAATCTTCGATTGCGCTTGCCGGCCAAGGCATCCGGCGGATTGCACTCACCATGAAAAATCACAATGCGTGCATCGGTTGGAATGTGTGGGGCCGTCCAATAGTTGGTGGGCCAACTTGGAATGCTGTGGTATTTGAAACTGGGGCACCACTCTGAGGGCCAGTAAGCCAGATGGCCTAGGCGGTTCATGAAGTCTGAGAGATAGGCCTGTTCATTTCTGAATTGTTGGCGAATGCTTTCGAAATTATTCCGGAAGTATTCGAGCACCTCTGGGTGTGCGCCCAGCTCATAACGGTAGACCGAAGAGTTGCCGGTAATTCGCCAAGGTCGTTTGTAATCGTGAATGATCATGAACTTGCCAGGCACTTCGAAGAACCCATCGAGGCTACCTGTAATGACCACATCGACATCTAAAAACAAGGCGGTGCCGGTCAGGCCATGCAGGTCTTTGGTGAAGGAGGCCAGTTTGGTCCAGCCTCGTTCGGGAATGCCTGGCGGTAAATCCAATGCAGGTATAGGCAAGCACTGAACTTCGCTGCGAATGCCCTTGGCATCGTCAGTGAGGCAGACCATGTTGAAGTCGCCCGTGAGGTGCCTTCGCACCATGGCGTACAAGCGGTTGACATACTCGGGTCCATACTTGGTGCCCCACTTCATGCAAATGATGTGACGTTGGGAGGTCTGCATGGACACTGTCTTGGCTTAGGCTTGATTGCGCTTTTTGATCGACTTTTGTTTCACTTTGGCGCGCTTGACTTGGCCGCCCGATGTCAGGCGTTGGTTGCCCAAAACACGCAATGTTTTAACCTCAGGCCTTTGGCCACCGCGGCTGCTGTACTTCAAGACCTTAAAATCACGGGGTCCGGCCATGCGATCTTCGGAAACGGATTTTTCCTTTTCAGGCAAGGGGCGCCAAAGCACCAGCAATTTACCGATGTGCTGAATGGGCGCTGCGCTCAAGTCATCGGCCAGTTGGTTGTACATGGCTTCGCGGGCAGCACGGTCGTCACCCAGAACACGAATTTTGATCAGGCCGTGGGCTTTGAGGGCCGCGTCTGTTTCTTTGACAACAGCAGGCGTGAGGCCGTCGTTGCCAACCATGACAACGGGGTCGAGGTGGTGCGCTTCGGCTCGGTGAACCTTGCGTTGGGCGGGAGTCAATTGAATATGGGGCATAGCGCTATTATCCCTGCTTGAACGGAAGATCATGAAAGTAAAAACCAAAAGTAAAAAAGTCAACAAGTCGTGGTTGAACGACCACGTCAATGACCCCTATGTCAAGTTGGCCAAAAGAGATGGCTATCGGGCGAGGGCGGCCTATAAACTGAAAGAAATTGACGAAACTTTTGGCCTTATCAAACCAGGCAACTTGGTCGTTGACTTGGGCTCAGCGCCTGGGGCTTGGAGCCAATATGTTCGGCGCAAGCTGTCGCCTGGGGGCGCGGCGGTGGGTGATTTGAACGGCACCATCTTGGCTGTGGACCTGTTGCCCATGGAGCCCGTTGAAGGCGTCCACTTCATTCAGGGTGACTTTACGCAAGCCGATGTGCTGGCCCAAGTTCAAGCCATTGTGGGCGATCGGCCGGTCGATGTGGTGGTGTCAGACATGGCGCCCAATCTGTCGGGCATTGACTCTGTGGATGCTGCAAGAATTACACACCTGATTGAATTGGCGGTTGAATTTGCTCAAATGCACCTGAAGCCGCAAGGGGCCTTGGTGGTGAAGGTCTTTCACGGCAGTGGCTACAGCCAACTGGTGAAGCTGTTCAAGGACTCTTTCAAAACCGTCAAACCGATCAAACCCAAGGCTTCCCGAGACAAATCCTCAGAGCAGTTTTTGGTGGGAATTGAACCTAAAAACAGGCCCAATTCTGCCGAATCGACTTAATCGCAACGCAGAACATCAAATTTCCTTCTACTTTTAAGGCTAAGTCAAGGTAAATTGGCCCCACAGCACTTTCAAAAGTCTAGAATGTTCATTCATTAGACGTTTAACTGGGAGCTCTTCTTGAACAACCCTTGGTTTTCAAAGATCGCCGTATGGCTTGTGATTGGCATGGTGCTATTCACTGTATTCAAACAATTCGACAACCGATCGGGTGTCGGCTCGGGTTACTTGGGCTACTCAGATTTTCTAGAGGAAGTTAGAGGCAACCGCATCAAAACGGCCACCATTCAAGAGGGTCAAGGCGGCACCGAAATTTCAGCCGTCACCACCGACGATCGCCGCATCAAAACCACTGCCACCTATTTAGACCGCGGCTTGGTTGGCGACCTCATTGCCAATGGCGTGAAGTTTGATGTGAAACCTCGCGAAGAGGGTTCCCTGCTCATGAGTTTGCTGGTCAGCTGGGGCCCCATGCTCTTGCTCATTGGTGTTTGGGTTTATTTCATGCGCCAAATGCAAGGCGGCGGCAAAGGCGGTGCCTTTAGCTTTGGCAAAAGCAAAGCCCGCATGCTCGATGAAAACACCAATCAAGTTACTTTTGCCGATGTGGCAGGTTGCGACGAAGCCAAAGAAGAAGTGAAAGAAGTCGTCGACTTCTTGAAAGACCCCGCTAGGTTTCAAAAACTCGGTGGCCGAATTCCGCGTGGCTTGCTGTTGGTTGGCCCTCCCGGCACCGGTAAAACCTTGTTGGCCAAGAGCATTGCAGGCGAGGCCAAGGTGCCTTTCTTCAGCATCTCGGGTTCAGACTTTGTTGAAATGTTTGTGGGTGTGGGCGCAGCCCGTGTTCGAGACATGTTCGAAAATGCTAAGAAAAATGCTCCCTGCATCATTTTTATCGACGAGATTGACGCAGTCGGCCGCCAGCGTGGTGCTGGTTTGGGCGGTGGCAACGACGAACGCGAGCAAACCCTCAACCAAATGTTGGTAGAGATGGACGGCTTTGAAACCAACCTCGGCGTGATTGTGGTGGCTGCCACCAACCGCCCCGACATCTTGGATGCAGCGCTTTTGCGCCCCGGTCGTTTTGACCGCCAGGTGTATGTCACCTTGCCCGACATTCGCGGCCGCGAACAAATCTTGGCTGTGCACATGCGCAAAATCCCAATCGGCCAAGACATGAACCCCGGCGTTATCGCTCGCGGTACACCTGGCATGAGTGGTGCCGATTTGGCCAACTTGTGCAACGAAGCGGCCCTCATGGCGGCACGTCGCAACGCCCGCGTTGTGGAAATGCAAGACTTTGAAAAAGCCAAAGACAAAATTCTCATGGGCCCTGAGCGCAAGAGCATGGTCATGCCTGAAGACGAGCGTCGCAACACGGCTTATCACGAGTCGGGTCACGCGCTCATTGGTAAGCTGTTGCCCAAATGTGATCCTGTGCACAAGGTGACCATCATTCCTCGCGGACGTGCCTTGGGTGTCACCATGAGCCTGCCCGAGCGCGATCGCTACAGCTACGACAGCGAATACATGTTGAACCAAATCAGCATGTTGTTTGGCGGCCGCATTGCCGAAGAAGTGTTCATGAAACAAATGACCACGGGCGCCAGCAACGACTTTGAGCGTGCGACCCAAATTGCCCGCGACATGGTCATGCGCTATGGCATGACCACTGCCTTGGGCCCCATGGTCTATGCTGAAAATGAAGGCGAAGTGTTTTTGGGTCGCTCTGTCACCAAGACCACCAACATGTCCGAGTCCACCATGCAAAAGGTTGACGCTGAAGTGCGCCGCATCATTGATGAGCAGTACAAATTGGCGCGCAGCTTAATTGAAGAGCACAGCGACAAGATGCACGCCATGGCCAAGGCCTTGTTAGAGTGGGAAACCATTGACGTCACTCAGCTTGACGACATCATGGCGGGTCGTGAACCCAAGGCACCCAAAGATTGGACGCCTCGCATTCCACCCTCTGGCAGTGACGATGCAGGCGGCACGCCTGCTGTCAAAGTCGATCCAGAGCCCAACGCGGCCTGATCCTATCCATCATCATGACGGGGCTTCGGCCCCGTTATTGTTTCTAAGCTGCTGAACTGAAATTCCAAATCCGTTGTACTTCATGACCCAACCCATTTGGCAGACCTCTAGGTACGCGATTGACCTCACCCAGCCCAAAGTCATGGGCATTGTGAACCTCACGCCCGATTCTTTTTCCGATGGGGGGCGTCACAGTAGCTTGTCGATTGCACTTGAAAATGCTCAAACCCTGCTGGCTCAGGGTGCCGACATTTTGGACATTGGGGGAGAGTCTTCTAGGCCCGGTGCAGAGCCCGTCAGCGTCGAAGAAGAGTTGAAGCGCGTGTTGCCATTTTTGCAAGAAGCACTCACTTGGAACGTGCCTATTTCGGTCGATACCTACAAGCCAGAAGTGATGCAAGCTGCCTTGGACTTGGGAGCTGATGTCGTGAACGACATCTGGGCCTTGCGGCAACCAGGTGCCTTGCAGGTGGTGGCGCGGCACCCTCAATGTGGCGTCTGCCTGATGCACATGCACCAAGAACCGCTCACCATGTTGGCGCAGCCTATGACCGGTGATGCCTTGCCTTTGGTCAAAGATTTCTTGACTCAGCAAATTTTGAAATTGAGGCACAGTGGGGTACAGGCCAATCGCATTGTTTTAGACCCAGGTATTGGTTTCGGTAAAACGCTTGAGCAAAATTTAAGTTTGCTACAGCGTCAATCAGAACTGTTGTCTCTAGGCCATCCGCTGATGGCAGGCTGGTCGCGCAAAGGCACTTTGGGCAAGCTGACAGCCATTCAAGGGAAGGCACCTGAGCCCAAGGACAGAGTGGGTGCCAGTGTGGCTGCAGCCCTTATTGCCGTTCAAAACGGGGCTTCAGTGGTTCGAGTGCACGATGTGAAAGAAACTGTTCAGGCTTTGCGTGTTTGGCGGTCTCTGAAGATTTAAAATCGACCCATTCTCAATCGATCCAAAAAGAACAACAACCATGACCAGAAAATACTTTGGAACCGATGGCATTCGGGGCACCGTTGGCCTAGCGCCCATCACGCCAGATTTCGTCATGCGCTTGGCGCACGCCGTCGGTCGTGTGTTGCGTCAAACGGAGGATCATCCTGTCGTTTTGATTGGCAAAGACACGCGAATTTCTGGCTACATGCTAGAAAGTGCGCTGGAGTCTGGCTTTAATTCGGCGGGTGTCGATGTGGTTTTGTTGGGCCCTGTGCCAACACCTGCTGTGGCCTATCTCACACGGGCCAGGCGCGCTTCCTTAGGCGTGGTCATCAGTGCCAGCCACAATCCCTTTGAAGACAATGGCATCAAGTTTTTCAGCGCCAAAGGCACCAAGCTCAGTGATGCTTGGGAAACTTCTGTCGAGGCGCTGGTCGATCAGCCCCCCGTTTGGGCTTCATCTGCGCAGCTGGGCAAGGCCAAGCGCTTAGACGATGCTGCGGGCCGGTACATCGAGTTTTGCAAAAGCACTTTCAGCAATGACTTCACCTTGAAGGGCATGAAGATTGTGGTGGATGCTGCCAATGGCGCAGCCTATCAAATTGCACCCAAGGTATTTCATGAACTGGGTGCCGATGTCATTGCCATTGGGTGTTCGCCCGATGGCCTGAACATCAACAAGGGGGTTGGTGCCACGCACCCCGAAGCGGTTGTAGAGGCCGTCAAAGCCCATCAAGCCGATTACGGCATTGCGCTAGATGGCGATGCCGATCGCCTGCAGCTGGTCGACAAATCGGGCCGCTTGTACAACGGCGATGAGTTGCTGTACCTGATGGTCTGCGATCGATTGGCTCGCGATGAAGTGGTGTCTGGGGTGGTGGGCACCCTCATGACCAACATGGCCGTCGAAGTGGCCCTTAAAAACAAAAACATTCCCTTCATCCGAAGCAAGGTGGGCGACCGTTATGTGTTGGAAGCCTTGCAAGAGAATGCTTGGCTGCTGGGCGGAGAGGGCTCAGGTCACTTGTTGGCTTTAGACAAGCACACCACAGGCGACGGTTTGATCAGCGCTTTGCAGGTGCTGCAGGCGTGTGTGGCCACAGGCAAAACCATGGCTGAGTTATTGGTCGATGTGGTGCTCTTTCCGCAGGTGCTGATCAACGTGCGCCTGACCAAAGACCAAAACTGGAAAGACAGCCCTCAACTGGCGCAAGCCTTGAAGGACGTTGAAGCAGAATTGGCAGACACGGGCCGCGTCCTGATTCGGCCTAGCGGTACCGAGCCGCTGGTTCGCGTGATGGTCGAGGCGCGTGAATTGTCAGTGGCGCAACGCTGTGCTGAAAAATTGGCCGACACCCTGCGCTAAATCAGCGCTTCAGTAAATCAAACGCTCGGGTTTGATTTCTTGCAGGATGGTGGTGGCAATTTCTTCAATCGATTTGGTGGTGGTCGAGAGCCACCGAATGCCCGATCGGCGCATCATCGATTCAGCATCTGCCACTTCTTGACGGCAGTTTTCAATGCTGGCGTATTTGGAGTTCGGGCGTCGCTCTGTTCGAATTTCTGAAAGTCGATCTGGGTGAATGGTGAGCCCAAAGATCTTTTTGCGATGTGGCACCAAAGCCGGTGGCAGTTGCTTGCGTTCAAAGTCTTCCGGAATGAGGGGGTAGTTGGCCGCTTTCAAACCGTGTTGCATGGCCAGATACAGGCTGGTGGGGGTTTTGCCACTTCGGCTCACACCCACCAAGATCACCTCTGCTGACTCCAAATCTCGGTTGGACTGTCCATCATCGTGAGCCAGTGAGAAGTTAATGGCCTCAATGCGATCGTGGTAGTCCTTGCTCTTGCTGACATCGGAAAAGCGGCCCACTCGGTGGTGCGATTTGATGCCCAACTCTTCTTCTAGCGGGTTGACGAAGGTGCCAAACATATCTAACAACATGCCTTTGCAACCCTCCCGTATGACTTGGAGAACTTCCATGTTCACCAAAGTGGTGAAAACGATGGGCTTGATGTTTTCGACCTCTGCGGTGTGATTGATTTGGCGGACGGCTTGGTGTGCCTTGTCTACACTGTCAATAAATGGCAGTCGGATATACCGAGTTTTCATCTCAAATTGGGCCAAGATGGCCTTGCCAAAGGTTTCGGCTGTAATTCCGGTGCCGTCGGAGACGAAAAAAACGGTTCTGGTTGGC
>OFRD01000875.1_pt1 | contig 11074 bp, 8 predicted proteins | sample 1543041 | NCBI WGS metagenome assembly OFRD01 (sample SAMN07774234, study PRJEB24372) | wastewater metagenome | isolation source: Exp Tend CN 100WW | collected 2016-02
CAAATGAGAATAATTCTCACTTGTAATTTACATGATCAAACCACCGGGGAATCCACGAATGAAAAACCTGAAAATAGCCACCAAACTCGGTCTGCTGATCGGCATTCTTTCCGCCCTGCTTGTGCTCATCGGCAGCATTGGGCTGTATGGCATCAGCCAGTCCAATGAGGCGCTCAAGACGGTGTACGAAGACCGAACCGTCGCCCTCGAGCAACTGTCCGACATCAACTACCTGCTGGTACGCAACCGGGTTCTGGTCATGGACATGCTGCTCAAGCCGAACGCGGCCAATATCCAGGAGCGCGATGCCGAGAGGCAGACGAATGCTCAGAAAACCAATCAACTCATCGATGCCTACATGGCGACCTACCTGACGCCGGAAGAAAAGATGCTGGCCGATGAATTTATTGCACTGAGAAAAAGCTATGCCTTTGACGGTTTGGTGCCGGTTGCGCAGGCCCTGCAAGCAGGAAAAACCGACGAGGCGCTGAAGCTCTACGAGGAGAAAATCAGCACGATCGCACCCAAGCTGCAACCGGCGATGGACAGCCTGATCGCGCTGCAAACCCGCCTCGCCAAGGAGGAGTACCACGCTAGCGTGGCCCGCTACAACACCAGCCGGGTGGTGTCGATCGGCGCCATCGTGGCGGGCCTGCTGTTTGCCGGGCTGCTGGGGTTTTCAACCATCCGCACCATAAGCCGCCAACTCGGATGCGAACCAGGCGAGGCAGCCAATCTGGCGCAACATATTGGCGCAGGCGACTTGAGCACACAGATCGAACTGAAATCAGGCGATGCCACCAGCCTGATGGCCCAGCTCAAGTTCATGCAGACCCACCTGGCCACGGTCGTCACCAACGTGCGCTCAGGCTCCGAGAGCGTGGCCACCGCCAGCGCGCAGATTGCCGAAGGCAACCACGATTTGAGTGGCCGTACCGAGAGCCAGGCCAGCGCGCTGGAACAAACTGCGGCCTCGATGGAAGAACTGAGTTCCACCGTCAAACACAACGCCGACAACGCACGTCAGGCCAACCAGCTGGCACAAAGTGCCTCGACCGTGGCGGTGCGTGGCGGTGAGGTGGTGGCCCAGGTGGTGGACACCATGAAGCACATCAACGACAGCTCCAAACGCATCAACGACATCATCAGCGTGATTGACGGTATTGCGTTCCAGACCAACATCCTGGCCTTGAACGCCGCCGTGGAAGCGGCCCGCGCCGGTGAGCAGGGCCGGGGCTTTGCGGTGGTGGCCAGTGAAGTGCGCTCGCTGGCCGGGCGCTCGGCCGAAGCGGCCAAGGAAATCAAGAGTTTGATCGGCGCCAGTATGGAACGGGTCGAGCAGGGCAATGCCTTGGTCGAGCAGGCCGGGGGCACCATGACCGAGGTGGTCAGCAGCATTCGTCGTGTCACCGACATCATGGGCGAGATCAGCGCCGCCAGCAACGAGCAAAGCCTGGGCGTGTCGCAAGTGGGCGAAGCCGTGACCCAGATGGATCAGGCCACGCAGCAAAATGCGGCCCTGGTCGAAGAAATGGCCGCCGCTGCGGACAGCCTGCGCGGCCAGGCCGGTCAGCTGGTGCAGACCGTCGCCATTTTCAAGCTTTAAGCATCAAACAGGGCGCCAGCCCTCGTAAAATCAGCGCGGGCAGCTCCCTTTTTGATAGCAGACTAAGCCTTGGCAGCCTGCAGCAGGTCGCGGGTTTTGAGCGCCTCGCGGCGCGCTGCCTGCGCAAAGTCAGCGCCGCTGGACGCATACAGCACGGCGCGTGACGAGTTGACGATGATCGGCGCCAGCGTGTCGCCCCCCACCACCCCGCGCCAGCCGGCCTTGACCGTGGCCAGCGCATCGCCGCCCTGCGCGCCAACACCGGGGATCAGCAGCGGCAGCGTTGGCGCGATCGCACGCACGCGCTCGATCTCGGCCGGATAGGTGGCTCCCACCACCAGCCCGAGTTGACCGTTCAGGTTCCACGGGCCTTGCGCCAGCCGCGCAATGTGTTCGTACAACAGGGGTTCGCCGTCCACGCTGGCGAGTCGCTGCGGCTGAAAGTCGTCGCCACCGGGATTGGAGGTGCGGCACAGCAAAAACGCGCCCTTGTCGTGGTACTTCAGGTAGGGCTGCACCGAGTCAAAGCCCATGAAGGGCGACAGCGTGACGGCGTCGGCGCCGTAGCGCTCAAAGGCCTCAATCGCGTACTGCTCGGCGGTGCTGCCGATGTCGCCGCGCTTGGCGTCCAGAATGACCGGCACCTGGGGCGCGGTGCGGCGCATGTGCGCCACCAGCTGCTCCAGCTGCGCTTCAGCGCGGTGCGCGGCAAAGTAGGCAATTTGCGGCTTGAAGGCGATCACCAGATCGGCGGTGGCGTCCACGATGGCGGCGCAAAAATCATAGATTTTGCTGGCATCGCCCTGCAAGGCAGCCGGGAATTTACGCGGTTCGGGGTCGAGCCCGACGCACAACAGGGAGCCGTTTTGGCGCTCGGCAGTGCGCAACATGTCTAGGAATTTCATCCCCCCATTGTAAGAAGCATGGCCTTTGGCCGTGCTTAAGCTCCTGCAGCGAGAATAAGCCGCATGAAATTCAACGATTTTGCCGACGACGCCGAAGACACCCAACACACCCCGACCGAACGCGCCGCTGCCGCGTCGCGCAGCACCTGGGTCAGCGTGGGCGTCAACCTGGTGCTGAGCGCCATCCAGATCGTGGTTGGCGTACTGGCCAGATCGCAGGGTCTGATTGCCGACGGTATCCACTCGCTGTCCGATCTGGTGGCTGACTTTGTGGTGCTGTTTGCCGGGCACCACGCCCAGAAGGACGCCGACGAGGATCACCCCTACGGTCACCAGCGCTTCGAGACCGCCGCCTCGCTGGCGCTGGGCGCGATTTTGCTGGCGGTCGGCGTCGGCATGCTGTGGTCGGCGCTGCACAAGCTGCAGGCGCCCGAGACCATCCCCACCGTGCATCTGATGGCGCTGTGGGTGGCGGGCGCTGCCCTGATCGCCAAGGAACTGCTGTTTCGCTACATGCTGGCGGTGGCCAAGCGCGTCAAGTCCAGCCTGCTGGTGGCCAACGCCTGGCACGCCCGTTCGGATGCAGCCTCGTCGCTGGTGGTGGGCCTGGGCATCATCGGCAACCTGGCCGGGTACCCGATTCTGGATCCGATTGCGGCACTGATTGTGGGCCTGATGGTGAGCAAAATGGGCTGGGCATTCGGCTGGGATGCACTGCACGACCTGATGGACCGCGCCGTGGACGAAGAAGAAGTCGAAGCCATCCGCCAGACGCTGCTGGCCACCCCCGGTGTCAGTGGTGCGCATGACGTGCGCACGCGCAAGATGGGCGACATGGTGGTGGTGGACGCCCACATCGAGGTCGATGCCCTGATCACGGTCGAAGCCGGGCACGACATTGCCGTGGCGGCACGCCAGCGCGTGCTGCAACGCCACCGGGTGCTCAACCTGCTGACGCATGTGGATCCGTGGCACCGGCCGGATCGGGATCATGTGGCGCCGCCGGTGCGCTGAACCACCCGCCATGCACGCTCGACCCCCCTGGCGCCTGCGTAACGCCCGCAGCGGGCTTCAAGATTTTGCACGCCGGTTTCTGCCAGCCCCGTTGCAAGTGGATCGGCGGGAGCGCTGGCGGGCCTTTCTGGGGGCAAGTCTCGGCATCCTGCTCACCGCGCTGGTCAGCCGCTGGCTGCTTGACCCGGCCGTGCCCGCCACCTGGCTGGTGGCGCCGATGGGCGCCAGTGCGGTGCTGGTGTTCGCCGCCCCGGCCAGTCCAATGGCGCAACCGTGGTCGGTGGTGGGCGGCAACACCCTGTCGGCACTGGCCGGTATCACCTGCGCCTCGTACATTGGCGACCCGGTCTGGGCCGCGTCGATCGGCGTGGGCTTGGCGATTGCCGTGATGTTCAGCCTGCGCTGCCTGCATCCGCCGGGCGGGGCGACGGCGCTGCTGGCGGTGTTGCTGCATGCCACCAGCTACCGCTTTGCCCTGTTTCCGGTGCTGCTGAACGCCCTGTTGCTGGTGGTCTCTGGCATGCTGTACAACCACCTGACGGGGCGGCCTTACCCGCATGCCCAGCGCAGCCCCGCGCCCCCGCCGACCGAGCCCAAGCGCTTCAGCGCGGCCGATCTCGATGCGGCCCTGGTGCATTACAACCAGGTGCTCGACGTCAGCCGTGACGATCTGGCCGGACTGCTGCACCACGCCGAACTGGCCGCTTACCAGCGCACCCTGGGCGAGTTGCGCTGTGCCGACATCATGTCGCGCGCGCCTTTGTCCGTTCAATTCGGCACCGATTTGAATGACGCCTGGCGCCTGATGCGCCAGCAGCGCATCAAGGCCCTGCCGGTGGTGGATCGGACGCGGCGCATCGTCGGCATCGTGACGGCGGCCGACTTTTTGCGCCAGGCCGGGCTGGAGGATCATGGGGGCATCGGCGGGCGCCTGCGCAGCTTCTTGCAGCGCAACGGCGCCAGCAGCTCCGACAAGCCCGAAGTGGTCGGTCAGATCATGACGCGCCGGGTGCAGGTCGCCAGCCAGCAGCGCCATGCGATTGAACTGGTGCCGCTGTTCGCCGAAGCCGGGCACGCGCAGATCCCGATCATTGATGACGAGAAGCGCCTGGTGGGCGTCATCACGCAGTCGGATGTGGTGCGGGCCCTGTACCGCGCCGTCCAGCCCGGCGCCTGAAGGCCCCCGTGGCGACGTTGAGCACAACGCTCAACCGTGTTGCCTGGCCAGTGCCTCGAAGCCGCCCACCGGCAGCGGGCGGCTGAAGAAGTAGCCCTGGTAGGCGTGGCAACCGGCATCGGCCAGAAAGTCGCGCTGCAGCGCCGTTTCGACGCCCTCGGCGATCACGCCCAGGCCCAGGTTTTTGGCCAGCGCAATGATGGTTCGGGCAATCGACGCATCATTGGCATCGCTCAGCACGTCGCGCACAAAAGACTGGTCAATCTTGAGCTGGTCCAGCGGCAGGCGTTTCAGGTAGGACAGGGAGGAATAACCGGTGCCGAAATCGTCGAGCGAGAAGCCCACGCCCCTGGCCTTGAGCGCACACATTTTCTCGATCACCTCGTTCACGTTCGCGACCAGCAAGCTCTCGGTCAGCTCCAGCTTCAGGCGCTGGGGCTTGGCCCCGCTGCGCTGCAGCACGTCGAGCACCTGCGCCACAAAGTCGGGCTGGCGGAACTGGTGGGCGCTGACATTGACCGCCAGCGTGAGGGCGGCCAAGGCAGGCTGCCCGGCCCATTGCGCCAGCTGCGCGCACGCCGTTTCCAGCACCCAGCGCCCCAGCGGCAGGATCAGCCCGGTGTCTTCGGCCAGCGGGATGAATTCGGCCGGTGACACCATGCCGCGCTCGGGATGCTGCCAGCGCAGCAGCACCTCGGCGCCGGTGACACGGCCCTCGCCCACCACCTGCGCCTGGTAGTGCAGCACGAACTGCTGCTCCTGAATGGCGCGGCGCAGCCCGGTCTCCAGCGCGGCACGCTCGATCACCACGGTCTGCATGGCGGGGTCAAAGAAACGCAGGGCATTGCGCCCGGACGCCTTGGACTGGTACATGGCGAGATCGGCCTGCTTCAACAAATCGTCCAGCGACGTCTCCAGCCCGCAAAACAGGGTGGCACCGATGCTGGCCGTGCTGCGGTGATCGAGCGCGCCGAGCAGGTAGGGGCGGGCCAGCGCGGCCAGCATTTTTTCACCCACCACCTCGGTCTCGCGGGCCGCCTCCTGCAGGCTCTCATGCAGATTACCCAGCACGACCACGAACTCGTCGCCACCGAGCCGGGCCACCGTATCGCCCGCACGCACGCAGACAGCCAGCCGCTGGGCCACCTGTTGCAGCAGCAAGTCGCCCTGGTCGTGGCCCAGGGTGTCGTTCAGGGTCTTGAAGTGATCCAGGTCGATGAACAGGACGGCGCCAGGTGCCCCGGTGCGGCTGCTGGCCGTCATGGCCTGCTTCAGGCGGTCGCGCAGCAGGGTCCGGTTGGGCAAATGGGTCAGCGAGTCGAAAAAGGCCAGCTCCTCGATCTTCTTCTCGGCCTCTTTGCGCGCCGTGATGTCGGTCACCACGCCGAACAACAGGGACTCGCCGCTGACGTGATCGGTCTTTTCGCCCGTGGACAGAATGACATCGATGAGCTGACCATCTTTGCGCCGGTAGCGGTTTTCCACCGTTTGCCAACGGCTGGACGTGCGCGCGCGTTTCGGGCCCAGGGCCTGCGGGCCGGGCACGTCGGCATGCAGGGTGTCGGCCATGGAGGTCCGGTTCACCGCGCTGACCAACTCGTCGCCGGAGTCATAACCCAGCATCGCGGGCATGACCGGGTTGACATACATGAACTGCCCGGCCCGCGTGGCGATGAAGATGCCCACCGGCACATTGTCAAAAAAACTCCGCATCCGCTCTTCGCTGTCGCTGGCGGCCAGCTTCATCCGCGCCAGGCGCCGGTTCATGCGCCACAGGGTCGCAATCAGCGCCGTCAACAGCAGAAACACGGCGACCGCCGTGAGAACGGCGCCCTGGTATTGCCCCCACAGCGTGACGGGGCGGTTGATGACGACACTGCCGTCGGGCAGGCGCGCCGGATCGACTTTCCAGCGCAGCAATTCCTGCCAGTCAAATGTCAGCTGCTTCGGGGTCTCAAAGCTGGTGATGGGCTGGCTGAGCTGCAGACGGCCACTCAAATAATCGAGGGCGGTTTTGCCGACTTCCCGACCGGATGACTCGTTTTTCAGCAAGGAGCCGCCAACGATGCCCCGGCCCATGAAGACTTCCAGCGTCGTGAACACCGGTGCATTGGCGATCTGGCCGATTTTGGCGGACACCTCGGCGGGCACAAACGCGCGTCCGCTCGTGTCGCTGAAATAGGGCGAATACAAAATCAGGCTGTCCGGGGGGAGCGTGGCCACCCGCTGCAGCATCTCCTCGTACCGCATGGTGTTGGTGTATTCAAACGCCAGCGTCTTCTGCCACGGAGCAAACGCGTTCCTGGCGTTGTCCATAAACGGAATCACGCCATCACGCGCCCCCGTCACCACCAGTACGCGCTGGGTCTTGGGCAACAGCGACAGCGCCGCGCGCAGCGTGCCGCTGAGATCCAGGTGAAAAGGAAAATCCATCACCTGGCGCGGATCACTGCGCAAGGCATCCAGGTTGGAGTTGCCGTAGCTGAGCAAGACGGCATCGGGAAAGAGCAGGCGCCCTTCCTGGCTCACAAAATCAATGGCGGGCGCCCCCTCGACCATGACAATGCCGACCGATTTGCCCGCCAATTTCTGGCGCAGCAGCGACGCCAGCGTCGCCCGGTATGCCGCGCTGGGGGCGCGCACCATGTCGAGGTGCTCCACGAAGATGTCGCTGAGGCTGACCCCCTGCTCCCGGAAGGCCGCCAGAATCGCCCGGTGGGCAGCGTCGGGCGACGGCAAGCCATATTGGTAGGTGGTGAGTACCACGACATGGCGCTTTTCGGCCACCCCAGGGGAAGATGCGACGGCGACCGGGGGCTCAGAGGTCTGCGCGGTCACCACCAGTGACACCAGCGGGATCAGCCCGCACAGCACCCAGCGCCATAAATTCCGCATGGCTTAGCCAGCACCCCGCACCGTGGCCAGCGCCAGACACAAATCGGCCCAGGCGCGGGCTTTTTCCAGCGGGTTGCGCAGCAGGGTGCTGGGGTGGTAGGTCACCACCACCGGAATGCCCTGGTAGCGGTACAACTGCCCGCGCAGCTTGCCAAACGGCAGCTTGCTGCCTTCGGGCAGGCTGCCGTGCAGCAGGGTCTGGGCGGCAAAGCGGCCCATCGCCAGAATCACTTTGGGCTGCACCAGCGCCACTTCGCGGCGCAGCCAGTGCTCACACAGCGCCAACTCGTACGGCGTCGGGTTGCGCACCACGGCCGGGCGGCATTTGACGACGTTGCTGACGTAGGCGCCCTGCCCGGCGCTGCCCGCGTTGCGCCGACTCACGCCGACCGCTTTGAGCATGTTGTCGAGCAGCTGCCCGGCCTGTTCGGCCAGCGGCGTGCCAAGGCGCTCCTCATCGGCATCGGGCGGCTCGCCCACCACCAGCCAGTCGGCGCGCTGCGGTGCCTGGGCGTCGGCGCCGCCAAACACCGGGGCGCGGCGGCCGCTGCACAGTTCGCAGGCCTGGCAGGCGGCCACGGCCTCAGTCAACGCGGGCCAGTCCATTGACGCAATGCCGTCGGGCAGCCCGGCGGCGCTGGCCGTCACCGGCGCCTGCGCACGGTGGCTTAGGACTTTTGAGGCGCCAGCCCTCGTGTTGATTGCGTCAACAGCTATGCTTTCGATAGCAGAAGCCGACAGCGGCGTGACCGGAACCGGTGCGACAGCAACCGGAAGCGCTGCCGGGGCGGCATGGCGGGCAGCGGCTGGCGCGACCCGCTCGGGCGCCTGCGGCACGTCCGCCACGGTCTCGGGCAGCCAGACGTGGATGCCCATTTCTTGCAACATGGCGCGCTGGCGGGAATCGAGGTCAAGGCTCATGGCTGCATTTTCGCCGACGCAAGTAGCGGCTTGCTCATCACAATCGCATCTTCGCGCTGGCCATCAACGGCCGGGTAGTAGTTTTTGCGCCGCCCGACGCGGCCGTAGCCCTGCGCTTCGTACACCTCGATGGCGCGCAGGTTGTTGCTGCGCACCTCCAGCCAGAAGCACTGCGCGCCCTGCCCCCGGGCCCAGATCGCCATGGCATCGAGCATGACATGGGCCCAGCCCTGGCGCTGGTAAGCGGGGTTGACGGTGATGTTGAGCAAATGCGCCTCCTCCACGCCCGGCATGGCGACGAAATACCCCAGCACGGCGTCGCCGCCGCGCAGCACCTGGGCCTGGTAGCCACTGGCCAGCGAGTCGGTGAAGTTGCCGCGCGACCAGGGGTGGGCGTAGGTGGCCTGCTCCACCCCCAGCACCGCGTCCAGATTCTCTGCCGTCAGCGGCTCAAAGCGCGCTTCCAGCCGGATCGCGTCGGGCGCGACGGCGTTCATCACAGGGCGGCCTTTTCAGCGGCGCGCTCCAGCGTCGTTTTGGCCACTTTGTCGCGGATGTAGAGCGGCAGCGCCTGCTCGGCGCTGACCGCCGCGCCTGCCGCCAGCAAGGCGGGTGCCAGCCGCAACAGGGCGGCGGCGGTGGGCAGGGCCTCGATCCGCGACACGGTGGCGTCCACGGCGGGCAGGCGCTCGGCATAGACGGCAAACACATTGCCGGCCTGGATGTCAGCGGCCCCGGTCGCCAGGTTTTCAGGCCGAATCAGGCTCGGGCCCTCGGTAGCACGCCACTTGCCGCTATCAAAGGTATAGCAGGCGGCGTATAGCTCGTCCATGCGCGCATCCAGCAGCGCCTGCACCGGGTAGGGCGTTGGCGGGGCGGCGTGCTGGTGGCGCGCCTCTTCGGCCAGCGCCAGCAGGGTGTCCACCGGCAGCACCGGCACTTTGACACCAAACGCCAGCCCCTGCGCCACCGCACAGGCCGTGCGCAGGCCGGTGAACGAGCCCGGGCCGCAGCCAAAGACGATGGCGTCGAGCTGGTCAAAACGCAGCCCGGCCTGCGCCATCAACTGCTGAATGGCGGGAATCAGCTGGGCCGAGGTCTGCGCGCCGCCGGGGCCGCTGTGCAGCCACTGCTGGGGCGTGCCGTTGACCGTGCGCTGCACGGCAAGCGACATCGTGTCGGTACTGGTATCAAAGGCAAGCAGGTTCATAGCGACTCATTTTATCGGGCAAAGAAGGCGCCACCGCGCAAGGATATTGCGCCATAAGCTCCTGTTTTGATAGCAAAAATCCGCTCACACACGCAACGATTGACAGATGGGAAGAACTGCTTAATCATACTGAGTAAATTTACTCAATATCATTTATGGCATTCCATCGACCTCAAGTTCAAGCGCTGCGTGAGCGGCTGCAAGAAGCCCCCCTGTTCATCACCATTGTGGCGGGGCCCAGGCAAGTTGGCAAAACCACCCTGGTGCGCCAAGCCCTTGAGGCATGTGAGCACGCCTTTGTCGCCGTGGATCAGCCCGCCGAGCCCCGCACACGGGGCTTTGGAGAACTCAGCGCACAAACCAGCGAAATCGACGGTGCGCCCCGCGATGCCGCCTGGCTGATCCGCCGCTGGAAAGACGCCCGGCAACAGTGCCAAGCCTTCCAGTTGCTCAATACGGGGCAGTCATTCGCCTTTGTGCTGGATGAAATCCAGAAAGTGCCGCGCTGGTCCGACACCGTCAAGGGCTTGTGGGATGCCGACCGGGCCCAAGGCCTGAACATGCACGTGATCTTGCTCGGCAGCTCGCCCTTGCTGATTCAAAAAGGGCTGACCGAAAGTCTGGCCGGGCGCTACGAGTTGATGCGCGTCACACACTGGTCGTTCATGGAGATGCACCAAGCGTTTGACTTCACGCTCCATGAGTACATCTATTTTGGCGGCTACCCCGGCGCGGCCCGCCTGATCCGCGACGAGGTGCGCTGGCGCAACTATGTGCTGGCCAGCCTGGTGCAACCCAGCATCAACACCGACATTTTGCAAATGACCCGGGTCGACAAACCCGCCCTGCTCAAGCAGCTGTTTGAACTGGGCGCCAGCTACTCCGGCCAGCTGCTCGCGCTGGGCAAGGTCAAAGGGCAATTACAGGATGCGGGCAACGAGACCACGCTGGCGGGCTACCTTGATCTATTAGGCAATGCCGGTCTGCTCACCGGCCTGCACAAATACCATGTGGGCGCAGCACGCCGACGCGCCTCGGCGCCGAAATTCAACGTCCTCAACACCGCCTTGATGTCCAGCGCCACGCCCTACACCTTTGCCCAAGCACAGGCGGATCGCAGCTACTGGGGGCGACTGGTTGAAAGCACGGTCGGCGCACACCTCTGGAACACAGCCGCCAGCAACGAAGAGATCAGCTACTGGCGCGAAAGCCCGCATGAGGTGGACTTTGTCATTGCCGACGCCCTGCGGCTGACCGCGATTGAGGTCAAAAGTGGCCCCTCCAGCGGCAAGCTGGGCGGTCTCACGGAATTTGTAAAGCAACACCCCACGGGCAAACCACTGCTG
>OFRD01000876.1_pt1 | contig 11055 bp, 9 predicted proteins | sample 1543041 | NCBI WGS metagenome assembly OFRD01 (sample SAMN07774234, study PRJEB24372) | wastewater metagenome | isolation source: Exp Tend CN 100WW | collected 2016-02
TTCATGCTGCGGTACAGCCAATACTTTGAATTAGTACATCCAGTTCAAACTAAAACCTGTCGTAACATTGTCTGTTTTAAAGTGTTCTGGTTTTTTCAGTGGCGTGCCCACAAAGACATCGTAACTGACTGATTTCAGCACCTGTCCGCGTAAGCCTGCGACAGCGCCCATCAAGCTGGTGCCCAGCAATGGATTCGGCTCATACGCTGTCTTTCCACCCACTTCACCGTAATCAATGCCGCTATACCACTGCATTGGAAGCTTAAAGAGTGATCCGCTAATTTCATTGCGAACCAAAAAGCCGTTATCAGCAATTAACGTTTGTTCACCGTCATAGCCGCGCACGGTATAGCGATTGCCGATGGAGAATCGGTCTTGAGGCGTTAATGGCTTTTTACTGTGTTGAGTACGCCATTCAGCCACATATTGTAATGACTGCTGACCCACTTTAAAGGGTACTTGCAAACTGGCATTCGCTTGCAAAATTCCGGCATGGGTATAAGCCTCACCGAAATCTTCTTCTGGTGCACGCATTGCATTAAATGCGCCTGTACCTCGTTTATAGGTCACATTCCCCGTTAACGTAGCATTCGCTAGATATTCCGTATGATCTAAACTGGCTTTCCAGCCGCCTGTTTTTCGGCGCTGCACTTCAACTTCAACATCTTCAATGAAGTTTTGTGATTCTCGATACCAACCACCTACACTGGCCGTGGTTTTTCGTTTTGCATCGCGGTAAATTACACGGGACAGATCGGCACTGATCAGTTTACTTTTGCCACTATATTCATAGCTTTGATTCGCACCCGCAACAGTTTGATTATAATCAGATTGACTATAGCTGGTGCTAAACAACCAGTATTGAAAAGGAATGCTGTAACTGAGGTAATAACCATCTGTTCCACGCTCACCTTGATCACCGCCACCAAGATCATGGTTATAGCTAGCGTAAAATAGGTCGTTGGCAGTCAGTAAATGATCTAAAGACAAGGTCGCTGTGCCTTGATATTTACCAGTAGAATCTGAGCCTGCATCATCAACGCCTAAATGAATGCGGTAAGGTTTGGACTGCTGCCATGCCAATTCCAAATCACTATAGCCGGGTTCGGTTCGCTGCGCTGAAGGCTGAATTTTAAAATCAGCTTCAACCGTCGGAACACGCTTAAAATTCTCTAATCCCTGCTCAATATCTCGAATATTTAAAATATCGCCAGATTTCACAGGCAAAGCATTAAATTTATGCGCACGTTTTGAGGTTCCCTCAGCAAAGCTGATTTGGTCTACCTTACCGGCAATCACTTGAAGCTTAATTTCACCCGTGGCAATATTTTGTTGAGGCAGCAACATGCGTGTTGTGACATAGCCATGACTAATCATTTTATTTTGGATTAAATCCAATGCCTGATTTAATCCTTGAACACCGATACATCGGCCAATCAGATTATATTTTCCCTGAGTGACAGGCCGCATAGCAAAAGTAAATTGTTTCGCGTCATCACCTTGCAATATAAATTTCTTAAGCTCAAAGCAGACATCTTCACTATGCGATTTTAAATACTGAAGCTGTGGCTGAGTTTGCAGTTGCTTTTCTAAACCTGTTTGCACAGATGGCAAAGGTTGTAATTGCTTTTGCAATGCTTGATCACGTTGCTGTTGGCGGATAACAGCATCTGTTTCTAATTCTAGACGTGGCTGAGGTTGTACCTGTGGATCGGCTGCATAGATGGTGCCGCCCAATACCCCCAAACATAAAGCTAAACTTGTTTTTTTAAATTCTAAACGTGGCATTGTATTTAATATGTAATAAATTTTGCGGTTATTATTGTTAATGCTTTTAGATTTGTAAAGATTTTTTATACAGATCTGTCTACCCCTTCAAAAGACTGTCCAATGATGAAAAAGATAACTTTTAGTTTTTTATGGCTTTGTTGCACAAACCTACCGTTAAGGGATTATTCAGCAATATAATTCCTAAATGAATAAGCCAACACCTAAAATTTATCGTACAAGCAATTGGCCATCTTATAACCAGTCACTCATCAATCGAGGCAATATCTCATCTGGTTTGATTCCGATACGCAGTGGTATGCACAATCAAATGGCAAACAAGGCAGGAATCAAACTTATTCAGATGTGGCAATCCAATGCTGCCTTATGATTAAATCTTTATTTCAACTGCCTTTGCGGATGGTCACAGGTTTCGTGCAAAGCCTGATTAAATTATGTGGGCTTGATTGGACAACGCCCGATTACACCACAATCTGCAGAAGGCAGAAATATATTGATATGCGATTAGCTATCAAAAAAACAGTGATGGACTCCACCTACTCGTTAACATGAGAAGCACTGCTTCGTAAGGTTTGAAATTTCTAGGTGAAAGTGAATGGAAGCGTAAAAAGCATCAACCTGAATATCGTCGACAATGGCGTAAACTCCACATTGGTATAGATGCTGAAACACTACAAATATGCGCTATTCAACTGACTACAAATAATGTTGGTGATTCGCAAGTGCTCGGTGATTTACTGAATCAAATACATCAAGATGAACTGATTGACTCAGTTTATACAGATGGAGCCTATGACACAAAAGACTGCTGGCAGGTGATTTCAGATCGGCAAGCATATGCAGTCATTCCGCCAAGAAAAAATGCTAAACCATGGAGAGATTCGAGAATAAGCTCAATATAACGTAATGAATTACTTAAAACGGTAAAGCACTTAGGCAGAACCATTTGAAAAAAATGGTCAGGTTAATAAAATCCATGCACGTGTGGTAGTACTCAATAAATTCACATAATCAGGTAGACCACATACCCAAGTTGTATCTTAAATTTAGACACCTCAGGGGTATGCTTAACTTCTAAAGCTTTGTGCAACAAAGTCAAAAGCAGGTTAAATAATCTTATTAAATCCAAAATCTTATGTGGGGTAGGTTGTGGGGTAAAACTACAGGCAAGAAAAAAGCCCTTGCAAATACAAGGGCTTAATTCAAAATTTGGCGGAAGCGGTGAGATTCGAACTCACGGAGGACTCACACCCTCGTCGGTTTTCAAGACCGGTGCATTAAACCGCTCTGCCACGCTTCCATGTGCGCCATAATACGGATCTTTTTAAAAACTGACAAGTAAAAATTACAAGCAAAGTATTCAAATGAATATTGTTTCGCCAAATCAACTTTAAAAAATCATAATTTGGCTGCTAATTCAGCACCTTCACGAATTGCACGCTTCGCATCAAGCTCTGCTGCCAGTTTTGCACCACCAATAATATGGTAATTTGCCAAAGTATTTTCACCTTCATTTGGCATAATGTCTTTTACTGACTCTTGTCCAGCACAAACCACAACCGTATCCACACGTAAAAGTTGGTCATAGCCATTGGTTTCAATCCATAAACCTTCATCGGTAATGGATTTATACTGTACGCCACGCAACATTTTAACCGCATGTTTTTTCAGTTGTGCGCGATGTACCCAACCTGAGGTTTTTCCTAAACCAGCACCTAAAGGCGTCGTTTTACGTTGCAACAAATAAATTTCACGCACAGGATGATCCACTTGCGCGGGTTGCAAACCACCTTCAGAGATATAGCTCGGATTTGGATCAATGCCCCACTCACGTTGCCAGTCTGCCAACGGTTGTGGTTGAGGTTGATGCTCTGGTTTCAATAAAAATTCGGATACATCAAATCCAATACCACCTGCACCAATCACTGCAACACGACTACCAACGGCAGCACCCCGTAATACTTCTGCATACGACAGCACTTGTGGCGCATGACTGCCTTCAATTTTCAAACCACGCGGCACAACACCTGTGGCAACAATGACCTCATCAAAACCTTCACGTTCTAATTGCTCACGGTTTACTTTGGTATTTAAACGCAGCTCGACTCCCGTTTTTTCAATTTGGACTTTAAAGTAGCGAATCGTTTCATGGAACTCTTCTTTACCCGGAACCACTTTCGCTAAATTAAACTGCCCACCAATCTCTTGTGCAGCTTCAAATAAAGTCACCTGATGACCCCGACTCGCAGCCACCGTTGCAGCAGACATCCCCGCTACACCACCACCGACAACTGCAATTTTTTTCGGTGTTTTCGTTTTTAAATAAACCAATTCAGTTTCATAGGCTGCACGTGGATTGACTAAACAAGTGGCACGTTGATTTTTAAAAGTATGATCTAAACACGCTTGGTTACAGGCAATACAGGTATTAATTTCATCAACACGATTGGTTGCGGTTTTACTCACCCAGAATGCATCTGCCAACAACGGACGTGCCATCTGAACCATATCTGCTTTTCCAGCAGCCAAAATAGCTTCAGCTGTTTCAGGCATATTAATACGATTTGAAGCGATCACAGGAATAGCAACATGCTTTTTCACTTCAGCCGTATAATCAGCAAATGCTGCTCGCGGCACAGATGTGACAATGGTAGGAATGCGTGCTTCGTGCCAGCCAATACCTGTATTTAGCAATGTTACCCCTGCTTTTTCCAAAGCTTGAGCCACGATAATCACTTCATCCATGGTATTACCATCATGAACCAGATCAAGCATCGACAAACGGAAACAGATAATAAATTTTTCACCGACTTTTGCACGAATCGATCTAACAATTTCAACCGCAAAACGCATCCGATTCTGAATATCGCCTCCCCAACGATCATCACGCTGATTGACATGGCGACTTAGAAACTGGTTCAGTAAATAACCTTCCGAACCCATGATTTCTACACCATCATAGCCTGCTTTTTTAGCAATACTGGCGGTATGTGCATAATCATCAATGGTATCTAAAATTTGCTTTTCACTCATTTGACGCGGTTTAAACGGTGAAATGGGTGATTTAATTGGACTCGCTGAAACCACAAAAGGTTGATAACCATAACGTCCTGCATGCAAAATTTGCATAATAATTTTTGCACCATGCTTATGCACGGCATGCGTGACTAAACGATGGGGTGCGACATCGCCTAAGGTATTCATAGTCCCGCCCGCAGGAAGCAACCAACCTGAACGGTTAGGTGAAATTCCCCCAGTAATAATTAAACCAACTCCGCCTTTTGCACGCTCCCCAAAATATGCCGCCAGTTTAGGATAGTTGTAAAAACGGTCTTCCAAACCTGTGTGCATTGAACCCATCACGACACGGTTTTTAATGGTCGTAAAGCCTAAATGAAGTGGTTTTAATATATTTGCATAGCGAGTTGTCATCATAAATCCTTTAAGGTTGGCTTTGCAACTTGTTGCATACTACTTTACCGACTTTTCATATTTTGTTTATGGCTTTTTAAATAATTTGTCTGCAAAAAACTGTCAATTTGACATAAAAAAAGTGTAGCTATTGAGACTACACTTAAAGTATTACACCTGATGATTATTCACTTCAATTTATGAAGATTTCCAGTTTTTTAATTTTGTTGTATACCCAATACCGACATTAAAACTATTGGTTGGATCTAGTTTTTGATAATGTTTTTTCAGTGCAGGCTTCGCCACATATAAATGCCCCACATTATGTTCGGCAGGATATTCCGCACCACGACCATCCAACAAATGCCACATTTGATGTTCTATCGCTAAAGGATCAACCCCTTTTTTGACAATATAGTCTTGATGAAAAACATGACACAGAAAATGACCATAATAAAGTTTATGAATCATCAAATCATCGATCTCTTTGGGTAAAGTTTCTAACCATTCACGGTCATTACGGCGTAAAGCAATATCCAGTGCCACAATATCTTCCACCTCACTGCGATGGGTATCACGATAGCGGATGGCAGCACCAGCAACTGCAAAACGATGTAAAAAGGCTTTCCGTCCTTCTTCCTCTGTACACAAAAAATAATGACCTGAAGTATTTGAGGCAAAATATTGTTTTAAAAATTGTTCAACCTGTCCAACATCCTGATTTTCTATACGCAAAACCAAATGATGTTCATATAAGTCACGGAATTCATTCATACGTTTTGGTAAATGGTTGGGCATAAACTTAGTGACCAATTGCAGCACTTTGTCCGAAAGTCCTTTCATACCAAATTTTTCTAAATAACCATCGACCTTATCTTTCATGGCAAAAGCTGCTGGTACTTTGGCTGTACCAAACTTTTCAATAAACATGAAAGTATCTTTACCGTATTCAGCGCCAATGTCATAAGCAACACGGTGGATATATTCGCCGGCTATTGGCAAACGTGCTAAATCTTTAAGTAAAAAACGACGAATTTCAGTTAAATCATCCTGTGAATTTGTACCGACATAGAACACTTGACTTGGGATTTTCTCAAAAGTATCCAGACGCACTGCAAATACACACACTTTCCCTGCTGAACCCGATGCTTCAAATAAACGCGATGGGTCTGCATTAAATCGTGCAGGGGTATTTTCATCCACTTGCGTTACATCATGGGCATAATGCTGATCTGAAGCACAACAATTAGCATCATTTTGGATATCATCCATTTGATATTGCTGCGTTTGCAATTTAGATAAAATTTCTTCAGGCGTTGTACCCAAGTCCACCCCCAAATGGTTCACCAGCTCCAACGCGCCTACTTCATTTACGCGGGCATAAAGTGCCAGCTCAGTATAAGCAGGCCCACGACGTACCAATGCTCCGCCTGAGTTATTACACACCCCGCCTAAAACCGATGCACCAATACACGATGAACCAATCACAGAATGCGGTTCACGGTTAAAGGGTGCCAATTCTTTTTCGAGTCGATCCAGTGTTGCACCCGGTAAACAAATCACTTGCTGACCATCATTAATCACTTGAATCCCAGCTAAACGGCGGGTACTGATTAAAACAACTGGACGATCATAATCATCACCAAAAGGCGTAGAACCACCCGTCAATCCTGTATTGGCGGCTTGCATAATCACGATACAATCTGCATCAACTGCTGTTTGCAAAACATGCCATTGCTCAATTAAAGAACCCGGGGTAACAACAGCCAAAACTTGACCAGAACCATAACGTCGACCCTGACGATATAAGCGTGTAGCATTATCATCAGTTAAAACGTGTGCTTTACCCACGATGTTGATGAGTTTATGAATGGTTTGCTGTGAATCTGATTGAGTTTGCATTTGATACCCTGCATATTTAGATTTTCTAGCTTTTTAATAAAATCTAATAACTAAAATGAGAAACCAACTTTCAAAATAAGAATGATTTATCCCAATATCAGCTATCGCGATTGGCGGCATGGATGCCGCTGTTGAGCAGAGAAACAAGGACGTTCCTTCTGCTCAACAAAGGATTTTTGTTACTTTTGATCCTTCAAAAGTAAGACATTACCTACGCGAAAACATTAAATTCAAACCAACATTTGTGGTTGTGACAATTTATGAATAAATGACTTACTCAGCCAACTCTCGATCCAATTTCACCAAACAATCAGAAGTAATATCTGCAATTGTTTTTGCACCTGTTAACGTCATTGCAACACGCATCTCTTTATCAATTAAATCTAATAAATTAGATACACCTGCTCCACCCGCCGCACCCAATGCATAAACAAATGCACGACCAAGCATGCAAGTATCTGCACCCATCGCCAACATACGTACCACATCTAAACCATTACGAATACCTGAATCGGCTAGAATTTTAATCTCACCTTTCACCGCATCTGCAATTGGAGGGAGTGCACGGGCACTGGATAAAACACCATCCAACTGACGACCACCGTGGTTTGAAACCACGATTCCATCGGCACCAAAACGAACAGCATCTTTAGCATCTTCAGGATCTAAAATGCCCTTGATGACCATTGGACCATCCCAAAATTCACGAATCCACTCCAAGTCTTTCCATGAAATAGATGGGTCAAAATTATTACCTAACCAACCAATATAGTCTTCAAGCCCTGTAGGCTTACCTAGATATTTTGAAATATTTCCCAAATCATGTGGACGACCATGCAGACCCACATCCCAAGCCCATTGTGGATGAAGTACCGATTGTAAATAACGGCGCATGGCTGCATTTGGACCACTCATACCCGAATGTGCATCACGATAACGTGCTCCTGGTACGGGCATATCCACAGTAAAAACCAAGGTCGAACAGCCCGCAGCTTTAGCACGTTCTAAAGCATTTTTCATAAAGCCACGGTCGCGTAATACATACAACTGAAACCACATTGGACGTTGAATCGCGGGTGCAACTTCTTCAATCGGGCACACTGAAACCGTAGATAAAGTAAAGGGGATGCCTTTTTTATCTGCCGCGACTGCTGCCTGTACTTCACCACGGCGCGCATACATCCCTGTTAACCCTACAGGTGACAAAGCCACAGGCATCGATAAGGTTTCATTAAATAGCTGAGTTTCAAGACTTAAGGAAGACATATCATTCAAAACACGCTGTCTTAAGGCAATTTTGGATAAATCTTCTACATTGCGCTTTAGCGTATGTTCCGCATATGCACCACCATCGATGTAATGAAATAAAAACGGCGGTAAGCGACGTTTTGCAGCTTCACGGTAATCATTAGTAGAAGAAATAATCATAGCTATATCCTGTTTAATCGACTTGCACGCTGACGACGAGCTTCTTCTTCATCAATCGAGCGTACTTGTTGAACTACAAACTCAATATGTCCACACACTGCTTGTCGAGCAGCTTCTGGATCTCTACGTTCAATTGCAGCCATCACGCGAAAATGTTGGTCATGCAATTGATCAAAACGGTGTGATTCTGAATAGACTTTTCGACGGCCTAAAACCACGTTAAATTGCAACAAATCAAATAAGCCACGCATCATCTGAATGAGCACCAAATTATGTGATGCCTCAGCAATCGCAAGATGAAATTTAGCATCGGCTTTTGCGGCCTGATCATCATCACCAAGCGACTGAAAATAAGCAATTTTATCGTACCATTGACGAATATTTTGCAGGTCTTCTGGCGTGGCACGCTCTGCGGCATACCAAGCCGTCCCCCCTTCTAAAATGGTTCGTGCTTCCTGCACATCAAAACGATAAGCAGGATCTTGATCAATCAAATTAATTAAAGGTTGCACAATTTGATGTTGCGACCAATTGGTCGGCAACTGCTGCAAAAAAGTACCCGCCCCAACTTTACTTAACAACATGCCCATACTGCTCAGTTGCTGAATGGCTTCACGTAAAGAAGAACGGGAAACACCTAACTGCTCACATAATTTTCGTTCAGCAGGCAAACGATCTCCAACTTGCATATTATTTTGTTCAATCAATATACGAAGGCTTTGTACCACTTTGTCGGAGACTTTCATTTGCTGTCCTTAATTGCGTGTTATGGAATCATCCATGGGAACACATAAGCTTGTAAGGTAATAAGAATACCCATCATTATGGTGAAAACGATACTGTGTTTCACCGTAAAACGGAACAGGTCTGATTCTTTACCTACCAATCCTACCGCAGCACATGCAATCGCAATCGATTGTGGAGAAATCATTTTTCCTGTCACCCCACCACTGGTATTGGCTGCAACCAATAACACTTCAGGCACACCAATTTGACGTGCTGTCGTTGCTTGCAGTGCGCCAAACAATGCATTCGCTGACGTATCTGAACCGGTTAAGAACACCCCAACCCAGCCCAAGAATGGCGAGAAGAATGTAAAAGCTTTTCCTGTATGTGCCAGTGCCAATGCCAAGGTTGCTGACATACCTGAATAATTGGCAATAAAGGCAAAGGCCAATACCATACCAATCGAATAAATCGGTGTTTTCAATTCATAAATAGTTTCACCAAAAGTTACCACAGCTTCTTTTGGCTTCATTTTCAAGAAAATAATGGTAATAACCGCAGCAATAAAAATGGCTGTACCTGTTGCAGAGAACCAGTCAAATTTAAAAATAGCATCATAGTTTTTGATTTCAGGTACAACGGGTGGCATTTTTTGCACCAATTGATGCAAATATGGCACTTTGATTGAAATCACTAAATCATGTAATGCACCGTCTTTGGTAAACAAATCTTTAAAAGGTTTGACACTCCAAATCGTCACCATTACGGTTAAAATCATAAATGGAGACCAAGCTTTGGCAATTTGCCCAATGCTGTATTTCTGTTGCTTCTGAGCCTCTAGGTTTTCATCAACATTTGCATCCTGATCAGCAAAGCGGAAGATATGCTTTGGTTTCCAGTATTTAAGTAAAATCGTCAAAGTCACTAAAGATGCAATTGCAGCGGTAATATCGGGTAATTCTGGGCCAACAAAGTTAGAGGTTAAATATTGTGCAATCGCGAATGATCCACCCGCCACAATAACTGCTGGCCATGTTTCTTTAATCCCACGCCAGCCATCCATAATCCCCATGATCCAGAACAGAACGATAGGCACCATAAACGGTAATTGACGACCCACCATCTGACTGATTTCCATGGTATCCACCCCAGAAACCTGCCCTGCAACAATAATTGGAATACCCATAGCACCAAATGCAACAGGTGCAGTGTTCACAATTAAGCAAAGTCCTGCTGCATATAATGGTTTAAAACCTAAACCAACCAATAACGCAGCGGTAATTGCCACTGGTGCACCAAAACCTGCCGCACCTTCAAGGAAAGTACCAAATGCAAATCCCACCAACAGCATTTGTAAACGCTGGTCTTCAGTAATAGATAAAATTGAAGAACGGATAATATTGAATTGACCCGTTTTTACTGAAATTTTATATAAAAAGACTGCGCCAATAATGATCCAAGCAATCGGCCATAAACCGTAGAAAAAACCATAAATCATTGATGCAAATGCGATTGTTACAGGCACCTGATAAGCAAAAAGTGAAACCAGTAATGCTAAAACAACGGTAATTGTTCCCGCCACACTACCTTTTAAGCGAAAAACAGCCAGTGCGAGGAAGAAAAAAATAATAGGAATAAGTGCAATTAAACTGGAGATCCAAATATTGCCAAGAGGATCATAAATCTGTTGCCAAGATTGAAGCATTGTCATCTCCTTGAAATGCTTACTGGTACATGAATAATGGAATAGTGGTCTGAACACTGATAAGATTACTCAGTAATTGGTATGACCAATATTGA
>OFRD01000880.1_pt1 | contig 11012 bp, 8 predicted proteins | sample 1543041 | NCBI WGS metagenome assembly OFRD01 (sample SAMN07774234, study PRJEB24372) | wastewater metagenome | isolation source: Exp Tend CN 100WW | collected 2016-02
TTTCATTGAGATGAACACCCGCGTGCAGGTCGAGCATCCGGTGACCGAATGGGTCACGGGCGTGGACATCGTGAAGACGCAGATCATGGTGGCAGCCGGCGAAAAACTGCCCTTCACGCAAAAACAAATCGAAATCCGTGGCCATGCCATCGAGTGCCGCATCAACGCTGAAGACCCCTTCAAGTTCACGCCATCGCCTGGTCGCGTGACGTCTTGGCACATGCCCGGCGGGCCGGGTGTGCGGGTGGATTCACACGTTTACAACAACTACTTCGTGCCCCCGAACTATGACTCGATGATCGGCAAGTTGATTGTTCACGGCGACACCCGTGAGCAGGCCTTGGCCCGCATGCAGACCGCCTTGAATGAGACGGTGATCGAAGGCATCAACACCAACATCCCGCTGCACCGCGAGCTGATGGTGGATGCCAAGTTCATGCAAGGTGGCACCAACATCCACTACCTTGAACACTGGCTGAGCCAGCACAAACGCTGAGACTGTATGTTTGAACTGAGCTTGCTGTGTCCGGAAGACCGGGTTGAAGTCTTGAGCGACGCGTTGGATGCCCTCGACGCCTTGAGCGTGTCGGTCGAAGATGCCGATGCCCAAACCCCTGCAGAGCAGGCCTTGTTTGGTGAGCCCGGCATGCCACCCCCCAAAGACGGTTGGCAGCGTTCGCGCATGGTGGCCTTGTTTGCACAAGAGTCTCAAGCCCAAGAAGCGGTTCAACTGTTGTCGGCACAAGACTTTTTTGAAGGCTGTCGTGTCGTGGGGGTTCAAGCCGTTGCCGATCAGGACTGGGTGCGTTTGACCCAGTCGCAGTTCGCGCCGGTTGAAATCACCCCCGATTTTTGGATTGTGCCCACCTGGCACGAGCCGCCAGCACAGGCGAGGCAGATCATTCGTTTGGACCCCGGCCTGGCTTTTGGTACAGGCACGCATCCCACAACACGCATGTGTTTGCGTTGGATTGCACAGCACGGCGTGCAAGGTCAACGTGTTCTGGATTACGGTTGCGGATCAGGCATTTTGGCCATCGGTGCTGCGAAATACGGTGCCCTGAACATCGATGCAGTGGACATTGACGAGGCGGCTGTGACGTCCACGGTCTTGAACGCCGAAGCCAATGGCGTTGTCCTGCTGGCTGGCTTGCCTGACAAAGCAAAAGGGCAGTACCAAACGGTGCTCGCCAATATTTTGGCCACACCACTCAAAGTGTTGGCTCCGCTGTTGTGTTCTTATGTGGCCTCGGGCGGTTCCTTGGTGCTTGCGGGCATCCTGGAGCGCCAGGCCGATGAACTCAAGGCCGCTTATGCACCGTGGATTGAACTCGTGGTTGCTGACAGCGAAGACGGCTGGATACTGATGACCGCGACATCGCCTGCCGCTTCGGCTTGAGCACCACAGTGCAGACGTGGGCCATGATCCCGAACTTGTCATGAGCTGGATTACCCGCTGCCCGGCATGCGGCACAAGTTACAAAGTGGTGTCCGATCAGATCAAGATCGCGCAAGGCTGGCTGCGCTGCGGACAATGCCAACATGCTTTCGACAGCACAGGGTTGGTGGTGGCATGGCCCCACCTCATTCCAAGTGCCTTTGGTGTGATGCCTGTGCAAGAAATCGATGACCGCTTGGTGATCGAACAATTGTTAAAACAGGAAGACCGTTCGCCGCCCCAGTCCCCGCCCCCGTCGCCAACAGCGGTTGTGGCCTCCTTTGAAGAAGCGCTGTCGACTTTCAGCCCGCAGCTTCCCTCGGTTTTGCCGCCCGAAGCCTTGCCTGCGCTTTCGGGGGAATCGGTTCTGTCCGCCACACACCTGACGGCATCACACCCACCGCGATATTGGTGGCCGATCTCGGCTGTGCTTGCGCTGCTGTTGGCGCTTGCGCTCCAGTGGCTCTGGATTGAGCGGCATATGCTGGCTGCAACGCAGCCGAGTGTTGCGCGCGTTTTGCATGCGGCCTGTCGTTTTCTCGGTTGCGAGATCTCGCCAGTGCAAGTTCGCGATGGTGTGGTGATAGAGAACTCCAGTTTGACGCCGACCGACGGTGGTTTTTTGCTCAGCTGGACTGTCCGCAACGCCACATCGCATGCCTTGCAGATGCCGGCACTGACGTTGACGCTGCTGGATGCGCAAGACAAAGTCCTTGTGCGGCGTGTGTTGCTGGTGGCACAACAGGGTGCGCCGGGTGCTTTGGCCTCTGGTCAAGTTTGGGATGGCCAGCTGAATCTCTCGCCCGAAGATGGCTTAGCGCCATCGGGTTATCGGCTTTTCAGCTTCTACCCCTGAGCCCTGCGGCTTGAATGCCCGTATCCTGCGCGGCCCCTGAAAGCCGCCCACAAAAAAGCCCAACACCGTTTCCAGTATTGGGCTCTAGCGCTACGTGCGTCTAACGGTTGAATCAGGGCTTGGCGGCCGAAGGAAACGGCCATGCAGCTTGTGGATTCAGTGTTGTCTGTGCAGCGGGGGCAGCGGGTGCTTTAGATGCCTTCTTTGCAGCAGGTTTTTTAGCAGCTTTTTTCACAGCCGGCTTTTTGGCGGCTGGCTTTTTAGCGGCGGTTTTTTTAGCAGCTGCTTTTTTAGCTGGAGCAGCTTTCTTTGCAGCTGGCTTTTTAGCGGCAGCAGCTTTTTTGGCGGCTGGCTTTTTAGCTGCTGCTACTTTTTTAGCGGCTGGCTTTTTGGCAGCGACAGCTTTTTTAGCTGGAGCAGCTTTCTTCGCTGCGGGTTTCTTGGCTGCGGCTACTTTTTTAGCAGCAGGTTTCTTGGCCACAACGGCCTTCTTTGCGGGAGCAGCTTTTTTTGCCGCTACTTTTTTTGCAGTTGCCATGATTTTCTCCTTGATCAAGTTGAGAACTCAACGAAAAGGGAACGCTTGGTGCTTGTTGGTTTGCACAAAGCGATCCATGGTGCTGAGGAATCCCCCAACACCATGAACGCGGGAAAGCCACACGGCTCAATGCTTGAATGCATTGTGGCGTGTGGCTTGAAGAGGGGTTTCATTCGAGGGGTGTTCAGAAGATCAGTCCCAGGACAACGCCCCGCCAGATTGGTATTCGATGACCCGGGTTTCAAAGAAGTTGCGTTCTTTTTTCAGGTCAATCATTTCGCTCATCCACGGGAACGGATTCTCTTCGTTCGGGAAAAGCGCCTCCAAGCCAATTTGGGTGGCACGGCGGTTGGCAATGTAGCGCAAGTAGCCTTTGAACATGGATGCGTTCATGCCCAGCACGCCACGTGGCATGGTGTCTTCGGCATAGCGATACTCGAGCTCGACCGCTTTGATGAACAGCTCTTTGATTTCGGCCTTGAACTCGGCGGTCCACAGTTGGGGATTTTCGAGTTTGACGGTGTTGATCAGGTCAATGCCGAAATTGCAATGCATCGATTCGTCGCGCAGGATGTACTGGTACTGCTCGGCCGCGCCCGTCATCTTGTTTTGGCGACCCAAGGCCAAAATTTGCGTGAAGCCCACGTAGAAGAACAGGCCTTCCATCAAGCAGGCAAACACGATCAAAGACTTGAGCAAGGTCTGGTCGGTTTCCAGGGTGCCGGTCTTGAAGTTCGGGTCCATGATCACGTTGATGAACGGGATCAGGAACTCGTCCTTGTCGCGGATGGACTGGACTTCGTTGTAGGCGTTGAAGATTTCACTTTCATCCAGACCCAGCGATTCCACAATGTATTGGTAGGCGTGGGTGTGGATGGCTTCTTCGAAGGCCTGACGCAGCAAAAACTGACGGCACTCGGGCGCTGTGATGTGGCGGTAGGTGCCCAGCACGATGTTGTTGGCAGCCAGCGAGTCGGCGGTGACGAAGAAGCCCAGGTTGCGCTTGACGATGCGGCGTTCGTCTTCGGTCAGACCGTTGGGGTCTTTCCACAAGGCGATGTCGCGGTTCATGTTCACTTCCTGCGGCATCCAGTGGTTGGCGCAGGTGGCCAGGTATTTTTCCCAAGCCCATTTGTATTTGAAGGGAACCAGCTGGTTCACGTCGGTCCGACCATTGATGATGCGTTTGTCGGCCGCATTCATGCGGCGTGGGCTGGCTGTTGAAGATGCAGCAGCAGACGCTGTGGTTTCATCAGCGCCAGAAAAAGAGGGCATCGCAGGTTGCGATGCAGGTTTGACTTGTTCGTCCCAGGACAACATAAAAAATTCCAGTTCTCAAATTATGAAAGCAAGCGCACGAAATTCAAAGAAGCGATTCACTTTTTCGACACGCACAACTGTGAAGTGTTGTTCAATTGCATCGCACTTGGCTTGTCACAGCAAAGTGCAATGCTTTTTAGATCACTGGCAAGCTTCACAACCTGGATCATCGATCGCGCAAAACTTGACGTCGGTGGCTGGTGTCGCGTTCATTTGCGCTTGTGCTGAAGCCGCTGCGGCGTCCAATGCACTCATGCTTGAAGATGGCGCACCCGATGAAGAGACTGCGTTGTGTGAGCCGGCTTGCACGGTTGATTTTTCCACTTGCGTAGCGCTGGATGTGCGCAGGTAGTAGGTGGTTTTGAGACCGCGCAACCAAGCCAGTTTGTAGGTGTCATCCAGCTTTTTACCCGACGCGCCTGCCATGTAGATGTTCAAGGATTGCGCTTGGTCAATCCACTTCTGACGGCGTGCAGCCGCTTCGACCAGCCACGTGGTTTCAACTTCAAACGCAGTGGCGTAAAGGGCTTTCACTTCTTGGGGGACGCGATCGATGGGGCGCAGTGAACCATCAAAGTGCTTCAGATCCATGACCATCACGTCATCCCACAGGCCCAAGCGCTTCAAGTCGCGCACCAGGTAGCCGTTGATCACAGTGAATTCACCTGACAAATTGGACTTGACCGACAGGTTACCAAAGCAAGGCTCGATCGAGGCATCGACACCAATGATGTTGGAGATGGTGGCGGTGGGCGCAATGGCCACGCAGTTGGAGTTGCGCATGCCGTCCGCTGCGATTTTCTTGCGCAGAGTGTCCCAGTCCAGTGTCGAAGAGCGGTCGACTTCGACATAACCACCGCGCTCACGCTCCAGCAGTTCCAGTGTGTCCAGCGGCAAAATGCCTTGGTCCCACAGTGAGCCTTTGTAGGTGGCGTATTGACCACGCTCTTTGGCCAGTTCGGTTGATGCCCAGTATGCGTAGTAGCAAATCGCTTCCATCGACTGGTCGGCGAACTCCACAGCCGCTTGTGAGGCGTAAGGGATGCGCATTTCGTACAGCGAATCCTGGAAACCCATCAATCCCAGACCGACAGGGCGGTGGCGCATGTTGGAATCACGGGCTTTCTTGACGGCGTAGTAGTTGATGTCGATCACGTTGTCCAGCATGCGCATGGCGATCGTGATGGTCTTTTTCAGTTTGTCGTGGTCAATGACTTTGCCGGTGGGGCTGTCTTTGAGGTGGCGCGACAGGTTGACCGAGCCCAAATTGCACACGGCGGTTTCGGTGTCGCTGGTGTTAAGCGTGATCTCGGTGCACAGGTTGGACGAGTGCACCACGCCGACGTGCTGCTGTGGTGAGCGCACGTTGCAAGGGTCTTTGAATGTGATCCAGGGGTGGCCGGTTTCAAACAACATCGACAGCATCTTGCGCCACAGGTCGGTCGCAGGCACGGTCTTGCTGGGTTTGATCTCGCCGCGCTCGGCTTTTTGTTCGTAAGCCACATAGGCTTTTTCGAAGGCCAAGCCGAACAGGTCGTGCAGGTCAGGCACATCGGAGGGCGAGAACAAGGTCCAGCTGCCTTTTTCCATGACGCGGCGCATGAACAGGTCGGGGATCCAGTTGGCCGTGTTCATGTCGTGCGTGCGGCGACGGTCATCGCCCGTGTTTTTGCGCAGTTCCAGAAACTCTTCGATGTCCAAGTGCCAGGTTTCCAGATAAGTGCAGACCGCACCTTTGCGCTTGCCGCCTTGGTTCACGGCCACAGCCGTATCGTTCACGACTTTCAGGAAAGGCACAACGCCTTGCGACTCGCCGTTGGTGCCCTTGATGTGCGAGCCCATGGCGCGCACGCGGGTCCAGTCGTTGCCCAAGCCGCCGGCAAATTTGGACAGCAAGGCGTTTTCTTTGATGGACTCGTAAATGCCATCCAAGTCGTCTGGCACGGTGGTCAGGTAGCAGCTTGACAGTTGTGAGCGCAAGGTGCCGCTGTTGAACAGCGTGGGCGTGGAGGACATGAAGTCAAACGAAGACAGGATTTCGTAGAACTCGATGGCACGGGCTTCACGGTTGATTTCGTTGAGCGATAGGCCCATGGCGACGCGCATGAAAAACGCTTGCGGCATCTCAATGCGGTTCTTGCGAACGTGCAAAAAGTAGCGGTCATACAGGGTTTGCAGACCCAGGTAATCAAATTGCAGGTCGCGCTCTGGCTTGAGGGCCGTGGCCAGTTTAGCCAGGTCAAATTGCAGCAGTTTTTCATCAAGCAGGTCGTTGTCCACGCCTTTTTGGATGAATTTCGGGAAGTAGTTGATGTACTCCTCGGCCATTTGGTCCTGAGTCACTTCCTTGCCCAAAATTTCCTTGGCAATGGTGTGCATCAACAGGCGCGCGGTGACGTAGGTGTAGTCCGGGTCTTTTTCGATCAGCGTGCGCGAAGCCAGGATGGACGCCTTGTAAACCTCTTCCATGGGCACACCGTCGTACAGGTTGCGCATGGTTTCGGCCACGATGGGCTCAGGGCTGACATCTTTGCCCAAACCGGCACAAGCGTTGACCATCAGGGATTTGAGGTAATCCAGATCCAACGCGACACGCTGGCCGCCATCAATGACGTGCAGACGAGGCTCGGCGGTTACGGGGGCCGTTTCTTGTTGATGCTGGACGCGCTCTTGTGTGCGACGCTCGCGGTACAGCACATAAGCGCGTGCGACTTCGTGGTTGCTGCTGCGCATCAAGCCCAATTCAACTTGGTCTTGCACGTCTTCAATGTGGAAGGTGCCGCCGCCTGGACGTGAACGAACCAAAGCACGGACCACGTTTTGGGTCAACTCTTCGACCACTTCACGAACGCTGGCCGATGCGGCACCTTGCGTGCCGTGTACAGCCAAGAACGCCTTCATCAGTGCCACGGCGATTTTGTTCGGCTCGAAAGGCACCACAGCGCCATTGCGGCGAATGATCTGGTAGTGGGCCAGTGCTTGCAGGCCGGGAACGCTGTTTTGTCCTGCTTCAGGCTGGCGCATCAGGGCTGGTGATGGTGTGGCGATGTTTTGGTCTGTTTGCATGGTCATTTCTTTGAATTTTGATGATCTTTGGGTCCGGGGCAAGGCGCTTGAGCGGACATTTCGTTAGGGTGTGAAAATTTGTAATAGACACTATATCTGGTGTCTGACATCTGCACAAGCCACTACAGGTAGTGTACCGGGCCGTTTTGCCCGCTTGCTCGAAATGGGCAAATAAATGTCTGGCCAGCCGTTTGGGCCTGTGTCTTTCATGTTCTGAAAAGATGCCCGCAAAGGCTTGTTTTTTCAGGCTTTCAAGCGGCCAATTCAGGCCCTATGCGGCTAGCCGAGCACATTTCGCTTTGAAAGCCTTGATTTGAGTGCTCGCTGGAGTGCGGGTGGACAGTCGGCCTGAAACGCGCCGCCCATTTTTGGTGCAGGGCGATACCGTGAAAATATTTTTCTGCCGTGGCTAGCAGGCCGAAATCAGGGAAAAACCTGAGGCGAAAAATCCAACAGTCGCTTCATGTGCGCCCAGTCGAAGCCGGGGCCTGGGTCTTGTTTGCGACCGGGGGCAATGTGTTCGTGCCCGGCAATGTGTGCGATGGGGTAGTTGCAGCGCAGGTCTTGGCACAGCTGGGCCAAACACCGGTATTGGGCATCTTCAAAAGTGTCGCCTTCCAGGCCTTCGAGTTCGATGCCGATCGAGTCGTCGTTGCAGTTGGTCCGTCCACGGTAGGTCGACTGACCCGCATGCCAGGCCCGATCGTCGCAGCTGACGAATTGCCACAGGCTGCCATCGCGGCGTATATAGAAGTGTGACGAGACCTCCAGCCCCCGGATGGACTGAAAGTAAGGGTGCTCATCCCAATCGAGCCGGTTGGTAAACAGTCGCTGCACCGCATCGCCACCGTATTGCCCGGGCGGCAAACTGATCGAGTGGATCACCAGCAGATCAATGCAGGCTGGGATCGGGCGTGGACCGAAGTTGGGGGACGCCAGCCGCTGAGCCTGGGGGTGCCAACCTTGCTTCCAGGCTGAGGCGGCGGTGTTGTCGCAAGCAGGCAGGTGCATGGCCTTTGAGGTGTCAGCCCGGGTTGCGGTCTTGCGCGGCAGCGCGATGCTCGGCGCTGCAGTAAAGGCCTTTTTGCCCCGTGACCGCTTCTTCGTGGGGCAAATGGATGCCGCAGTGGGCGCAGGTCACCATTTCGGAGGGCTTGGGCGCTTGTGCTGTTGGGCCGGGTGCGGACTGTTTGGCGGTCCGACCTCGCTTGAGCGCCCAGATCACCACCAAGACGACCAGCAATAAAAACAGGTACTTCATCCCATGCGTCCCAGCAAAATTTCCATCACAAACCGGGAACCTGCATAAGACAGCAGCAGCAAGGCGGCCCCGATGTAAAGCACCCGCACGGCCCGGCGACCACGCCAGCCCCACTGGCTGCGCCCGATCAACAGCATGGCAAAGGTCAACCAAGACAACAGGGCAAAAATGGTTTTGTGGTCCCAGCGCCAATGGCCTTGTCCTTGGCCGTAAAGCGCGTCACCAAACAAAACACCGGCCACCAAAGTGGCGGTCAGCAGTGCAAAACCCGCAGAGACAAAACGAAAAGTCAGGCGCTCGAGCGTCAGCAGGGGCAAACCATTGTCGGCATCTTGTGCCAAGCGGATGTCGTGCTCGGCACGCGTCATCATCCAGGCATGCACCACGGCGGCGGCAAACATGCCGTAAGCCGATAGGCCCAAAGCCCAGTGCAGTGGCAACCAAGCCGATGCTTGGGCCGACAGCGGCGTGCCCGGAAAAAACCAGGCGAGCACGACAGCCAAGCTGCCCAAGCCCCCCATGGCCCAGCGGGCTTTGAACTTTGGGAAGAACTGGCTCTCCACCATGTAGGCGGTCACGACCAGCCAAGCGGTCACTGAAATCGCAGGCGCAAAACCAAAGTGAACCGGGCCAGACAGCAGACTCAGCAAAGCCACCGCATGGGCGACCCAAGCCAGCCAAAGCAGGCGGCGAGCATGCGCGTCATTCAGCCGCCCAGAGGCCAATGCAGGAAACCCATAGGCCACAGCGGCCAGCGCGGTGGCAGGCAGCATCCAAAATGGGGGACTCGCTAAAATCATGGGTCCGAGTTTAGCCTTTCAGGTGCAGCCACAGGGGCTTTGCCATCATGCTGAACCGGTTATTTCTGGATTCCCTCCAATGGCCTCCGCCCTGACCGACAAACTCTCGCGCCTCGTCAAGACCCTCAGTGGGCAGGCGCGCATCACCGAATCCAATGTGGCCGACATGTTGCGCGAAGTGCGCATGGCCTTGTTAGAGGCCGACGTGGCATTGCCTGTGGTGCGTGACTTCATCGCGAGGGTAAAAGAAAAAGCCCTAGGGCAAGAAGTCATCGGTTCTTTGCAGCCTGGCCAAGCTTTGGTCGGTATCGTCAACCAAGAACTCGCCGCCACCATGGGCGATGGCGTGAGCGATTTGAATTTAGCTGCGCAACCACCCGCAGTGATTTTGATGGCCGGTTTGCAAGGTGCGGGTAAAACCACCACGGTCGGTAAGCTGGCCAAGTATTTAAAAGAGCAAAAGAAGAAAAAGGTATTGACCGTTTCTGCCGACGTGTATCGCCCTGCCGCGATCGGTCAGCTGCAAACCGTCACGGCGCAAGTCGGTGCCGATTTCTTCCCTACCCTGCCGACTGACAAACCTGTCGATATCGCGCTGGCCGCTTTAGATTACGCAAAAAAACATCATCACGATGTCTTGATCATCGATACCGCCGGTCGCCTCGGTATCGACGAAGCCATGATGTTAGAGATTACTGCGGTGCACGCCGCGGTAAATCCTATCGAAACCCTGTTCGTGGTCGATGCCATGCTGGGGCAAGATGCGGTCAATACCGCCAAGGCGTTTAACGATGCCTTGCCACTGACTGGTGTAGTGCTGACTAAGTTAGACGGTGATGCACGCGGTGGTGCCGCTTTATCGGTACGCCATATCACCGGCAAACCAATTAAATTTGCCGGCGTCTCAGAAAAGCTCGACGGACTGGAAGCCTTTGACCCTACCCGTATGGCCAATCGTATTTTGGGCATGGGCGATATTCTGGCACTGGTTGAATCGGCCCAAAAAGGCATGGACGTCGCCGCTGCGCAAGACCTGGCGCAAAAACTCAAGGTCGGCGGCAAGTTCGACATGAACGATTTCCAGCTGCAACTGAGCCAGATGAAAAAAATGGGCGGCATGGCCAATCTGATGGATAAACTGCCAGCCCAATTACAGCAAGCCGCGAATGGTGCCAACATGGGTCAGGCCGACAAGCAAGTGCGCCGCATGGAAGGCATGATTAACTCCATGACGCCGCTAGAAAGAGCCAAACCAGATCTGATCAAGGCCTCGCGCAAACGCCGTATCGCCGCCGGTGCCGGAGTCCAGATTCAAGAAGTCAATCGCATGCTGGCGCAATTCGATCAAATGCAAACCATGATGAAAAAACTCAAAGGCGGTGGCATGATGAAGATGTTACGCGGCATGAAAGGCATGATGCCTGGCAAACGCTAAGCAGCGCCTAGCCGCTACCGGATCTCGCGAAAATACGCCTGATCCGGTTTTTTTTCGTCTTGAAGGGCGTCACACTGCTAAATCCGTCACATTTTCTACAAAAAGTGACAAAAAAGACTTGCATCGCCCTGCAAAGCCCACCACTATAAGAGATGCGTGAAATGGCGCATTTTCAACGAATTTGTGAAGGAGCCTCAATATGGCAACAGCACCAAAAAAAGCAGCAGCAGCAAGTGCTAATGGGCCAGCGCTAAGAGCATTTTCGACCTTGCCATGTAGCTCATCCTTTAAAGTTCTA
>OFRD01000883.1_pt1 | contig 10986 bp, 10 predicted proteins | sample 1543041 | NCBI WGS metagenome assembly OFRD01 (sample SAMN07774234, study PRJEB24372) | wastewater metagenome | isolation source: Exp Tend CN 100WW | collected 2016-02
CCCTTTGGGAGAGGTCGATTTGCGCAGCAAATCGGGTGAGGGATTACGGTCTATCGAGAGAGCAAGAGCCCTCACCCGGATTGCACTGGACGATGCTTCGCATCGCCAGGCGCAATCCGACCTCTCCCCAATGGGGAGAGGTGAACCAAGCGCGGCCGAGCGGCTTCGATCCAGGACTTATCTTGCCCTAGCCACCCGGGCAGGCGGGTGGCGTAACCACTTGCGGCGGCGGGAGCCGGTCACCATCTGAGAGGACCAAAGGACTCTCACCATGTTGGATTTTACCTCAGATACCGCCGGTGACAGGCCGTCACCGCGAACGGCTGACGCTGCGCTGGTCGATGACCGGGCGTTGCTGGATGCCTATTCCAATGCCGTGATCGACGTCACCGACCGCGTCGGTCCGGCCGTGGTCCGGGTCGAGACCGGGCCGAAGGTGCGCAATGCGCGCGAGCGCGGCGGCCTCGGTTCGGGCATCGTGATCTCGCCCGATGGGCTCGTCGTGACCAACAGCCATGTGGTCGGCGCGTCGAAGGAGATCCGGCTGCGCGACACCGAGGGCTTCGTCACCGATGCCCATGTGCTCGGCGTCGATCCCGATACCGACCTTGCGCTGCTGCGGGCCGATGGCGCGCGCGATCTGCCTTACGCCTCGCTCGGCAACTCCAAGACGCTGCGGCGCGGCCAGCTGGTGGTCGCGATCGGCAATCCGCTCGGCTTCGAATCGACGGTCACCGCCGGCGTGGTGTCGGCGCTCGGCCGCTCGATCCGCTCGGTCAGCGGGCGCACCATCGAGGACGTGATCCAGACCGACGCCGCGCTGAACCCCGGCAACTCGGGCGGCCCGCTGGTGTCGTCGCACGGCGAGGTGATCGGCATCAACACCGCGATCATCAACGGCGCGCAGGGCATCTGCTTTGCCGTCGCCAGCAACACCGCGCAGTTCGTGCTGTCGGAGATCATCCGTCACGGCCATGTCCGCCGCGCCTATATCGGCGTCGCCGGCCAGACCGCGCCGGTGCCGCGGCGGCACGCGGTGCTCGCCGGCGTCGAGAACAAGATGGGTGCGCTGTTGATGCAGATCGAGCCGGACAGCCCGGCCGCGCGCGCGAGCCTGTTGCCGGGTGACGTGGTCATCAAGCTCGACGGCGTTGAGATCAACGGCGTCGACGACCTGATCCGCGCGCTCGATCACAGCCGGATCGACCGCACGCTGTCGATGGACGTGCTCCGCCTCGGCCGCCTCCGCGCGATCGATATCCATCCGATCGGGAGGAAGCCGGCGAAGCAGTGAGGGCAATCCCATCTGCATGCGAGATGCACTCAGGTGAGGGGTATCTCTCCGCGAGCTCAGCTGCGGAGAGAACCCCTCATCCGTCGCGGACTACGTCCGCGCCATCTTCTTCCACACAGGGAGAAGGAAAGGGGGAGTTCGCGGCAGCGCTACTGCAGCGCGGTCAGCAGCTCGTCGGGCTGCTCGACCATCATCATGTGGCCGGCGTCTGATCGCACGACAATGTCGGGTCTTGGAGGCGAAGCGGAGATTCCGCGCTCGTGCTTTACCGACTATGAGACCCCATAGCGGACATACGACCGCTACGATGGCGAAGCGGCTAAGGTCACACTTCGCCAGATTACTGGATTACCCTGCTGTTGTTGAAAACGAGCGCTACTTGAAACACACGCTCGGTATTGGTTCGTACTTCGACAACAAGGTCTCGCCGTTCATCCATAGGCAGGAGATTTCGGGTTAGATCCGCCAGTGTCTGAGCCGCTTCGACCTCAGCTTCGCGCTGAGTTCCGCACTCCAGTCCTTCCTCATCGGGATAAAGCCCGGTGTCGTCGCGGATATCGAAATAATAGCGCGTCACTCCGGCGCCTCATTGCTTCTGGCGCTGGTTCAACATCGGCGCCAGCCGGCTGTTCCCTGTCAGTGAGAGCGCCGCCGGCCGATAGGACAGCGTGAGTGTTGCTTTGTTCCCTCAGCCCGCGGACGCGGAAGTCCGCGGCAGGGACGGTTTGCGTTCGGGGAGCTTCTTCTTCGGGGGCGCCGGCAGCAGACCTTCCCTGATCGCTTGCTTGCGAGCGAGTTTGCGAGCCCGGCGAATGGCTTCGGACTTTTCGCGCGCCTTTCTCTCCGAGGGTTTCTCATAGGCACGACGCTGCTTCATTTCGCGGAACACGCCTTCACGCTGCATTTTCTTCTTCAGAACACGAAGTGCCTGGTCGACATTGTTATCGCGGACTACGACCTGCATTAAATCTCCTCGATGACTGCAAGCTGGGACGATCCTGCGCGCAGCCGGTTGCGCAGGAGTTCGTTGCAAATGGAAGAATGAGAGCGACCGCGCATTCCTCGCCAGCCTCGAACGAGCAATTTTGCTCGTCACGGCGATGCGGTTCAGTGGGAGGAAGTGACCACTCCCGCGAGAACAAGTCAAACGATAAAGGCCTGAAGTCCCATTGGAACTGCTGCCCCGAACGGAGCCGCAGCGGCGAGCTGAATCAAATTGTCAGGCTTCCTTGTAATATGGCGGTCATCGTGTATATTACCATTATTCGATTAGCCGCTGTGCCTTGTTGAACGTGCCCGCGGGCTCCTTTTCCAAAGACATCGACGAAGTTGAAATCGCCGCGCGATTGTCGCGCGAAACGCGTTTGCGCGCTTTGGAGAAGAAAATGACGACAGGTACGGTTAAGTGGTTCAACGGCCAAAAGGGCTTCGGTTTCATCCAGCCGGGCGACGGCAGCAACGATGTGTTCGTTCACATCAGCGCGGTCGAGCGCGCCGGCCTTTCGGGTCTCGCCGAGGGCCAGAAGGTCAATTACGAGCTCAAGACTGACAAGATGCGGGGCAAGGTCAGCGCCGAAAATCTCTCGCTGGCTTGATCTCGTCGCGCCGTTTCACGGATGTACTGAAACGGCAATGCTGCCCGCTCGATCCCTGGATTGAGCGGGTTTGCCTATTTTCAGCAGGTGAAGGATGAGCGCCAGGAAATCGGCAGTACCGTCACCTGAAGCGATCGCGCGCGCCGATCGTCAGCGCCTCGCCGCCGAAGAAGGCGTGCGGGCAATCGCGGATGTCGAACGCCAGGCGATCGAAGTGCGCAAGAACATGGCGCGCCTCCGCGAGCTACGCATGGCCAAGGAAGCTGCGGACGCGACCCTTGCAGCAGCCTCGCCGGCATTCCCGGCCAAGAAGCGCACGAGAAAGTTGTTGCGGTAGACACCCTCGACCAGTGTCGATGGACTTGCCGAGGACGGAGTGACAGCCGGGAGAGTGCTGATCGTGCCCAGAGCAAAATCGGACGGTGGTGGAACGATCACGTTCACCCTCGCGCTGGGGGCAGCGCGACAAATGTGCCGGCTTACGACGACGTTCCAAACCGACAAGCAGGCGTTCAGCTATCTGCACAAATACCGGACGGAATTCGAGAGGATCGCGCGAGCGCGCCTGGCTTTAGGAGAGCTCGAAGACGGAATCGTCATGCTCACGATGCTTTAGGTCGGTGCTTCGATAATGCCGGGCTATTCCGCAGGGGCTTCGCCGCAGCTTCCCGGGCCAGACGCTCAGCTTTCAGGCGCTCGCGATTCTCGTGAAAGGATTGCTCCGCCTTCGCGTAGTCGGTCATCGGTTTGGCATTGCTGATAGCCTTGAAAGCTTTGTCGGCTTCCCGCCGATGGCGGGTATTCGCTTCGTTTTTGGTCATTGTGACCTCCAGACTGGGCTTGTTTTTCCGCCGCGCCGCCCGGGGCGCGGGAAGGCTTCGAGATTGCGTCACCAGGCCAGCTTGAGAACGCTGACAAGCAGTGCCGACAGGACAGCAATTGTGAGCGCAATGTCGACAAGAGGAGCTGCTAGACAGGCGCGCGCCGGGTCGGCTTCATCTTGTCGGTTTCCTGCGAACCGCAGCGGGCATCGCCGGATTTCGGAATAATAGAATGTATCGCTGATTTGCCCGACGTGTCAAGTTGCTTGTCCAAGTGTGCTTATCCAAGTGTGCTTGTCCAAGTCCCGGCGGGCTCCCGGCTCCTTTGCATGGGGTTGTTTTCGATATTTTGGGAACGCTCGCGGTGCGCCACCTTCTCTCACAGCGGGAGAAGGCTTCGCGGCCGCCCTACTGCAACGCTGCCAGCAGTTCGTCCGGCGTCTCGACCATCATCATGTGGCCGGCGCCAGGCAGCACGACGGTCCGCGCGTTCGGCGTCGCGGCGGCGAGCGCCTTGCCGGCCTTGGCGGGGGTCATCATGTCGCGCTCGCCGAGGATGAAGGTCGCGGGCACCTTCACGGCCGCCGCGGCGGTCAACCCGTTCTGGTAGGCGTTGCAGGCGTTGAGGTCGTTGTAGAGCACGCCGGGCTTGGCCTCCTGCAGCACCCGCTGCGCGCCCTGGTGCATCCACAGCCCCGGTGCGAGGCTGCCGCCGAGCTCGGCCTTGAAGCCGAGGCCCCAGATCGAGACCATGTCGATCGCTGCGCCGTCATTTGCTTCGGCGGCTTTCAGCAGATCGAGGCCGACCGTCATGGTCGCGGCGGTGCCGATCAATGCGAGGCCGGAGACCTTGTCGGGATGTCGTGCCGAGGTCTCGATCGCGATCAGCGAGCCCATCGAATGGCCGATCAATCGGGCCTTGGTTGCGCCGGCGGCGGTGATCAGCGCGGCGATCCAGTCGGCCATCTCGGCGATGGTCGGCAGCGGCTTGCCGGCGGAGCGGCCGTGGCCCGGCAAATCAGGCGCCAGCACGGAATAGCCGTGATGGGCGAACCAGCGGCTGTGCAGCGCCCAGGTCGAAGAGTCGAAGCCGGCGCCGTGGATCATCACGACCGCCGGCAGCGAGGGATCGAACGGCTTGCCGCCGGTCGCGATGAAGGTGTCTGCACCGTTCACTGAAAGCTGCATGGCCTCAAGTCCTTTGCGAGGCGCGCAGCGCCTGGCCGAGATCGTCGGTGATATCGTCGGCGGTTTCGATGCCGACCGACAGCCGCACCAGCTCCTCGCCGATGCCGGCGGCCTTGAGCTGTTCGGCGTCCATCTGCTGATGCGTGGTGCTGGCAGGATGGATCACCAGCGTCTTGGCGTCGCCGACATTGGCGAGATGGCTGATCAACTTCAGCTGCTCGATGAACTTCTTGCCGGCGGCGCGGCCGCCCTTGATGCCGAAGCTGATGATCGAGCCGGCGCCGCGCGGCAGCAGCTTCTTCGCCAGCGCGTAATCGGGGTGCGTCTCCAGCGACGGATGCAGCACCCAGTCGACCGCCTTGTTCGCAGTCAGGAACTCCAGCACCTTTTGGGTGTTGCTGACGTGCCGGTCCATCCGGACGCCGAGCGTCTCGATGCCCTGCAACAGCTGGAAGGCGTTGGTCGGCGACAGGCAGGCGCCGAAATCGCGCAGGCCCTCGGTGCGGGCGCGCATGATGAAGGCGGCCTTGCCGAACTGCTCGTCGAAGACGATGCCGTGATAGCCGGCATAGGGCTCGGTGAGCTGCGGGAACTTGCCGGAGGCGCGCCAGTCGAACCGGCCACCGTCGACGATCACGCCGCCGATCGCGATGCCGTGGCCGCCCATCCACTTGGTCGCCGAATTCATCGTGATGTCGGCGCCGAGCTCGATCGGCTGGCTCAGATACGGCGTCGCGAAGGTGTTGTCGATCAACAGCGGGATCTTCGCGTCATGCGCGATTTGCGCCACCGCGGGGATATCGAGCACTTCGAGGCCGGGATTGCCGATGGTCTCGCCGATCACGAGCCGCGTGTTCGGCCTGATCGCGGCGCGGAACTCGTCGAGCGCGCGCGGCTTCACGAAGGTCGTGGTGATGCCGAACCGCGGCAGCGTATGTGCGAGGAGATTGATGGTGCCGCCATAGAGCGAGGCGGAGGCGACGATATGGTCGCCGGCATTGAGCAGCGTTGCGATCGCAAGATGCATCGCGGCCATGCCGCTCGCGGTGCAGATCGCACCGACGCCGCATTCGAGCGCGGCGATGCGCTCCTCCAGCACTGCGGTCGTCGGGTTGGAGATCCGCGTGTAGATGTGGCCGGCGCGTTCGAGGTTGAACAGCGCCGCGGCGTGGTCGGCATCCTGGAACACGTAGGACGTGGTCTGGTAGATCGGAACCGCGCGCGCACCGGTTAAGGGATCGGGGCGTTGGCCGGCGTGCAGGCTCAGGGTTTCGAAGGCAGGCGGCTTGGGTGCGGGCATGCGAGGCTCGTCAGGTCAGTCGATGAGGATATTTGGTCTGCAGCTCTATACGTGAACTGCGGTGCGGACGCGGCCGACATTGCCGAACACCCGCAGATAGCGCTCGACCTCCGAGGGGATGCCGGTCGCCTTCTCCGGATTGTCGGAGAGCTTCACGGCCGGTCGGCCGTCGACCGACGTCACCTTGCAGACGATCGAGATCGGATCGAGCTCGGCGGTGCCGTCAGGCGCGCAGCCGACGAAATCGTTGGTCAGGTTGGTGCCCCAGCCGAAGCTGACGCGCACGCGCCCCTTGAAGTGATGGAAGGTCTCCTCGATCGAGCCGACATCCATCGCATCCGAGAACACCAGCAGCTTCTCCTTGGGATCGCGCCCCTTCTGCTTCCACCATTTGATGATGTCTTCGCCGGCGGTGATCGGCGGCGCGCTGTCGGGGCGGAAGCCGGTCCAGTCGGCAACCCAATCCGGCGCGTCGCGCAGGAACGGCTTGGTGCCGAAGGCGTCGGGCAGTGCGATCAGGAGGTTGCCGCCATAGGCGTGTCGCCACTGGTCGAGGATGCGATAGGGCGCCCAGCGCAGCTCCTGGTCGTCATTGGCGAGCGCGGCGGCCACCATCGGCAGCTCATGCGCATTGGTGCCGATCGCCTCGAGGTCGTTGTCCATCGCCAGCAGCACGTTGGATGTCCCAGTGAACGACGAGCCGAGGCCTTCCTTCACCGCCTCGACGCACCAGCGTTGCCACAGGAAGCCGTGGCGGCGCCGCGTGCCGAAATCGGACAGCCGCAGGCCGTCGAGCTTGCGCAACCGCTCGACCTTGGCCCACAGCTTGGCCTTGGCGCGGGCGTAGAGCACGTCGAGCGCGAAGCGGCCGTAGGTCTTGGTCGCCGCGCGCGAGCGCAGCTCGTTGAGGATCGCAAGCGCCGGGATCTCCCACATCGTGGTGTGGGTCCACGGCCCGTGGAAATGCAGCTCATACTGGCCGTCGACCTTGTGCAGCTCGTATTCGGGCAGGCGGAAGGTCGAGAGCCAGTTGATGTAATCGGGCGAGAACATCTGGGTCTTGCCGTAGAACGTGTTGCCGGCGAGCCAGATCAGCTCCTTCTTGGAGAAGCGGATGGTGCGGGCGTGGTCGAGCTGGGCACGCAACTCGCCCTCGTCGATGACTTCGGCGAGCTTGATATGGGTCGACCGGTTGATCACCGAAAAGGTCGTGCGGGTGTCCGGATAGGATTCCCGGATCATCTGCTGCATCAACAGCTTGTAGAAATCGGTGTCGAGCAGGCTGCGCACGATCGGGTCGAGCCGCCAGCCGTGGTTGTAGGTCCGGGTCGCGATATCTGTCACGGTCATGCCGGAACCTTAGCCTGCCGGGCGCGGTCCGCCCAGTGGGTATCGGGCGGAACATGGCAGGTCAGCGCGCTATGGTCTGCCGTATACGGCCAACCGTGGCGGCGACATCGGCCCAGGCCGGCCTGGCGGGGGCAAACTGGCGCCGCAGGAAGCCGACAAGCTCAGCAACCTGGCTGTCGCTCATGCTGTCCTTGAAGGCCGGCATGTAGCCGAGATCGGTTGCGGCCGGCTTGGCGATGCCGTGCAGGATGACCTGGATCAGATTGTCGGGCACATCGCTGTGCAGATTGCTGTTCAGCGCCAGCGACGGCCGGCTGCCGAACAGCGGCGGCCCGCCGACCTCATGGCAGACCGCGCAGGCGCCTTGATAGATCCGCCCGCCGGCCGAGGCGGCCGTGGTGACGGCCGTGCTGGCTTCGAGCTTCGCGGCGAGCGCATCGTGAGCCGGCCGGTCGGCGGCTTCGTTGAACGAGGCGAGGTAGACCGCCATCGCGCGGATGTCCTGGTCGGGCAGCGCGGCGAGCTCCTTTACGACCGGCGCCATCGGTCCCGCGGCGACGCCATGCAGGCGTGACTCGCCGGTGCGCAAGTAAGCGTAGAGCTCGTCTTCGCTCCATGGGATCGGCGCCTTCGATAGCGAGGTCAGCGCCGGCGCCTCCCAGCCCTCCGCGAAGCCGCCGGCAAGATAGGCGCGCTGCCGTTCGGCGCCGAGCCCATTGCGTGGCGAATGGCAGGCGCTGCAATGTCCGAGGCCTTCGATCAGGTAGGCGCCGCGATTCCAGATCTCAGATTTCGATGGATCGGGCCGAAACGTATCAGGCCGATGGAACAGCGCATTCCATCCGGCGAGCAGCGGCCGCAGGTTGAACGGAAAGGCGAGCGTGTTCGCCGGCGTCGCCGCGCGCACCGGCGCCTGCGCCGTCAGGTAGGCATAGAGCGCCTGCAGGTCGGCATCATTGGTCCTGGCGAAATGCGTGTACGGGAATGCCGGGTAAAGATGGCGCCCGTCGCGGTGAATGCCTTCGCGCATGGCGCGCTCGAAGGCGGGATAGGACCAGGCGCCGATGCCGGTGTCGACATCGGGCGTGATGTTGGTCGTGTAGACGGTGCCGAACGGCGTCTCGAGCGGCCGGCCGCCGGCATTCACCACGCCATGCTCCGACGTGTGGCAGACGGCGCAGGCGCCGAGCGCCGCGAGCTCCTTGCCACGCGCGATGGTGGCCGCGGAATAGACCGAGGCATCGGGCTGGGCGATCGGCGCGATCGCACGCCAGGGCAGGACGGCGGCGCCGATCCCAAGCGCCGCGGCGCAGAGTGCGGCGATGCCGGCGAGTACGCCGCCGCGCTTTGCGAACGGATTTTGCCATCGGTTGAGCTCGGCCGGCCGCGCGGGCGGCGGCAGCGGTGCAGGCGCTGTGGGTTGCTCGCCGCGCAAGCCTTTCAAAATGCGCTCCGGCGTGAACGGCAATTCGCGAAAGCGCACGCCGGTAGCATCATAGATCGCGTTGGCGATCGCGGCCGCGCTCGGCACCGAGGCGGATTCGCCGACGCCGAGCGGCGGCTGGTCCTGCCGCGGCAGCATCAGCACATCGATTTTGGGCAGCTCAGGGAATTTGATGATGGGGTAGGCGCCCCATTCCCGCGCCGTCACCGCGCCGCGCTCGAAGGAGACCTCCTCCATCAGCGCGCGGCTGGTCGACTGGATCACATTGCCTTCGATCTGGTGTCGCACGCCCTCGGGATTGATCATCAACCCGGAATCCTGGCCGGCGACGACGCGGGTCACGCTGACATCGCCGGTCGCCTTGTTGACCGCAACATCGGCGATCCACGCCGACCATGCCGCGCCGTAACCGGGAAACTTGCTGTGCACGTAGAGCGCATAGGCGAAGCCGCGGCCGCGGAGGATGTCGCCGTCGGCCTCGGGCTCTTTCCGCACCGGGCGCGGCGTCCAGCCCGCGCGTTCGGCGACCGCGTTGACGAGATCGATCGCGCGCTTGTCTTTCAAATAGCGCAGCCGGTACTCGATCGGATCGACTTCGGCCTCGGCCGCGAGCTCGTCGATATAGGACTCGTGCGCAAAGGTGTTCGGCAGCGCCGAGACGCCGCGAAACCAGGAAGCGCGTACGATCGGCGGCATGTCGTTGGCGACCACGCGCATATTCTCGTAGTCGTAGGGCGGGATCGCGGTGCGGTCGCCCATCTCGAACATTGCGGCTTCAGGTGCGATCCGCCCGGTGAGCAGCAGCGCCAAGGTCGGCGCGCCGTTCGAGGGATAGCGCGTCGAGAAGTCATAAGCGGCGACGCTGCCATCGGCATTGAGCCCGCCATTGACGTCCATCAGCTGCGCGGTGCCTTTCGGCTCCCAGGCATGTTCCTGTTCGCGGGTGAGCTGCACGCGCACGGGCTTCCCGATCGCGCGCGACAGCAGCAGTGCGTCTGCGGAGACGTCGTCGGCGCAATTGCGGCCATAGCAGCCGGCGGCTTCCATCCGGATCACGTCGATCTCGGATTCCGGCCGCTGGATCAGGAGCGCGAGGTCGCCGCGCAGGATGTGCGGGTTCTGCGTGCCGGACCAGACGCGAATTCCATCGTCTCCGTAGCTGGCGACCGCGCAGGACGGGCCGATCGAGCCGTGCATCTGATAGGGCCAGAGATACGTCCGTTGCATCGGCTTGGCCGCCGCCTTAATCGCGGCATCAACATCGCCCTTGTCGATCAGCTGCCGTGGCGTCGATGGATTGGCGCGCAGCGCCTGCTCGATATCGGAGAGATCGGTCAGATCAGGTCCCGGCTTCCAGCTCACTTTGAGCTGCGCGGCGGCCTTGATCGCGTTCTCCTCGCGTTCGGCGACGACGCCGACGAAATCACCGATCCGCACCACCGCGACAAGTCCGGGAATATCCCGCACCGAGGCTTCATCGACCGCGATCAGGCTGGTGCCGACGAACGGGCCGGCGTCGACGCCGGCATAGGGTGGGCGGACGACGCGGCCGTGCAGCATGCCGGGCACGCGCACGTCGTGGACATAGACCAGCTCACCGGTGGCCTTTGCCGGCAGATCGACGCGCGGCACCGACTTGCCGACGACGGAATAGGCGCTCACCGCCTTGACCTGAACGTCGTCGGCGAGCTCGAGGCGGATGGTCTCGTCGGCGATCAGCTCGCCATAGCTGACGCTGCGGTTGTCGTGGCCACGGATCAGGCCGTCTTCGATGGTGAGATCATCGACCGGTAGCTCCAGCCGCTCGGCCGCGCGCGAGAGCAGGAAATGCCGGGCTTGCGCTGCGGCCTTGCGCAAGGGAACGGCGGTGATCTGGATCGTTTCGCTCGCGATCGTCGCGCCCTGGTTCGGCACCACGGCGGTGTCGCCGAGGATCACCACGACGCGGGCAAACGAGACGTCGAGCTCTTCGGCCACGATCTGTCCGAGCGCGG
>OFRD01000885.1_pt1 | contig 10981 bp, 9 predicted proteins | sample 1543041 | NCBI WGS metagenome assembly OFRD01 (sample SAMN07774234, study PRJEB24372) | wastewater metagenome | isolation source: Exp Tend CN 100WW | collected 2016-02
TCACGGGTGGCGTAGTGCTCCAGATCCTTGGTGTATTTGTAGATCGCCTTGACCGAGCCCACCAGGTTGAGCAAGGTGGTCAGGATGCTGCCGATCACCATGTGGCGTACCTGGTCTTGCGCCATCATGGACTGGACACCGATGCCGACAATGCCGCCGATTTTGGGCGTGTCCAGCAGCAGGGTCTTGGTTTGCAGTTCGATGTCCTCCAGGCTCAGCTCCGGCAGTACGCCTTGTTCTTCGGCAATGTTGTGAACAATCTGCAGCAGCGTGGCGCCATGGAAAAACGGGTGATCATGCAGCTGCTTGCGCAGGATTTGCTCGAACAGACCGACCGTTTTGTCGGACGGCGGGTTGCGCCAGAAAATCTCGCATTCATAGGCTTCTTCCTCGACCCGGAAAATCGTCACCAGCGCATAGGCATCAATGATCTGGTTGATGTCGAGCAGCAGCGTCTTGATGAACTCGCGCCAGTCGCGCACCACGTTCGAGGTGATGATGAATTTCTCCAGCAGCTTGATCTCGAACTCCAGAATGCCCTTGTCCACCGCCACGCCCTTGATCTTTTCGACCAGCAAGGTGACATGGTCAAAGGTCTGGTTGAACTCCTCAAAACCGAAATCCACCTTGCTGATCACCAGCTGGTCAAAATCATTGATGCTGGAGAACGCATCCACCCGGTGGCGGAACAGATCGACGGAACGGGTCAGTTTGCGGTTCAAAAAGGAGGTCAGGGCGGTGGCCGCCAGCAGCACCAGCAGGCCCAGCGCCAGGAACAGCGCCACGTAATAGCCCCGAACCGTGGTGGTGACGGTCTGCAGCTTGTGTTCAACCGCGATCACCCCCAGCACATCCCCCACCTTTGTGCCTGCGTGGCACTGCAGGCAGTCCTGCTGTGCCTGCACCGGGTACAGATAGCGCAGCTGGTTGCCGGTTTGGGCCACCGTGGGCTTGCCGTCTGCCAGGGTCTGCTGCACATCGGCGGGAACCGGGGTTGAGGCGCGCTGGCCATAACGGGCTTCCAGCGCTTTGCTGCGGTAAAGCTCAAGCTGTGTCAGTGTGCGGGAAAACGCACTGATGTTGTTGGCTGCCAGGTCGTCGACCAGCAGGCCGGAGCCACCGGCGCGCAAGAGCTGGTAAATGGTGTTGAAGTTTTGCTGCGCGAGTTCCCCGGACGTCTCCAGGCTGCGCTCTTCGAGCAGCTTTTCATACAGCAGGGAGGACGCCAGTGTCACGCCCAGAAACACCAGCGCTGCGACCCCGACCGTGGCCAGAAAGACAAAGCCGCGCAAGGTCTTGAACAAGGTGAATACATATTTGTACAGGGTGCGCATGTTCAGAACCTTGGGAAGAGAATGACAAAAATCAAATTTTACGTTTGGGAGATGGCAAGAGACCATGATCCAAGACAAACATGCGGGCGGGCGTGCCGCGCGCCAGCGCAGATCAGGGACAATTCAGCGCTTGTGTGGCCGTGGCGGTTCGCGGCCTGGTGTTGGAGAAGTTTGTTTTGCCTAAAGTTGATGCCCCGTCCAAGGGGAAAAACGCGGTTGTGGCCAGCGTCATGACGCCGGTCGAGCGGCAAGCCAGTTTTTCACTGGCCACTATTTTTGCCCTGCGCATGCTGGGGCTGTTTCTGGTGCTGCCGGTGTTCGCCATCGAAGCCAGCAAGTTGCCGGGCGGCGACGACCCGGCCCTGGTCGGCTTGGCCATGGGCATGTATGGTCTGACCCAAGCCCTGCTGCAGTTCCCGTTCGGGCTGGCCTCGGATCGGCTCGGGCGCAAGCGTGTCATTGTGTTTGGCCTGTTGCTGTTTGCCGTCGGCAGCGCGCTGGCGGCCTGGGCGCCCAGTCTGAGCTGGCTGGCCATCGGCCGTGCGGTGCAGGGCGCGGGCGCCATCTCGGCCGCCGTCACCGCCTTGATTGCCGACCAGACCCGCGACGAGGTACGCACCAAGTCGATGGCGCTGGTGGGCGCCAGCATCGGCCTGATGTTTGCGCTCTCGCTGGTGCTCGCCCCCTTGCTGGTGGCGCAGATCGGGCTGTCCGGCTTGTTTGTCCTGACCGCCAGCCTGGCGCTGGCCGGCATTGCGGTGGTGATCTGGTGGGTGCCGCCTGAGCCGCTGGTGCATAAAGACCTGCCGCGCGGTCGGCTGGTGGAGGTGTTGCGCCTGCCCGCCTTGCTGCGGCTGAACTTTGGCGTGTTTGTGCTGCATGCGGTGCAACTGGCCATGTGGATGGCGGTGCCCGCCATGCTGGTGCAGGCCGGTCTGGCACGCGAGCAGCACTGGTGGGTTTACCTGCCCGCCGTGCTCGGCTCGTTTGTCGTGATGGGCGGCGTGTTCCCGATGGAAAAACGCGGCTACCTGCGCGCCGTGTTCCTGAGTGCCATCGCTCTCATCACGCTGGTGCAGTTCGGCTTGCTGGCGGTGGCGGGCAGTGCGCCCGGTATCGGGGTGCTGGCGGTGTTGTTGTTCATGTTCTTTTGTGGCTTCAATGTGCTGGAAGCGACCCAGCCCAGCCTGGCCTCGCGCGTGGCCCCGGTGCATGCGCGCGGTGCCGCTATGGGCGTCTACAACACTTTGCAGTCGCTGGGATTTTTTGCTGGCGGCGCGCTGGGCGGCTGGGTCATGAAACACCAGGGCGCCCAGGGCCTGTTTGTCGGCTGTGCCGGCGCCATGCTGCTGTGGCTGCTGGTGGCCTGGCCGATGCGGGCGCAGAACGCCAGCAAGGCAAAGGCGGGATAATCGGGGTAAATTTGATTAAGGAAAATCATGGCATCTGTTAATAAAGTCATTCTGGTCGGCAACCTGGGGCGCGACCCCGAAATCCGTTACCTGCCCAGCGGCGAGCCGGTGGCCAACATCACGATTGCCACCAGCAGCAAGTACAAGGGCAAGACCGGCGAGATGGTGGAAGAAACCGAATGGCACCGCGTCACCTTCTTCGGCAAGCTGGCCGAAATCGTTGGCCAGTACCTGAAAAAAGGCCGCTCGGTCTATGTCGAAGGCCGCATCAAAACGCGCAAGTACACCGACAAGGACGGCGTTGAGAAGTACGCCACCGACATCATTGCCAACGAAATGCAAATGCTCGGCGGCCGTGAAGGCATGGGCGAGCCCTCCGGCGACGACGGCAGCTCCGGCGGCGCTTACTCACGCCAGCAGGCCCCGGCGCCGCGTCAGCAAGCCCCGGCACCGGCCCAGCGCCAGGCGCCCGCGCAAGCCCGCCCGGCGAGCGGTTTTGACGACATGGACGACGACATTCCGTTCTGATCAGTACGTTTTCAATAAAAGTTGAAAATAAATGAAAAAGGCCCGCATTTGCGGGCCTTTTTGCTGTGCGCCGCCGGTTTCCCGTCCGGCGCAAGCAGCAGCGAGGTCGGGTTAAAACGACTCCCAGTCGCCTTCGGCAGCCGGTTTGGCCGTGCTGGCGGGTGCAGATCCCAGCTTGGGTGTACGGGGGCTGGCGCTGATTTTGGCCTTGGCGGGGCTGGCCAGCTTGCGCGGGGCCGCCGACGCCGCCGCCGGGCGGGCGTTGTCCTGCCGTACCGGTGCGCGGGCTGTGGCAACGCTGCTGCCCTGTGCCAGCTTGAACACGGCCACCGTTCCCACCAGTTCCTGGGCCTGTGATTTCAGGCTGGAGGCCGCCGCCGCCATCTCCTCCACCAGGGCCGCATTCTGCTGGGTCGCCTGATCCATCTGCGTCACGGCCTCGCCGACCTGGGCCACACCCAGGGCCTGCTCGTTGCTGGCGGCGCTGATCTCGGCCATGATGTCCGTCACCCGGCGGATGCTGCCGACCACTTCGGTCATGGTGGTGCCGGCCTGATCCACCAGCAGCGTGCCTTGCTCGACCCGCTCGACACTGTCGTTGATGAGGCTCTTGATCTCCTTGGCGGCATCGGCCGAGCGACCGGCCAGGCTGCGTACTTCGCTTGCCACCACGGCAAAACCGCGACCCTGCTCGCCCGCACGGGCGGCTTCCACCGCCGCGTTGAGCGCCAGAATGTTGGTCTGAAAGGCGATGCCGTCAATCACGCTGATGATGTCGGCAATCTTGCGCGAGCTGTCGTTGATGCCCTTCATGGTGCCCACCACCTGGGCCACCACCTCGCCGCCTTTGATGGCCACGCTGCTGGCACTCTGCGCCAGCTGGTTGGCCTGCTTGGCGTTGTCCGCGTTTTGCCGCACGGTCGAGCTGAGCTCCTCCATGGAGGCGGCTGTTTCTTCCAGCGCGCTGGCCTGGCTTTCCGTGCGGGCTGACAGATCGTGGTTGCCGGAGGCAATTTCGGCCGATGCGGTGGAGACCCCTTCGGCACCCTGGCGCACCTGGCTGACGATGCGGGTCAGGTTGCCGGTCATGTTGAGCAGGGCCGTCATCAACTGCGCTGTTTCGTCTTTGCCATCGGCGCTGAAATTGGCCGTCAAGTCACCCTCGGCCACGCGTTCAGCGGCCTCGCGGGCCCGGTTCAGGGGGGTCGTGATGGAGCGCGTCACCAGCCAGCCAAATAGCACCGCCAGTCCCACTATCAGCAGGCTGCTGGCAATCAGCAGGTTGCGTGCGAACCGGTAGTCGGCTTCGGATTGCTTGAATTGTTTTTCGTTGTTGGCCTCCTGGAAGTGGATGTTCGCGTCCAGCGCGTCCTGCCATTTCTGGGTGGCCGGGCCCGCTTCGCGCATCAACAACTCCGTGGCCTCTTTGTCTTGATCTGCCAGGGCAAGTTCCTGCACTTTGTTGTTGAGGGGGCGTGCCGCATCGCGTGCGGCGGCAATGCTGGCCCGGTTGGCGCGGCCGCTTTCACTGGCCGGGAACTTCTCCAGCGCGGTCCAGGCGGTGTCGTAATCGGCCCGGGCCTGGGTGATTTTTGCTCGCTCACGCTCTTCCTGTGCCTTGTCGTCCAGCAAAACCAGTGTGCGGGTGACGCGGGAAACGATGTGGACGGCATCTGCCATCTGGTGGTTGAGGCGGATTTTGACGTTGTTGTCTGTGATCACATCGGTCAGGTTGTCCTCAATTTGTGACAGTTTATTCAACGCCAGTCCGGCCGAGAATATGGTCAGCAATACCAGAATGGCGAAGACGAGGTTCAGGCGGGTGCCAATTTTGAGGTCAGTGAGTTTCAAAGTGTGTTCCTTGTGACGACAGGTCAATCTGTATTGAAGCGGTGATTGTGAATGGCTTTCAAAATAATTGCTTGAAGCTGGCGGGCGCTTCCAGAGCGAACCCCAGAGGTTTGCCGATGACATCTGAAAACGCACCTGCAGCCGGGAATGCCTTCCTGTCATGGATGGAATGACCTGCTGAAAACCGGCTGTCCGCCAGTTACAAAAAAGGCCCGGAGCGGGGATGCTCCGGGCCTTTTTGATAGCCATCGTGTCGATGGCCAAGTGCCCGGCATGGGCCCCGGGCCGACCGGGGGGCTCAACGTTTTCTGTGCAGCTGCCCGGGGCCCACATCGGCGCAGCGGGTGACGCCCAGCATGGCCATGTTGCGGTCGACTTCATCGCGCAGCAGCTCGATGGCGTGGGCCACGCCTGCCGACCCGGCAACGGCGGCGGCATAGTTGAAAGGCCGTCCCACAAACACACAGCGGGCGCCGAGGGCGAGTGCCTTCAGCACATCGCTGCCGCGGCGGATGCCGCTGTCCATCATCACCGGCAGGGTGCCGACGGCGTCAATGATTTCCGGCAGCACCCGCAGCGGTGCCACGGCGCCGTCGAGCTGGCGCCCGCCATGGTTGGAGACGATGATGGCATCGGCACCCCGATGACGGGCCATGACCGCATCTTCGGCGCTCAAAATGCCCTTGATGACCAGGGCGCCTTTCCATTGGCGGCGAATGCGCTCGAAATGCGCCCAGCTCAAATGGTCGCGGGCCGAAAAATCCCGCAGCACATTGGACGAAATGATCGGCGCCCCCCGGGTCGCAAACGAGTTCTCGAAATGCGGCATGCCGTGGGCCAGCAGGGTACGCAGCAGCACACCGAACAACCAGCGCGGGTGCGTCAGGCCCTGGTAGGCCAGTTCCAGGCTCGGGCGCAGCGGGGTGGAGAAGCCGGTGCGCACATTGTTCTCGCGGTTGGCAGAAACCGGAATGTCCACGGTCAGCACCAGGGTGCCAAAGCCCGCCTTGGCCACCCGCTGCACCAGCGCATCAATGCGCGCCGGGTCGCCCGGCAGGTAGGCCTGGAACCAGGTGGCCGGGGCCTGCTCGATCACCTGCTCCAGCGGAATCAGCGAGGTGCCGCTCAGGATCGACGGGATGTTGGCCGCCTGCGCCGCCTGCGCCAGCACAAGGTCGCCCCGGTAGGCCGACAGGGCGTTGATGCCCATCGGCGCAATGCCAAAAGGCGCGGCATAGCGCTGGCCCAGCAGCTCAATGTCCTGCGTGCGTTGCGACACGTCCACCAGCACCCGGGTCTTGAAGCCGTAGTCATCGAAGGCGGCGCGATTGTCCCTGAGCGAGGCGTTGTTTTCCGCAGCGCCCGCCACGTAGCCAAAGATCGGGCGCGGCAGGCGCCGCATGGCGAGCGCCTCGAAGTCATCGAGGGACAAGACCGGGCGCAGTGAGCGGGGCAGGCGCGTTGCCTGGGCCGCCGGGAGAGAGGAAGAAGCTGGGTGAGACATGGCAATTTCGATTTTCAAAGAGGCAGCGGGGCCCGCCGCACGGCGTGCCCCGCCCGTCAGTACGGGGTTCAGTCCTGGTCAATCCGCGAGGTGTTGCGGGTGTCGGGCATCCAGAGGTAGCACGTCAGCGAGACCAGAATGCAGGCCGTCACATACCAGTAGAACCAGGCCTCATGGCCCAGGCTCTTGGTCCAGAGGGCAATGTATTCGGCGGTGCCGCCAAACAGCGACACCGTCAGGGCATAGGGCAGCCCGACGCCGAGGGCGCGGATCTCCACCGGAAACAGTTCGGCCTTCACAATCGCGCTGACCGAGGAGTACAGGCTGACAATCAGCAAGGCCGCCATGATCAGCCAGAACGCGCCCAGCGCGGTCTTCGTTTCGCCCAGGGCGGTGAAGATCGGCACCGTGAACAGCGAGCCCAGCAGACCGAACGCGATCAGCAACGGGCGGCGGCCGATCCGGTCCGACAGGGCGCCGAAGACGGGTTGCAGCAGCACGAAACCAATCAAGGTGGCCGCCGAAATGAGGGAGGCCTGCGACTTGGCCATGCCGACCGTATTGACCAGGTATTTCTGCATGTAGGTGGTGTAGGCATAAAACGCCACGGTGCCGCCCAGGGTGAGGCCGGCGACGATCAGGCATTCGCGCCGGTAGCGCAGCAGCTCGGCCAGGCCGCCGACCTTTTTCCCGGCTTGCGCGTTGTGCCGGAAGGCTTCGGTCTCTTCCATGTTGCGGCGCAAATAAATGGCCACCGCCGCAGCGGCGGCGCCGATCAGGAACGGAATGCGCCAACCCCAGGCCTCCAGCTGTTCGGTGCTCAAAAAAACCTGCTGCAGCAACACCAGCACGCCCATGGCCAGCAACTGGCCGAGCGACAAGGTGGCGAACAGAAAGCTGGAGTAGAAGCCGCGTGAGTTTTTGCCTGCGGTTTCGCTCAGGTAGGTGGCCGAGCTGGCATATTCGCCGCCCAGACTCAGGCCCTGCAGCAGCCGGGCCAGCACCAGCAAGATCGGTGCGGCGACCCCGATCGTGGCATAGCTGGGCGTCAGCCCGATCACCAGCGAGCCAAAGCACATCGCCAGCACCGACAGCATGAGCGCCGCCTTGCGACCCTTGCGGTCGGCGTAGCGGCCCATGATCCAGCCGCCGATCGGACGCATGATGAAGCCGACCGCAAAAATTGCCGCCGTGTTGAGCAGCTGCACCGTCTGGCTGCCGCCCGGAAAGAAGGCCTTGGCAAAGTAAAGCGAAAACGCCGAGTACACATACCAGTCGTAGTACTCGATCATGTTGCCGATGGAGCCGCTGAAGATGGACTTGAGTCGGTGCAGGGTGCCTGCGTCGCGGGCGGGGGCCCTGGCCGCAGCCGGGTCGGCGCTATAGCCTGCGCTGGCGGGGTTGTAGGTAGTGGAATCTGTCACGCTGGTTCTCCTGGTGTTTTGCGTCTTCTCATGGGGAGCGGACAGCGGGTCATAGCCGCTGTCTTCGCCGCAACCCGCCGCTCGCAGCGGCCACAGCGGGTGGCGCAGGAGGTTGCGGGTTGACAGGGCGCAGTCTAGGGAGAATGCTTTATTCAATAAAGCGAATTTATTTCATTTTGTTAATTCGCTTTTTCGATACAATTTTTTCAAACCAAGCCCTCATCGCCCATGACCCTCAAGCAGCTCGAAGCCTTCTACTTTGCCGCCACCTGCGCCAGTTTTGCCGTGGCGGCAGAGCGCGTGCACCTGTCGATCTCCTCCCTGTCCAAGCGGATTGTGGAACTGGAACACGCCCTGGGCGAGAGCCTGTTTGACCGCAGCGGCCACCGCGCCGCCCTGACCCCGGCCGGCAGCCGCCTGCTGCCCTATGCCGCCGAAGTGCTGCAGTCGGCCGAACGGCTGGTGGCCTCGGTCGGGCACGACGCCGGTCTGAGCGGGCGCTGCCGCTTTGGAGTCGGTGAATTGGCCGCCCTGACGTGGCTGCCCCAACTGCTGATCCAGGCCGCCCAGCGCTTGCCCAACGTGGTGCTGGAGCCGTATGTCGATATCGGCACCGTGCTGGAGCGCGGCGTCAGTGATGGGGAGCTGGACTTTGCCGTCATCGCCGGGCGCTCATCGCGCAGCACCCTGGTCTCCCACACCGTGGGACAGGCCCACTTTTTGTGGGTCGCCTCGGTCGCGGTGGCGGGGGCTGCGCCGGAGTCCGTGCCTGCGCTGCTGGCCCGGCTGCCGCTCATCACCCTGCATGTGGGCGCGGGCACGACCCGCATTCTGGATGACTGGCTGATCCATCAGAACGTGGTGACCGAGCGGCGCCTGACCTGCAATGGTTGGGGTGCGGTGGCCGGCATGCTGGTGGATGGCGTCGGCGTTGGTTTTCTGCCGCAAGGCTGGGCGCTGGCGCTGGCGCAACGTGGCCAATTGCGTATTCTGGCGAGCCAGCCGGACCTGGCGCCGCTGTACTACGCTTTCCAGTCCCGGCGCGACGACACACGCCTGCTGGTGAGCAAGATGCGCGAGCTGGTCACCGGCGTGGCCGATTTCTCGGTCACCAGCGGCTTGTTCTGAGCGTTTTCGTCCCTTGTCGGTCATGCCAGCGGCAACATGCCTTTGCTGACGATAAACGCTACCACCTCGGCCAGACCGGCCTGGGTTTTCAGGTTGGTCATGACGAAGGGCTTCAAGCTGCGTCTCAGTGGCCGGGGTGGTGGCCGCAACCCGGCCCGTGGACATGCGGCACCGGCGCAGCGGCAATCGGAATGATGGCAGACCTGGTTTTGGGTGCCACCGGGGCGTGGCTGTATGCATGCCCGGCAGGGCTGTGGCCGCCTGCGGTATGGATGCCCGCCTCGGGCTCAAACGCTTCGCTGGCTTCGCGCACCGTCAGGTGCATGGCGCGCAGCATGTCGGCCAGCACGTGGTCGGGTTCAATCTGCAGGTGGTCGGGCTTGAGCTCGATGGGCACATGGCGGTTGCCAAGGTGGTAGGCCGCGCGGGTCAAGTCAAAGGGCGAACCGTGCTCAGAGCAAGCACTGATGCGCAGCAGCGCCTGGGGCGCCGCCTCGACGCGGATCAGGCTGCCATCCTCGGCCAGCAACACATCGCCGCCGCGCAGCTGGCTGCCGCGCGGCAGGAACACGCCCAAGGCCCGGCCGCTGGAGTCCTCGGCCTGAAAGCGGCTCTTCTGCCGCGTGTCCCAGTCCAGGCTGAGGCTGGCCGCACGGCGCAGCAGCGCTGGGGCCAGGCCCTGGCCTTGCGGAATCAGACGGGCCACTTGCAGCAAAACCGGCGCGGCCGCACTCATGTCAGCTCCAGCGTCATGAAGCAGCTGTGCGGGTCGAGCTGATAGCTGCCGAAGGGCCCGCAGGCCACAAAGCCCTCGCTGGCATAGAGCTGGTGGGCCGGCTCGAAAAATGCCTGAGTGCCGGTTTCCAGGCTCAAGCGGCGATAGCCGCGCTGACGGGCCTCGGCCAGCACATGGCGCAGCATGCGGCGCGTCAGGCCGCGGCCGCGCAGCGCGGCGGCGGTGCGCATGGATTTCAGTTCGGCATGCTCCGCATCCAGGCGCTTGATCGCAGCGGTGGCGGCCAGCATCGGGCCCGCGGGCTCGTTCAACCACGCCGTCCAGAAGGAGATCTCCGGCTGGCGCAGCTTGTTCATGTCCAGCGCATGCACGCTTTCCGGCGGCGAGGTGGCGCGCATGTCCTGCAGATGCTCTTCCATGAAGGTGGCAATGCGCGGGTCGCTGAGGTCATCGAGGCGGATCAGCAGTTCGGTTTCGGTGGTCATGGCAAGTGGGGACATCAGAACAAGAAATAGCGTTGGGTCATAGGCAGGCTCTGCGCCGGCTCGCAGCTGAGCAGCAGGCCATCGGCGCGCACGGCATAGCTTTGCGCATCGACCTCCATGCGAGGTGCGTAATCGTTGTGGATCATGTCGCGCTTGCCCAGGCCGCGGATGCCGCGCACGGCGAGCGGGAAGGCGAGGTTCCTGGCGACCGACATATGCGGGAACAGCGCGTAATTCTGGAACACGACGCCCATATTGCGGCGGTGCGGCGGCTTGTCGGCGAGCGAGGCGCCGTCGAGGCGGATATCGCCCCGGCTGATGCGTTCGAAGCCGGCGAGCATCATCAGCGTGGTAGTCTTGCCCGAGCCCGAAGGACCGAGCAGCGTCAGGAATTCGCCGCGGCGGACCGTGAGATCCAGGTCCGCAACCGCCCAGTGCGTGCCGTCATAGGTCTTGCCGACGCCGCTGATCTCGACCAGCGCGGGAGCGACGGCGCTGCTCACCGCGCGGTCATCGCACGATAGACCGCGGCCAGGCGGACGACGCCGGCGTCGATCGCGTCGGGGGTGGCGAAGCTGT
>OFRD01000886.1_pt1 | contig 10974 bp, 11 predicted proteins | sample 1543041 | NCBI WGS metagenome assembly OFRD01 (sample SAMN07774234, study PRJEB24372) | wastewater metagenome | isolation source: Exp Tend CN 100WW | collected 2016-02
CGGTGCCAACATGGCCGCTGCCACACGGGCTGCCGCGCCCTGTGCATCGGGGCCTTGGGCTTCGAACACCGTGACGTGGTGGCCAAGTTGCGCCAATCTGTGAGCCAGCAAGCGGCCCATCAGGCCCGCACCCAGAACCACGCTTGAAATCTGTGTGCTCATTGAACGAGGTCCTTTGCAATTTGCGGATAATGCCGCCCATGAACCATTCTTACCGCTATCCACGCGTGCTCACCATTGCTGGCTCTGACAGCGGCGGTGGTGCCGGCATTCAAGCCGACCTGAAAACTTTTGCGGCCTTGGGCTGCTATGGCACCAGCGCCATCACGGCCTTGACTGCGCAAAACACCGTGGGCGTGCAAGGCATTCATGCCGTGCCGGCCGAGTTTTTGAAAGCGCAAATCCAGTCCGTGTTGGACGACATCGGTGTCGATGCGGTCAAGATCGGCATGTTGCATGCACCCGGCATTGTCGAAGTGGTGGCCTGGGCCATCGACCATTACCAATTGACCAACGTGGTGCTGGACCCTGTGATGGTGGCCACCAGCGGTGACCGTTTGATTGCCAGCGAGACCGTGCAAGTGTTGGTGCATGAGTTGTTTCCCCGCGTGAGCGTAATCACGCCGAATTTGGACGAGGCTGCGCTGCTTTTGGGGCGTGATATTCCCAATGCAGATGCCTTGGACATCGCTGCGCAAGATTTGTTGGCGATGGGCGCTCGCGCTGTGTTGCTCAAGGGCGGGCACTTGGCGGGCGATGAGGTGGTGGATTTGCTGGCCGATGCCAGCGGCCCTTTGCAGCGCTTGGCGTCCCGGCGCATTGCCAGTCGCAATGTGCACGGCACGGGTTGCACCTTGTCGTCGGCTATCGCGGCGCATTTGGCCTTGGGCCATGGTTTGAGCGAGGCGGTGAGCCTGGCACGTGCCTTTATTTTGGGGGCCATTGCGCAAGGCGCAGACGTGACCACGGGCCAGGGTCACGGCCCGTTGAATCATGGGTTTGCGCCTGTGCCGCTTCATCGCATTACCAAACCACCGTCGACCGTCAACACCTGACCGGTGACAAAGCGGCTCCAGTCGGACGCCAAAAAAAGCACCGGCCCTGCCACATCTTCGGGGGTGGCTAAACGGCCCAGCGGGGTCTGTGCGATCAGCGCCTCTTTGACGGACTCTTTGGTGGCGCGGCTGGAGTCGGTTGGGCTGACCAGACCGGGTGCCACGCAATTGACACGAATGCCCAATGGCCCCAATTCGGCAGCCAAGTTGCGGCTGAACCCTACCAACGCCGCTTTGGCCGTGGTGTAGTCGTGGTATGCGATGCTGGGGCGGTCCACTAAGTCGCTGGTGAGGTTGACGATGCTGCCTTGCCCGCGCTGCTTGAAATGTGGCAACACCGCTTGGCAGGTGTTGTAGGCCGCAAGCACCGCGCCATCGAATTGCGTTTGATAAGCCTGCCAGGGCAAATCCCCAAAGCGTGTGCGGTGGTCGGGGTCGAACGTGTAAGGGCTGAAGGCGTTGTTCACCACCGTATCAATGCGACCGGTTTCGCGCAAGGCTTGCGCCACCATCGCGGTTACGGCTTCAGCAGAGCGCACGTCGGCTGACAGGGCCCACGCATCGCCGCCGAGTTGTTGACACCGCGACACCACGTCTTGCGCGGCATCGTGGTTGCTGAGGTAGTTGACCAGCACCATGGCGCCCTGACGTGCAAACGCCTGGGCAATGCCAGCGCCAATGCCGCGGCTGGCACCGGTGACCAAGATCACTTGGCCTGCAAAGTGGCGTGGGGTGGCGTTCATTTTTTGGTGGTGGTTCTGGTGGTGGTTTTTGCACCTAGGGTGAACGTAGGCAATAAATCCTGACTGACCACATCGCTGATTCGGATGTCGCGTTGAATCACGCCAAAGGCTTTGTAGGCGTTGGCTCCTTTTTGCAGGCCAGCCATGTCGAAGGCACCCAAGCCACGTTGCTCGGTGATGGCCGACACGCTGGATTCGTTACGCAGTCGAATGATGTCCAGATTCATGCTGGTGTTCTGGCCGTCGATGGCGTATTTCACGGCCAGTTTGGCCGCTTCTTCGGGCGACTGCATCATCCATTTGGCGCTGTCTTGGTAGGCGTGCAGAAAACGTTTGAGAACGTCTTTTTTCTGTTGGTAGGTGTCTTCACGCACCACAAAAAAGTCGCTGGAGATATTGAGGTGGTTTTTGATTTCCATCACATTCACACCGCCCAGGCCTTTTTGGCGGCCCACCAAAAGACCGGTGTCGGTGGCGGCTGTCGCGTCTACTTGACCTTGCATCAGCGGGGCGAAGTTGAGCAAGCCCGTCACAACCACAGTCACGTCGGCTTCAGTCAGGCCCGCCTGGTTCAAAAGCACTTGCAGGTTTTGACGGGTGCCGCTGGACAAGCTGTAAACGCCAATGCGTTTGCCCTTGAGGTCTGCAGGTTTGAGGATGTTTTGTGTTTTGAGCGACACCACGTTGAAGACGTTTTGTGGATAGATGTCGTAGATGGCGCGCAGCTTTGCACCCTTGTCCAGGGCGGTGAAAAACGAGCCGGGGTCGGTGAAGGCGACATCGGCTTGGCCACTGAGAATGTTGCGCAGCGCATCGCCACCCCCTGCACCCGGCACGTAGCCGAGCTCAATGCCACGGGCTTTGAAAAACCCCTTGTCCTCTTCAACCAGCAAATTGGTGATTTCGGTGATGGGCTTGCTCCAGCCGGCCACGACCACTTTTTCAAGCTGGGGTGCGGTTTGTGCCCAGCTCACGGCAGGTGCCGCGAGCGCCATGGCGCAGCTGACGGCGAGGTGAGCGATTTTGCGCGTCCAAGGGTTTGAGGTGAGGCAATTCATTAAGGCGTCCTGGTTGAAAAATCGGAAGAAGGGTTGAGCAAATAGCGCTCTAACCCTTCGCAAGCTTTGTAAAACGCGAGCCCGCACACGGTGATCACCGTGAGCACCGCAAACATCAGTGGGGTGTCCATAGAACCCTGTGCTGCAATGATCAATGCGCCCAAGCCCCGGCTGGCGCCAATGAACTCGCCCACCACTGCGCCCACCCAGGCCAGCACTGCCGCCACGCGCACACCCGCCATGATGTTGGGCAAACCGGCGGGCAGTTTTAACCGCCACAAGGTTTGCCAAGGGCTGGCGCGCAGCATGCGAAACAATTCCAGCTTGTTCGCGTCGACCTGTTGCACGCAGGTGGCGGTGTTCTCGAGCAAAGGGAAAAAGCAGATCAAGGCGGTCATCACCACCGTGGGCAAGGTGCCAAAACCAAACCACACAATGAACAGTGGGGCCAGTGCCAGCTTGGGCACCACTTGGCTGATCACCACATAAGGCATGAGCACGCCACGCAGCCGTGCCGATTCGCCCAGCGCCACGCCGCCGGCAAAGCCCATGCTGGCCCCGAGCAGCAAGCCCAGCACCACCTCGGTCAGCGTGTGTGCGATGTGCGGCCACAGGTAGCCGCTGCTGAGCCCTTGCCAAAGCGACCGTGCCACCACCGACGGTGCAGGCAGCACCAAAGGCGAGGTGTGGCCCACTCGCACGGCCACTTCCCAGGTGGCCAAGCAGGCCAAGCCCAAAAGTGTGGCAAAGATGGCATCGCGTTTCATGACAGCGTGGCGTCCATGGCGTGTCGCAGCTGTTCGCAAAGCGCGTTGAAAACGGGGGTGTAGCGCATGGCCGTTTGGCGTGGACGTGGCAAATCGATGTGCAAGGGCGCATGGATGCGCCCTGCATGCATGAGGCTGACTTGGTCGGCCAGATACACGGCCTCGGCCATGTCGTGTGTGACAAACAGCACGGCGGTGCCGTGCTGATGGCACAGCGCCAAAAAGTCGCGCTGCAGCTCATCGCGCGTGATGGCGTCGAGCGCGGCAAACGGCTCGTCCATGAACAACACGGCCGGGCGAGTGATCAATGCCCGGGCAATCGCCACGCGGCTTTGTTGTCCGCCCGACAGTTGCTGGGGTTTGTCGTCCCGCAGGGCGGCCAGGCCCATTTGCGCCAGCAGTTGTTCGCCATAGGCCCGCTGATCGGCGGTGACAAGCCCGTGCAAGCTGTGCGGCAAAAGCACGTTGTCCAAGACACTGAGCCAATGCAGCAGGGTGGGGGACTGGAATACAAAGCCCATGTCCGATGTGGGTTGCTGCACAGTACACCCCTTGAGCTGAACCTGCCCTTGTTGGGGGGTGAGCAAGCCAGCCGCGAGTTTGAGCACCGTGGTTTTGCCGCAGCCGCTGCGACCAATCAGGCAATGGATTTCGCCAGGTGCGAGTTGCAGGCAAACGTCACGCACCACCTCGCCCCGATCAGGGTAGGCAAAGTGCAGTGCCTCGAGTTGCAAAAAGGGCATGGTCAACATGTTCAATGCCTCAAACCTCGTAGGGTGTGAAGCGCTCGGCCGCCAGTTCGGTGGAAGCGTCGATGTCCACCATGCGCACCAGATCGAGCAGACTGAAGCGGCCATCGTGGTGCCAGCCTGCTTGCGGCGCAGTCATGGCACCTAAAGCACACAGGCGTGTCACGCCGGCTTGCCCCAGGCATTCGCCCAAATGCAGCAGTTCTTCAGGCGCTACAGCCAGACCTACAGTTTGCAGAAAATCGCGCTGTGCTGCGATCAAGGGCATGACTTCGTCCAGCGTTTCCACAGCCACCACCAGGACATGGCGGTTCAGTGGGCCCGCCGTGAGCGGCAATGGTTTGTTGCTGAACACCACTCTGCTGGCGTGTTGACCTGCGCCGCTGCCCAATACGGTGTGGGTGGCGTCGTTCAGTGCGGTGAGCTCATGCACCTCACACCAAGCGCCGGCTTGGGCGGCTTCTTCGAGCGAAAGCATGCGGCGTGGTAGTTTTTGCTGCAAGCCGGACAGTTCGTGTGCCAGGTGCTGTGCAAAGTCTTTGGGGGTAACGGGCGCTCCGCGTTGGACGTAAAAAACATGGGGTGAATAGCAGCCTTGCTGGTCGTAGCGCGCCACATCCAGCGCAGCCTGACGCGCTACGCCAGGCCCTTTGAGCACCGACAGTGCTGCGGCCGACACCATGCCAAAGCTGAGTTTGTGGCCATGTGGCAAAAAGCGGGCGGTGACTGGCACTTGGGCCTGCATGGCCTGCAAGGCCGCGTTGCCACCGTAGGCCAGCACCACGTCGGCCAATGCGAAGGCGGTGTGCTCGTGCGAAGCCCCGCTGGGCCACCACACCACGGCAAAGCAATCGGCCCAACGCGGTTCAACCTCTGCCAGCAGACGCGCAAACAGGGTGGCAAAAACCGGCTCGGCACTGGAGACCTTGCCAATGGAGCCCGCCTTGACCAAGAGGCCCGAGACAAAACTCCACATCGGCAAGGCGGGCACATTGCCTGCCCACACATGCACCAAAAGCTCTGGCCCAAAGGCCCGAGCCCAACCGCCGGCTGTGCGGGGTTGAAACTCGTCCAGCACTTTGGGGTTGGCGAAGTCTTCGGCCACAAAACGTTGCAACTGCAAACCCCGGAAAGTTTGCAGATAAGCGTTCAAGTTCAAACGCAGCATCTCGGCGTCAAAGCCAGTGGCTTGGGGCAGCAGGCGTTCGAGCTGTTGTCGGTAGGGGTCTTGGCTGTCGAGCAGGCGTGCGGTGGCTTTGTCCAGCACGCACACGATGTCCGAGACGGTCATGGTTTTCAAATGCAGGCGGCTGGCTTGCTGCACACGCTGTGCCAACGCGGTGATTTGTCCGGGGCTGAGTTGCGGCAACTCGACCCACAAGGGTGCCTGGGGGGTGCCCAGGCTCAGGCGATGCCATGTGACTACGGCATCGTCGAGACCCGGTAAATAACCTGCTTTGAACACCGGGGCGTTCATGCTGTTGCCACTCTTAAAAATTGGTCTACCGCCATTGAGCAGCCTTTGGCTTGTGCGCCTTGGGCTCGGCCTAGCAAGACAAACCCATCGTCGCTGGCTTGCCCCACGTCTTCTGTCAGGATGGTGACCACTGAATTGAAGTTGGCCAAATCGGTATGGGCCAAGATGCCGCGTTCGCCAGAGGGGACATCTTGCCCTGTCAGCGGGTCGACCAAGCGCGAACGAATCCAGTGTGAGCCACGTTTAACAGCGGGCAAGCTGTGGTTGCCTGCGTCGTAAAACTGGGTGCTCAATTCGGTCATGCCGTACATGTTGATGCACTGCTCACGGCGCACGCCAAAGGTGGTGCTGAGTTGGTCGTAAAAAGACGCCATTGGCACTTCGCGCGATTGGCCTTTGAAGCCACCGGTGTCGAGCAAGCGGCTGCCTTTGGGCAAGGCAAATGTTGTGCCTCGCTCTTGCAGTGCGTCCATCAAATGCACAAAGCTGTAGCTGGCGCCCAGCAGTGCAAAGGGCTGACCCGAGTCATGAGCTTGTTGCAGTGCCTCGCACAAAGCATCGGTGCGCAGGCCGTTGGCGTCCAGGTAGTACGCGCTGTCGGGCGTGCCAAAGTGCTTGATCGCCAGCGCCAGGTAGTGTGCCAGCGAGGAGTTAGGCATCAGGTCTTCGGTCGGAAACAAGATGCCCATGCGCAGCTTGGCATCGCCTTGCATGAAGTGCCGTGAAAAGTTGTGCAGCATGGAGGCGTCGTACACCGCCACAGTGGGGTGAAAGTGGCGACCCTTCACATCGCCACGCGTGGTGCCGCTGGTCATAAAGGTGCGTGCACAGGTGTCGGGCGGCACACAGCTCAGCGTCAAATCTTTGAATGCGTTGATGGGCACAGCCGGAATGTCTTGCCAGCGTTTGACCACCCGCGGGGTTTTGCCGCGTCCTTGGCAAAACTTCTGGAACGGACGGTTGTGTTCAAACTGGTGGGCAAACAATTTCAGTGCGAGCGCATTGAAGTCGTCGTCGCTCGCCGTTGGCCGTGCAATGAATGCCAGCAATTCTGTGATCAGGGCGTTCATGCGATGGCAGGCAGCTTGGGCGCACTGGTTTCGAGGGACTGCAGCCAGAATGGGGCTAGAGCACGGGAGAGTGGTGTCTGTGTGGTGTTTGCCATTGCTTTTATCAAGTAAATGGCAGTTCGGCGAGGCCTGTGCAACCGCCATCAATGGGGTTGCCCTGTCTAGGCCAGCTTCCCTGCGCGAGGATTACCTCAATCAGGTTCAAAGGGACTTTCTCAGTCGAAGACCTCACGGCCCCCAACACCCCTAGCGAATGCGCCGCAGTTTTGCGGCGCGTTTGGATTCTATGCGATGCCCAGCCGCTGGTGCAGCAAGGTGGACGTTGTCGTGTATTGCAGCAGTGTCTTTTCGGCGGGCCGAAGCAGAGCGACCGCACCAAATGCGGCCAGCGTGGCTTCGTGGAAGCCGCAGAGGATGAGCTTCTTTTTGCCGGGGTAGGTGTTGATGTCACCGACCGCAAAAATGCCCGTTTCGGACGTGCCAAAATTTTCGGTGTTGACCACCAGTTGCTTGCGTTCCATGGCCAGGCCCCATTGCGCCACCGGCCCCAACTTGGGCGACAGGCCCAGACAGGTTTGCAGCACATCCAGGCTGAGCCATTCGGTGTCGCCTTGCGGGTTGAGCAGCTCCAGTGCTTGGAGGTGGCCGTTGGCCGTGCGCAAGCCCGTGGGTTGGCCGGCCACAAAGCGCATGCGGCCCTCGGCGCAGGCTTGGCGCATCTGCGCAATCAGATCGGGGGCGGCGCTGAATTGGTCACGACGGTGCAGCAGCGTGACGCTGGCCGCAGCTTGTGGGCCTTCGATGGCGCTCAGGCAGGTTTGCAAGGCCGCGTCGCCTTCACCGGCCACGACCAGATGCTGGCTGGCCCAGCGCTCGGGGGCGGGGTGTTCGGCAAAGACTTGGCTGCCTTCAAAGGCGCTCAGGCCATCGAGCAGCATGCGGCGCGGTACAAATGCACCGACGCCTGCGGCGATGAACAAGGTGTTTGTGTGGAATGTGCAGCCCGAACCGGTGCTGACTTTGAGGCGCTGATCGGGCAGGCGCTCGATGCTGTCAACTTGCTGGCCCAAGTGCAGCGTGGGTTTGAAGGGCGCAATTTGCTGTTGCAAGCGTTCGACCAACTCGCGGCCGGTACAAAAGGGGATGCCCGGTATGTCGTAAATGGGTTTGCCCGCATACAGCTCAGCGCATTGGCCGCCCACATGAGGCAGTGCGTCCACCACATGACAGTGGATGCCTTGCAGGCCGAGCTGGAAGACCTGAAACAGGCCCACGGGGCCTGCGCCAATGACCAACGCTTCGGTGTCGATGGGGGCGGTCATGGGGCAAAGTTCACAAAAAAGCCGGACAAAAGACCAAGTGGCTTGGCCTTTGAGGCTCAGCGAATCAGTTGTGAGAGTTTGCCGGTCTTGTCTTTCCAAGCGTCGGCTTCGGCCATAGGGGCCTTGCGCTTGGTGATGCTTTTCCAGCCGGGCAACAAAGCCAATTCGGCGTTCAACTTGGTCATGTGCTGCTGGTCGGCGGGCAGGTCTTCTTCGGCATAAATCGCGTTGACAGGGCACTCGGGGATGCACACGGCGCAGTCGATGCACTCATCGGGGTCGATGGTCAGGAAGTTGGGGCCTTCGCGGAAGCAGTCCACCGGGCAAACGTCCACACAGTCGGTGTATTTGCACTGGATACAGGATTCGGAAACAACGTGGGTCATGATGGACTCGAAAAATGAGACCGCGCCTTCAGGAGGGCGCGAAAACGTGGATTTTAATGGAGATCAGTTCACCAACACCGCGCCTGAGGTCTTGTGGCTGGCCGTGTCCACCAGCACCAAGGCACCGAGGATGCGCGACTGGGCAAAGGGCAGGGTGACCAGGGGTTCTTGCAAAGCCAAGGTGACGTGGCCGATGGCGTTGGGGGCCAACTCGGTGGCTTCTTCTTCGGCCAGGGTGTTCACGTTCAGGCGGTGCACCACGCGCTGCACTTTGACCTTGACCCAGCGGTGGCCGTGCAGCGCCCAATACAAGCGCCCTGCGACCAAGGGTTCATCGTCCATCCAGGCGATGGTGGTGCTCAATTGGCGCTGGCCTTCGGGCGAACCTTCTGCGGCCATGAGCCAGTCGCCACGCGAGACGTCCACCTCGCGGTCGAGCACGATGCCTGCGCTGTGGCCTGCGGCCTTGTTTTGCGGCTGGCGGGTGGCCGACAACACTTGAGAAACCACGGCGGTCTGCCCGCTTGGGAAAACCTTGACGGTCTGGCCCGGCTCGATGCTGCCGGTGGCCACGCGGCCCCAGAACACACGGCGGCCCTGGGTGGTCACGCCGGAGTCGTGGAATTTTTCGACCCATTGCACCGGGAAGCTGAAGGCCACTTCGGTCTCGGCGGGGGTGGCAGGCAGGTCTTCGAGGATGCTGAGCAGGCTGGGGCCGGTGTAGCCGCACCAGCTGCTTTGGCCATGGTTCTCTTTGTCCACCACGTTCCAGCCCTTGAGGGCCGACACGGGGACCATGGCGGTCACGGTGATGCCAGCTTCTTTGGCGAACTTGTTCAAAGCGCCCGCGATGTTGTTGTAGGCCACAGTGGCATCGGCCACGGCGTCGAGCTTGTTGATGGCAAACACGATGGAGGGCACGCGCAGCAGCTTGACCAGCAGCGAATGGCGGCGGGTTTGTGGCAGCAGTTGCAGATCGGGGTTGGCCCAGTCGAGCTTGATGGCGTCGACCAAGACCACGGCGGCGTCAGCGCTGGATGCGGCGGTGACCATGTTGCGGGTGTACTGCTCGTGGCCGGGCGCATCCCCAATGATGAATTTGCGTGCTTCGGTGTTGAAGTAGCGGTAGGCCACGTCGATCGTGATGCCTTGCTCGCGCTCGGCGCTCAAGCCATCGGTCAGCAGGGCCAAGTCGGTTTCACCCGAACGCTGTACACCCGCCAAGTGGTCTTGCAGCACGGCCTTGGTGTCCACCAGCAGGCGGCCGATCAGCGTGCTCTTGCCGTCGTCGACCGAGCCGCAGGTGATGAACTTGAGGGCTGAAAAGTGTTGGTTGTTGCTCATGAATGTGTGCTCCCGCGTGATCAGAAATAGCCGTCTTTTTTGCGCTTCTCCATCGAAGCCTCGGACGTTTTGTCGTCCATGCGGGTCGCGCCGCGCTCACTCACATCGGCGGCCAGTGTCTCGATCACGATTTGCTCGGGTGTGGCGGCATCGCTTTCGACCGGGCAGGTGCAGGTGATGTCGCCCACGGTGCGGAAACGCACATCACGCACCACCACTTCTTCACCGTCTTTGGGCGGTGTCAGCTCGGTCACCGGCACCAAGAGGCCACGGCGGTCCACCACCTCGCGCTTGTGCGTGTAGTAAATCGAGGGCAGGGCGATTTTTTCGCGGGCGATGTATTGCCACACGTCCAACTCGGTCCAGTTGCTGATCGGGAAAACGCGAAAGTGCTCGCCCGGCTGCAACTTGTGGTTGAACAGCGTCCACAGCTCGGGGCGTTGGGCTTTGGGTTGCCACTGGCCAAAGCTGTCGCGGTGGCTGAAGATGCGTTCCTTGGCGCGGGCCTTTTCTTCGTCGCGGCGGGCGCCACCGATCAGCGCGTCAAAACGGAACTCTTCAATCGCCTCCAGCAAGGTCACCGATTGGTGCACATTGCGGCTCTCACCCGGATGGGCCAGGCGCACAGTGCCGCGTTTCATCGAGTCTTCGACATTTCGCACGATGAGCTCGGCACCCAACTCTTTGGCTCGCGAGTCGCGAAAGTCGGTCACTTCCTTGAAGTTGTGGCCGGTGTCGATCATCAAGAGCGGATAAGGTATGCGCCCTGCGCCAAAAGCCTTCTCGGCGCACCGGAGCATGACCAGCGAATCTTTGCCGCCCGAAAACAGCAAGGTGGGGCGCTCGAAAGCGGCGGCGACTTCGCGCAGGATGAAGATGGTTTCTTCTTCCAACGCATCCAGGTGGCTGTTGCTCAGGGTGTGCAACTCGGTTTGTGTGATGGCAGTCATATGGTTTTGAAGTTTTTTGACCCGTCATCCCCGCGAATGCGGGGATCCAGAAA
>OFRD01000887.1_pt1 | contig 10969 bp, 10 predicted proteins | sample 1543041 | NCBI WGS metagenome assembly OFRD01 (sample SAMN07774234, study PRJEB24372) | wastewater metagenome | isolation source: Exp Tend CN 100WW | collected 2016-02
AACGGGCCACTACCAACGCGAGTTGTGTAGGCCTTAACGATTCCTATGACACGTTCAATCTTGGTTGGGCCGATGCCAGAACCTGTGCAAGCACCACCAGCAGTTGGATTACTTGAAGTAACGAATGGATAAGTACCGTGATCAACATCTAGCAAAGTGCCCTGTGAACCCTCTAAAAGTACGCGCTTTCCGGCCTTGAGCGCCTCATTGAGGATTAAAACAGTATCAGCAACATATGGGCGAAGAATCTCGGCATACGCCAAATACTCTTCCAGAACTTCATCTACCTCAATGTTTTTGCGGTTGAAGACTTTAATAAGTACTTGATTCTTATCGCGCAACGCACTTTCAATCTTTTGGCGCAAGATGGATGGATCAAAGAGATCCTGAACACGAATACCAATGCGGTTGATCTTGTCGGCATAAGCCGGTCCAATTCCGCGACCAGTTGTACCAATCTTTGATTTACCTAAGAAGCGCTCTGAAACCTTATCGATGGTGCGGTGATAAGGAGTAATCAAGTGCGCATTAGTTGAAATTAATAATTTGCTGCAATTGATACCGCGCTCAGTTAATCCAGCGATTTCTTGAAGTAAAACGCCTGGATCAATAACTACGCCGTTGCCAATTACTGGAATTACGTTAGGTGAGAGAATCCCAGAAGGTAATAAGTGAAGTGCGTACTTTTGATCACCGATTACAACTGTGTGGCCTGCATTGTTTCCGCCTTGGTAGCGAACAACATAATCAACGCGATCTCCCAGTAAATCGGTAGCTTTACCCTTGCCTTCGTCGCCCCATTGAGCTCCAAGCAAAACAAGTGCAGGCATTGGTAAAGCCTCTCTGATTAGGTAGGTTATTACTTAAGTGATGAAGTGCCAGTTGAGCGAAGATCTTCACAAGCACGTGCAACGCGAGCAGCCATGCCAGCTTCAGCAGCCTTACCCCACGCACGTGGGTCATAAGCCTTCTTGTTACCAACTTCGCCGTCAATCTTTAACACACCGTCGTAGTTCTTAAGCATGTGATCAGCAACTGGGCGAGTAAAGGCATATTGAGTATCTGTATCAACATTCATCTTAATAACACCATAATCAAGGGATTCGCGAATCTCTGAAAGAAGTGAGCCAGAACCACCATGGAAAACCAAGTCCATTGGCTTACTTCCAGCGGCAAGACCTAACTTCTTTGAAACTGCTTCTTGCAACGTTGCCAAAATCTTTGGTTGCAGAACAACGTTTCCTGGCTTGTATACGCCGTGAACGTTTCCAAATGTTGCAGCTACTAAGTAGCGGGCATTTGCATCTGTTCCAAGAGTTTCAATAGTGAGAAGTGCATCTTCTGGAGTTGAGTAGAGCTTGGCATCATGCTTTGCTTCAATGCCATCTTCTTCTCCACCAACAACACCAATTTCAATCTCAAGGATTGTCTTTGCTGCAACAGACATCGTCAACATTTCCTTTGCGATGCGCATATTTTCTTTCATATCAACTGCAGAGCCATCCCACATGTGTGAGTTAAATAGTGGAGCCTTACCTGACTTGATTCGATTTGCACCAAATGCAAGAAGTGGACGCATGAAGCCATCGAGCTTTTCTGCTGGACAGTGATCTGTGTGAATACCAATGTTTACTTTGTAGTTCTTAGCAACAACGTGTGCGAACTCAGCTAAGCCAACTGCGCCATCAACCATGTTCTTAACTGTTGAACCTGAAGCGTATTCAGCCCCGCCCCAAGAAAATTGAATGATTCCATCTGATTCTGCTTCGGCGAAACCACGAATAGCAGCGATAAGTGTTTGTGATGATGAAACGTTAATTGCTGGGTATGCAAAGGCGCCTTTCTTGGCGCGATCCAACATGTCTGCATAAATTTCTGGGGTTGCAATTGGCACTGTGACTCCTAGTTACTTGGTGTAATCCCTAAAAGCGAGTGCAACTTTGAACCGTCTAGAGGCTTACGGCCAATCCTCTCACTTTGGCGCTAATCCCACAAAAAAGGCGCGAAAAAGCCCCTGGCTCGGGTGGACCAGGGGCTTAATTCATAGACCCGACTACATATAGGTCTTAAATACCGAGCCCGCAAAACGGAATAGGGCTGCGACCAATGTGGCGTTGCCAAAGAACTTAAATATCAGCAAAAAGACTGACGTAATTCCCATGTGTGTGACCTCCTTTCGCGTTTGGCATTCTGGGTGCCGTGTACATGTGAGAACTACCCCAGCAGAAACTCTGTTGATAACTGGCTATGGCGGGTAATCTCACGTGTTATGAGCCAAGACCATGAGTCCTTAGAAAACTTATTGAGCGAAGATCGCCACTTTCCTCCAACCGCACAGTTTGCTGCCGCTGCTAATGCACAGCCTGATGAATATGCGCGCGCAGATAAAGATCGTCTAGCTTTTTGGGATGCACAAGCTAAATCTTTGCAATGGGATACACCGTGGAGTAAAACTTTGGATTGGCAATCTCCCTATGCTAAATGGTTTATCGGTGGAAAATTAAACGCCTCCGTTAACGCACTTGATCGACATGTCAGCCAAGGACGCGGAAGCCGCGTTGCATTTCACTTTGAGGGCGAACCTGGTGACACACGCACCATTACTTATGCGGAGTTACTGACAGAAGTTAAGAAAACCGCCAACGCACTCATTGAACTAGGAATTAAAGCTGGAGATCGTGTTGCTATCTACATGCCAATGATTCCAGAGGCCGCAGTTGCGATGTTGGCATGTGCACGCATTGGTGCGCCTCACTCAGTTGTCTTTGGTGGATTTTCAGCTGAAGCTTTGTTATCACGTATTCAAGATGCTGATGCAAAATTAGTTATTACAGCAGATGGCGGATTTAGAAAAGGTGCAGCTTTTGCATTAAAGCCTGCAGTTGATGAAGCACTTAAGGGTCAACACAATGTTGAAAAGGTTTTAGTTGTTCAACGCACCAAGCAAGAAACTGCATGGACCGATCGTGATGTTTGGTGGCATGAGGTTGTTGCCCGCCAATCAAGTGAACATGTGGCAGAAAGCTTTGATTCTGAGCACCCACTCTTCATTTTGTATACATCGGGCACCACGGCTAAGCCCAAGGGTATTTTTCACACAACTGGTGGCTACTTAACGCAGGTCGCCTACACCCACAAAATGGTCTTTGATATTAAAGCTGAGACCGATGTTTATTGGTGCACGGCAGATGTTGGCTGGATAACCGGTCATTCATACATTGTTTACGGCCCACTTATTAATGGTGCAACACAGGTGATGTATGAAGGAACTCCAGATACACCCCATAAGGGACGTATCTTTGAATTAATCGCAAAATATGGCGTGACTATTTTGTACACAGCACCAACTCTGATTCGCACATGGATGAAGTGGGGCGACGAATTTCCTCAAGCACATGATCTTTCCGCACTTCGCTTACTGGGATCTGTCGGTGAACCAATTAATCCTGAAGCATGGATGTGGTATCGCGAAGTAATTGGCGGAAACCGTTGTCCAATCGTTGACACATGGTGGCAAACTGAAACTGGTGCAATCATGATTTCACCACTACCAGGAGTTAGTGCAACTAAACCCGGTTCTGCAATGAATGCAATCCCAGGAATTAGCGCCAAAGTTGTTGATGACAATGCTGTGGCAGTAAGTAATGGACGCGGTGGGTATTTAATTCTTGATCAACCTTGGCCATCCATGCTGCGGGGTATCTGGGGCGAGGATGCCAGGTATAAAGAGACATATTGGTCACGCTTTGAAGGTATTTATTTTGCTGGCGATGGCGCAAAGCTAGATGATGAAGGTGCTATCTGGTTATTAGGTCGAGTCGATGATGTAATGAATGTTTCTGGTCACCGTATTTCAACTACTGAAGTCGAATCTGCTCTAGTCTCACATGAATCAGTTGCAGAAGCAGCTGTAGTTGGTGCTGCAGATGCAATGACAGGGCAAGCAATTGTGGCCTTTGTGATTTTGCGTGGAGGTATCGAGCACGCCAATGGCGATGAACTCAATAAAGCCCTACGTGATCACGTTGCTAAACAAATCGGTGCCATCGCCAAGCCTCGTCAGATCTTGATTGTTAATGAACTTCCAAAGACACGAAGTGGCAAAATAATGCGCAGACTTTTAAAGGATGTGGCTGAGGATCGAGCAGTGGGAGATGCCACAACCTTGGCTGATCCAAATGTTATGAAGCTGATTTCTGCCGGCCTACAGAGCGCAAAATCTGAGGATTAAAGCTTTACGCCTAAGTATCTTGACGTCATTGAAATTAATTCGATTTCACTTTTGAGTACACCAATGTGTTTATAAGCCACGCTTCCATCGGTGGCAATAAACCACGTAACTGGAACTCCCATTCCAAAATAGGCCCGTGATTTTCCATCTGCGTCATAGAGATTTGGCCAGGTAATCCCATAGTTTTCTACAAACTTTTGCCCATCTTCAATCGAAGCCTCTTCAACATCAACGCCTATGAGTAAAACTTTGCCTTGAGCCTTTTCATAGAAAGATCGCAATATTGGCATTTCCTCTTTGCATGGGCCGCACCACGATCCCCACACATTAATGATCGCAGGACCCTTAATTGAATCAACTGAAGCACCATCAGTACCATCTAAACAATCTAGAACCACAGAGTTTTCTGTTGTGGTGCTCGTGATACTTTCACAAGAAACTACTTGCCCAGCAATCTTTTCTGTCGATGATGAACATCCTACCAGCAGTAATAGTGCAACTACTATCGCTAATCGTTTCACCGAAAATCCTTATCTGTCTTTACTAACAACTTAGCCTTTGTGACATCCATTTCACCAATTCCAACGCTGGGGCATAATTTCGCAATCGGGCATGCACCGCAGGCAGGCTTGCGTGAATGGCAAATACGCCGACCATGCCAAATCATTCGCTGTGACAAATTTGTCCATTCCTTTTGAGAAATTAACTCACCAACAATACGTTCTACTTTTACTGGATCCATTTCTTTAGTCCAACCAAAGCGACGAGATAGGCGACCAAAATGTGTGTCGACTGTGATTCCAGGAATATCAAAAGCATGTCCTAAAACAACGTTTGCAGTTTTGCGACCAACACCTGGCAAGGTAATTAACTCTTCAAGCGTGCTAGGAACTTCACCATTAAACTCTTCGAGTAATTTGATCCCTATTCCCTTTATATGCCGGGCCTTTGCACGGTAAAAACCAGTTTGAAACACCAACTCTTCGAGCTGATGAATATCTGCTCCTGCATAGGCTTTAGCAGTTTTATACTTCTTAAACAGGGCTGGAGTAACTGTGTTCACTCTCTTATCTGTGCACTGTGCGCTCAAAACGGTAGCAACAATTAACTCCAACGGATTCTTGAAATCTAGTTCGCAGCGGATTTCTGGGTAGGTCTTGCTCAATATTCGATACACGGCCCGAGCGCTTTTTCGGGTTTCACTATCTGCGGGCATAAGGCTAAAGTACTACCTGTGACCATAGATTTAGATGCCGTAAACAGAGCACCGCTCTTTACCGCCCTTGATGAAGCCGCTTCGGCTTCTCTTCGTGCCCAAATGGATTTAGTAAAGATATCCAAGGGAAGTGTTCTATTTTCTGAAGGCGCAGATGGTGATCACCTATATGTAATCGTTGAAGGAAAGCTCAAGCTTGGAACTTCAAGTGGTGATGGTCGTGAAAATCTTCTTTCAATCCTTGGACCTGGCGAAATGTTCGGCGAACTCAGCCTTTTTGATCCAGGCCCACGCACATCCACTGCAACTGCTGTAACTGATGCAAAACTTTTAAGTCTGGGACAAGCAAAACTTCTACCTTGGCTCCGCGAAAATCCAGATGTCGCTCTTCACTTGCTAGCGCGTTTAGCGCAACGTCTTCGCCGCACAAATGAGGCTGTTGGTGATTTAGTTTTCTCTGATGTTCCTGGCCGTGTTGCAAAAGCGCTGCTGGATCTAGGTGAGCGCTTTGGTAAGAAAACTGATGAAGGTTTATATGTTCACCATGATCTAACACAGGAAGAGCTTGCTCAACTTGTTGGTGCATCTCGCGAGACCGTAAATAAAGCCCTTGCAGATTTTGCAGGACGTAACTGGTTGAAGCTTGATGGACGTGCAGTTTTGATTACAGATTTAGATCGCCTGATTAAGCGCGGTAAATAGTTAGTCTGTAATTTCTACTGTTAGTTCAATTTCAACAGGTGAATTCAAGGGTAATTCTGCAATTCCAACTGCACTACGTGCATGCTTTGCACCATCGCCCCAGATTGCTAAGAACAGCTCACTGGCACCATTCACAACAACGGGTGCGTTGATATAGCCAGGAACACCGTTGACATAGCCAACAACTCGAACAATCTTTGTAATCTTATTGACATCTGCAACAGTTGCAACTGCAGCTAACGCGTTCAGTGCACAAACCTGAGCTAACTCTTTAGCGTGCTCAGGTGTAATTTCGCCATCAACTTTTCCCACTCCAGCCATTTCACCCTTCACAAGTGGAAGTTGTCCAGCAGTGAAAACAATATTTCCTGTGCGAATAGCTGGAACATAAGCAGCAACTGGCTTTGCAGCAACTGGTAGCTCTAGACCTAGTTCTTTTAGCTTTGCACGGACATCAACTGGATTCATGCAATTGCTCTTTTCATGTAAGCAACTAGCTGTTCACCAGTTCCTGGTGCTGGAATAACTTGAACGAGTTCCCAACCATCAGAACCCCATGTATCAAGAATCTGCTTGGTTGCATGTGAAAGAAGTGGCACTGTTGCATATTCATACTTTGTCATTTGTTTAACGCTGCTTTCACTAGTGCAGAAACCACGCCGCCATCGGCTTTTCCTGCGATTTTTGGCTTTACTGCTCCCATAACCTTGCCCATATCGCCAGGGCCTTGGGCACCTGTTGATTCGATTGCATCAGCGATGATTGCTGCAATATCTGATTCACTGAGTTGGGCTGGAAGATACTTTGCAATAACTTCACCTTCACTCTTTTCTAGGGCTGATTTATCAGCACGTCCTGCATTTTCAAAAGCTTCAGCGGCTTCACGACGCTTTTTACCTTCACGAGATAGGACAGTGATTACTTCTTCATCACTAAGAACGCGTGCCTCTTTACCAGCCACCTCTTCATTAGTGATTGCTGTTAAAACCATGCGGATGGTGCTTGATGTGATTTCATCACGTCCACGTATAGCTTCCGTCAGATCTTTTTTTAGCTGCTCTTTAATGCTCATGAAGTGAACTCTACTGCTAGTAATTCAGCGATCTGCGCAGCGTTTAGAGCAGCACCCTTGCGTAGGTTGTCACCACAGAGGAATAAATCAATAGATTTCTTATCATCGAGTGATTGACGCACTCTTCCTACCCATGTTGCATCTGTGCCGACTGCATCGTTAGGTGTTGGAAACTTCATATTTTCTGGATCATCTAGAAGTGTTACACCAGCAGTTTTTTCAAGAAGCTTTTGTGCTCCTTTACGGGTAACTTCCTTCTTAAATGTTGCGTGCACGGCTAATGAGTGAGTCGTTAGAACTGGAACACGCACACACGTAGTTGAAACCTTGAGCTTTGGCATTCCAAGAATCTTGCGAGATTCATTGCGCACTTTCAGCTCTTCAGATGAGTAACCATCTGCTTTAAGTGAACCTGCCCAAGGAATGACATTGAGTGCAAGTGGAGCTGGGAAAGCTCCTAGGTTTTTAACTAACTTACGAACATCTCCGCTCACTTCACCCGCATTTGTTCCTGCTACGAGACTCATTTGTTCACGCAATGTGTCGATGCCAGGTTGCCCGGCACCTGATGCAGCTTGGTATGAAGCAACAACAAGTTCTTTCAATTCAAACTTCTTATTAAGTGCACCCATCGCAACAATCATCGAGAGTGTTGTGCAATTGGGATTAGAGATAATTCCCTTAGGACGCTTCTTGGCCTCTTTTGGATTTACTTCAGGAACTACCAGTGGAACTTTCGGATCCATACGAAATGCTCCAGAGTTATCAACTACAACTGCCCCACGCTCAACTGCAATGGGAGCCCACTCTGCAGAAACTTCATCTGGGACATCAAACATCGCAACATCAATACCATCAAATGCCTCTGGTGATAGCGCAACAACTGTGAGTTCTTCTCCGCGGCACATCAACTTCTTGCCAGCACTGCGCTCTGATGCAATTAATCGAATCTCGCCCCACACATCTTTGCGCTCGGACAAGATGCTCAGCATGACTGTGCCAACGGCGCCAGTTGCACCAACTACGGCAAGTGATGGTTTCTTTGAGCTCTTCTTTTTACTCATCGTCCAGTTCCTCCATATACAACAGCTTCATTGCTATCAGCATCAAGACCAAAGGCCGCGTGAGCAGCTTTAGCGCCACGCTCTAGATCTGCTTGGCGGCAGATAATTGAAATACGAATCTCTGATGTTGAAATCATTTCAATGTTTATTCCAGCCTCTGACATTGCGCCAAAGAAGGTTGCTGTAATACCTGGGTGTGAGCGCATTCCAGCGCCAATGAGTGACAATTTACCGATTTGATCATCGTATTGAATGGAGGCGTAACCAACTTCGCCTTGGAGCTTTTGCAAAATAGCTGTTGCATCGACGCCTTCATCTCTTGGCAAAGTAAATGAAATATCAGTAAGGCCAGTAGCGGCAGCTGAGACGTTTTGAACAATCATGTCGATGTTGATGTCAGCATCGGCAATGGCTTGGAAGATACGTGCAGCAACACCAGTTCGGTCCGGTACGCCGACAATCGTGATCTTTGCTTCACTCTTATCGTGTGCGATGCCTGAGATGATTGCTTGTTCCATTTCTCCTCCTTGTGGATGATCTTTGACCACCCATGTTCCTTCATTGGTTGTAAAAGATGAACGTACGTGAATTGGTAAGTCATAACGGCGGGCATATTCAACGCAACGCAAGTGCAGAACCTTTGCACCACTTGCTGCTAGTTCCAACATTTCTTCATATGTAACTGTTTTTAACTTACGTGCATTTGGCACAACTCGTGGATCAGCGCTGAAGATTCCATCAACATCGGTATAGATCTCGCAAACATCGGCCTCTAGGGCCGCAGCTAATGCAACTGCAGTTGTGTCACTGCCCCCACGACCAAGAGTTGTTACATCTTTTGTATCTTGTGAAATTCCTTGAAAGCCAGCAACGATTGCAATTGCACCTTCTGCTAACGCTTCTTGAATACGTCCAGGTGTCACATCGATAATGCGAGCGCGACCGTGTGCCGATGTTGTAATCACTCCGGCCTGACTTCCAGTAAAGGAGCGGGCTTCATGGCCTAAATTTGTAATCGCCATCGCAAGCAGCGCCATTGAAATTCTCTCACCGGCAGTTAACAACATATCTAACTCACGCCCCGATGGGATTGGCGTGATCTGTTTAGCTAAATCAATGAGTTCATCGGTTGTATCGCCCATCGCAGAAACAACGACTACGACCTGATTGCCATCGCGCTTGGCTGCCACAATGCGATTGGCAACGCGCTTCATGCCCTCGGCATCGGCCACCGAGGAGCCGCCATACTTCTGAACGATCAGTCCCATGGCTCAATGGTGGCGCATAGATTTAAATGGCGCTAACCGTTTTTCAGGAAATCTTAAATAATGAGACAATGCGCGTATCAAATAACGAGATTAAACATTGCGCCGGCCTTCAAATGCTCGGCCCAGCGTGACCTCATCGGCATATTCCAGATCCCCACCTACTGGCAGACCACTAGCTAAGCGAGAGACCTTTATATCCAGCGGCTTAATCATGCGCGCTAAATAGGTGGCCGTGGCTTCGCCTTCAAGGTTGGGATCAGTGGCCAAGATGACTTCAACGATTCCAGGATCTGCAAGTCGGGTCATGAGTTCTCGGATACGCAACTGCTCTGGACCAATTCCATCAATAGGACTTATTGCACCACCTAGCACGTGATACTTACCGCGAAATTCGCGTGTGCGCTCAATTGCAATGACATCTTTACTCTCTTCAACAACACAAATTAGCGTGTTATCGCGTCGTGGATCGCGGCAGATGCGGCACTGATCTTCCTCTGAAACGTTTCCGCACTCCACACAAAACTTCACGCGCTCTTTTACTGTGCGAATGGAATCAAGCAAGGCCGTTGCCACTTCAGCATCTGCTTGCAAAATATGGAAAGCGATACGTTGAGCCGACTTTGGACCAATTCCTGGCAGACGACCTAGCGCATCGATGAGATCTTGAATTGCGCCTTCATACATACCTGACATTAATTATTTACTCTCAATTACTTTTGCGCCAAGTTCTTGGGCAAGCAGCGCTGTCCCTGAGAGTAAAACCTTATCTGATGGTGCTTCTGATGTTCGAACCTCGCGTGCAGCCGGTGTATTGCTATCAATGGATGGATCAACAACGCATTCAATCTTTCGATCTATGCCAACTACATCCACAAATGCCTTACGCAAAATCTCATCTGATTCTGATCGAACAAATGAATCTCTGGCCCCTGCATTAACAATTCCGATTGTGATTGCTGTGTCATCAACGGCTAGTACTTGTGCTGAAGCAGAAAGTAGTGACCAGGTCAGTCTGCGGCGCTTCTTCACATCTTCAATAACATCTGGCCAAGCACGACGTAGGGCTGCAATATCAAAGGCCCCAGGGGCGCTCGTTACCTTGGCAACAGGTACTTCTGCCTTCACTTCTGCTGGTGCAGGCTCTTCTTTCTTAGCTATCACTGCTTCTTTTTTCTCAACAGCTTTTGCTGGAGCTGGTGTTGTCATCGGTGCAATGTTTTCTGCACGCTCTAAGCGCTCAATACGTGAAAGCATTCCTGATTCACCGCTGTCACCAATAGGCAAAAGTATGCGTCCGCAGATCAGTTCCAGCATTAAACGTGGTGCTGTCGCACCGCGCATCTGAGTTAATCCTTCTGCAGCAATATCTGCAGCCCGTGAAAGATTAGCTGTTCCAATTCGGTTAGCTTGATTGCG
>OFRD01000890.1_pt1 | contig 10954 bp, 20 predicted proteins | sample 1543041 | NCBI WGS metagenome assembly OFRD01 (sample SAMN07774234, study PRJEB24372) | wastewater metagenome | isolation source: Exp Tend CN 100WW | collected 2016-02
CACTACTCAAACTCTCCAAATGAACAGAATCGAGATTAATAGTTCCATAATGGAACTCAACAAACAAAAGGAAGTTCTTCAAAATCAAGTGAACAATCTTCAGCAACATATCAACTTTCTTGTTGCTGAACGTGAACAACTTCGCTTTGATGAAACACCACTTTTCGACGAAATGTTCGGTGGTTAATTATACCGACGATAAATAATGTTGCTTAATCGTGGTTGTTTAAGTAAGATTTAGGGGCAGAAATGCCCCTTTTCTCATATAAATAGATATAACCACGATTAAAGTAAATGAATATTAACGTTCAGGCCCTGAATGAGTTTTTTAATATAGATGGTTGTATCTGGATAGAAGATAATCCTGATAGTTATACTGAAACACATAAACCAGTAGCACCAATTTGTGCTAAAATGGAACGCACCAGAGAATGGAAAGAAAATATAGGAAAATCGAATAAAGGAAACCTTCCTTGGAATAAAGGAAAAAAGGGAACTTGTTCTCCTCAACAAATAGAGGGAAACAGATTAATGATGAAGGAAAGATATAAAAATGGACATGATGTGAGTGGTGCTAATAATCCAAGAGCAAAAACTTACAAAATAACATTTGACGACGGAAACTTTATTATGATAAAATCTCTTCAAACTTGGGCAAATGAAAATGGATACAAACCAACCAGTCTTAGAAACTTATATAATGGCAGACAAAAATCTCCACACAAGAATGTAGTAAATGTTTCAATGGAGTTTATGTAACCTTTTATACATAGTATAAACTATGTTTTTGTGCTGGAGTTAGCGTAGAGGTCGAACGCACCGCACTTGTAATGCGGCACTTAAAAGTCATCGCAGGTTCAAATCCTGTCTCCAGCTTTATTATTATACAAAATACACTTCTCAGAGGCATCTACAAGGTGCTATAATGTACCTCCAATCTCTTTCACTATGCAACTTCTTGATTATCAACAACGTGCTGTCTCTGCCCTCTCAAATACGACAAAGGGAAAGATATTTATTCCAACGGGTGGTGGTAAAACATTAGTGATGATGACTGATGCAAAGAACCGAATTGAAAAATCAAATCAATTAGTTACGATTGTTGTTGTTGCGCCACGTATTTTACTTGCAAATCAATTATCAGATGAGTTTGAGAAGTTTTTAGGTGATGAGAAACAGATTATAATATCACACGTACATAGTGGTGAAACTCATCATTATAGTACAACACAATCAGATAAGATTGCAACACATCATTTACTTACACAAGCATTAAATTCGCATCATATTATATTCACCACATATCATTCATTAAAAAAGATTAATGAATCAGGTATTCAGATTGATGTAGTATATTTTGATGAAGCACATAATTCAACAAAACCAATGCATAATGTAGGTGTTGCTAAGACATCAGAAACCGCAGGTTCAACATACTTCTTTACTGCAACACCAAAAATTCAAATGTGTGATAGTGAAGTATATGGAAGTAATTTGATTTCAATTAGTGCAACTGAATTAATGAAGGTTGGAAGTATTCTTTCACCTGAAGTAGTGACTTATCAGTATGATGAGATACGAACAAAAGAGAATGCAGTTTTTGTAGATGCAAATAATATTCTAGGTATTCTCAAAGAAATACCAGAAGCAACACCAAAGGTATTAGTTGCTGCACCATCTACAAAAGTAATCTGGGAAGCATTATCACAGACAATACTTTTGGACTCATTAATTCGAATGGGTTATGTGGTTATGCATATTACATCCAAACACGGAGCATATATCAATAAGACTAAAGTATCCAGAGAAAAGTTCTTTGAGCAACTTACACTTCTGGGTAAGGACAGCACACAAAAGATGATTGTATTTCATTATTCGATTTTATCTGAGGGTATTAATTGTCCTGGTCTTACGCATTGTATTATGTTACGTAATCTTCCTACGATTGAAATGCTTCAAACGATTGGTCGTGTAATACGCATTTCACAAGAAGATCGTATTGCAATTCAAAATCAAAAGTATCAGGCAGGACAATTTGAATTTTATTCTAAACCAGTAGGTAAGATTATTATTCCGGTATCATCAAATGGTGATCCGGTGCTTCTAAAAAGAATCAAAATGATTGTGGATGCAGTTTTTGTAAATGGTGAAACAATTACTACATAAGGTATGTGTTACATATAAAACTATGGTATTTCAGCCAAAATACAAAAACTCGGGTGATACAAAACTGATTCGAGTTCCGATTGTATATGCCGAACTTATAGAAGAGTTATTGAAGGTATATGATACAAGATTTGATACTACAAAAGGAGTTCACTTGATGCGAAAGTATATTTCAAATCTGTCCTAGTACAGACGCCCTTGTGCCAGTTGTGCAACTGTCCATAACATCGACCAAAGGCACCTTGGACGTGCTATAATTACAGAGTAATTCACCAAAGGAGAGAGATGGTAATGTTTGTTTGTTGTCCTGTTTCTTTTGATTTGTCTGATGCAGAATGGTTTGATAATGCTGATGATGCAAAGGATGATGCACTTGTTTGGAGTGTTGAACTCAATGGTGAGAATGTAGTTGTATATGAAGCAGTTGAGAATGATTTTGGTTATAAATTTAATCCCTTAGCTTCCATCTTTTCTTGAACATCATGACACAAACTGAAATCGAAAGCAAGTTAGCTGAAGTAGATATGATATTGTATGATAGTTTTAATTTTGGTGGTTGTGATTATACTCTCAGTGGAGAAAATACTTGGGCAACTGATATTGCCTTAGAGTATATTCTAAAGGACGGTAATCTCAAAGATGCTGCTACAGAAATATTTGAAGGTTGGGAACCATCTGATCAAGAAATGATGAGTGCATTTGGTACTAAATGGCATGATGGACTGTAAACAAATGACATCAACTCAAAATGCTTTGATTGAAATAGTCTGGACTCACATTACAGATGAAACTTCAGCAACTAAACTTCAGGCAGAACTTGCTATTGAAGGTGTAGTGTTATGGTTACGTGAGCAAGGTCAAAATGATGCTGCTAATCTTATTACCAAAAACCTTGTTACTCAAACGTAAAATGAAACTCTCAAACGATCAAATTGAAGTTATTGCTGATGCCGTTGGTACTCTAGCAGTCATTCCAATTCTTGGTACTATCATCTGGGCAATTCTAGTTCTTATCTTTGGTCTAAGTGTTAGTTGGTTACAAGTAGTAGGAGGAATCATTATATTAGATCTACTCAGGAGTTTAATACTCTTTAGAAACAAGTAGTTTACTCTTTCCCACAATCAAAACAAATCAAATGACTTCACAAGAGAAACTGGATTACATCTATCTCACACTGAAATCCTTTCAGGAACTTCTACCAAAAACTGAAAATGTAGTTCTGGATGTTAATGATGATAAACTTCATCAACTATCAGCAAGAACACTGATTTCTCTTGATTTCGCTACTTCAATTCTCCCCCTAAAGAAATGATGACCTACAAAGAACTTCTCAATCAGTTACAACAACTGAATCCAGAACAACTCAATCAGGATGTTGCTATCTGGGATGAAGATAATGATGAGTATTATCAACAGGATGTTGATTTACTCTTTGTAGATGATACTGATGTGCTTGATGCTGGTCACCCTATCATTCGTTTCTAATGACAATCACACCAACTCAAATTGAAAAACTGGCAAGAGATTATGCTACTGAAGTAGCAGAAAATATGGATATAGAATTCCTGATGGAGTTTTATATTGAGAACTACCTTGATGCTGTAGTGTTGGGAGATGTAGTAGATGATATTTTTAGGGATAACAATGATGATATAGATGCTACTCAAGCATTTATGATTGAGTCTGGAATATCTCCAGAAGATGCTCTTATTGTTCTTAAGGATTACTAATACTTCAGGTAGTACAGACGCCCTTGTGCCAGTTGTGCAACTGTCCATAACATCGCCCAAAGCGCCCTTGGACGTGCTATGATTACGGAGTAATCAGAAAAAAGCAGCAGATGTCTTTCACAAAATCTCTCGAAGAAAAGCAAGAGCGTTGGGCGCGTATTGCTGAACTCGAAGTATTAAAGAAAGTAATGACTCCTGCACAAACTGTAAGTGCCCGTAACAAACAAAAGAAAGAAGCAATACTAGCAACCAAAGCAGAGAATGTACTTAACTCTCTCACATCGTCTGCAAGAGTATCTAAAGCACCAATGGGATCTAATCCTCTCACTGTAGAAGATAAGGCACCTGTACCTGATGCTAACACCTTCTTACCTAACAGAAAGAAAGTAGATCAGTTAGCAGTTACAGCAAATCAAATCATAGATGATATCCTCAAAGGTTAGTTTCTTTATTTCTCTTACACAAACTCATTCAATCTAAATGAAACTTTCAACCAATCAAACTGATACAATCTCACCTGTTCCGGCACTGATAGTAGTATCAATCCTTGTTACAATTATATGGGCAATTCTTGCACTTATGTTTGAATTGAATGTTTCCTGGTTACAAGTTCTTGGTGGATTTATTTTGATAGATCAGATAGATTATTGTCGAGTGATTCTCATGCAAAAGAGAATTTAGAATACTTAGTTCTTATTTTTATTCACTTCATTCATTACTCAAATGACTATTCGTTTCACTCAAGACATTCACACAAAGCAAACTGTTTATGCAGTATGTAATCTCTCTGGTCGGTGTATATTGTTGACTACACTTATCTGTGATGCGATTGCTAAAGTACAAGAAATGTGATATGTGTGGTTGCTATTGATACAATTAGAAACGAAATATAAATGTATTTAAAAACATATGTGTTATATTGTGTTATTATGAAGTAATGTGTGTTATTATAGAGTATTATAAGTTCTTATTGTCTTCTAAGCCTGTTAATTATAAGACAGTACTGTTTATTTGTCAAGTGTTTCCAAGGGATTATAAGATTTCCGACACATTTCGAGATACTTGACAACCCCAGACTTCGTGTGCTATGATGACTTCGTGGACTGAGATAATAACTTCGTGTATCTGTGAGTATGATACTACTTCGTCCTGTGGAAAACTACTTTTCCACAGGTTGTTCGTGGTAGTATACAGTATCAGAACTGTTCGTTATTAGAGTTTTCCACAGGTTTATAATTAATTGTAGTGTTTGTAAGGGTTTATGAGATTTGCCCTGTGGAAAACTCTTATAAACCTGTGGAAAACTCTTCGTTTACCTGTGGAAAACTACACAAACCTGTGGAAAACCTCATAAGATTGTGGAATACCTGTGGAAAACTCTTCGTTTATCTGTGGAAAACCTTTATCGTCCTGTGGAAAACTATCAGTTCTCTCAATTCTCATACCCCCGGTACAGTTATTTTACATACCCTGGGTATAGTTTCTAATAACATCAATTAGTTTAGTATAATAATCAACATTTTGTAGTTCGTGTATATTATTATACAGTGCTGTTTGACAGTTATATTCAACGTTGTTTGTTTGTTATTATAAACCGATGCCTAAAGTAAAAACGCATAACTACCCTAACCTACAACGAACCAAAAACGAGAGAGTGATTACGAGTTCGTTTCAAATCGCATAAGTGTTTACCTCTTTTATAAAAAAAAATCGGGGAGAAAAAAATACACAAAAAGGTCTCTCTCTCTCATAATATCATACAAATCAAAATATCATAATGCCTATATATTTTTTGAAGACCCAAAACAAATAAAAAGATGAAATTAGAATTTGACGAATTTGAAAAAGATTTACTAATTGATACAATTCAACATAGATTGGATACAGATAAGGTATTAGTAATTAACAATTCACTAAAAGAAGAACTGACAGAATTACTTCGAAAAGTCGAAGAAGATGAATACTTATAATATTGATGTAAAAGGAATTACAGTATTGAGTCAAATTCCTCAGGATGATTTACAGAAGAATCTGAAACTTATCAGAGGACTTGTATGGACTTCTGGTGGTAATGATAAGGATATTGAAGTTACACTAAATAAAACAAATCCACCTTGCAAAATTTGATTTGCGGTGGTAGAATGTAAACGTTACTATTTCAATTTTTATGGCAAAAGGATTTACAGTAAAAGCAAAGGCGCCATTAAGCACATCATCGGAAGATGATTTTAATTTACAGGCAGCTAAAGAATTAATCAGAGGAAAATCAGTTGTATTTTGTCTTCCAGGTCGTGGAGTATCATATACCTATCTAAAGAATTTTGTTCAGTTATGTTTTGATCTTGTGCAGAATGGTGCAAGCATTCAAATATCACAGGATTATTCTTCCATGGTAAACTTTGCACGTTGCAAATGTTTAGGTGCAAATGTTCTCAGGGGACCAAAACAAATACCTTGGGATGGAAAATTGAATTATGATTATCAACTTTGGATTGATAGTGATATCGTATTTGATACAGAAAAGTTTTATCGTCTTGTAGCAATGGATAAAGACATCGCAGCAGGGTGGTATATGACTGAAGATGGTCATACAACCTCAGTTGCCCATTGGTTAGATGAGGAGGATTTTAGGGGCAATGGAGGGGTCATGAATCATGAAACTGGAGATACAATGAGTAAAAGGCGCAAACCATTTACAGTTGATTATACAGGATTTGGGTGGACACTCATCAAGAAAGGAGTATTTGAAAATCTCGAATATCCTTGGTTTGCTCCTAAGATGCAAGTCTTTGAATCTGGAGAAGTACAAGATATGTGTGGTGAAGATGTATCTTTCTGTCTTGATGCAAAAGAAGCAGGATTTGAAATTTGGTGTGACCCACAGATTCGTGTCGGACATGAAAAGATGAGAATTATTTGAGTATTATCTCTCAGACATTTCTTGACTCTTTCAGTGGTTTAACTTAGAATACCTTTATGAGATTTAAACAAGTCTTATAGAGGTATTTTTCTATATCTCAGAGATGTTATAGAAACTGCTTCTTATAACATCCTTATAAAAAAATACGCAAAAATCCCGTCAAAAACCGTTTTTTGAACTAAAAGGAGAAAAAATTAAAATGGCTCTGAATAAAAAAGATCAAACAATTGAATCTCATCCAAAGAGTACAATTCAAGGACAAGGAAAGAATACAAAGTATTCGAAGACAAGTCGAAATTCCGCTCGAAAAAAATATAGAGGTCAAGGTAAAGGATGAGTTGCTTAATTACTAATTTACCGGCTCAAAAAGTATGGGTACGTAAAGAATATCTTTTAGATCTAAAAGATGGATATGGAGAATTTGTAGAAGGTATTTGGGTATCAGCAAAATCTATACCAGGACGTGCTTTTTATTTTGAAACATATTTACCAGAATATGCAGCAATGTTCGATAAACTACCAATTTCTGCTTTTCTATCTCGTCCACAATTACCAGATCCAGACCTAAGTTTACAAAATTTACAATTTTGGAACTGTATGGATTATGGAGTAACAAACATACATAAACAATTCACTGGATCGATGCATTGGAAAATTTATACTCGTGATTTTGGAGAAATGAGTGGATCATACATTTCAACATTAGATAATTATCACGAAGGAACGGATCAAATCGATTATAGTGTAAGTGAAATACCAGAAGAGCACAAATCATTTAATTTAATTGAACTTCAAAATGGACAGTATGCATTATATCCAAACAATCGTTGTCGTATTTACGACATATCATTGACTCCAACAAATGCAAAAACCCCCGATTTTAAAGTATCAACTCAATATTTTGAGGTTGAAAATGATATAAGTTGGGGTACACTTGGAGATACTGATGAATATTTTTACCAAACTATAGAAGAAAAACATAATAAATAGATTTTTTTACAAGGTTGAAAATTGAAAAATTTTTCAATGGGCAATCACATCCTTTTAGAAGTATATGATATAAATTTTAATCTCCTGAATGATAGTGATGCCATTCAGGAGATTATGGTGCGTGGAATTGAACGTGCTAAAATGACAATACTAAATATTTTTTCTCATCGTTTTGTTCCTCAAGGATGCACTATCGTAATTGCACTTGCAGAAAGTCACGTCTCGTGTCACACCTGGCCAGAAAATGGATGTTTAGCAGTAGACATTTATACTTGCGGTGAAGGGAATCCGAAAGTTATTGCAATTGAACTTTTAAAACATTTTAATTCTCGTAATTATAATATAAGAAGTTTAAATCGTTAAATATATTAGGAGATAGAAACCTCCATCATAAAAGTTCTGTTTTATTTTTAAAACAGGAGTCAAAATGAATTTGCCAGTCGATAGGGATCAAGAGTATATGCGTCAAATGTGGGGAACTACTCATTTGATTACGGATTATAAAACAGAACCACCAAAAAGAATCATTCAAGAAATTATGCATGATTTAGCTCCACGTCATGATTTCAAAAAACAAGTCGAATTGCACGAAAAAATTCGTAATGATGAAGATTATGATGATTGGGAATATGGCACAGAACCTTCATATGGAAAATTATGCTAAAAAGTATTATAGATATATAAAGAAATAAAGTTCAAATGGCAGTAACAATTTCTCGTAGTTTTAAAGATATTAGTTTATCTTTTACGAAACATCCAGTTACTAATGATATAATAATACTCAGAAATGAAGATGCGATTAAAAAATCTGTTATAAATCTTGTTAGGACTCGTTTGAATGAAAGATTTTTTAATGATCTAATAGGAACATCAGTTGATAATACATTATTTGAGCTAGGAAATTCTGGTATATCCTCGTTTTTAAATGAAGAAATTACAACCTTATTAAATAATTTCGAACCAAGAATATTATTACGCAATGTCGAAATTGAAACCCCAGATGATACAAATGATTTAAACATTAAAATTACTTATGATATTGTTGGACTACCATTTCCAACTCAAAATATAGAGTTTATCTTACAACCAACTAGGGTATAATGTCCTTCAATCAATTCACCAATTTAGATTTTAATGATTTACGTACTCAGATTAAAGACTATCTGAGATCAAATTCTAATTTTACTGATTTTGATTTTGAAGGATCTAATTTTTCTGTTCTGATTGATGTTCTTGCATACAATTCCTATATTACTGCATATAATACTAATATGCAGGCAAATGAAGCATTTTTGGATAGTGCAACATTAAGAGAAAATGTAGTTTCTCATGCTCGTAATATTGGTTATGTGCCTCGTTCAAAAAGAGCTTCTAAAGCAAAAATAAGTTTTTCAGTAAATACACAATCAAATAATTCTAGAACAGTAACATTAAAAGCAGGACCAGTTGCATTGGGTGCAGTTCAAGATGGTAATTATATATTTTCAATACCATCTGACGTAACCGTTCCCGTAAATAATTTAAAGGAAGCAATTTTTAATAATTTAGATATTTACGAAGGATCTTATTTAACAAAACAATACACAATTGATTATAGTCAATCAAATCAAAAATTTATAATACCAAATTCAAATGTAGATACATCAACGATTCGTGTAACTACAACTAATACTAATAATACTAAAACTGTAACTGAAGTATATTCATTATATGAAAATATTATAAATGTAGATAAGACATCTAAATTATTTTTAATTCAAGAAATTGAAGATGAGAAATATCAAATTTTATTTGGTGATAATCTTATAGGAAAAAAACCAGAAAATGGTAGTGTAATTAATATTTCATATATTGTAACTAATGGAAAATCTGCGGATGGATCTGCAAACTTTACTTTTTCTGGAAATATTAAAGATAATAACTCAACTAATATTACAAGTGGTATTTCTTTAATTACTACACTAGTATCATCAGAAAATGGAGATGATATTGAAACAATAGACTCAATCAAATATCTTGCTCCAAGAGTATATGCTTCTCAATATAGAGCTGTAACTGCAAATGACTATAAAGGTTTAATACCTTATCTATATTCAAATGTAGATTCCGTGACTGCATATGGTGGTGATGAACTGACACCACCGCAATATGGAAAGGTTTTTATTTCAATTAAACCAAGAAATGGAAATTTTCTATCAGAAATTACAAAAAATGAAATTAAGAAAAAACTAAAACAATATTCAATTGCTGGGATTAAACCGGAAATTATCGATTTGAAGTACTTATATGTCGAAATTGATTCTACAATTTATTATGACGCATCATTTACTTCTGATCCTGTTTTACTTAAAAATCAAGTTTTAAATAGTTTAACTTTTTATTCAAATTCTTCTGAAGTAAATAATTTTGGAGGAAGATTCAAATATAGTAAATTAAATACAATAATTGATAATACCAATCGAGCAATTACTTCAAATATTACTAAAGTTAGAATGAGAAGGGATCTTTCAGCAGAACTGAATAAGTTTGCCACATATGAAATATGTTTTGGAAATAAATTTCACCAAAAAACAGAAAAATATAATATCAAATCATCAGGATTTAATATTAAAGATGTTGCAGATACCTTGTACTTGACCGATTCTCCAAATGATTCTTTATCTGGAAATATAATATTTTTCAAACTTGTAAATAATATTCCGACAATTGTATCTTCGAATGCAGGAACAGTTGATTATTTTAATGGAGAAATTAAATTAAATATAGTAAATATTTCATCAACATCATTGCCAAATAATATAATAGAAATACAGGCAATGCCAGAATCTAATGATATACTTGCATTAAAGGATATTTACCTAAAAATAGATATGTTTAATACTGTGGTAAATACTATACAAGATGTAATCAGTTCAGGAGAAAATACTTCTGCTACTGAATATCTATCAACATCGAGTTACTTAAACGGATACTATACAAGATAAAATGACGGAAATTAAAAGAATAAAAATCAATCATATTTTAGATTCACAAATTCCTGAATTTTTGAATGAAGAATCGCCCATTTTTCAAGAATTTTTAAATCAATATTATACATCACAGGAACATCAAACTGGAATAGTTGATTTATCATCTAATATTCAAAAA
>OFRD01000893.1_pt1 | contig 10937 bp, 8 predicted proteins | sample 1543041 | NCBI WGS metagenome assembly OFRD01 (sample SAMN07774234, study PRJEB24372) | wastewater metagenome | isolation source: Exp Tend CN 100WW | collected 2016-02
AGAAACGGGAATAATCGGAAATTAAATCAAAAAACCCTGCTAGTCACTAGCAGGGTTTTTCTTTTATACGAAGTTCGTATTATTTTAAAATGTCAAAACTACGTTTTACAAAAGCGGTTAGAGCTTCTCCTTTCAACAAGTTTTGAGACAATTTAGCCAAGTCTAAGGCTTGTTTGATCAAGCTTTCTTGAGTGGTTTTGTCTTGGGTGTTTAAAATAGTGGTTGCCAAATCGGAGTTGGTATTTACCACTAAGTTGTACATTTCTGGCATGTTGCCCATTCCAAACATACCACCGCCAGATTGACTCATTTCTTTCATTCTACGCATGAACTCTGGTTGCGTAATTATGAATGGCGCCGATTGACTGTCTAAGGCTTCCAATTGTACCGTGTAGTTTTGTTTTGGTACAATCGTTTCCACTACTGTTTTTAAACTGGTTTGTTCTTCTTCTGACAATTTAGAAATGGCAGTGTCTTCTTTCTTAATTAAATTATCAATGTGATCGGCATCGACACGTACAAAACTAATCTCGCTATTATCACCTTCAATCTTTTGGATCAAGTGCGAAATAATTGGCGAATCCAACAACAACACTTCGTATCCTTTTTCTTTGGCAATTTCGATATACGAATGTTGCGCTTCTTTATTGTTAGCATACAACAAGACTAATTTATTGTTTTTGTCGGTTTGCTTTTCTTTCAGTTGCTCTTTCAATTCGTCCAAAGTGAAGTACTTGTCATCTACCGTTGGGTACAAAACAAAAGCGCCTGCTTTTTCATAGAATTTATCTTCAGACAACATTCCGTATTCCAAAACGATTTTGATGTCGTTCCATTTTTGTTCAAAATCGGCACGATTGTCATTGAATAAGGCTTTCAATTTATCGGCTACTTTACGAGTGATGTAATTCGAGATTTTCTTCACCGCAGCATCCGCTTGTAAACCGGAACGCGACACGTTCAACGGAATGTCTGGTGAGTCGATCACACCTTTTAGCATTGTCAAAAATTCCGGTACAATTCCTTCTACATTATCGGTAACAAACACTTGGTTTTGGTACAATTGAATTTTGTCTTTTTGGATTTGTAAATCCGATCCCAATTTAGGGAAGTACAAAATTCCTGTTAAGTTGAACGGATAATCTACATTCAAGTGAATGTTGAATAGCGGTTCTTCAAACTGCATTGGGTACAACTCGTGGTAGAATTTTTTGTAGTCTTCCTCGTTCAATTCAGCCGGTTGTTTCGTCCAAGCTGGATTTGGGTTGTTGATGATATTATCCACTTCAATAGTTTCTGGTTTTGCATCTTCGGCAGCACCTTCTGGTAAAGGAAGTGTTTCTGTTTTGGTTCCAAATTTAATTGGAATCGGCATGAATTTATTGTAACGATTCAGTAATTCTCTGATTTTAGCTTCTTCTAAAAACTCCAAAGAATCTTCTGCGATGTGCAAAACAATTTCAGTACCTCTGTCGGTTTTGTCAGCTGGTTCCAAAGTAAATTCTGGACTACCGTCGCAAGTCCAGTGCGCTGCTGGTTCGTCTTTGAATGACTTAGTGATGATTTCTACTTTTTCAGCCACCATAAAAGCCGAGTAGAATCCAAGACCAAAGTGTCCAATAATTCCTGAATCTTTAGCTGAATCTTTGTATTTGTCCAAGAATTCTTCAGCTCCAGAAAAGGCTACTTGGTTGATGTATTTTTCTACTTCGTCAGCCGTCATCCCCAAACCTTGATCAATGATGTGCAGTTTTTTGCCTTCTTTGTCAATTTTTACTTCAATGATAGGATTTCCGTACTCTACTTTGGCTTCGCCAATACTCGTTAAGTGCTTTAATTTTAAGGTAGCGTCTGTTCCATTTGAAATCAATTCGCGCAAGAAAATTTCGTGATCGCTGTATAAAAATTTCTTGATTAATGGGAAGATGTTCTCTACCGAAACATTAATTTTTCCAGTTGTCATAGTGTATAAATTTTAAGTTTAAATTGATGTTTTCCCAGTTTTCAAATAGAATACCATTTTATAAAAATGTGACAAATTGTCGCAACCCTTCTTGGATTCAAATTAAACATTGTAAATTTGGCTTCTTTAAATCCAACCATGCTCGAACTTACGAATATTTCGTTTACCTATATTGACAAAGCCGTGATTAATGGGCTTAGTTTTGTGGCGCAACAAGGTCAGAATATTGCTGTCATTGGCGAAAGCGGTTGCGGTAAAAGTACCTTGCTCAAGTTGATTTATGGTTTGTACGATTTGGATTCGGGAAACATCAATTATAATGGGAATCCTATTTTAGGTCCCAAATACAATTTGATCCCGGGTGAGGATTACATTAAATATTTGGCACAGGATTTCGATCTAATGCCCTTTATTACTGTTGAAGAAAATGTAGGGAAGTTTCTTTCCAATATCTATCGCGATAAAAAGAAAGCTCGAGTACATGAATTACTCGAAATGGTCGAAATGACTGAGTACGCCAAAGTGAAAGCCAAATATTTAAGTGGTGGTCAACAACAGCGCGTAGCTTTGGCTAGAGTTTTAGCTTTGGAACCTCAAATTTTATTATTGGACGAACCTTTTAGCCAAATCGATTCCTTTCGGAAAAATACCTTGCGCCGAAATGTATTTCAGTATCTGAAAGAAAAGAAAATTACGTGTATTATTGCTACCCACGATAGTTCGGACGCTTTGTCTTTTTCGGATGAAACAGTGGTAATGCAGCACGGAAAAATTATTGCTAAGGACACACCTCAAAGCCTCTATCATCATCCAAAGAACAAATACGTTGCCTCCCTTTTTGGCGAAGTCAATGAATTGGAATGGAACGGAAAAGTTCATTTGGTTTATCCACACCAATTTCAATTAGACCCCAATGGAACAGTAAAAGGGACGGTACAGCAATCCTATTTTAGAGGAAGTCATTATTTAATTGCCTTTACTTCCGGTGCACAAACCTTGTTTTTTGAAAATGATACTTGGCTTAGTGAAGGAACTGCAATTGCTGTAAACAGTTCAATAAAATTGTTATAAATCGGCTAAATCCGATTTATTTATTACTTTAGTTTTTTTATTCCATTACGGGAGCAATTATTAAAATTTAATACATACAATATGTACCACTCCAAAATAACAGGCTTAGGATATTATGTTCCTGACAATGTAGTTACTAATGATGATTTGTCTAAAATCATCGATACCAATGACGAATGGATCCAAGAAAGAACTGGGATTCAAGAACGTCGCCATATTATTCCAGGACAAGACACGACGACTTCTATGGGAGTTAAAGCAGCAACTATTGCGATTGAACGCTCTGGAGTAGCCAAAGAAGATATTGATTTTGTGGTTTTTGCCACCTTAAGTCCGGATTACTATTTTCCAGGTCCAGGTGTTTTAGTACAACGTGACTTAGGATTGCGCACCGTGGGGGCTTTGGATGTTAGAAACCAATGTTCGGGATTTGTATATGCTTTATCGGTAGCCGATCAATACATCAAAACAGGTATGTATAAAAACGTTTTGGTGATTGGTTCTGAAGTGCAATCAACCGGATTGGACATGACCACACGTGGTCGTGGAGTTTCAGTAATTTTTGGTGATGGAGCTGGAGCGGCTGTAGTTAGTCGTGAGGAAGATTTGACCAAAGGTATTTTATCTACGCATTTGCATTCAGAAGGACTTCATGCCGAAGAATTAATTGTAAAAGCACCCGGAATGGGTGGTCGTTGGGTAACGGATATTTTAGAAGATAAGAACCCAGACGACGAAAGTTATTTCCCATATATGAACGGACAATTTGTTTTCAAACACGCTGTAGTTCGTTTTGCTGAGGTAATTAACGAAGGCTTGGAAGCCAATAATTTGAAAGTAGATGATATTGACATGTTGATTCCGCACCAAGCGAATTTGCGAATCTCACAATTCATCCAAAAGAAATTCGGATTGAAAGACGAACAAGTACACAATAATGTAATGAAATTTGGTAACACCACTGCAGCCTCTATTCCGATCGCTTTGACAGAAGCTTGGGAACAAGGTAAAATCAAAACAGGAGACACTGTAGTTTTAGCGGCTTTTGGTAGCGGCTTTACCTGGGCAAGTGCTATTATCAAATGGTAATTAGAGCGTAAACTCATTTTATAAGCGAAATCAGAAAGCCGAAGGATCAAAATTCTCTCGGCTTTTTGTTTTTAGTGTACCAAAACCGATGCAAAAAAGGCTATTCTATTTCCTTCTGAAATCCTTATATTTGCACTCTTAAAAAAACAGATTCAATGTCATTACAACACATTCTTACCCCATCTATAGCAAAAGCGATTCAAGATTTATTTGAAGTATCCGTTGATAAAGTAGAGTTTCAGGCTACCCGCAAGGAGTTTGAAGGCGACATTACAATGGTTATTTTTCCTTTGTTGAAATTGGTGAAAAGCAACCCAGTGGAGTTAGGAAACAAAATTGGGAATTATTTGGTGGAGAATGTTCCAGAAGTAGCCCGTTTTAATGTGGTGTCTGGATTTTTGAATATTGTTATTTCAGATTCGTATTACTTGAATTTCTTTAACGGAATCAAAGACGATGTAAAATACGGTTTTGTAACTCCAAATCCTTCTGACAAGGCGGTAATGGTGGAGTATTCTTCGCCTAATACCAATAAGCCGTTGCATTTGGGACACGTGCGTAACAATTTGTTAGGCTATTCGGTAGCTGAGATTATCAAGGCTTCGGGTAAAAAAGTATATAAAACCCAAATTATCAACGACCGTGGAATTCATATTTGCAAGTCGATGTTGGCTTGGAAAAAAATGGGTAATGGCGAGACTCCAGAATCAACGGGGCTTAAAGGAGATAAATTAGTTGGAAATTACTACGTAGCATTTGATAAAGCCTACAAAGAAGAAATCAACGGTTTAATGGCTGCTGGTAAAACAGAAGAAGAAGCCAAAAAGCAAGCGCCCATCATTTTGGAAGCTCAAGAGATGTTGCTAAAATGGGAAGCAGGAGACGAGGAAGTGAAATCGCTTTGGGCGATGATGAACCAATGGGTGTATGATGGTTTTGCAACTACCTACAGTAATTTAGGGGTGAATTTTGATAGCTTTTACTACGAAAGCAATACCTATTTATTAGGAAAAGATGTCGTTCAAATTGGCCTAGAAAAAGGCGTTTTTGAAAAAGATCCCGACGGTTCCGTTTGGATTGATTTGACTGACGAAGGTTTGGACAGAAAAATCGTATTGCGTTCGGACGGGACAGCAGTGTATATGACACAAGATATTGGTACGGCAATCCAACGTGTGAAAGACCATCCAGATGTGGGTGGAATGGTATACACAGTGGGTAACGAACAAGATTACCATTTCAAAGTCTTGTTTTTGATTTTGCAAAAGCTTGGTTTTGATTGGGCTTCGAGCTTATATCATTTGTCTTACGGAATGGTAGACTTGCCTTCGGGTAAGATGAAAAGCCGTGAAGGAACGGTTGTCGATGCTGATGATTTGATGCAAGAAATGACTAGTACTGCTCAAACTATTTCGGAAGAGTTAGGAAAATTGGAAGGCTATTCGGAAGAAGAGAAAACCAAATTATACAATACCATTGGCTTGGGTGCGTTGAAATACTACATTTTGAAAGTGGATCCAAAAAAACGCATTTTGTTTAATCCAGAAGAGTCGGTTGATTTTGCGGGTAATACAGGTCCTTTTATTCAATATACCTATGCGCGTATTCAGTCGATTATTCGTAAAGCGACTTTTGATTTTTCGGCTACAGCCAAAACAAATGACTTGCACGAAAAAGAAAAAGAACTGTTAAAACAAATTGAACTGTATCCAGAAGTGATTCAGAATGCGGCTCAAAATCACAGTCCGGCTTTGATTGCCAATTATACCTACGAGTTGGTGCGCGAATACAATTCGTTTTACCAAGCAGTGCCTATCTTGGGTGAAGAAAATCTGGAAAAGAAAATATTCAGAGTGCAACTGTCTAAAAAAGTAGCCGATACGATTGCTTCTTCTTTTAGTCTGTTAGGGATCAATGTTCCGGAGCGAATGTAAAATTGGAACCCAAAAACTTAGTAAAACGACCTCTATTTGAGGTCGTTTTTTTGTTGGTATACCAGCTCATTTTTGCCCTTTAATTATATGAATATTGAATTGCCTAATTATTGAATTAGTTTATCTTTGCACTTCAATAAATTAAAATAGTATGTTTAGTAATTTAAGCGATAAATTAGATAAAGCCTTTCACGTCTTAAAAGGACACGGAAAAATCACTGAAATTAACGTAGCGGAAACTTTGAAAGAAGTGCGTCGTGCGTTATTGGATGCCGATGTTAACTTTAAAATTGCCAAAGATTTTACTGCCAAAGTAAAAGACAAAGCGATGGGTCAAGATGTATTGACTACGTTGCAACCAGGACAATTGTTAGTGAAGTTGGTGAAAGACGAATTGACCGAATTGATGGGTGGCGATGTGGCTGGAATTAATCTTTCGGGAACGCCAACGGTGATCTTGATGTCGGGTTTACAAGGTTCTGGAAAAACGACTTTCTCTGGAAAATTGGCTAATTATTTACAAACTAAAAAAGGAAAGAAACCACTTTTGGTGGCTTGTGATATTTACCGTCCAGCTGCGATTCAGCAGTTGTATGTGGTAGGAGATTCCATTGGTGTTGAGGTGTACTCAGAACCAGAAAATAAAAATCCAGTTGAAATTGCGCAAAACGCGATCCAACACGCTAAAGCCAACGGTTTTAATGTGGTGATTGTCGATACAGCCGGTCGTTTGGCTGTAGATGAAGAAATGATGAACGAAATTGAACGCGTTCATAAAGCGATTCAACCACAAGAAACTTTGTTCGTTGTCGATTCAATGACCGGACAAGATGCAGTGAATACAGCTAAAACTTTCAACGACAGATTGAATTTTGACGGAGTTATCTTAACCAAATTAGATGGAGATACTCGAGGTGGAGCGGCGCTTTCTATTAAATCAGTAGTGAACAAACCAATTAAGTTTGTAGGTACTGGCGAAAAAATGGAAGCGATTGATGTGTTCTATCCAGATCGTATGGCAGAACGTATCCTTGGAATGGGAGACGTTGTGTCTTTGGTAGAAAGAGCGCAAGAACAATACAATGAAGAGGAAGCAAGAAAACTGCAGAAGAAAATTGCAAAAAATGAATTTGGCTTTGACGATTTCTTATCACAAATTCAACAAGTGAAAAAAATGGGTAATATGAAAGACTTGGTTGGAATGATACCAGGTGCTTCAAAAGCCATGAAAGATGTAGAAATTGAAGACGATGCTTTCAAACATATTGAAGCGATTATCCATTCGATGACGCCAATTGAAAGAAGCAAACCGGCTTTAATTGACATGAAACGAAAAACAAGAATTGCTAAAGGTTCTGGAACTAAAATCGAACAGGTGAATCAATTGATGAAGCAGTTTGAACAAATGAGCAAGATGATGAAAATGATGCAAGGTCCTGGAGGTAAAAACCTGATGAAGATGATGGGCGGAATGAAAGGAATGCCAGGAGGAATGCCGGGGATGAGATAATTGAGATTTCTAGATTGTTAGATTTTCAGATTATTAGATTTCTAGATTATTAGTATCTAAAGTTCTAACTATCTAAAGCTCTAACAGTCCAAACAACAACTAAACTAATACAACACAATACAATGCAACTACTAGACGGAAAAAAGACATCGGAAGATATCAAACAAGAAATTGCAGCTGAGGTTCAAAAAATGAAAGCCAATGGCGAAAAAGTACCTCACTTAGCCGCAGTTTTGGTTGGAAATAATGGCGCGAGCTTGACTTATGTGGGCAGCAAAGTGCGTTCATGTGAACAAATTGGTTTCGAATCGACTTTGGTTTCTTTACCAGAAACGATTACAGAAAGCGAATTGTTAGCCAAGATTGCTGATTTGAACGAAGATGATAATTTGGACGGTTTTATAGTGCAATTGCCTTTGCCAAAACACATCAACGAAGAAAAGATATTGATGGCTATTCACCCGGATAAAGATGTGGATGGTTTTCATCCAACGAATTTTGGTAAAATGGCTTTGGAAATGGAAACATTTTTGCCAGCTACTCCGTTTGGAATCATGCAGTTGTTAGAACGTTATAAAGTAGAAACGGCTGGAAAGCATACTGTGGTTATTGGAAGAAGTCATATTGTAGGCCGACCAATGAGTATTTTGATGAGCCGCAAAGGCTATCCAGGAGATTCAACAGTAACCTTAACGCATAGTCGAACTAAAAATATTGAAGAATATACAAAGAATGCCGATATTATTATTACTGCTTTAGGCGTGCCTAATTATTTGAAAGCGGATATGGTAAAAGACGGTGTAGTTGTAATTGATGTAGGTATCACTAGAGTAGAAGATGCTTCTCATCCAAAAGGCTATGTAATTACCGGTGATGTTGATTTTGATGAAGTAAGCAAGAAATCCTCTTTTATTACCCCAGTTCCTGGTGGAGTAGGACCCATGACGATTGCGATGTTATTGCAAAATACACTTTTAGCTCGTCAGATACGTTCTAGAAAGTAAAAAGATATCGATTATAATACAAAAGGCCGTTCTCTTGAACGGCCTTTAGTTGTATTACTATCTTCTGAATTTAGAATCGTCCCTTCTTGGAAATTCTATTTTTCGTCTGGTTGATTCTGCTTTGGGTAAACTCGCTTCTTCCGTTTTACTAGAAGGTTCGATTAGCTGGTTCAATTCTTTAATTTCGGCATCGGTCAATTCGCGGTAGCGCCCTACGGGAATGTCAAGTGAAATGTTGATGATTCGGATGCGTTTCAAAGCGGTTACTTCGTAGCCTAAATATTCACACATTCTACGAATTTGGCGATTCAAACCTTGGGTCAAAATAATTTTGAAAGTGTATTTGCTAATTTGTTCCACCTTACATTTTCGGGTGATGGTTTCCAAAATGGGAACACCATTGCCCATACGTTCAATAAAACGATCGGTTATTGGACGATTAACAGTAACGGTATATTCTTTTTCGTGATTGTTTCTGGCACGTAATATTTTGTTGACAATGTCACCATCATTGGTCATAAAAATCAATCCTTCACTGGCTTTGTCTAAACGGCCAATAGGGAAAATTCGTTTGGGATAATTGATGTAATCGACAATGTTGTCGCGAACGTCTAAGTTAGTAGTGCATTCAATTCCAACGGGTTTGTTGAAGGCTAAATAAATGGATTTCTCATTTTTCTCTACAATCAGTTTGCCATCTATACGCACTTCATCGTCAGGAGACACTTTAGTGCCCATTTCAGGAACAATACCGTTAATGGTCACTCTTCCTTCTTCAATCAGTTTATCGGCTTCCCTGCGAGAGCAATAACCGGTTTCTCCAATGAATTTATTGAGGCGTTTTAGATTTTCGTTTGTATTTTCCAATGATTAATTAGTCAGTGAGTTACCAATGTGATTTTGCTGATACGCTGTCAAAGATACAAACTAGAAATGTTTTTTAAGCTAGGATTGTATTGATAAATAAAAAAGGTACTTAAACCTAAGTACCTTTTTTATTGTTTGGATTAATTAAAATCCCACCTAAGACCTAAAGAAACATTATTCAAATCTCCGTTGTTTTTAAACAGTTGGTTCATATCGTATTTGCAATACAAACTAATCGCTTTATAACCTACGTAGGTGCTTAAACCATAATTGAAATCAGTTACATTGAAATCTCCTTTTTGTTTGGTTTTTTCTTTATCACCATTTTCTTCATAGTGAATTAGTTGTTTCGATTTGATACGTACACCTCCATAACCCCCAATTCCTAAACGAATTGATTCGTGTGTTCTGAAATACGATGTAGTGCCGTCTTTGGAGGTTTTTTTAGGTGAAAAATCAAATTCTAAATGAAATGGTACCGCCAAGTATACATTTCTTAATCGTGACTCTTGTAAATCAAAACTTGAAGTTGCTAATAGTGTTTGATCTCCATTTTTTTGAAAATAACGATTGTCTGTAGGACGTAAATTATTATACATGACAGAGAAACCATATTTCGCATGCAATAAATTATGATTATTAAAAATCCTCGAATTATAAGTAACTCCCCATTCATAAAAATGAGAACCCCAAACTCTAAAATCTGAATTTTCTAGATTGTTACCTTTTGTAATTGCGTTGTTCAGTCCTAAAGCAAATACAAATTGAGAGGTTGTTCTTTTGGATTTGCGTTCCAATTTATCTGCTACAGAACTATAGATTTTTAAAGCAGGGACTTCAAAATAGGCTGCATTATGTTTTTTGGAATAGGTGTACACTTTTTTTCCATTAATTGTGTCTAATTGGGAAGTAAATTCTTTGCTTCCCATTTCAACTTTATTCTGAATTAAGCTATCCAGTTTGGAATTATACCGTTCTAAACCAATTTCAATTTTTTTGGCTGTTTTTTCTGCCTCAATTTGCTTTAATTCCTTTAGTTGTTCTTTTGATATTGTATTTGAATTATGCGCATTTTCAAGTGAATCAACAACTACTTTTAATTCGCCTTTTTCTCGAGCTAACAAATACTCCATCGCTAATGAAATTTCTTCTACTTTTTTTCCAAATGAAACTAATTGATTTTTTTTCGATTGTAATTCTTCCTTTCTTTTTTCAATCTTTTTAATTCTATTTGAATTAGTCCCTTTGCTTTCTTGAGCTACGACTTTGTTGACTAAACTCAATACTATGAAAATGGTGTAAACAATAATTTTTTGCATGATATTTTGATTTATTGATTAATATTTTAAGTTGATTTATTCGAAATTTCTGTTGGCAATAACTGTTTTTATTTTATTAAAGTTTTTATTTAATTTGTCAAGTGTTGTTTCGCGATACACACTATCTAATTCTTTTTCAATACCGGTAAGCAGTGATCCAGCATTTATTTTTATTTTGTT
>OFRD01000894.1_pt1 | contig 10932 bp, 12 predicted proteins | sample 1543041 | NCBI WGS metagenome assembly OFRD01 (sample SAMN07774234, study PRJEB24372) | wastewater metagenome | isolation source: Exp Tend CN 100WW | collected 2016-02
TTTGTGTTGTCTGTTTTCGCCGCCTGTGGCGCCTGGCCCGCTCTGGCGCAGGCGGGGCGGGTGCCGGCACCTTCTTTGCCTGCGCTGGGCGACGCCGAGTTGAGCAGCAGCGCCGAGCGACGCTTGGGCGACCGCATTGCCCGAGAGCTTTACCGCGATCCAGACTATCTGGACGACCCGGTGCTGGCCGAGTATGTGCAGGGCATCTGGCAGCCGCTGCTGGCGGCGGCGCGCTTGCGTGGCGATTTGTCGCCCGAGCTTGACGAGCGTTTTGCCTGGGAACTCATGCTCGGGCGCGACCGCACGGTGAACGCGTTTGCGCTGCCGGGCGGCTACTTTGGCGTCCACCTGGGGCTGCTGGCGATGGTGAACAGCCGCGACGAGCTGGCCTCGGTGCTGGGACACGAGCTGAGCCACGTCACGCAGCGGCACATTTCCCGGCTGATTGCCAAGCAGGGGCAGCAAACGCCGTGGATGATCGGCGCCATGATTCTGGGCGTGCTGGCGGCCAGCAAGAATGCCGAGGTGGGCAACACGCTGATCGTGGGCGGGCAGGCGGTGGCGGCGCAAAACCAGCTCAATTTCTCGCGCGACATGGAGCGCGAGGCCGACCGCGTCGGCTTTGGCGTCATGACGCAGGCCGGCTTTGAGGCGCAGGGCTTTGTCTCGATGTTCGACAAGCTGCAGCACGCCTCCCGCCTCAACGACAACGGCGCCTACCCCTACCTGCGCAGCCACCCGCTGACCACCGAGCGCATCGCCGACATGCAGTCGCGCCAGCTGCTGGTCACGCCCACGGCGGTCAACGCCACGCTCACCTTCGAGCACGCGCTGATCGCCGCCCGCGCGCGCGTGCTGTCCAACCCCGGCGTGGACGCCTTGCGCGGCTTGCTGCAGGAGGCCAGCGCGAGCCAGCTGGCCACGCTGGCGCCACCCCGGCAGGCGGCGGTGCTGTACGGCGCGGCGCTGGCCGCCAGCCGCTTGCGCGACTTTGCCGAGGCCAGGGCCTACCTGGCGCGTTTGACGGTGCTGGTGCGGGCCGATGTGGCGGCGGCGCGCCTGGTGCGCTTGCTGGCGGTGGAGACGGCGCTGGCGGCGGGCGATGCCGCGCAGGCGGGCAAGCTGCTGGGCACGCCGCCGCCGCTGACGCGACGCCACGAACTGTTCCTGGGTGCGCAGCTGGCGACCCAGACCGGGCCGGCGGCAGAGATCAGCCACGCCGCGCAACGCCTGCAACTCTGGCTGGCGGCGCAGCCGCGTGATGCGCAGGCCTGGCAGCTGCTGGCCAGTGCCTACACGGCGCAGGGGCAGCCCCTGCCCGCGATCCGGGCCGAGGCGGAAATCCACATCGCCCGGCTGGACTACCCGGCGGCGCTGGACCGGCTCAAGGCCGCGCAGGCCCTGGTGCGCCAGGGCCGGGGGACGGATCACATCGAGGCCTCCATCATCGACACCCGCCAGCGCCAGGTGGCCCTGCTAGTGAAGGAACAGGCGCTGGAGCACTGAGTCGATCAGCAGACCCAACGCCGAGTAAATCAGCGAACCCAGCAGGGCGGCGCCAAAGCTGCGCACCTGAAAGCCGTCCAGCACGCTGGCGGCGACCCAGAACATCAGGGCGTTGATGACAAACAAAAACAGCCCGAGCGTGACCACGGTCACCGGCAGCGTCAGCAGCACCAGCAGCGGGCGCAGCACCAGGTTGAGCAGGCCGATGACAAACGCCGCCAGCAAGGCGGCGCCGAAGCTGCTGACTTGCACGCCCCGGTACAGGTAGGCCACCGCCAGCAGGGCGGCGGCATGGAGGAACCAGGTCAGGATGAGTTTCATGCGGGCAAGAATAGCCGTCAATGGTGGCGCGGGCATGACAGCGCGCAACATCCGTTACGACTTGGGTCTCTGGAAGTCGTTGTCAGCCCAGGCGCTGGCGCTGGCCCGGTTCAGCTTGAAGCCGGGCGACACCCGCACCTGCGCCAGCTGATCGCCGCCGTCGTCATGCGCCGTCAGCGTGGCGGACGGGTGTTCGTCGTCGGGTTCGATGTCGAGCGACACGGTGATGCGGGCGCTGCCGGTGCTCACGGTAATGCTCTGGTGCAGCGCCGCCTGCAGTTGCTGCTCGGAGCGGCGCACAAATTCTTTCGCGGTTTTGACCAGCGTGCTGAAGGCCGGGCCGTCCAGCGGTTTGGGGTTTTTCTTGTCGCGCCCCATCGTCCATGGCCCGATCAGCGCGGGCTCGGGCTCGCCGTCCTTGATCATGGCCACGGCCCAGCCGTCATCGTCTTCGTTTTTGAGGATGCGCGCGGTCCAGCCGTCGTGGCGCCACAGGCGGGCTTGCTGGAGGGGGCGGTCAGGGTCGTCGGAGAAATCGGTCACAAAGGGGGCGTCAGGTCGGTGAAAAAAGGGGGCGCGGCAGGCGCGCACCGGGCGGCCTGAATTTTAGCGGCCCCCTTTTTTTCTGAGCGCCGCGCTGTTATGACGCGCTGATCGCCTGCTGCTTGGCTTGGCGATTGCTCCACCAGCCTGCGCCCAGCACACCGGCAATCGCCAGCGCATAGGTCGCCCAGCGCGCGGCCGTCTGCAGCAGTTCAGCGGGTTGGTGCGCCTGGCCGAACACCGAGGCCAGCAGCGGCTCGCTCACCACCATCTTGGCGGCGGTGAAGGCCAGCACGGCCGAGCCGATCTGGATGATGGCCGGGAAGCGCTCCACCAGTTTCAGCACCACGGTGCTGCCAAACACCACAATCGGCACGCTGATCAGCAGACCGATGATGACCAGATCGAAGGATCCATGCGCGGCCCCGGCCACGCCCAGCACGTTGTCCACGCCCATCAACGCGTCGGCGATGATGATGGTTTTCATGGCGCCCCAGAAGGTGTTGACGGCCGGGCCGTCATGCTCGTCGCCGCCTTGCTCGGCCAGCAGCTGGTAGGCAATCCAGACCAGGCCCAGGCCGCCGACCAGCATCAGGCCCGGAATTTTGAGCAGCCAGACCACGCCCACGGTCATGACGGAGCGCACCACGATGGCGCCCACGGTGCCCCAGGCAATGGCCTTCATTTTGAGGTGGGGCGGCAGTTGGCGCGCCGCCAGGGCGATGACGATAGCGTTGTCGCCCGCCAGTACCAGATCAATCAGAACGATGGCCAGCAGGGCGGACCACCAGGCGGCAGAAAATAACTCCATGGAAAATACCTTTTGTTTGTTGTGTTGGCTCACACGGGGCAGGCAAGGCGGTGGGATAGCTTTTTTTAGCCAAGCTTCGCGCGCTGCACGGCACCCGTGCATGGCGAAGGTCTTGCTCGATGGGGCGTGCGGCCAAACTGGCTGACGTCTCATCTGGTGAACCGGGAGGGCTTGTCTGCCCGCCGTATTGACGACTCACCAACAGGGAGCTACTCCCCTTCTTGACGCTATTTGACCAGCCCAGGGTAATTCCCTGAGTTCATGGGGTTAATTGGACGCCGGGCTATCATGCGCGCCCCATGAGCGCTATTCACATCACCGACATCGAATCGGCCATCAACCACTGGCGCGCCAAGCAGCCGTCGCCGGACGGTTTTTCACTGGCGCCGCCGACCCGCGCCCTGGCCGAGCTGTATGCCCGGATGGTGTTCGCGCATGAGATGGAGGTTGATGAATTCGCCTTGTCACCCGAGGCGCAGGCGGCCTGGCTGAGCTGGTACGACAGCACGCCCGACACGCCCTGCATCGCCATTTGCTCGACCAGCCAGGGCGATGAGCAATGCAAGGGCTGCGGCCGCAGCTTTGCCGAGGTGCAGTACTGGACCGAGATGCGCCCGGCCGAGAAGCGCCAGACCTGGCGCCGCATCACGCAGGAACACACGTCGTGGCGCTTTAACAAATACGCCGAGCGGGCGGTGGAAAAGCCGGTTGGCTTGCTATAGAAATAATAGCTGCCAACGCAGGTAATACGAGGGCTGGCAGCTGATTTTATGCATGAAGTTCAGGCGGTGAGCAGTTCGATGTCGTCCATCGGGTAGTGTTTGCGGTTTCGCGTCCACAGGGGGCAGCGGTGTGCTTTTGCCGTGGCCGCCAGCAGGTAGTCTTCCAGCGAAATTCCCTGAAATGCCTTGCAGTAACGATTGGCGTAAAGCCCAGCCAGACGGCCGGTATCACTGTCGGTGTCGATGCGCTGACACAGGCCGAAAAACGATTCGATGTCTTTGTACTCACGCGCAAATGCGCCAGCGTACACCTCGGCCACCACGATGGGGCTGATCAAGAAGGTGGTTTGCGCCTCCAGCAATGCCAGAAAGCGAGCCACCACGTCAGGCACTTTTTTGAGCAGGTCAATGACGATGTTGGTGTCCAACACCAGGCGCTCTGGGGTCATTGCGCGTCGCCTTGTTGCAGGATGCGACTTTTGCTGCGGAGGGTTCGCACATAGTCTTCCGCGTCAATCGGGGCAAAACTCTCCAGAGGCTTGAGTCGCTCAAAGTAGGCGCGCGCATCAGACACCGGGTCTTTCTGGATGTCTTTTTCGAGCGTGCGGCGAATCAGTTCTGAAATGCTGACGCCGATGCTGTGGGCGCGTGTTTTCAGGCTGTCGTACAGGGCATCCTGAAGGTAGATTTGGGTACGGTGCATGGTCGATCTCGTGCAGGTTGATGTATAAAACTATACATCAACTTGCACGATCCGCCTACTTCCAGCGAATCGGCTCGATATCGACGGTGTCGGTGCCGTTGCCCAGCATCAGCACGCCTTCCTGAATCGTGGCCTGCAGCTGCATGCTGCGCTGGGCCAGCGGGATCAGGGCTTGCGCCGCCGCCGTGGGGATGCGGAACACGCTCAGGTTTTTGGGCCGCGCCAGTTTCGCCTCCATCGTGCGCCACCACACTTCAGCCGCGTGGTTGAAGCAGTACAGCACCACCTCGTCGGCCTTGTTGCAGGCTTTGAGCAGCGGCTTGTCTTCGGGCTGCCCGGCTTCGATCCAGAGCCGGGTCTGGCCGGTGAAGTCGCGCAGCCAGACGTCGGGTTCATCCGGGTCGCTCAAACCGGCGCCAAACGCCAGCGTGCCGTCGCCGCCGCACACGCTTTGCAGCTTGTACGCCTGCAGCGCCAGGGCGCACAGGCGCACCATCATGCGTTCGTCGGTTTCGCTCGGGTGACGCGCCAGGGTCAGCGCGTGGTCGGCGTAGTAGGCGTGGTCAATGTCTGCAATTTGCAGACTGGCTTTGAAGATGGTGGATTTGATCGCCATCAGACGCGGCGGGCCAGCTCGGCGGCCTTGCCGGTGTAGCTGCCCGGGGTCATCACCAGCAGACGGGCCTTTTCTTCGTCCGGAATGGCGAGGTCGGCGATAAAGCCCTGCATCAGCTCGCGCGTCATTGGGGCACCGCGGGTGAACTTCTTGAGCTGCTCGTAGGGCTGGGGCAGGCCAAAGCGGCGCATCACGGTCTGGATCGGCTCGGCCAGCACTTCCCACGACGCGTCCAGATCGGCGGCAATCGCGGTTTCGTTGATCTCTAACTTGCCCAGACCGGTGTTGAGCGACTGGTAGGCCAGCACGGCGTAACCGAGTGCCACGCCCATGTTGCGCAGCACGGTGCTGTCGGTCAGGTCACGCTGCCAGCGGCTGATCGGCAGCTTCTCGCTCATGTGGCGCAGCACGGCATTGGCCAGGCCGAGGTTGCCTTCGGCGTTCTCGAAATCAATCGGGTTGACCTTGTGCGGCATGGTGGAGGAGCCGACTTCGCCGTCCTTGAGCTTTTGCTTGAAGTAACCCAGCGAGACATAGCCCCAGACATCGCGTGACCAGTCGATCAGGATGGTGTTGGTGCGCGCCACGGCGTCAAACAGTTCGGCCATGTAGTCATGCGGCTCGATCTGGATGCTGTAGGGCTGGAAGGTCAGGCCCAGGCCGAGCGGCTCGGGGGTTTCGATGACTTTTTTGCTGAAGGCTTCCCAGTCAAACTCGGGCCAGGCCGACAGGTGGGCGTTGAAGTTGCCGACGGCACCGTTCATTTTGGCCATCAGCTTGATGCTGGCAATGCGCTCGCGCGCAGCAACCAGACGCACCACGACGTTGGCGACTTCCTTGCCCACGGTGGTCGGGCTGGCGGTCTGGCCGTGGGTGCGGCTCAGCATCGGCACGTCGGCAAACGCATGGGCCATGTCGCGCAGTTTGCTGATGATGGCGTCCAGCGCGGGCAGCAGCACCTGGTCGCGACCGGCCTTGAGTTGCAGCGCGTGGCTGGTGTTGTTGATGTCTTCGCTGGTGCAGGCAAAGTGGACGAATTCGCCAGCGGCCAGTAGTTCAGGACGGGCTTCAAATTTGGATTTCATCCAGTATTCAACCGCCTTCACATCGTGGTTGGTGACCTTTTCAATCGCCTTGATGGCTTCGCCATCGGCTTCTGAAAAATTCTTGACCAGGCCCATCAGGTAAGTGCGGGCGCCAGGTGACAGCGGCTTGAATTCAGCGAAGCCGCAATCGCTCAAGGCGACGAACCAGGCCACCTCCACTTGCACGCGGCGTTGCATGTAGCCCAGTTCGCTCATGGCGGGGCGGAGTTTGGCGAGTTTGGCGGCGTAGCGGCCGTCAAGCGGGGAGAGGGCGGAGATGGCGGAGGAATTCATGCGCGGATTGTAATTTGTGCGCTGCGCTTGTTCACGCTGGGGGCATTGTCCGCGTGCGGGGAAACCCGATGGCTAGAATCCATGCTCCAGCAACCACGAACCGCCCATGAAATTACTAGGATCCAGTGCCAGCCCCTATGTACGTAAAGTACGCGTCGTCATGGCCGAAAAAAAACTGGACTATGTTCTGGTGACCGAAAATGTGTGGGCCGCCGAGACCCGCATTGCCGAATCCAACCCCCTGGGCAAAGTGCCCTGCCTGTTGATGGAGGGCGGCGAAGCCCTCTATGACTCGCGCGTGATTGTCGAGTACCTCGACACCCTGTCACCGGTCGGCAAGCTGATTCCCGTGCTCGGCCGTGAACGCGCCGAGATCAAAACCTGGGAAGCGCTGGCCGATGGCCTGCTCGATGCCGCCATTCTGGCGCGGCTGGAGGCGACTTGGGACGGGCGCACGGCCGGGCAGCGCAGCCAGGCCTGGATCGACCGGCAGCTGGGCAAGGTGCAGGCGGCCGTCAAGGTCATGAGCCAGCAGCTCGGCGAAAAACCGTTTTGCGCCGGTATTTACCTCAGCCTGGCCGACATTGCCGTCGGCTGCGCCCTGGGCTATCTGGATTTCCGTTTTCCGCAGCTGGACTGGCGCAGCGATCACGCCAACCTGGTCAAGCTGCACGACAAGCTGATGCTGCGCGCCAGCTTTGCCGATACGCAGCCGGTGTGAGCGGTGCGGGCCGCCTTACCAGGGGCGGTCTGAAATGGGGATCTTGGTCAGGGCCAGCAGGCGTTCCAGGTTGATCTTGACCTTGACATCGCGGTGCGCCATGCCCGCCACAATGCGGTACTCCGGCTTGCTGGTGTCGCGCACGATCAGTTCGCCGGTGGGCATGCCGCTGCGGTTGATCAGAACGGCCACGCGTGGCGTCGCCGTGTTGGCGCCGCGCTTGATCACGACCGCCACTTCGTCGGTGGCCAGGCGCACAAACGAGCCCGGCGAGTAAATCCCCATGGCCTTGATCAGGGCGGCACCGGCTTCGTCCATTTGCCTGTTTTCATCAAAATAACAGGCCTTCATGGCATTCGCGGAGGACTCGGGCACGCGCGAGGCACGTGGCGCCAGCCGGGCGGCGAACATGTCGGCGCGCTGGATCAGGCGCGCCATGCGCTGGCCGTCGGAGCGCTCTTTCAGCGGGCCGGGTGTCTGGGTGTGGTGGTCGCGCACCGCCTCCAGCCAGGCCATGTCCGTGACCCCCAGCTGGGCCAGCAGGCGCAGGGAGCGGTCGGCATGCTGCTCAATCTGCTGCTGCTGCTCGGGCTTGGGCTCATCTTTTTGCTGGGCCAGCCGATCCTGCAGCTCGGTCATGCCGATGTTCATGGTGAGCGCGGCTTTGCCCAGCGTCGCCGTCAGCGCGTCGGGCCATTTCAAGACCTCCCGGGCGGCCAGGCTGCACATCACGCTCACCAGCATGGCGTGGGTCGCGCTGTACAGGCGCACCTCGGTGCTGGAGAGGTGGATCAGCGCAAACAGGCAGCCATCCGGGTTGAGGCTCACATAGCGGCTGAGCTGCCCGTGCAGCTTGTCCAGCCGGGCGGTAAAACTCGCTGGCTGGGTGTCGCGCAGCATGGTGTTGGCCTCGGCTTGCAGATCAAGCCAGTCGCCTTCGCCCGTGCCTGCGCTGGTGCGGTGTTGCTCCAGGTCGGCGACTGAGATCTGGGTGCCGGCAATTTGCCCCAGGGTTGTGTCTTTGCGCACCAGTTTGTGGAGTTTGCCCACATAGGCGCGCAAATGGCTCTCGGATTCGGCGGCGTCAACATAGAGCTGGCTGCGCCGTCCGACCATCAGATCCAGATCGGCCCGGTTCGCCACCACAAAGCCTTTGCTCGCCAACAGCACGCCACTCTCATCGCGCAAGGACACCGGCAGCGGTTGGCCGATGAGAACGGAATCGACGTTGATGGTGACAAGGTTCATAAAGTGCGTGCATTATCCAACACGGCTTGAGCCCGCGCTGGCGTTGGGCTGGGAGCCTGCTAGCATCCCCGCCATGATTGATTTACCTCCTTCCCTGTCGCTCCTGTCGGACAAAATTTGCAGCCGTGCCAGCGTGTCGGCGCGGGTGGCCCAGTTGCCGCGCCCGCTGGTGTTCACCAATGGCGTGTTTGACGTGCTGCACCGCGGCCACGTCATGTACCTGGCGCAGGCCCGCGCGCTGGGCGCCAGCCTGGTGGTGGCACTCAACACCGATGCGTCAGCCCGCCGTCTGGGCAAAGGGCCGGATCGACCCCTGAACAACGAAGCGGATCGCGCCTTCGTCATGGCGGCGCTGGCGTCCAGCAGCCTGGTGACCTGGTTTGAGGAAGACACGCCGCTGGAACTGATTGCCGAGATCCAGCCCGACATTCTGGTCAAAGGCGGCGACTACGACATGCGCAAGCTGGCCGAAACGCGCGTGGTCGAGTCCTATGGCGGGCGGGCGCTGGCGCTGCCCTTTGTCGATGGCTACTCCACCACCGCGCTGGTACAGAAGATTCGCCAAGGCTAAGTGCCAAATCGGCCGCTAGCCCTCGTGTGGATTGCGTTAGCAGCTATTGATTTCGTAGCAACTTGTCGGGTGCCTGGCTCACTCGCCGAGCCGGGCCCGGCGCACGCCGATGTAGGGCTTCATCGCCACCCGTTCGTGTTCACCGACCAGGCCGATTTCTTCGTCCGACATATAGCAGGCCGGGTCTTCCTGCCAGGCGTCGCCGGTTAACTGCAGGGCGCGCACCCGGGTGTTGCCGCCGCAGACGTCGAAATAGCTGCACGCGCCGCAGCGGCCCTTGATGCTGCGCGGCACCGCTTTCAAGCCCGCCATCAGCGGGTCGGAGGTGTCGCGCCAGATGTCGGAGAAGGCGCGTTCGCGCACATTGCCCAGGTTGTAATGCCACCAGAAGGTGTCGGGGTGGACGTTGCCCAGGTTGTCGATGTTGGCCACATTGACGCCGGAGGAATTGCCGCCCCACTGCGCCAGCTTGGCGCGCAGCGCCGCTTCGCGCTCGGGGAAGTGGCGGCGCACCCAGTGCAGCAGGTAAACGCCGTCGGCGTCGTTGTTGCCGGTGACGAATTCCTTGTTGCTGGCGCCGCTTTCAATGTGTTTCCAGCAGGTGTCGAACAGCAAATCCATCGCCTTGCGGGTGGTGTCCAGAAACGCATCGCGCCCGCGGTTGGTGTTGCCGCGCCCGGCGTAGTTCAGGTGCGACAGGTAGAACTTGTCGATGCCTTCGTCCTCCACCAGCTGCAGCAGCGCGGGCAGGTCGTGCGCGTTGTCCTGCGTCAGCGTGAAGCGCACGCCGATCTTGATACCGGCGTCGCGGCACAGCTTGACGCCGTGTAACGAGGCGTCAAACGCGCCCACCTTGCGGCGGAAGGTGTCGTGCGTTTCGCGGATGCCGTCCAGGCTGATGCCCACATAGTCAAAGCCGATGGCGGCAATGCGCTCGATGTTGGACTCGTCAATCAGCGTGCCGTTGGTGGACAGGCCGACGTAAAAGCCTTTCTCCTTGGCGCGCCGGGCAATGTCGTAAATGTCGTCGCGCAGCAGCGGCTCGCCGCCCGACAGAATCAGCACCGGCACGCCGAAGCTGCGCAAATCGTCCATCACGCCATAGACTTCGGCCGTGTTCAGCTCGCCGGCAAAGTCCTTGTCGGCCGAGATCGAGTAGCAGTGTTTGCAGGTCAGGTTGCAGCGCCGGATCAGGTTCCAGATCACCACCGGGCCGGGGGGATTGCGTTTGGGGCCCAGGGCGGTGGGCTCGGCGATTTCTCGCATGTACTGGGTAATTCGAAACATGGTTTTCCTTCTAGTCGGCCGTTTTGGGGCTGCCCAGGCGTAGCCCGGTTTTTTTCAAGATACGGGTGCTGTACAAAATGGAGTGGCTGCGCACCTGGCTGCCCAAAAAAGCGGCAATCTGCGCCACTTGCGCTTCCACCTCGGCGCGGCTTTTGCCGTGCACCATGGCAAACAGGTTGTACGGCCATTCCGGCAGGCGTCGCGGGCGGCGGTAGCAGTGGCTGACGAACTCGAAGCGGCCCACGGCCTCGCCCAGTTCGTCCACCTGGTCATCGGGCACATCCCACACCGACATGCCGTTGGCGCGGTAGCCCAAGGCGTAGTGGTTCGGCACCACGCCCAGGCGGCGGATCACGCCCACCTCGTGCAGGCGCTGCATGCGGCGCAGCACGTCTTCGGGGTCAAGCTGCAGCTGCTCGGCAATGGCGTGGTAGGGCCGTGGCACCAGCGGCAGGCCGCCCTGGGTGGCGACGATCAGGGCGCGGTCGATGGCATCCACCGCCT
>OFRD01000895.1_pt1 | contig 10929 bp, 12 predicted proteins | sample 1543041 | NCBI WGS metagenome assembly OFRD01 (sample SAMN07774234, study PRJEB24372) | wastewater metagenome | isolation source: Exp Tend CN 100WW | collected 2016-02
ACCTTCGGCAAGGGCTCCGTGCAAACGGCGGTCTGCCTTGACCCCTCTTTCGGCATGCACAACTGCCCGACCGCAGGCTTGAAGCTCACCACCAGCCGTTATTACACGCCCAGCGGCAAATCCATTCAAGCCAAGGGTATCGTGCCCGATGTCATGGTGGACGAAACCGAAGAGGGCAACCTGTTTGCCGCGCTGCGCACGCGGGAGGCCGACCTGGAAAAACACCTGAACAGCGGCCAGGGCGAAGAGAAGAAGGACGAAGCCCGCGAGGCCGCGCGCGAAGAAGCCCGCAAAAAGCTGGACGAAGAGTTGAAGAAGCCGCTGGCCGATCGCAAAATCCCCGAGTACGGCTCCGAGAAGGACTTCCAGCTGATCCAGGCCATCAACCAGCTCAAAGGGCATTCCGTCATGGTGAGCAAGACCATGGTAGAGCGCAAGGAAGAGAAGAAAGAAGAATAAAAGTCGCCATGACAGACGACCAGCTGCTGCGCTACTCGCGCCATATCCTGCTCGACGAGATCGGCATTGAAGGTCAGGCGCAAATTCTGGGCAGTCATGCACTGATCGTGGGTGCTGGTGGATTAGGCTCGCCGGTTGCGCTCTACTTGGGCTCAGCGGGCATGGGGCGCATCACCGTGGTTGACCATGACACGGTGGACATGACCAATTTGCAACGCCAAATTGCGCACACCCTGGTCGGCGTGGGTGGTTCAAAAGTGGCATCCATCCAGCGTGCAATTGACGCCATCAACCCCGATGTGCAGGTGACTCCTGTGGTGGCTCGTGCCGATGCCGCCTTGCTGGACACGCTGGTGGCGCAAGCCGATGTCGTGCTGGATTGTTGCGACAACTTTGCCACACGCCACGCCATCAATGCCGCTTGTGTGAAGCACCGCAAGCCGCTGGTATCGGGCGCTGCCATTCGCTTTTATGGTCAAATCTGTGTCTATGACCCACGCGACAGCAGCTCCCCCTGCTACGCCTGCGTCTTCCCCCCGGACGACACCTTTGAAGAAACCCGCTGCGCCACCATGGGGGTGTTCGCACCTCTGGTGGGCATCATCGGCTCCCTGCAAGCGGCTGAAGCCCTCAAGCTGATCAGCGGTGCCGGGCGGCCGCTAACAGGTCGTTTACTGATGCTTGAGGGTCGCGCCATGGAGTTCACGGAAATGCGAATCGGCCGCCAAGCCAGCTGCAGCGTCTGCGGCTCGGAGCACTGAGCCGCCCCAAGAATCATCACTTGGGGATGTGACACGATCCGTGCCGCTTGCGGAAATCACGAGGCAACTCGGGCTGATTGTTGGCAAACAAGCCGAGACGGGATTGTCGCGCCACGGTCTCCTCGCTCGCGTACGGCCCGGCGTCGCGGCGCCAGCGGTAAGACCAGGCTTGACCCATGCGCACCATCTGGCCACCCAAATCGCTGCCATTGAGCTGGATGCGCGCCAACCCCCGTCCGTAAACATCATGGCGCCTGACCACCACCAGCACGCGCTGGTGCAACGCCTTCTGCACCAAAACTTCACGCGACGTCTCGCCACCGGCTTGGCATATCTCGGGGGCATCAATGCCATCAATGCGCAGTTTTCTCGCACTACCCCCGGCATCCGGCACCACCCACAGCGTATCGCCATCGGTGACATGGGACACGGTTCCCGTAAAGGATCCCTTGGCATGGGCCGGGCTGATGATCGACAGAAGCATCAACAGAAAGAATCTAAAAATCATGGGATGTGGGTCACAAGAAAGAGAATTGGGTCTATCAAACAATTGTGACTGCATCAGACCCAACCAGGACATAGCAAACCCGTTCCTGTTAGACTTATCTGATAAATATCTTGCTGTTTTGTGGCCACAACGACCGTCCCCTCCATGATCAATTTGCATGATTTGCGCTTGGACGATGCACGCGCCCTGCTGGAGCACGCTGACAGTTCGAACCACCTTGTTGATTCGACAGAGTCCTCCACCGTCTTCTTGCAAAGCATCATTGACAAGTTGTGTGAACTGTCCCTGAAAGATCCGTTGACCGGCTTGGCGAATCGGCGCCATTTCCATCATGTCTTGAGTCGCGAAATTGATGTGGTGGCCCGTTCCGGTGACCACGCCTTGTTGCTGATGCTCGACATTGATCATTTCAAAAAAGTCAATGACACCTACGGCCACCTCGCTGGAGATCAGGTGTTGCAGGCCGTCGCCCAATGTCTGGCGACTTGTGTACGCCCCATGGACACCGTGGCGCGGTATGGCGGCGAAGAATTTGCCGTGATTTTGCCGGGCTGTCAGGTCGCGTTCGGAAAGATTGTTGCGGAACGAATTCGTGAAACCATAGCTTCACTGACCATTACTGCGGCACCGCTGGTCAGTATCCAGGTCACGGTGAGCATTGGCGGGGCTTATGCACCGGAATGGGTTCGATCAACGACCACATTGTGGACGGATCGCGCCGACACCCTGCTTTATCGGGCCAAGTCAGAGGGTCGCAACCGGGTCTGCATGGACGAGCAACAAGAAATTGCCGTCAGTGCAGAAGAAAAAAATATGTTGTTTGGTCACCTTTCAATGGGGGATCCAGCCTGGATTGAAAGTACTTCCAGTGATGCGTCAAGTGGTGCAGAAGGCAGCGCAATGAATAGGGTGAACTGATAATGAGCGATGTCCTGAATCCACCACAAGAGAATGTGGCCCCACCTATCGTGCCGCTCAAGCCGCTCGGTAAGGTGCTTGCCGTCACCAGCGGCAAGGGCGGCGTTGGAAAAACGTTTGTCTCAGCCAATCTGGCGGCGGCATTAGCCAAACGTGGACACCGCGTCTTGGTGCTGGACGCTGACTTGGGGCTGGCCAACCTGGACGTGGTGCTTAACCTCTATCCCAAGGTCACCCTGCACGACGTGTTTACCGGCAAAGCCAAACTGGAAGAAGCTATTGTCCGGGCGCCGGGTGGCTTTTCTGTTTTGCTGGCCGGCTCGGGCATGGTGGAGTATTCGCGTCTGACCTCCGAAGTTCGTGATGATTTCCTGCGCATCATGAGTGGGTTGATCCCGCATTACGACATCATTATTCTTGATACGGGTGCCGGTATTTCCGATGTGGTTTTGTTTGCCGTGTCGCTGGCCTCAGAGGTGATCGTGGTCGCCACTCCCGAACCGACCTCGCTGACCGATGCCTATGCCACCATCAAGGTGCTCGCGGGTCAGCAAAAACGCCATAGCATCCGCATGGTGATCAACCAGACCGCGCGTCTGGGTGATGGGCGGGCCATCACCACGCAACTACAGCAGGTACTGGATCGCTTTGTCAAAAGCGAGCCTGAACGCCCACTGCGCCTGATTCATATGGGCGACATCCCCGCCGATCCTTCGGTGCGACAAGCGGTGATGCGCCGCCAGTTGCTACTGCAATCGACTCCTGGCTGCCCAGCGGCACTGGCGATTTCCCAGCTTGCCACCAAGCTGGAAGACGCCATCATCAACCGGAACCCGTAGGCGCTGCGACCCCTCAGGCGCGGCCAATGATGCTGGCGGTTGCCATCAGCTCTTCGAGCAGCGCCAGCGAGACCAGCCCCGAGACAGAGTAGGGATTCAACTCGGGTTTCTCGGCATACTTCAGCAGTATCGAGACATTGATCTTGGACATGTTGACTTGCCCCATGGTCCAGCCGCCGAAGCGACGCTCGGAGATCTCTTCGTAGTGCAGCAGCACCACATCCTTGTGACGCGGATCCTTCTGGATGTGGCCATACAGTTCGCTCACGGCCATGCGCCCGCCCTCAATGGCCTGCAGAAAAATGCCGCCGCCATAACAAAGAATACCCGTGATGCCGCACTCCGGGTTGTGCTGGCGCGATTGCGTCAAAATCGCCTCAATGGCATCGGGATTGATGTCAATGGCGCGGCTGGCATAAAGTAAGCGAACTAACATGTTTAGCCTTTCCGGGGAATCAGTGACAAAAATTCACGCCGCAGATTGGTGTCTTTGAGGAAGCTGCCGCGCATGACCGAATTGATCATCTTGCTGTCCATGTCCTTCACCCCGCGCCAGCCCATGCAGTAATGGGTGGCTTCCATTACGATCGCCAGGCCATCGGGCTGGGTTTTCTCCTGAATCAGGTCGGCCAGTTGCACCACGGCTTCCTCCTGAATCTGCGGGCGGCCCATGACCCATTCGGCCAGGCGGGCATATTTGGACAAGCCAATCACGTTGGTGTGCTCATTGGGCAGCACGCCAATCCAGATCTTGCCAATCACCGGACAGAAGTGGTGGCTGCAGGCACTGCGCACCGTGATGGGACCGACAATCATCAGCTCATTCAGATGCTCGGCATTGGGAAACTCGGTAATGCTTGGCGCCGTGACGTAACGGCCACGAAACACCTCGTTGAGGTACATCTTGGCGACCCGGCGCGCCGTTTTGTCGGTGTTGTGGTCGCGCTCCGTGTCGATCACCAGACTGCTGAGCACGCCCTTCATCTTGTCTTCCACCTCGTCGAGCAATTTTTCCAGCTCACCGGGTTGAATGAAGTCGGCAATGTTGTCATTGGCATTGAAGCGCTTGCGCGCCGCCGTCAGACGCTCCCGGATTTTGACGGATACGGGGGTGCCCTCATCGGCATCAGCTGGATTCATGGTGCTTTGACTTGTCATTAACATGCAAGAATGGTAGCAGCGTTTTGCCTCTAATGTTTTTAGCCTGTAGCCCACGTCAATCATGCGCAAGCAGCTATTAAATTAATAGCGGGATCCATTCAGGAACAACAGCAGCCGCATCACACCCAGTGCGAAGCGATCCAGCAGACGCTGGTGCCATGGCCGGTTGGCGTACACCGCCGGATCCACGCGCACACCCCCCTGCGCCATCGCCAGCACCAGGCGTGTGCGCAAGTCCTGCGCAAACACAACATCATCGACCACCACATTGGCTTCGCGTGCCAGCAGCAAACTTAAAGGATCCAGATTCGAGGAGCCGACCGTCGCCCAGTGGCCGTCGATCACCGCCACCTTGGCATGGAGAAAACTCACCGCGTACTCGTGGATTTCCACCCCCGCCGCCAGCAACGCGCCGTACACGGGCCGCGTCGCGTGGTACTGCATGAAATACTCATAACGCCCCTGCAGCAACAAGCGCACCCGCACCCCACGCCGCGCCGCATGAATCAAGCCCTTGCGCAACTTGCGGCCCGGCAGAAAGTAGGCATTGGCAATGATGATTTCTTCACGCGCCGCCCCAATGGCCTGACGATAGCTGCGTTCAATGCGGGTTCGGTTGCGGACGTTGTCGCGCAGCAGCAGCGCCGCATTGCTGGGGTGTGACTGGGCACCGGGGAACGGCGCCAGCATCGCTTGCGCAGGCTCAATACCCAAATGAAAACTCAGTGCCACCGCTTCCTGCAGGGCGTGCCAAGCCGCCGGAAAATCGGTTTCCCGCATGGTCTGAACCGCCTGCAAGCGCCACCAGAACTTGGCGGAGGCTTCATGCGCGGCCTGCACCAACGGGCCTGTCACCCGCACGGCAAAGTCCAATCGGGGCGCCGCCAACACCCCATGATTGGGGTCATGGAAGTCATCCAGCACATTGATGCCACCACAAAAGGCCACCGTACCGTCGAGCACACACAGTTTGCGGTGCAGACGCCGCCAGCGACTGGGAATCAACACCCCGAGGTGCCCCAGCGGCAAGAAGATACGCCAGGCAACCCCTGCTGCCGTGAAGCGAGCCACCCATTCCGGCGGGATAGCAGGCGTCCCCACACCATCCACCACCAGATAGACCGCCACGCCACGCTGGGCGGCGCGTTCAAGGGCCTGCGCCACCTGTCCGCCCGCCGCCTCGACATTGAAAATGTAAGTCTCCAGCCGGACTTCGTGCGCACTGCAGTCAATGGCTGCAATCAAGGCAGGAAAGTACGTCTCTCCCCCCTGCAGCAACTGCAGCTGATGGCCGGGGCTGAGTGCTTGCATCGATTCTTACCGTGGAGAGGCCAGCGTTTCAATTTTCGGCAGGCTGAACTCGGCAATCAGCGGCAAGTGATCCGACATACGCCACCAGTTGCGCCCCCTCGGCACCTGCACCGACAACGGCGTCAGACCGCGTGCATACACATAGTCCAGCTGCACCAGCGGCAAGCGCGCCGGAAAAGTGGCATTCTGAGCGCCCTCAAATGGTCTCAGATCCGAAGCCGCCAGCGCACGCTGCACCAGGCTGCCCCAGTCATTGAAGTCACCGGCGACGAGCAAGGGCGCCGCCGCTGGCACTTCACGTTCGATAAAGCGCTGCAACTGCGCCACCTGGCGGGTGCGGCTGGCCCGGATCAAGCCCAGATGCACCACCACCACATGCACCGCTTGCCCATGCAGCATGACTTCGACATGCAGCAGCCCGCGCTGCTCGAAACGGTGATCGGACATATCTTCGTGCTGGTGCGCCAGCACCGGCCAGCACGACAACAGCGCGTTGCCATGCTCGCCATGCTGGGTGACGGCGTTGGTGCGGTACACCGCCTCGTAACCCTCCGGCGCCAGAAAATCGGCTTGCGGTAACTCTGGCCAATGGGCGAAATGCAGCGCCTCGCGCCGGTGCAACTTGCGCACCTCCTGCAGACAGACGATATCCGCATCCAGCTGCTCCACCGCATGGCCCAGGTTGTGAATTTCAAGCCGACGCTGCGGCCCAATACCTTGCACGCCTTTGTGAATGTTATAGGTAGCGACGCGAACGATATTCATGGGGAGACCTTCAATGAAGCCAGCCTTGGCAACAGCAGAATAGCTTCCGCATTGGAAGGAGAAAAGCAGGCCTGCGCCGCCTGCTGGTAAGGCAGCCACTGGTAGGCCGTATGTTCACGCGGACTCAAACGTACCGGACTTCCGGCCGGCACCCTCAAACCAAACAAATGCTCGGTATTGCGCGTCACGCCCGGCGCATAACGGTGCCGCCAGCGCGGGTAAATCTCATAGACGTTTTCCAGCTGCCAGTCGCACAACTGGTTTTCCAGGACGGTGCCAGGACCACAGTCGAGCCCGGTTTCCTCGCGCACTTCACGCACCGCCGTTTCGGCAAAGGACTCCGCCAGCGTGTCTTTACTGCCGGTCACCGATTGCCAGAAGTCGGCGGCATCGGCTCTTTTGATCAACAACACGTCCAGCGCCGGGGTGTAAATCACCACCAGAACGGATTGGGGAATCTTGTGAGCCAGGGACATAAGTTGCAGACGAAAAAAAGGGCGCTAACTTAGCGCCCTTTCATTCTGCCTGAAGCCAGGATCAGAGCAGCATCAAACCGCTTTGACGGGTTCGATGGTGCGCAGGCGGATGTGCAATTCGCGCAACTGCTTTTCATCCACCGTGCTGGGCGCTTGCGTCAACAAGCACTGGGCACGCTGGGTTTTCGGGAAGGCGATCACGTCGCGAATCGACTCGGCACCGGTCATCAGGGTGACGATACGATCCAGACCGAAGGCCAAGCCGCCGTGTGGAGGGGCGCCGTATTGCAGGGCATCGAGCAGGAAGCCGAATTTATCCTGCGCTTCTTCCGGCGTGATCTTCAGGGCATCGAACACTTTTTGCTGCACATCGGCGCGGTGGATACGAACCGAACCGCCGCCCATTTCCCAGCCGTTGAGCACCATGTCGTAACCTTGCGAGATGCACTTCTCGGGCGCGGTGACCATCCAGTCTTCGTGGCCTTCCTTGGGCGCCGTGAAGGGGTGGTGCACGGCGGTATAACGCTGCGACTCTTCGTCGTACTCAAACATCGGGAAGTCCACCACCCACAGGGGGCGCCAGGCCTTCTCGAACAAAGCGTTCTTTTTGCCAAACTCGCTGTGCCCGATCTTGATGCGCAAGGCACCAATGGCGTCGTTGACGATCTTGGCCTTGTCGGCGCCAAAGAAAATCAAGTCGCCGTCCTGCGCGCCGGTGCGCGCCAGCACTTCGGCCAGCGCCTTGTCGTGAATGTTCTTGACGATGGGGGACTGCAAGCCGTCGCGGCCCTTCGACAGGTCGTTGACCTTGATGTAGGCCAGCCCCTTGGCGCCGTAAATCTTGACGAACTCGGTGTAGGCATCCACCTCGCTGCGGCTCAGGCCACCGGTTTCACGGGCACCACCGGGGATGCGCAGACCGACCACGCGGCCGTCTTTCATGGTGGCCGCGCCAGCAAACACCTTGAAGTCCACATCCGTCATGACATCGGTCAGTTCGGTGAATTCCAGCTTGACGCGCAGATCGGGCTTGTCGGAGCCGAAACGGTGCGCGGCTTCCTGGAACGTCATGACCGGGAACTCGCCCAGATCCACATTCAGCGTGTTCTTGAACACGGTGGTGATCATGCCCTGGAACATGTCACGGATATCCTGCTCGCTCAGGAACGAGGTTTCAATATCAATCTGGGTAAATTCAGGCTGACGGTCGGCGCGCAAGTCTTCGTCGCGGAAGCACTTGGTGATCTGGTAGTAACGGTCATAACCGGCCACCATCAACAACTGCTTGAACAGCTGGGGGCTTTGTGGCAGGGCAAAGAAGTGGCCATCATGCACCCGGCTTGGCACCAGGTAATCGCGCGCCCCTTCGGGGGTGGACTTGCCCAGCATCGGGGTTTCGATGTCGATGAAGCCGTTGGCATCGAGGAACTTGCGCACTTCCATCGACACGCGGTAACGCAGCATCAGGTTGTTTTGCATGTAGGGACGGCGCAGGTCCAGCACGCGGTGCGTCAAGCGGGTGGTCTCGCTCAGATTTTCATCGTCCAGCTGGAACGGCGGTGTCACCGACGGGTTCAGCACCGTCAACTCGTGGCACAACACCTCGATCTTGCCGCTCTTGAGGTTGTCGTTGGTGGTGCCATCCGGACGGGCGCGCACCAGACCCTTGATCTGGATGCAGAACTCGTTCCGGATGCCTTCGGCGGTCTTGAACATGTCAGCCCGATCCGGGTCGCACACCACCTGCACGTAACCTTCACGGTCACGGATATCAACAAAAATCACACCGCCGTGGTCACGGCGACGGTTCACCCAGCCGCACAGGGTAACGGTTTCGCCCAACAGGGCTTCGGTCACAAGACCGCAATAGTGGGAACGCATAGCCATAGAAAACTTTCAAAGCCCGCCAGCAAAGGCGGCACAGGTTGTCAACAAAATTTATTTAGCAGAAACGATCGCAGCCGAAGGTGCCACGGAGCCCATCGAAATCACGTAGGTCAACGCTTCATCAACGCTCATCTTCAGCTCAATGACGTCAGCACGGGGCAACATCAGGAAAAATCCACTGGTCGGATTCGGTGTGGTCGGCACATAGACACTGACAAAATCAGTCCCCAGATGCCCGGCGACCTCGCCGCCGGGCGTTCCGGTCTGGAACGCGATAGTCCAAACCCCCGCCCGGGGGTACTGCACCAGCAGGGCGGTGCGAAAGGCATTGCCATTGCTGGAAAAAAGTGTATCGGACACTTTTTTCACCGCGTTGTAGATCGATTTAAAAACCGGAATCCGCGTGAACACGCGATCCCATTGTTCGAGCCACCAGCGCCCCGCCACATTGGAGACCAGCGCCCCGGTCAGCAGCAACACTGAAAAAACCAGCACCACGCCCAAACCCGGGATGTGACGCATCCGCTCAATCAGGGGGGCAGCCGAGGCCGACATCACAACCGTCAACCCTGTCAACAGGTTGCCGAAAATGGCATCGAGCAGGCCCACCAGCCACAACAACACCCCAATGGTGATGGTCAGCGGCAACCAGACCAGCAGGCCGGTGAGCAGGTATTTCTTGATGGGCACAGTCGTATCCAGCAGTTAGTCAGCAGGTCTTCAATGACAGGCGCAAGAACCACCGCAGCCACCCGTGGAGGCAGCGGGTGCGGCCTCGGCTTTAGGGGCCGAACTTTCGCTGGGCTGGGCACTCTCGGTGCTCTTGGTTACGGCATCCGCGCTGCTGGAGGCAGGTGCTGGTGTTGAGGTAGACGCGCCGCCGCCCTTGAAGTCGGTGGCGTACCAGCCGGAACCCTTCAACTGAAAACCAGCCGCAGTCACCTGCTTCGTGAAGCTGGCCGCACCGCAGGAAGGGCAATCCGTGAGCAACGGATCCGACATTTTTTGCAGCACGTCCTTGGCAAACCCGCAGGACTCGCATTTGTAGGCATAAATTGGCATGGCAATAAGTCTCGGATTTGAGGTTGCAAAGCTTTCGATTATAGGGCGTCGACTCTCCCAGAGCAGCCAGACTAAAAAAGCCGGATCCGCACAATGAGCTGCATCGCCAGCAGGCCCAACACAAAACCGATACCGCCATACACGATCGCCTGCAACAAGCTGTTCGTGCGCTTTTGCTCGGCCAGCAGCTCGTCAACTGCCCGGCTGGAGCCGGACTGGCTGTTTTGCAGGAAGTTAAACAACAAGCGGGGCAACTCCGGCAGCAACTTGGCATAACGCGGCGCCTCGTTGCGTAACTCGTTAAAGAGCTTTTTCGGCCCGAGCTGGTCAATCATCCATTTTTCAAGGAACGGTTTGGCCGTTGCCCACAAGTCCAGTTCGGGATCCAGCTGGCGCCCCAGGCCTTCAATGTTGAGCAGCGTTTTTTGCAGCAACACCAGCTGCGGCTGGATTTCAACCTGAAAACGGCGCGAGGTCTGGAACAGGCGCATCAGCACCATGCCCAGCGAAATCTCCTTCAGGGGCCGGTCAAAATACGGCTCGCACACCGAGCGGATCGCCGACTCCAGCTCGTCCACCCGGGTTGCCGCAGGCACCCAGCCGGACTCGATGTGCAGCTCGGCCACGCGCTTGTAGTCGCGCCGGAAAAAGGCGGTGAAGTTCTGCGCCAGATACTCTTTGTCCGTCTCGGTCAGGGTGCCGACAATGCCGAAATCGAGCGAAATATAACGGCCAAACGTGGCCGGATCGATGCTGACCTGGATGTTGCCCGGGTGCATGTC
>OFRD01000896.1_pt1 | contig 10921 bp, 12 predicted proteins | sample 1543041 | NCBI WGS metagenome assembly OFRD01 (sample SAMN07774234, study PRJEB24372) | wastewater metagenome | isolation source: Exp Tend CN 100WW | collected 2016-02
CCGGGGGAGCCGACCGGCATACCCGGCACGGCCAAGCCCAGCGCCTTGGGGCGTTCTTTCAACAGGCGCTGGATGTCGCGGGCTGGCACATGGCCTTCCAGCACATAGCCGCTGATGAGCGCGGTGTGGCACGAACCGTATTTCTCGGCCAGGCCGAGCTGGGTGCGCTGGCGGCTTTTGGCGGCCTCGCTGATGTCGTAGGTTTTGACCTCAAAGCCGTTGGCTTGCAGGTGCGCCACCCAGTCATGGCAGCAGCCGCAGGTCGGCGTTTTCCAGACTTCGACCAAGGTTTTACTGGGGGTCAGCGCGAAGGCGGGGGCCGTCAAGGCCGTGGCGCCGAACAGTGCACTGGCCGTCTTGAGGAGGGCGCGTCTTTGCATGGTGATTTCCGGGGGGCGGTTAAGGGGTGGCGGTGACGAGGATTTTTCCCATCATGCCGGCCTGGTAATGTCCGGCGATCAGGCAGGCAAAGTCGAACTCGCCCGCGCGATTGAAGGTCCAGACCAGCTGGCTGCTTTTGCCAGGGGCCACGTGTGCCATGTAGGGCTCGTCGTGCGCCATATCGGGAAACTGCAGCATCAGGGCGGCATGGGCGGCGAGCTCGGCCGGGGTGCCGATAACCAGTTCATGCAATCCTTTGCCGGTGTTTTTGATGACGAAGCGGATCGTTTCGCCTTGCTTCACTTGCAGGCGATCCGGCGTGAAACGCATGTGGTCGGACATCGACAGGGTGATGCGGCGGGTGATGGCGTGCGCGGCACCGGCGATGCCCCATTCTTTTTGTTCCTGCACGGCGGGCGCGTGCTCCCTGTGCTGACTTTGATGGGCAAAACAGGCGCTGGCCAGCGTCATCATTGCGCAGGTAGCTATGAATTTGATAGTGTGCATGGGGTTTGCCGGATGGGGCGCGCGCTGAGCCCTTCAATCAGCCGCGCGCCCTTGTTCAGTATGCGTCAGTAGCTCACTTTTCGATAGCAAGCAGCTCGACCTCAAAGGTCAGTGTGGCGTTGGGTGGCACGGCAGCGCCCGCGCCGCGTTCGCCATAGGCGCTGGCGGGTGGGCAGGTCAGGGTGGCTTTGCCGCCGACCTTGATCTTTTGCATGCCTTCGGTCCAGCACGGAATGACCCGGTTCAGCGGGAAGGAGGCGGGTGCATTGCGCTTGTAGGAGCTGTCGAATTCCTTGCCGTCGGCGAGCGTGCCGCGGTAGTGCACCTTGACGGTGTCGCTGGCTTTGGGGTTGGCGCCGGTGCCCGCCGTGGTGTGCGCGATTTTGACGCCGGAGGGCAGGGTTTCGGTGCTGGCGTCAGCGGCGAGGGCGCTGACCGCCAGGGCAGAAATAGCGAGGAAGGTGGAAATGGATTTCATGGGGAGACTTGTGGGGGTTGATAAAAGAAGGTCTGTTGCCGGGCGCTAGTTTACGGCGCCTGCACAGCCAGCTGGGCCGTGAGCAGGGTCTCGTAGTAATGAAATGTATGGCAACTCTTGGCCCAGTGCGGGTTGGTTGATTTGCGGTCGCCCACGCCGACCAGCGTGCGCCCTGCGGCCTTGATTTTCTGTGCCAGCGGCATGAAGTCGCTGTCGCCAGCCACGATCACCACGGTGCCGATGTGGGCGAAGCGGCCCAGATCCTCCAGCGCATCCAGGCAGAGCCGGATGTCGGCGCCATTCTTGGCCGAGGCACCGGGCGGGAACAGTTGAATCAGCTCGATTGCGCCTTGCAGCAAGGCGTCCCGGTAACGGCCGAAAAACTGCCAGTTGCAATAGGCGCGGTTGATGGCCAGCGGCCCCAGCGAGGCGGCCAGCGCCATGATGGCGGGCACGTCAATCAGCGGTTCCTGCGCCTTGAAGCGGCCATCGGGCTTGTTGTAGGAGCCTTCGCCCAGGCGCGCCTCCGACAGGCTGGCGTGCAGGTTCTCGAAGTCCCAGTACAGGGCGACCGAGCGGGGTTCTGGAGGGGTGCTTGTATTCAAAATGGGCTTGCGACGGTGAGGATGACGCATGCTAACCGGCCTGCGCTGCGCCGTGGTGGTACGCTCTGCGCAAAAATTCAGGCTTACAGGACATTGGCATGACGACACCCCACAACCCCCCCCTTTCCCGCTCCACCCCTTCGCTGGCCGAGGTGCCGCCGCAGGATGTTGGCCTGTGCCCGCAGCGCACCCAGCGTTTGCTGGCCGTGCTGCAAGCCGAGGTCGACCGCCAGCGCCTGCCCGGCGCGGTGGCGTTGATTGCCCGCCACGGCAAAGTGGCGCTGTTTGACAGCCTGGGCGCACTCGATCCGGCCACCGGCGTGCCGATGGCGCGCGATGCCATCTTCCGCATCTACTCCATGACCAAGCCGATCGTATCGGTGGCGGTGATGATGCTGATGGAGCAGGGCTTGCTGCTGCTCAGCGACCCGGTGGCCAAGTACCTGCCCGAGTTTGCCGAGCAGAAGGTGGCCAGCCTGGTGGATGGCGCGGTGCAGCTGCAGCCGGTGCGCCAGGGCGCCACGCTGCATGATTTGCTGCGCCACACGGCCGGTTTGACCTATGAATTCATGGGCAGTGCGCCCGCACAGCGCCAGTACGCGCTGGCCCGCATGGGCTCGCGCGAGCGCAGTAACGCCGAGTTTGCGCGCCAACTGGCGACGATGCCGCTGATGGCTGACCCCGGAACCGAGTGGGAATATGGCCGCGCCACCGACTTGCTGGGGCGCGTGATTGAAGTGGTGAGCGGGCAGACGCTGGGCGCCTACTTTCAGACGCACATCTTCCAGCCGCTGGGCATGTTTGAAACCTGGTTTACCGTGCCACCCGAGCACCATGCCCGCATTGCCGAGCCCTTTGCCCGCGATCCCGAGGGCGGCGTGCCGATGCGCGTGATTGACGTGCGCGAACCGGCTGCGCTGGAGTCCGGCGGCGGCGGTCTGGCCTCCACCGCGCAGGATTACGCGCGCTTTCTGCAATTCATGCTGAACAAGGGCGAGCTTGATGGCGTGCGCCTGCTTGGGCCCAGAACGGTCGAGTTCATGACGGCAGACCACCTGGGCGATATTCCGGTCAGCGCGGGCGCTTCACGCGCGCTGTTGCCGCCGGGCCATGGTTTCGGACTGGGGTTTGCCGTGCGCAAGACGCTGGGCGTGGCCACCGTGCCGGGCTCGGTCGGCACTTACTTTTGGGGCGGCATGGCGGGCACCACCTTTTTTGTCGATCCGGCGCAAGACCTGTTTGCCATGCTGATGCTGCAGGCGCCCAACCAGCGCGAGTATTTCCGCATGCTGTTTCGCGATCTGGTGTACGCGGCGCTGCTGGACTGAAACGGCCGAAGTTTATAAGAAATCGGCCGCCAGCCCCCGTTTTATAAGCGTGGCTAGCTATCTATTTTGTAGCAACTGCGCGTCGCTTCACAAGGTCAGGTAGCGGCCGGCCCGGTGGTTGGTGGCCAGCGTCTGGTTCAGCATCACGGCGCCCAGAATGGACAGGGCGACATGCTGCCAGTCGACCAGCGCGAACGAGGCCAGCACGATGGCGCAATCCAGCGCCATCTGGATCCGCCCGGCGCGCCAGCCAAAGCGCTCCTGCAAATACAGCACCAGCACGTTGAAGCCGCCCAGGCTGGCCTTGTGGCGAAACAGCATCAGCATGCCGGTGCCCATCAATAAGCCGCCCATGACGGCGGTAAATGGAGTCGACAGCGCCATGAAGCTGACCAACTGGGGCAGCAGGTTGACAAACACCGACAGCAGGCCGACGGCGGCAAAGGTCTTCAAGGTGAAGGCCTTGCCCATGCGCTGCCAGGCCAGGCCATAGAAGGGCAGGTTGATCACGAAAAAAATCAGACCAAAATTCCAGCCGGTGGCGTAATGGATCAGGAATGCAATACCTGCCGTGCCGCCGGTCAGCAGGCCGCTGTGGCCAAACATGACGACGCCCATGGCCACAAACAGGGTGCCGGTGAGCAGGGCTTGCACATCTTCGTAGGGGCGGTGGCGCAGGGCATCGTGGGCCCGTTTCGTGGCCTCAGCTGGCAAGATCGGCTGCCGTTTGGGGGCTGTCGCTGTCCGAGCAGGTGGCGCCGCCGCAGCCGTGAATCTCCTCGGTGGGCAGCGCCTGGGGCGCATGCACGATGCCGGTAAGCGGGTCGTAGCCGGTGTTGCGCAGGTGCAGGGCGAGGGCGGCGTCCATGGTCTGGGCGTGTTGCGGGAACCAGATGCCGAGTTCATGCGCCATTTGCCGCACCACGGCCAGCTCACCGTTCAGCCCGCGTTTGTCACCTTCGCGCATCACCTGCAGAATCACCTTGTGCTGCATGGTGTGGCAGTTGCTGGCGGAGAAACGGGTGCTTTGCATCCATTGGTCTTCACTCCCGAAATGGTCGTCGGTGTGCGCAATCAACGTTTTCCAGGCCGCCAGCAAATCCTCGTCGGCGGCGTTGACCACGCGGGCCAGCAGATCCACAAATTCACGGTGCGTGTCGTCCATGAAGGGAATATCAAGTGCCAGGGAATCAGACCATTGCAGTGCGGACATCACAGTTTTCCAAAAAAAAGATGGCGCGAGCATACGGGAATCTGCCTGCCGCAGGCTTGACCAACGTCATGGATTCTTGAAACGCTTCCCCGGAAGTTGGCCCGTGTGTGCCTCTGCTGCGTGAAGTTGTAAGCTTTCGACCCATGACAAGCTTGATTCCCCCTCCTTCTTTGGCTGTGCTCAGTGAACTCGACCCGCGACTGCAACAGCAGGGTTATGCCGTCCTCGATGCCGCCAGCGTCAGCGCCTTGAGTGGCTGCCCGCTGCCTTCCTCAAAGATGGCTGCCGCTATCTGGTGAACCGGGAGGGCGTCAAAGGCGGGGAGACACGGGTGTTTGAGGCCGCCGGGCCGAATGGCCAGCGCTTTACCCTGAGCGAGCCGTGGTCGCTGCTGCTGCTTGACGACGCCCGTGTGATTCATGAGTCAACGCCGATCCAGCCGCTGCAGGCCTTGTCGCCCCCTGCGCCGGGCGGGTACCGTGATACCTTGGTAGTGACCTTGCGCGCAGCGGGTTTTCAGGAAGATATTTAATCTATTGATGTTGGTCAAGGCTTGTGGGGGAAGTCACTCCGACACTAATTGACTGTTTTATTACAAAGGACTCAGATCATGTTCAAACACATTCTCGTGCCGGTCGACGGCTCCACCACGGCACAACTGGCGGTGGAGAAAGCCATTGGTCTGGCCAAAGCCTTTGGCAGCCGTGTGACGACCATTTTTGTCATCGATCCGTATCCATTTACCGGCGTCGGTACGGATTTTTCCTACGGTCAGGCCGAGTACCTGAGCGCAGCGACCGCCGAGGCGAACGCCGCCATCAAGGTGGCCCGGGCCCAGTTCGAGGCGGCAGGCATTCCGGTTGAAAGCTCGGTGGTGGAGGCGCATGCCGCCTGGCGTGGTGTGGTGCAGGCAGCGGAATCGGTGGACGCCGATCTGATTGTGATGGGCTCGCACGGACGCAGCGGCCTGGAAAAACTGGTGCTGGGCAGCGTCACGCAAGCGGTGCTGTCGCACACCCACCTGCCCCTGCTGGTGGTGCGCGACTGAGCGTTCAGGCTTGAGCCTGAACGCCGGGGGCAGTGCCTAGCCGCACTGTCCTACATAACCGCAAGCGGTACAGAAATCACAGCCGTCTTTGTGAATGACGGTGGGGTTACCGCATTCCGGGCACACTTTGCCCGCCATGGTGCTGGGAACCGCCTGATCTTTGGGGGTGTCAAGCACGCCCATCTCACGCAAGGGGAATCCTTCTTCGTCCAGCACGCCCAGCATGGCGTAGCGGTGGATGATCAGGCGGGCGATATACGCCACCGTGGACGGCCAGGTTTGCTGGCGACGCTCCCCGTTGGGCAAGCCCGGCACAAAGGCCATGAAATGACCCAAAGGCTCGGCGTAGTTCAGCAGCTTGCGCAGCTTCATGCCGATCCAGGCCGGGTCAATCACCCGCATGTCGAGTGACAGCAGGCGGGCCAGTCCGTCCATGGCGCGCGGGTAGTTGCCCGAAAAGCCGACCGCACAAGGACGGGTGACGCTGCTGCCATCATGGCCCTGCAGGTTGACCTCTTTGAGCGTGACGGTAAAGGCTTCGCCAGTGGCCGGGTTGTCCACGTCGACCGACCAGGCCAGCGTGCCCGAGGGGCCGGTTTGCGGCTCGCCGCGGCTGAACATGGCGTCCATCACCGGGGTGGGGACTTTGCTGTCAGCACCCGGCAGGGCCTTGAGCTGGTCGCAGCGCCAGCGAATCACGGCTGCCGTGGCGGCTACCACCCCGGGGAACAGGCGTTTTTCGCCATGCGGGGGGAAGGACATCTCAAATGAATGCTCTTCGGCCACGGTCGCCAGGGCGTCGAGCTTGAGTTGCAGCCAGGCGGGGTCATTGGCGCGCAAGTCCATGGACAGGGTTTTGGCCAGGGCACCCAGGCCGCGCGGCTGGTCGGTGCCGTTGACCCACACTTCAAACGGTTTGGGTGCGCCACCTTCTTCGGCCGCCAGTTCGCCCATGAACAGGGCGAAGTTGCCAAACGGATGGTGCACGATGAAGGTCCATGCCGGGTTGCCCGCAGGCAGTTCCGGGCGGCTGGGCCAGCGCAGGGACGACAGCACCGGTGCGGGAAGGCGATCCAGTGACAGGCGCTGGTTGGCGCCATCAATATGCAGGGGTTCGGCGGTGGCGGGCGCCGAGGTGGGTGTCAGGCTCAGCACCGATCCCAGGATGGAGTTGGGGCGGTAGGTGGCCAGGCCTTTCAAACCGGACTGCCAGGCTTCCATGTACAGGTGCTGGAAGTCCGCATAAGGGTAGTCCGCCGGCACGTTGACGGTTTTGGAGATGGCGGTGTCGATGTACGGCGCCACGGCAGCCACCATGGATTCGTGGGCCTGCGCGCTCATTTCGAGTGCGGTGACAAAGGCCGGGGTGAGCGCCGCATGCTCGCCATGCAGGTGGCGGTACAGGCGCCAGGCGTGGTCTTCCACCGCATATTCTTTGAAGCTGCCGTCGGGCATGCGTTTTTTGCGGGTGTAGGTCCAGCTGAACGGGGGTTCGATGCCGTTGCTGGCGTTGTCGGCAAAGGCCAGGCTGATGGTGCCGGTGGGCGCAATGGAGAGCAGGTGCGAATTGCGCAGGCCGTGGCTGCGAATGCGCTCTTTCAGCGCAGCAGGCAGGCGTGAGGCAAAGTTGTTGCCGTCGAGGTACGGGGCAGCCTGGAACAGCGGGAAGGCACCGCGTTCAATGGCCAGCTCCACCGAGGCGTCGTAAGCCGTGTCGCGCATCAGGATGGAGATTTGGCTGGCCATGTCACGCGCTGCTTGCGTGTCATAACGCAGGTTGAGCATGATCAGGGCATCGCCCAGTCCGGTAAAGCCCAGGCCGACGCGGCGCTTGCTGCGGGCTTCTTCCTGTTGTTGCGGCAGGGGCCAGACGGTCACGTCCAGCACGTTGTCGAGCATGCGGGTGGCGACGCGGATCACGTCGGCAAAAGCGGCGGCGTCAAAGTGGGCTGTCTTCTCGAACGGGCGCTCAATAAAGCGGGTCAGGTCGATGGAGCCCAGGCAGCAGCAGCCGTAAGGGGGCAGGGGTTGTTCGGCACAGGGGTTGGTGCTGGCAATGGTTTCGCAGTACGACAGGTTGTTGTCGCGGTTGATGTGGTCCAGGAACAACACGCCAGGCTCGGCATGGTCGTAGGTGGAGCGCATGATTTGGTCCCACAACTCGCGCGCCTTCAGGGTACGGTAAACCCACAAGCCGCCTTCTTTGAGCTGGTAGGCGCCGGCTTCTTTTTGAGCGACGCCCGGCTCGGCCTGATGCACCAGGGTGAATTCGCCGTCCTGTTGCACGGCTTGCATGAACGCATCGCTGATGCCGACCGAGATGTTGAAGTTTTTCAGGTCGCCGGTGTCTTTGGCGTGAATGAATTCTTCAATATCAGGATGGTCGCAGCGCAAGACGCCCATTTGTGCGCCCCGGCGGGCACCGGCGGATTCGACGGTTTCGCAAGAGCGATCGAACACGCGCATGTAACTCACGGGGCCGGAGGCGCTGCTTTGCGTGCTGCCCACCCAGGCGCCGCGCGGGCGAATGCGCGAGAAGTCATAGCCGACACCACCGCCACGGCGCATGGTCTCGGCAGCCTCGGTCAGAGCGGTGTAAATGCCGGGGTGACCATCTTCAACATGCGAGATGGAGTCGCCCACGGGCTGCACAAAGCAGTTGATCAGGGTGGCGGATAAATTGGTGCCAGCGGCAGACTGAATGCGTCCGGCGGGCAGGAAGCCGTTTTGCAGAGCCTGCAAAAACTTGGCTTCCCATTGTTTTTTGTGTTCAGGGGCTTCGACGTCGGCCAAGGCGCGAGCGACCCGCTGGTTGACATCCAGAATGGTTTTTTCTGTCCCTTTGCTGTACTTTTCAAGCAGCACTTCTTCGCTGATTTGCTGGGGAGCGAGAGCTGATTTTGTGGTTTCGGTGGTTTTTTTTGACATGGCGTAGTTCCTGAGAAAGACGGGGGATGGTAGGCGGTACTGGGCAATATGGATTGATTTGCCGCAAAGTTCTTATTCGTGGGTTTGGCGGCTTGTGCGCTATAGGTAGTGATCATATTCGAGTAAGACACTACCAGTAGTGTTTTTGTGTAAGTTGAATATGATTTTTATGTGCAGGCATGGAAATTATGAGAGATCAATTTTCTAAATGGGGAAAAACGGCAAAATGCGACTCTCGCCCGAATACCGGGCTATGTCAACCCGTGAGACACCATGAAAGCATTGTTTGTACTGCTGTTGTTGCTGGGCCTGAGTCAGACCGGCCAGGCCCAGAATATGGAGCACGGTAAAGAGATTAACGCCACCTGCGCTGGCTGCCACGGTGAGTTTGGACAAGGGGGCAAGCATGGCGAATACCCGCGTATCGCAGGTCAGCGCCAGGCCCATATCAAGGATCAGTTACGCGCTTTTCGGGCGCGAACCCGTTTGAACCTGCCCATGTTCCCTTACACCCAGGAGCGCGAGCTGTCCGATGCCGATGTGGAAGATGTGTCCGCGTACCTGGCCTCGGTGGAATTGCCGACCAAGTGGCCGGAGTTCAAGGATGATGATGACGCGCTGACCCGTTTGACGGCGGTTGACAAAGTGATGATCATCCCGCGTTCACCTGGTAACCTCGACAATGGGGGCACGCTGTACCAAAAGAACTGTGTGACCTGCCATGCACGTGACGGCATGGGGCGCGGCAAGTTTCCGAGACTGGTGGGACAATACACCAGCTACCTCAAAAAACAAATGGATGCCTTTATCAAAGGTGAACGTCCACATGACGAGGAGGAGGTCGGCGGTTTGCTGAACCAGTTCAAGGAGCAGGACTTGAACGATATCCTGGCTTACTTGACCCTGATTCAGAGTAGTCAACCCTGAGTTTTTATTGCCATTATTTCTCACGGAGCAATCCCCATGAAGCAAACCTTATGGTCACGCCTAACCCCCATTGGGCTGGTTTTGTGGCTGCTACTGCAAAGCACATTGACCGTCGCCCAGCCAGCGACGCTGGATGTGAACGAGTTGCCCATTCACGATGCCGCACGCATGGGCACGCAAGCGGAGGTTCAGCGCTTGTTGACCGCCGCCCCGAAAAATCGCGACGCCCGCAGCACTTTGGGCGCGACTCCTTTGCATTACGCGGCGATGAATGTCGATGTTGGGCCGCTCAAGGCGCTGATCGCGGCGGGTGCCAATCCGAATGCCCGCGACAGTGAAGGCCGTACGCCGTTGCATATGGCCGCTTTTTCCCAACGTACCGCCCACGCCAAGCTGCTGTTGCAGGCCGGTGCCGACCCGCAACTGAAAACTGAAGCCGGGCGCGATGTGCTGAGTTTGGCGCGCAAGGTGCGTGCGGACGAAGTGGCGGGCGAAATTTCGCTATGGATTCTCAAAGGCTGCAAGCCGGGACGGCCTTGCTGATGCGGCGCATTGGGGGGCTGTCTGCATGCGCTTTGGCGCTCGTGGTGCTTGGTTTGTTCGGGCAGGCTCAACAGTCAATAGCGGCGGAAGTCGAGGTTACTCCTTTGCCACCGGTCGTGGTGTATGCGCCCAGTCCCTGCCTGGCCTGCATTGATTGGGCTGACCATCTGCGGCAAAATGGTTTCACCGTGACCCTTGAGGAGAAACCGCAGGCAGAGATGCATCGCGTCAAGCGTTGGCTCAATGTGCCGTCGCAACTCGAATCGGTTCACACCGCGCGTGTGGCCGGGTACTTCATTGAAGGGCATGTGCCCGCTGAAGATATTTTGTTGCTGCTCAAAGAGAAGCCCAAAGCACGCGGACTGGCCGTGCCGGGTTTGCCAGGCGGTGCGCCTGGACGTGAAAGTTATAACCCGATTTGTGATACCGCCTGCACCATTCTGGACAATGCGGGTCAGGAGCGGGAGGTGCGACGCGAAGCGTTTAACACGATGCTGGTGGGTCTTGACGGTCGTGCCAGTGTTTATGCGCGGCACTGAATCTGGCGCGCCACCTGGTTCACGGCGCTGACACGCCCAGGCTTTTTGAATACAGCGCACGGCCCCATTGCAGGTCTTCGTCGCGTGGTTGCGGGTTGTCATGCTGGCGTATGGCTTGTGTGATGACACCGTCGCCGCGCAGACGGTAGTGAGCTTCCAAGCGTAGTTGTTCGGCTGGCTCGGCGTCGAGCCAAACATGGCAGATGCTTTCCGGCAAGGTCACTGCAGCCGGTATGTCGCCCCGGCTGTGGGCAATAATTTGCAACGCCGCGCTGGCCCCCAGTCGAGCCGCAGTGTGCGCCGTTTTGGGGTAGTAGCCAAACAGTGGCGAAACCGTGTCGAGCAAGTCGCCGACCAGGTAGATTCGTTCATCCTGCAGCGAGCGAAGCCGCAATGGATCGGCGCCAGCCCAGCGGGTGGGGCG
>OFRD01000900.1_pt1 | contig 10897 bp, 8 predicted proteins | sample 1543041 | NCBI WGS metagenome assembly OFRD01 (sample SAMN07774234, study PRJEB24372) | wastewater metagenome | isolation source: Exp Tend CN 100WW | collected 2016-02
GTTTCGAGTTGCAGAATGCGCTGACCCAGTTCGTGGCTTTGCGTCGCCAGCGTGGGCGCGTCGATCAGCACGCCGTTGCGCTCGATGCGGTACAGCGCCTCGCTGCTGGCCACTTCCAGTTCGTAAATAAAGCGCAGCTTGGCGTCGGCCTGCAACTGCGGCCACAGCACCTGGTGCACGGCCAGCGTCATGTCGGCGTCTTCGCAGGCGTAGTCCACGGCCTTGGCGATCTCGACCTGGTCAAAGCAGATCTGGCTCGCGCCCTTGCCGCACAAGTCCTCAAAGCTGATGCCGCTGCGCCCCAGGTGGCGCTCGGCCAGGCTGGCCAGGCCGTGCGGCTTGTGCACTTCGAGCACATAGCTTTGCAGCATGGTGTCGTGGGCGTAGCCCTGCACCTCGATGCCGTGGTTGGCAAACACATGGCGGTCGTATTTGACGTGCTGGCCCAGCTTCTGGTGGGTCGCATCTTCCAGCCAGGGCTTCAGTCTGGCCAGCACCTCGTCACGCGGCAATTGCGTGGGCGCGTCGGGGTAGCTGTGCGCCAGCGGAATGTAGGCGGCGGCGCCGGGCGTCACGCTGACGCTGATGCCGACAATCTCGGCCCGCATCTCGTCGAGCGAGGTGGTTTCGGTGTCCAGCGCCACCAGCCCGGCGGCCTGGATTTTGGCCAGCCAGAGCTCAAACGCCTCCCAGCTCAGCACCGTGTCGCAGACCAGCGCGCTGGGGGCGGCGGCAGGCGGGGCTTCGCCCGCGTCACTGAACAGGTCGGGCTCGTCGAACAAGCCGGGTTCAGCCTTGTTCTTGGGCAGCGCTTTGGCGGCGGGGGCGGTTTTTTCAGGCGCGGTGGTGGCGGCGCCTTCCAGCGTGCGGGCCAGCCCCTTGAAACCGAACTTTTCATAAAAAACGGCCAGCGCCCCCGTCTGCATTGCGCCAGTAGCTATCGAATCCATAGCAGGCAGCTCCGGCACCCAGCCATTCAAATCGCAGTCGGTTTTGATGGTGAGCAGCTCGCGGCCCTTGGGCAGCCAGTCCAGCGTCTGGCGCAGGTTCTCGCCCACCACGCCCTTGATCGCATCGGCGTTCGCCACCACGGCGTCGAGCGAGCCGTATTGCTGCAGCCACTTGACGGCGGTTTTGGGGCCGACCTTGGGCACGCCGGGCACGTTGTCCACGGTGTCGCCGACCAGCGCCTGGTAATCGATCATCAGGTGCGCGGGGATGCCAAACTCGGCCTCCACTCCAGCCAGATCGCGGCGCTTGCCGTTCATGGTGTCGATGATGGTGATGTGCTCGTTCACCAGCTGCGCCAGATCCTTGTCGCCACTGCTCACAATCACCTCAATGCCCTGTTTGGCGGCGATGACGGCGAGCGTGCCGATCACATCGTCGGCCTCGACGCCGGGCACGTCGAGCACCTTCCAGCCCATCAGGCGCACCACTTCGTGAATCGGCTCAATCTGGCTGCGCAGGTCGTCGGGCATGGGCGAGCGGTGCGCCTTGTACTCGGGGTACAAATCATCGCGAAAGGTCGGGCCTTTGGCGTCAAACACGCAGGCGGCGAAATCGGACGGGTATTCCTTGCGCAGGCTCTGCAGCATGTTGATGATGATGCGGATGGCCCCGGTTTTCTGCACGCTGCCGTCGGCCAGGGTGACACTCATGGTGTCGCCCCCGGCAAAAAAGGCGCGGTACAGGTAGCTGGAGCCGTCCACCAGCAGCAAGGTTTTTTTCATTGTTTGGGGGTCATTCATACCCCCATTTTGCCTGTGGCAGGCGCCAACGGCCGCGCCGCAGCCCCTCTACAATCGAGCCATGCGCCCTGCCCTCCTTCTTACCCTCGCCCTGTCCTGTACCAGCGTTTGCTGGGCCCAGGCTCCCGCCGCCGCGCCCGCCGCTGCCGACGCCCCCAAAACCACCGCATCCGCGCCCCGTGGCGCGGTCGAGAAACGCACCGAACACATCCGCATTCAAGACGCCGGCTCGCGCATCGACGAGCTGCGCGTGGGCGGCGAAACCAAGAGCATTGAGGTCAAGCCTGCAGGCGGCGCCCCGGCCTATCAAATTCAACCCGGCAGCGGTGAGCGCAGCTGGAAAGTTCTGGATTTTTAAGTCATGGCGGTTTACACAGAAGTTTTGCCCAAAGAGGCACGCGCCCTGCTGAAGCAGTTGAAACTCGGCGCCCTCAAAACCATGCAAGGCTGCTCCGGCGGCATTGAGAACACCAACTATTTCGTCAGCACCCAGGTCGAGGAAGAAGTCCACGACTACGTGCTCACCCTGTTCGAGCGCCTGACCTTCGAGCAGCTGCCGTTTTACCTGCGCCTGATGAAGCACCTGGCCGAGCGCGGCATCCCGGTGCCCGACCCGACCGCCAACGCGCGCGGCGAACTGGTGTTTGAGCTCAAAGGCAAACCCGCCGCCGTCGTCAACAAGCTGCGCGGCAAGAGCGAACTGGCGCCGACCCCGGCGCATTGCGCCGCCGTCGGCAGCACGCTGGCCAAAATGCACCTGGCCGGGCGCGACTTTGACATGACACAACCCAATCTGCGCGGCCTGAGCTGGTGGAACGAGACCGCGCCGGTGGTGCTGCCGCACCTGGATCCGGCGCAAGCCGCCCTGCTGCAAAGCGAGCTGGCCTACCAGAACCACATCGCCGCCTCGTCGGCCTACACCGCCCTGCCGCGCGGCCCGATTCACGCCGACCTGTTCCGCGACAACGTGATGTTCGACAACAGCGGTGCCCAGCCCGAGCTGACCGGCTTTTTCGACTTCTACTTTGCCGGTGTCGACACCTGGCTGTTTGACATTGCCGTCACCCTGAACGACTGGTGCGTCAACCTGGCCCCGGGCAGCCACCACGCCGAGCGCTTTGACAGCTTCATGCGCGCCTACAGCGCGGTGCGCCCGCTGACGGCTGCCGAGCGCGAGCTGCTGCCCGCCATGCTGCGCGCCGGTGCCCTGCGCTTCTGGATTTCGCGGCTGTGGGACTTCTACCTGCCGCGCGAAGCCAGCATGCTGCAAGCGCACGACCCCGGCCACTTTGAGCGCGTGCTGCGCGAGCGGGTGCGCCACCCGGTGCTGCCCAGCCCCACCCTGGGCGCCGCATGAAACTGAACCTGGTTCCCGCCCGCACCGGCATTCTCTGGGTCAAGCTGGGCATGCGCACGTTTTTCAGGCAACCGCTGGCGCTGGCCGGTCTGTTCTTCATGTTCATGGCGCTGATGACCATCGCCAGCCAGGTGCCCTACCTGGGCTTTGTGCTGGCCATGACACTGCTGCCCGCCACCACGCTGGGGCTGATGGCCGCCACGCTGGACGCCTGCGCCGAGCGCTTTCCCATGCCCATCGTCTTGCTGACGGCGTTTCGCGCCAACAAGCAGAAAACACAGGCCATGCTGCTGCTGGGCGCTCTCTATGCCTGCGGTTTTCTGCTGGCCATGGGCGTGTCTTACCTGGTGGACGACGGCGGCTTTGCCCGCGTCTACCTGGGCGGCGCCAGCCCCACGCGCGAGATGATGCTGGAGCCCGCGTTCCAGGGCGCCATGTGGACCTTCATCGGCCTGCACATTCCGCTCTCGCTGCTGTTCTGGCATGCCCCGGCGCTGGTCTACTGGCATGACTTGTCGCCGGTGAAAAGCCTCTTTTTCAGCATCGTGGCCTGCCTGCGCAACTTCTGGGCCTTTGCCGTGTTCGGGCTGACGTGGCTGGCGGTGCTGGTGCTGACCGTGGTGGTGGTGACCACCGTCGCGGCGCTGCTGGGCAGCCCCGGCCTGGCAGGCGACATCCTGTTTCCGGGCCTGATGCTGCTGGCGGCCATGTTTTTCACCTCGCTGTACTTCACGTTCCGCGACTGTTTTGAATTCCCGGAAGAAGGAACGCCATGAGCCAACACACCCTGCAAGGCCGTCACGACACCGAAATCCTGTGGTTTCAGCGCCGCAGCTTCTTGCAGGGCGCTGCCAGCTGGAGCGCCCTGGGCGGCTTCAGCGCCGCGCAGGCACAAAGCCGCAGCAACATTGTGGAACTGGTGGGCGACGCGCTGGTCAACGGCCAGCCGCTGCGGCCCCAGCAAAGCATCCAGACCGGTGACGAGATCCAGACCGGCCCGCAGTCGACCCTGATCTTTGTGATCGGCAACTCGTCCTTTCATGTGCGGCAAAACTCGCGCCTGCATGTGGGGCGCGGCGCCACACTCAACACCGTCAGCCTGCTGCGCCTGCTCAGTGGCGCCATCATCAGCGTCTGGGGCAAGGGCAACCAGCGCCACATCATGACCCCCAACCTGACGGCCGGCATTCGCGGCACCGGGGTCTACACCGAAATTTTTGCCGAGCAGGATGGCCGCAGCTACTTCTGCAACTGCTACGGCAGCGTCCAGCTGAGTTCAGGCGCCGACAACACGCTGTACCAGTCCGACTACCACCAGGCGTACTGGGGTGAAGTGAGCGCCAAAAATGGCCGCTTCCTGACCCCGGCCAAGGCCATCAACCACAGCGATGAAGAGCTGGAGTATCTGGCCCGCCTGGTGAACCAGCGCACCGCCTGGCAGATCACGGGCAAAAAAGGCCATAAAGACGATCCGGGCTACAACCCCGTTTAGGCGCGGCGGGCGTCACACCAGCGTCACACACGCTGATTACGCTGACGGTTGAGACAAGCAGACATAAATCAACCGACATCGCCCGACCATGAATACCCCCCTGCCACAGCCCCTGAACGGCCACCTGCCCGCCAGCTTCGCCACCACCCTGAACCGCCTGCTGGCCACCACCGCCGCCTTCTGGATGGAATCGGCCCCACCTGCAACGGCTTAAGCCAAATCGGCCTGCAGCCCTCGCAGAACAAGCACCAGCAGCTACTGAATTCATAGCACGCAGCGCACACTGACGCCGCCGCGTGCGGTCGCCCCGATCCCGCCTTGAGGTTTCACAAGGACAGCTCCGCCCCCATGCGATTGAATCCCGTCGTGTGGATACGGAAAGGGGCACAAGGTGCTTGCAAGCCGAAGTTTCCGGGCCGGGCTGCTGGCCACCCTGAGCGGGCTGCTGCTGGCGTTCAGCGCAGGCGGCGGGGGCGATCTCGGGCTGTTCCCGCTGTGGATCAACACCGATGTGCTGGTCGCCGACCTGGACGGCGACGGCCGCCCCGATGTGCTCACGCTGGCACAACTCGCCACCAACACGGGGCAACGCGAAGGACGGCTGCAGGTGCGCCTGCAAACCGCACCCGGGTTTTTTCTCCCGCCGCAAACCTATCCCGTTGGCACCTACCCCTGGAAAATGGCGCTGGCCGATCTGGATGGCGACGGCGCCCCTGATCTGGTCATCACCGACGTCGGCAGCCCGGGCAGCAGCACCGATCAGGCGGTCTGGCTGCTGCGCCAGGACGCCAGCCGCCGGGGCCAGTTTCTGCTGCCGCAGCGCCTGGCGCTCAGCCCCAGGCAACCCGACGACGTGGCGCTGGGCGACCTCAACGGCGACAACCTGCCCGACATCGTGATCGCCGACTCGCCCCCCGGCGGCACCGGCGCCACCGTGCTGTACCAGAACCCCTTCCTGCGCGGCAGCTTTTTGCCGCCCACCCTGATCGCGCTGCCCGGCGATGCCACTGGCGTGACCCTGGGCGACCTGAACGGCGATGGCCGCCTGGACCTGCTGGCCCGGGTGCGTCTGCCCCCCAGCGGCCTGGTGCCCAACAGCACACTCGCCATCCGCTACCAGCAAGCCGGGGGCGTGCTGGCGCCCGCCGTGGCGCTGAACCCGCAAAGCGGACTCATCAGCCAGCGCCTGACGCTGACGGACTACAACGCCGACGGCGTACGCGACGGGGTGGAGTTTTTCACGGCCAGCAGCAGCGCTTACCAGGCCAAGGTGACGAGCTTGCTGCAAAGCAACCCGGCCGGCGCGTTTGCCACGGTCGACACCTCGCTGTTCGGCGTCAACGGGCTCGACAGCGGCGTGGTGGCCGACCTGAACGGCGATGGCCGACCCGACTTTGCCAGCGTCGGCGCCTACCCGGTGGGCTCGCCCAGCAACGTCGCCTCCACGCTGAACCTCTTGCTGCAAAACGGCATCGGCGGCTTCACCCTGAGCGCCAGCATCGCCCTGCCGATCGCCGCCACCCGCATCGCCGCCGGTGACGTCAATGGCGACGGCCTGCTGGATCTGGTGCTGCTGGGCGGCAACCACCAGGTGCTGCTCTTGCTGCAGTCGGCCAGTGTGCGCGGCAGTTTTCTGGCGCCGCTGTTTCTGAACTGAATGCCGTTCAGGGCAACGGTGTCAGCTTGGCCACACTCAGCGCCAGCCATTTCACGCCGTGGCGCGGGAAGTTGATCTGGGCTTTGGCATCGTTGCCCACGCCTTCCAGCGCCACCACGGCGCCTTCGCCAAACTTGGCGTGAAACACCTTCATGCCCTTGCGCAGGCCGTGCGCGGGTTCGGCCTTTTGCACCGGCACCGGGGCCGCCGCGGTCGTGAATTTGGAATAATCCGTGCCAAATGAGCCTCTAGCTCCCGTATATCCTGCGTGAGCGGCTCCTGAATTAATAGCAGAACCAAAGCCTTGCTGGCGCGGCGTGATCCACTTCAGCGCGCTTTCGGGCAGCTCGTCAAAGAAGCGGCTCTTCATGTTGTAGCGCGTCTGGCCGTGCAGCATGCGGGTTTGCGAATGGCTCAGGTACAGGCGCTTGCGGGCGCGGGTGATGGCCACGTACATCAGGCGGCGTTCTTCTTCCAGCCCGTCGCGGTCGTTCATCGAGTTTTCGTGCGGGAACAGGCCTTCTTCAATGCCGGTGATGAAGACACAGTCAAACTCCAGCCCCTTGCTGGAATGCACGGTCATGAGCTGGATCGCGTCCTGCCCGGCCTGGGCCTGGTTGTCCCCCGCTTCGAGCGCGGCGTGCGACAGGAAGGCGGCCAGCGGCGACAGGGTTTCACCAGTATCGGCATCGGGCGCCAGTTCTTCCAGCAAGGGCGGACTGAAGTCCAGCCCCTGCGAGGCGGGCGACTGCGTCAGGGCCTGGCCCTGCGCATCCACCGGCGGCGTGCTGGCATCGCGGCCAAAGTTTTCCAGCGAGACAAAGCTTTGGGCCGCGTTGACCAGTTCTTCCAGATTCTCCACCCGGTCAGCGCCTTCGCGGTCGGCGGTGTAGTGGGCGATCAGGCCGCTGTGGGCCAGCATGCGCTCGACGGTTTCGCTCAGTTTCATGCCCTGGGTCTGCTCGCGCAGCACGTCAATGCCGGCCAGAAAGGCGCCGATGTTGGTGCCCGCTTTGCCGCCCAGGCCGCTCACCGCGTCACTCAGGGCGCAGCCGTTGGCGCGTGCCACGTCTTGCAGCTGCTCCAGGCTGCGCAGGCCGATGCCGCGCGGCGGAAAGTTGACGGCACGCAGAAAACTGGTGTCATCGCGCGGGTTCTCCAGCAGGCGCAGATAGGCCAGCGCGTTCTTGATTTCGGCGCGCTCGAAAAAGCGCAGGCCGCCATACACCTTGTACGGCACCCCGGCGTTGAACAACGCGGTCTCAATCACCCGGCTTTGCGCATTGCTGCGGTACAGCACGGCAATTTCCTTGCGCGGCACCTCTTCGCGCACCAGCTGGCGCATTTCGTCCACCATCCATTGCGCTTCGGCAAAGTCGCTCGTGGCTTCGAACACCCGCACCGGCTCGCCCGGGCCCTGGCTGGTGCGCAGGTTTTTGCCCAGGCGTTTGTTGTTGTGGCTGATCAGCTCGTTGGCCGAATCGAGGATGTTGCTGCCGCTGCGGTAGTTTTCCTCCAGCTTGATCTGGTGGCGCACCTTGAACTCGCGCACAAAGTCGGCCATGTTGCCCACGCGCGCGCCGCGAAAGGCGTAAATGCTCTGGTCGTCGTCGCCCACCGCCAGCACGCAGCCGCTGGGGTTGAAGCTGGAATCGTCGTCCACTGAGCCGTGCGCGCCGGTGCCCGACAGCATCTTGATCCAGGCGTATTGCAGCTTGTTGGTGTCCTGAAACTCGTCGATCAGGATGTGGCGAAAGCGGCGCTGGTAGTGCTCGCGGATCGGGTCGTTGTCGCGCAGCACCTCATAGCTGCGCAGCATCAGCTCGCCAAAATCGACCACGCCTTCGCGCTGGCACTGCTCTTCGTACAGCTGGTAGATTTCGAGCTTTTTACGGGTTTCTTCGTCGCGCACCGGCACCATGTTGGCGCGCAGCCCGTCTTCCTTGCAGCTGCCGATGAACCACTGCATCTGCTTCGGGGGAAAGCGCTCGTCGTCAAACTTGAACTGTTTGTAGAGCCGCTTGATGGCCGAGAGCTGGTCCTGCGTGTCCAGAATCTGGAAGCTCGACGGCAGGTTGGCGATCTTGTAGTGGGCGCGCAAAAACCGGTTGCACAGGCCGTGAAAGGTGCCAATCCACATGCCGTGCACGTTCACGGGCAGCATGCTGGTCAGGCGCGTCATCAGCTCTTTGGCGGCCTTGTTGGTAAAGGTCACGGCCAGGATGCCGCCGGGGCTGGTCAGGTTGTTTTGCAGCAGCCAGGCAATGCGCGTGGTCAGCACCCGGGTTTTGCCGGAACCGGCCCCGGCCAGAATCAGCGCATGCTCGGCCGGCAAGGTGACGGCGGCGCGCTGCTCGGCGTTGAGGTTTTGAAGGAGTGGCGAAGCCGGGTCGCCCGGTGGGGTAATTGCTGAGAACATGCCCCCATTGTAGAAAGTGCGGCCTGCCGCCAGCCCCGCAGTGCCACCTAAACCCTATAGAATCAAGCACCGGGCCCAAGCATTTGTGGCCCGGTTTTTTGTTTCTGCCCCTGTCTTGGGGGCACGCCAGCAAGGCCCGGGTCCAGTCCAAGCGCTCTTCTATTTACTTAATTGAAGCAGGAGTCCGGACCATGGAAATTTTTGATTACGACAACATTCTTTTGCTGCCCCGCAAGTGCCGCGTGGACAGCCGCTCGGAGTGCGATGCCAGTGTGACGCTGGGCCAGCGCAGCTTTCGCATCCCCGTCGTGCCCGCCAACATGAAAACCGTCGTCAGCGAGGCCACCTGCGTCTGGCTGGCGGAGAACGGCTACTTTTATGTGATGCACCGCTTCGACCTGGACAACGTGCAATTCGTCAAGGACATGACGGCGCGCGGCCTGTTCGCCTCGATCTCGCTGGGCGTGAAACAACCCGACTACGACACCGTGGATCAGCTGGTGGCGCTGGGCCTGACGCCCGAGTACGTCACGATCGACATCGCGCACGGCCATGCCGACAGCGTGAAGAACATGATCACCTACCTGAAAGCCAAGATGCCCGCCACCTTCATCATCGCGGGCAATGTGGCCACGCCGGAAGCGGTGATTGACCTGGAAAACTGGGGCGCCGACGCCACCAAGGTCGGCATCGGCCCCGGCAAGGTCTGCATCACAAAACTCAAAACCGGCTTTGGCACCGGCGGCTGGCAGTTGAGCGCGGTCAAGTGGTGCGCCCGCGTGGCGACCAAGCCCATCATTGCCGACGGCGGCATCCGCGAGCATGGCGACATTGCCAAGTCCATCCGCTTTGGCGCCACGATGGTGATGATTGGCTCCATGCTGGCCGGTCATGAAGAAAGCCCCGGCCAGACCGTGGAGGTGGACGGCAAGCTGTACAAGGAATACTACGGCTCGGCCAGCGACTTCAACAAGGGCGAATACAAGCACGTCGAAGGCAAGCGCATTCTGGAACCGGTCAAAGGCACGCTGGCCAACACGCTGATCGAGATGGAGCAGGACGTGCAAAGCTCCATCAGCTACGCCGGTGGTAAAAAGCTGATGGACATCCGCAAAGTGAACTACGTGACGCTGGGCGGTGACAACGCTGGCGAACACCTGTTGATGTAACGCCGTCACCGCGTTTCGTCAAACAAAGGGAGTCCATGGGCTCCCTTTTTTCATGCTCAGTCGGTCAGCCAGTGGGCTACAAAAGACCGGAACACCGCCATCACCGGCAGTTCGGTGCGCCCTGCCAGGGTGATGAGCGCCAGCTGCGCCCCCCCGCGAAAGGGCGGGTCCAAAACCAGTTCCACCAGCGAGCCATCGGCCAGTTCGTTTTCGACGATAAACCGGTACGTCTGAAACAACCCCGCCCCGTGTTTGGTCAGGGTCACGCCACCCAGCACATCGTCAGAGCAACTGAGACTGCCCTCGGCCAGAATCTCCCGAGGTGTGCCGTTGTCATTGAACAGCCAGGCGATCCGCCGACCGCTGCTGGGCAGTTCGTATTGGATGCATTCGTGCTGCGCCAAGTCTTCGAGTGTTTGGGGGACACCTGCACGCTTGAGGTAATCGGGACTGGCAATCATCACCAGCGCGGCGTCCTCCAGATGCCGGGCGATCAGGCCGGAGTCCGGAATGGCCCGTACGCGAATCGCCATGTCGTAACCTTCGCCGACGAAATCAATATTGCGATTGCTGATGTGCGACTCGACCTTCACGTCGGGAAAACGCGCCCGAAAGGCTGGCAGCAACGGCAAGATCCGGTGGTGCGCATACGTCGTGGGAATGCTGATGCGCAAGGTGCCGGACGGCTCCTGCTGCTGGCCCATGACTTCGCGCTGGGACTCGACCAGTTGCGCCAAGGCCTGGCGGAAGGCCGGCGGCAGGTTGTTGCCGAACCGCACCTTGCCGTCCGCCCCGACCCTCGCGACGCCGAATCGGGCCGGACCTTGCGCCAACACGACGTCGTTGCGCTGGTCGCTGCCGACCGTGTTCGGCCCCGTCTGTAGAAAATGCAGCCCGATCAGCGAGAGCCAACCGTCCGGCTTCGTGAGCTCCGCGACCCGCACGGCGCGCCAAGCCTCGATCGCCTCCCGATGACGCTCTCCGGTTGCCGCGAGGGTCGCGGATTGGACAACGAGCGCGGCCAACAGGCTGGCGAGAATGTTTATTTTCAT
>OFRD01000901.1_pt1 | contig 10896 bp, 10 predicted proteins | sample 1543041 | NCBI WGS metagenome assembly OFRD01 (sample SAMN07774234, study PRJEB24372) | wastewater metagenome | isolation source: Exp Tend CN 100WW | collected 2016-02
CCGGGGCTGCCGGCGACTGGCAATTACTTTCGGTTCTTGTCCAGGTCCTGCGCCATCGCGAGATGGTGCTTGAGCGCGAGCAGGGTCCGATCAGCCCAGTCCTTCAGCTTCACATCCTCGCCGCCCTTGGCGTAGCGTTCAAACAGTGAGACCGCATCCTTGTGGGCGCTGACCTGCATCGGATCATATTCGCTGGCGAAATTGTCCGGCTTGGTGTTGCGCAGCACGTCGAGCTTCTTCTGTGAGCTGTCGTCGAGGCCGGTCGGCAATGCAGCCTTCATCTCGCCGCTGACCAACGCCTTCAACTCGGTACTGGTCTTGGTATGGTCCGTGATCATCTGGTCGGCGAACTTCTTTTCCGCCGCATTGCCCTTCTGCTGGGCGATCTTCGCTGCTTCGATCTCCAGCATGTCGCTCAAGGCCACTTCCTTGATGAAGTCTTCCGTTTTCGGTGCGACGCCAAGCACGGAATTGACACCGGTCTTCTCGCCGACCGATTGGGCCAGCGCGGGCAGGGTCAGCCCGCAACTGATGGCAATAGCCAGAATAGTTCGCTTCATGCGCGTCTCCTCAGGCCGCCTCGGCATTGATGGCGCTGATGGCGAGCTTGCTGAGGGCTTCATCCGTCTTCTTTTCCTCGGCCAGGGTCTGGTCGATGAGCTTGACGGCGTCCTTCATGTTGAGCTTGGTCGCCCATGCTTTTAGTGTGCCGTAACGCGCGATCTCGTAGTGCTCGACCGCCTGGGCCGCAGAGACTAGGCCCGGATCGAGCGCCGGCGTGTCGGCATACTCTTCCATGATCTCCTTGCCTTCGTCGAGGATGCCCTCGATGGCGTCGCACTTCTTGCCGCGCGCCGGCTTGCCCATCAGATCGAAGATCTGCTCAAGCCGATCGATCTGGCCTTCGGTCTCGTCATGGTGCTTCTCGAAAGCCGCACGCAACTGCTCGGATTCGGCGGCCTTGGCCATCCGCGGCAGTGCCTTGAGGATCTGTTTTTCGGCGTAGTAGATGTCCTTGAGGGTGTCCAGGAAGAGGGCGCTCAGGTCTTTCTCCGGCATTGGTGTCGCTCCGTGGGGGTTGATCTGTACCCACAACAGGGACCCTGCAATGTCGTTCCTATCTGTCCTGGTTCAGGCGCGGACTTATGACTGCGCAGCTTTGACGCATCGCTCGCCAGGAACGAAGCGTCGGCGCACCCGTTGGACGATCTCATCTTTCAACGGAGGATCGCGATGGATTGGAATCGTGTCGAAGGCAACTGGAAGCAAATGAAGGGTAAGATCAAGGAGCAGTGGGGCAAGCTGACCGATGACGATCTCGATGTGATCGCCGGCAAGCAGGACCAGCTCGAAGGCCGTTTGCAGCAGCGCTACGGCTATGCCAAGGATCAAGCCACGAAGGAAGTGAATGACTGGTACGGCCGCCAGGAATGGTGACCGCTGCGCATTCCAGGGCCCCGCTTGCGGGGCCCTTTGCTTTGCGCCGCTTGGAATAGGGGCCAATGTCAAACGTTCAAGGCGTGCCGTCATCGCCTCGAGCAAGGGGCATCCAGCCGATCACGGTCCGACCGACCCAGCCTCGCCGCGAGGGGATTGGTCTATGACTGAAGTTGAAGCCCGTATGACGCGAAGACGGTGCCCTAACCCTCGCCTAGATACTGGCTCGGAGCAATGCCGAAGGTTCGCTTGAACATCGCGGCGAATGCGCTGGGGCTCTGATAGCCGTGCTCCATCGCGACCTCCAGGATCGATGCACCGGCGGCAAGCCGCGGCAGGCTCAGCATCAGCCGCATGCGTCGCCGCCACTCGCCGAAGCTCATTCCGAGTTCCTTCTGAAACAGTCTGGCCAGCGTACGGCCGCTCATGGCGCACTCCGCCGCCAGGCTTTCCAGCGTGACCTCCGAAGCAGGGTCCGCGATCATGGCGTTGCAGAGGTTGGCGAGGCGCGGATGATTTGGCATCGGCACGTGCATCGACAAGCGAGGCGCCAGGCGAACCTCATCCAGGATCAGCCGCATGACCCTCTCGTCGCGGCTATCGGTGTCGTAGTCGAGCGGAATGGCGGTCGCGGCGACGACCAGCGAGCGCAGCAGGGCGGAGACCTCGATCACCTCGCAGTCCGGTGACAGGTCCGGTAGCGCGTCGGGCACGACGAACACCGTACGCATCTCCACTTGTCCCGCGATGCGGATAGCATGCGCTATGCCGGCCGGCATCCAGACCGCGCGACCGCTCGGCACCACCCAGCTTCCCGATGGGCAGGTAACGGTCATGACACCGGCTATGGCATGCACCAATTGCGCCCGTGGATGGCTGTGGGGTGCGATGATCTCTCCATCGCAGTGGCTGCTCGCCATCGCGGCAAGCGGCCGTGGTGCAAGCTGGCAGGCTTCGTGAGTGCGGGCGATGTCCATTTCACGACGATTGTTGACCTAACTGCGCGCGAATGACAAGCGGGGCAGGGCTATGACCTCTGACAAACTGCCACCGCGGCGGCGCTTCCTTCAGCGTCTCCGAGCGCGGGGGATCATTTTGTGACGGCCGACGGCGAGTTCCGTTGGTCGAAGGTCTACGCATGTCAGGTTCAATGACTCAACTCAGCTTCAATTCGACTCCGTCCAGCGCCGCGAACATATCCACCTTCCTGCGGACCGGCCGCCGCTGGTTGCCGCAGATTGGCGGTGCTCTCGCCGGGCTGCTCGCGCTGACCTATGGCGCGCATTGGTGGTTGTCGGAACGCTTCATCGAGACGACGGACAACGCCTATGTCCGCGCCGACGTCGCCGTCATCAGTTCACGTATCGCCGGTCATATCGCGACCGTCGTGGTGTGCGACAATCAGGCCGTCCGCCGTGGCGACGTGCTGGCCAAGCTCGATGACGCGCCGTACCAGGCAAGACGCGACCAGGCGAAGGCCGCCGTTGCGGCAGCGCAGGCTGATGTCGTCGTCGAGACGGCCGCCATCGCGACGATCGATGCGCAGTTGGCGCAGCAGCGCAGCCTGATCGTCCAGGCGGGCGCCGAGACGGTGACGGCCGAAGCGGAGGTACAGCGGACGTCGCTTGAATTGCAGCGTCAGGAGGCGCTGGTCGCGCGCGAGGTTGCAAGCCGCCAGCGCCTGGAGAGCGCGGAGGCGGACCAGAAAAAATCCGTGGCAACGCTTGCCGCGGGGCGTGCGGCTCTGGCCGGCCAGCACGACCGCCTGACCGTGTTGACCGAGCAACGACAGGGCAGGCTGGCGACGCTGGAAAAGGCACGCGCGGCCGTGTCCCAGGCACAGGCGACGCTGGAGCTGTCGCTCATCGATGTCGCCAACACCGTGATTCGTGCGCCGGTGGACGGCGTGGTCGGACAGCGCACGATTCGCGTCGGGCAATATGTCGATCCCGGCCAGCCGCTGCTTGCGGTGGTGCCGGTCCAGGCTGTTTACGTGGTTGCCAACCTGAAGGAGACCCAGCTCGACCGGGTTATGGTGGGACAGCCGGTAGCGCTCGACGTCGATGCATTCGACGGCGAACCGCTGTCCGGCCATGTCGAGAGCTTTGCGCCGGCGTCCGGTGCGCAGTTCGCCCTGCTGCCGCCCGACAATGCCACCGGCAACTTTACCAAGATCGTGCAGCGCCTGCCCGTGCGGATCAGTATTGATCCCGGGCAACATCGCGCAGCCGATTTGCGGCCGGGTCTGTCGGTGGTCGCGAGGATTGATACGCGCCGCGGCGAAGCGCAGCGATGAGCGCTCAGGAGAGGGCTGACGGCGCCGAGCCGAAGGTCGAGCTGCGAGCGTGGGTTGCCGTGATCGGCGGCGTGTTCGGCTGCTTCATGGCCGGCATGAATGTGCACGTTACCAACGCCTCGCTGCCGGACATCCGCGGCTCACTCGGAGCCACCTTCGAGGAGGGCTCCTGGATCACCACGGCCTATCTGGTGGCCGAGATCATCGTGATTCCGCTGACCGGCTGGCTGGTGTCGGCATTCTCGATGCGGCGGGTGCTGATCGTCGGCACCACGGGCTTTCTGTTGTTCTCGGTGGCGTGCTCGCTCGCACCGACGATCGGCGCCATGATCGCGGCGCGGGCGTTGCAGGGCGCATTTGGCGGGGTCTTGATCCCATTGTCGTTCCAGCTCATTGCAACCGAATTGCCGCTGTCGCGCCGTCCACTCGGGATGGCCCTGTTCGCCGTCGCCAACAATGTCGCGCAGGCTGCGGGACCTTCGATCGGCGGCTGGCTGACCGACGTCTATTCCTGGCGCTGGATCTTCTATCTGCAGATTCCGCCCGGGCTCGCGCTGCTGGCCGCGATCGCCAGGTCGATCAGGCCGCAGGCGGTGCACGCCGCCGGGCTGCGCAATGGCGACTGGGGCGGCATCGCGACAATGGCGCTCGGCCTGAGCGCGATGCAGATCGTACTGGAGGAGGGTGGCCGTAGGGATTGGTTCGCCTCACCTTTCATCGTTCAGACCTCGATCCTCGCCGCGACCAGCCTTCTGCTGTTCGTCGTGATCGAGCTGCGCGCCACCACGCCGTTCATCAATCTGCGGCTGCTCGGCCGTTATAATTTTGGGCTCGCGAGCTTCATGCAGTTCACCTTTGGCGCGGTGGTGTTCGGCGTGGTGTTCCTGGTGCCGAACTATTTTGCCGAGTTGCACGGCTACAATGCCCGCGAAATCGGACTCGCCATGATTCCCTATGGCCTGGTTCAGTTCGCGATGTCGTTCATGACCCCGCCGCTGATGAAGCGGGTGGGGACGCGATGGATCATCGTGCTCGGCTTCGTTCTGGTCAGCATTGGCTGCTTCATGAATATTCATCTCGATCACGATGCCGCGCGCAACGTGATCATTCCGTCACTCATCGTGCGGGGCATTGGCCAATCGCTGGTGGTCGTTGCCTTGTCGGTCATGGCGGTCCGCGGGATCGAACAAGCGCAACTTGGGTCGGCTTCGGGGCTGTTCTCGACGGTTCGCAATGTCGGCGGTGCGATCGGGATCGCGATCGCGAGCCAGATCGTGGTCGAGCGTGAGAAGCTCCACGCATCGCGGATCGGCGAGGCGATGACGGTCTTCAGCCCAGAAACCCGCGAGCGCGTCATCGCGTTGGTACGCCGGTTGGGGGGCCTCTACGTGGATCGTGTCGCAGCCTTGCATGCCGCAGTCACCGCGCCGCTGCGGCAGCAGGCGATAGCCTTGCTCGACAGCCTCGTCCATCGCGACGCGCTGATACTCGCCTATAGCGATACGTTCCTGCTTGCAGGTATCGCCATGGCATTTTGTGCGCTGGCAGCTCTTGTCTTGAAGGACTCGTGATGAGTTGGTCGTGGGGGGCCACGATTGGCTGTGGCGCAGGCTTGCTTGGAGCCACGGGTATAATCAGAATTCGCATAAGGTATATTATGGAATATTTATATCTACAATTAGATCAGATATTTAGTGGGAAATCTTCGCATTGGACAGCAGCACGGCGTCGGTTCAGACCTGTCTCGGCCGTTGCTGGGGCTCGCCCGGACAATCGTCGCGGTTCACATGCAAGCGTCTCGTCAGAAAGCCGATATTGCCGCGGCGTACGGACGCTGCAATAAGCCCCAGCTGTGCAGAGATCGCTGGTGACCCCGCGGCATCAGGTCCGTATAGGATGGCATCTCAGAACAACAACAAGCCTCTCGAGGGAGCAACACCAATGAGCTTTTCACGACGCACGCTGCTGAAGGTTTCCGCCGCTTCCGCCGTCCTGGGCGGAATTGGCGCGCCGTATGTCGCGCGCGCCCAGTCGGCCGAGTTCTCCTACAAGTTCGCCAACAACCTGCCGGAATCGCATCCGCTGGTGGCGCGCGCCCGGGAGATGTCTGCGGCGATCAAGACCGAGACCAACGGCCGGTTCGACCTTCAGGTGTTCCCGAACAATCAGCTCGGCTCGGATACCGACGTGCTGAGCCAGGTGCGCTCCGGCGGCGTCGAGTTCTTCACGCTGTCCGGCCTGATCCTGGCGACCCTGGTGCCGGCGGCTTCGATCAACGGTATCGGCTTCGCATTCCCGGACTATCCCACGGTCTGGAAGGCCATGGATGGCGACCTCGGCGCCTATGTCCGTGGCGAGATCAAGAAGGCCGGCCTCGAGGTCATGGACAAGATCTGGGACAACGGCTTCCGCCAGACCACGTCGTCGACCAAGCCGATCAACGGACCGGACGACTTCAAGGGGTTCAAGATCCGCGTGCCAGTGTCGCCGCTGTGGACCTCGATGTTCAAGGCGTTCGACGCCTCGCCCGCCTCGATCAATTTCAGCGAGGTCTATTCGGCGCTGCAGACCAAGATCGTCGAGGGCCAGGAGAACCCGCTGGCGCTGATCTCGACCGCGAAGCTGTATGAAGTCCAGAAGTATTGCTCGCTGACCAACCACATGTGGGACGGCTTCTGGTTCCTGATGAACCGTCGTGCCTGGGCGGCTCTGCCTGACGATATCAAGACCATCGTCGCCAAGCACGTCAACGCGGCCGCCGTGAAGGAACGCGAAGACACCGAGAAGCTGAACGCGACCGTGAAGCAGGAACTCGCGGGTAAGGGTCTCGTGTTCAACCAGCCCGAGGTCGGGCCGTTCCGCGACAAGCTCCGCACCGCCGGCTTCTACGCCGAGTGGAAGGGCAAGTACGGCGACAAGGCCTGGGAGCTGCTCGAGAAGTCCGTCGGCAAACTGTCCTGATCGTCAAGCGGGAGGCTCGCCAGCGGGAGATTTGCTATGGCTCATGTCGAGATGACGCCGGCCGTGGCCGGCGAGGCGGCGTCACAGCCCCCTCGCCGCCGCTCTGTTCTCGGTGCCATCTATGCGGCGCTGGGATGGCTGGTCGAAATCCCGGCGGCGATCCTTGTCGTCGCCGAGGTCGTCATCCTGTTCGCGGGCGTGGTGGCGCGCTACGTGCTGCACACGCCGCTGATCTGGTCCGACGAGCTGGCGTCGATCCTGTTCCTGTGGCTTGCGATGTTGGGATCAGTGGTCGCGCTCCGCCGCGGCGAGCACATGCGCATGACGGCCTTGGTGGCAAGCGCCGGACCGCGGCTCTGGGCCTATCTCGACGTCGTCGCGACCTGCGCCGCGCTGGCGTTCCTGGTCCTGATCGTGCACCCGGCCTATGAATACGCCTACGAGGAAAGCTTCATCACGACGCCGGCGTTGCAGATCTCCAATACCTGGCGCGCCGCGGCGCTGCCGGTCGGGATCTGCCTGATGGCGTTGTTCGCGCTGCTGCGGCTGGCCCGCGCCGGCGATTTCAAGACCTTCCTGCTGGCCGCCCTGACGGTGGTTGCCTTGATCGGGGTGTTCTGGCTGGCGCAACCGATGTTGCGGCCGCTCGGCAACCTCAACCTGATCATCTTCTTCGTCGGCGTGGTCGGCTTCTGCGTGTTCGCCGGCGTGCCGATCGGCTTTGCCTTCGGGATGGCGATCTTCGGCTATCTGGCGCTGACGACGCGGACGCCGTTGATGGTGCTGGTCGGCCGGATGGACGAGGGCATGAGCCACCTGATCCTGCTGTCGGTGCCGCTGTTCGTGTTCCTCGGCCTGCTGATCGAAATGACCGGCATGGCGCGCGCGATGGTGGCCTTCCTGGCCAGCCTGCTCGGGCACGTCCGGGGCGGCCTGCACTACGTGCTGGTCGGCGCGATGTATCTGGTGTCAGGCATTTCCGGATCGAAGGCCGCCGACATGGCGGCGGTCGCACCGGTGCTGTTTCCCGAAATGAAGGAACGCGGCGCCAAGCCTGGCGATCTGGTCGCCCTGCTCGCCGCGACCGGAGCGCAGACTGAAACCATTCCGCCGAGCCTGGTGCTGATCACGATCGGCTCGGTCACCGGCGTCTCGATCTCGGCGCTGTTCACCGGCGGCCTGCTGCCGGGCGTCGTGCTGGCAATCACCCTGTCGGCGCTGGTGTGGTGGCGTTACCGCGGCGAAAACCTCAGCCACGTCCAGCGCGCCACGCGAAGCGAGATCGGCAAGGCCTTCATCTACGCCCTGCCCGCATTGGCGCTGCCGTTCGTGATCCGCTACGCGGTGGTCGAAGGCATCGCCACCGCGACCGAGGTCTCGACCATCGGCATCGTCTATGCGTTCCTCATCGGCCTCCTGATCTATCGCAAGTTCAACTGGCGGCGGCTCGTGCCGATGCTGATCGACACGGCGTGCCTGTCGGGCGCGATCCTGTTCATCATCGGCACCGCCACCGGCATGGCCTGGGGCCTGACCCAGTCCGGCTTCTCGCGGGCGCTGGCGGCGGCGATGGCCGGATTGCCCGGCGGGTCGGCGACCTTCATTGCGGTGTCGATCCTGGCCTTCGTGATCCTCGGCAGCGTGCTCGAGGGCATCCCGGCGATCGTGCTGTTCGGGCCGCTGCTGTTTCCGATCGCGCACCAGGTCGGCGTCCACGAGGTGCACTATGCCATGATCATCATCCTGGCGATGGGCATCGGGCTGTTCGCGCCGCCGTTCGGCGTCGGCTATTATGCCGCCTGCGCCATCGGGCGCGTCGATCCGGCCGAGGTATCCGGCCGATCTGGGGTTACATGCTGGCGCTGTTGATCGGCCTGATCATCGTCGCCATCTTCCCCTGGATATCGATCGGTTTCCTTTAGAGCACCTAGCGGATGGGATAGAGCCATGAGTGCAGCTCAAAATCAGTACTCGATCGGGCTGGACAAGACATCAGCCAATTACGTGCCGCTGACGCCCCTGAGCTTCCTGGCGCGCTCGGCCGCGGTCTATCCCGACCATGTCAGCGCCGTCTATGAGGGGCGCAGCTTCACCTGGAAGCAGACCTATGAGCGCTGCAAGCGGTTCGCGTCCTATCTCGCGGGCCATGGCATCGGCCATGGCGACACGGTCGCGGCGATGCTGCCGAACATCCCGGCGATGAACGAGCTGCATTTCGCGGTGCCGATGACCGGCGCGGTGCTGAACGCGCTGAACATCCGGCTCGATGCGGCATCGATCGCGTTCCAGCTCGACCATGGCGGCGCCAGGATTATCCTCGTCGATCCCGAATTCGCCGGCGTGATCGCGGAGGCGTTGACGCTGATGGAGGGCCCGAAGCCTTTCGTCATCGACGTCGATGATGCCGCATTCAGCGGCGGCAAGCGGATCGGCGCGATCGAGTATGAGGCGGCGGTCGCGGCAGGCGATCCCGCATTCGCCGAGCGGCCGCCGGCCGACGAATGGAATGCGATCGCGCTGAGCTATACGTCGGGCACGACCGGCAATCCGAAGGGCGTGGTGACCCATCACCGCGGCGCCTATCTCAATGCCGTCAGCAACATCCTCGCCGGCAATCTCGGCCAGCATCCGGTCTATCTCTGGACGCTGCCGATGTTTCATTGCAACGGCTGGTGCTTCCCCTGGACGATCGCGGCGACCGCCGGCGTCAATGTCTGTCTGCGCAAGGTCGATCCCGCAAAAATCTTCGAGCTGATTCCGAAGCACGGCGTCACCCATATGTGCGGCGCGCCGATCGTCTACAACACGCTGATCAATGCGCCTGACGCACCGAAGGGCGGCAAGGTGAAGCCGGTCACAGGCCTGATCGCCGGCGCGGCGCCGCCGGTTGCGGTGCTCGAGGGTGCCGAGCGCATCGGCATCAAGCTGACGCATGTCTACGGCCTGACCGAGGTCTACGGCCCCGCTTCCGTCTGCGCCGAGCAGCCGGGCTGGGACGAGCTGTCGGCCGATGCGCGCGCGCAGCTGAAGCGGCGTCAGGGCGTCTCCTATCCGCTGCAGGAAGGCGTCACGGTGCTCGATCCCGAGACCATGCGCGAGGTGCCGCGCGACGGCGAGACCATCGGCGAGGTCATGTTCCGCGGCAACATCGTGATGAAGGGCTACCTGAAGAACGAGAAGGCGACGCAGGAAGCCTTTGCCGGCGGCTGGTTTCACACCGGCGATCTCGGCGTGCTCGACGCGCACGGTTACGTCATCATCAAGGACCGCTCCAAGGACATCATCATCTCCGGCGGCGAGAACGTCTCCTCGGTCGAGGTTGAGGACATCCTCTACAAGCACCCGGCCGTGCTGTTCGCGGCGGTCGTCGCAAAACCCGATCCGAAATGGGGCGAAGTGCCCTGCGCGTTCATCGAGCTGAAGGACGGCGCCAAGGCGACCGAGGCCGAAATCATCGCCTATTGCCGCGAGCACATGTCGGGCTTCAAGACACCGAAATCGGTGGTCTTCGGGGCGGTCCCGAAAACATCCACGGGCAAGATCCAGAAATTCCTGCTGCGCAACGAGGTCGGCTCGGCCAAGGCGATCTCGGCCTGAGCCGTGGCGCTCAGCCCTCCGCGAGGCGGCCGAGCAGATCGTACAGGAGCTTCTTCTGGTCTGCCTTGAGCGGCGCCAGCGTCGTCGCCGTGCATTCGATCTCGATCGGGATCAGTTGCTCGACCAGCGCTGTGCCGGACGCGGTCAGGTCGATCAGGACCAGCCGCTTGTCGGTCGGATCGCGCCGTGTCGCAACCAGACGCCGCTTCTTCAGCCGCAAGACGACGTCGCGGATATTGGCGGGCTCCATCGCAACCAGGCGTCCCAGCAGATTCTGCGACAGTGCCCCGCGCTCGTAGAGCCGGGCCAGCGTCGCGTATTGCGGCGCTGTCAGATCGTAGGAGCCGATCCGCTCCACAAGGTTGGACGACGCGCGCTGATAGGCCCGACGCAGCAGGAAACCGACCTGGTCCTCCAGCCTATAGTCCGGCGCGACACGCCTTGCTGGTGCCGCTGCTTTAGTCGACGTTCTCGGCATCGCGGTACATCACCTTGTGGCGCGTGGTCGAAACCCATTCGTCAATCTGGGCTTCGGTCATGAAGTGCTGATCATCGAACCTGTTCCAGTTGCTGATGTCGGTGAGGCTCTTCTTCCAGCGCTTGTA
>OFRD01000907.1_pt1 | contig 10870 bp, 8 predicted proteins | sample 1543041 | NCBI WGS metagenome assembly OFRD01 (sample SAMN07774234, study PRJEB24372) | wastewater metagenome | isolation source: Exp Tend CN 100WW | collected 2016-02
TAAGGATGCTTGAGCTAAAAGTTTGTATCGTCCCTTAAGACCACGAGAGTTTTGGCGTGAAACTTTGAGCCAATCATCTATGAATCCAACACAACCTAAACCAATAACCAACCCAATCACCAAGAGCGCTGAAGCGGTCATTGAATTTCCTGTAAGAAGATGTGCCATGAGATAACCAAAAATCGCGGCCAGAATAAAGATGATGCCGCCCATAGTTGGCGTGCCATGCTTTACCTTATGTGTCGATGGACCATCGTCTCGAATAATCTGACCAAAGCCACGTGCAGCAAGAATTCGAATTAAAACCTTTGTACCAAAGAGGGCAAAGGCTAGAGCAAAAGCACCTGCGATAAGGATCTGTCTCATGAATCGACTCCACTCTTTTCTTTCCAGGCACGCTCTAGTGATTCTGCAAGAACTTCAAAACCTTGCGACCTAGATGCTTTCACTAGAACAACATCACCAGGTGCCAAGTATTCAACTAAATCAAGAGCTGACTCAATGCTCCGGCGATGGTGAACCACCATTGCGCCAACGGGTTCTCCATATTCAGGAGCATCGATTTCAACTAAATGATCTATTCCTAATTCAACCGCAAGGGCGCCAATTGCAGCGCTCTGTGGTGCTTGTGTCTGGCCAAGTTCATTCATCTTTCCAACAAAAGCCCATGCAGAACCGCCACGCTCTTGGGCAAAGAGGGCTAATGCACGCAAGGCAGCACCCATAGATTCTGGGTTAGCGTTATATGCATCGTTAATGATCAGTAAATCAGCGCTTTCATGAAGTTCCATGCGCCACTTACTAGCTATTTCACCGGTTGATAAAGAGCTAGCAATTAACTCCAATGGCAGTGAAAGCGCTGTACCAACTGCAGCAACGGCAAGGGCGTTTGATACTTGATGTGCACCCACCGCGCGCATTCCAACTGCATCTCGCCCTGCTGGTGTAACTAAATCAAAGTGTGGACGTCCTTCTCGCATTTCAACATCTGCAGCTCTTACTTGAGTATCTGCTTTTTCACCGAAGAGAATTACTTGACCTTGATGCAGGGAGGCCATCTTAGGCGTGAACTCATCATAATTTCCTAAGATTGCAATACCGTCTTTATCAAGTGATGCGATGAGTTCGCCTTTAGTCTGAGCAATCACCTCACGGGACCCAAACTCACCAATGTGGGCAGTCCCAACAGTTAGAACAACACCGATGTTTGGTTTTGCAATCTCACACAACCGAGCAATATCGCCCACATGTCGCGCACCCATTTCAAGGATACAAAAGCGGGTGCGATCATCACATTGCAGCAAAGTGATAGGCAGGCCTAAATCATTATTAAATGAGCCAGCTGGTGCAACAGTTGGACCAACTGCGCCTAACATGTGCGTTAAGAGATCTTTAGTACTTGTCTTTCCTTGCGATCCTGTAATGCCAATAACTATTAGTTTGTCCAAGCGCTTTCGAACAAATGTGGCAAGAATTGATAGAGCCCCCAGCACATCTGAGACAACAATGCATGGACCATCTATTCGCTCTGAAGTGAGAGAGAACATCGAACCATTTCGATAAGCATCGGCTGCAAACTCATGCCCATCAGCTTTCTCACCTTTAAGGGCTAAAAAGAAACAGCCAGGTGTTGCTAAACGTGAATCAAATACCGGTGCCTTTGAAATCAGTAAATCCCTATCGCACAACAGCTCTCCGCCAACTAATAGGGCGATCTCTCCAGCAGTTAAAGTGATCATTTCTTATCTTCAATCGCTTTAGCTAATTCAATGCGATCATCAAATTCATGTACTTTTCCATTAATCTCTTGACCTTTTTCGTGGCCCTTGCCCAAAACCATCACAACATCGCCGGCTTGGGCCAGATTGACCGCTGCGCGAATAGCTTGTGCTCTATCAACGATTACTTCACTAGGTGGAACCACATCTATATCTAAAACCATCTGAACCAAAATGTCTTCAGCTTTCTCAGAACGCGGATTATCGCTGGTATAGATAGCAATATCTGCGCCCTCGTGAAGTGCTTGACCCATCAAGGTGCGCTTAGTTTTATCTCTATCTCCCCCGCAACCCAGTACTGCAATAACTTTGCCATCTGCTATCTCTGACGCTGTTTCTAAAACTCGCTTCACTGCATCTGGTGAGTGCGCATAATCAACTAGGGCTGTGAAGTTTTGTCCAAGGCTCACAGCCTCTAACCGGCCAACTGCTCCAGTAAGGGTTGGCAAGATGGCAGCGATATCAATGGGATCAATTCCACTTTCAACTGCAATGGCAACTGCCATTAAAAGATTGTCAAAGTTAAAGCCGCCATACAAAGCAGTTTTTCCTTCAATGAGGATTCCGCCACTTCCGCGTATTGAAACCGATGCACCAACATAGTCCGATGCAATCGAGGCATAGTGCCACGTGGCACTCGTATCTAATCTAGACAAAGTAAGCACTGGTAGCTCTGTTTGTGCAGCTAAACGCTTTCCATAAGGATCATCAAGATTAATCACTGCTAGATCAGCGTATTCAAATGTAAATAACTTTGCTTTTGCCCCAAAGTAATCTTCCATGTCTTTATGAAAATCAAGATGGTCTTGTGAAAGATTAGTAAATCCAACGACAGCAAAGTGGCTGCCACGGATGCGCTCCAAAGTAATTGCATGGCTTGAGACTTCCATAATGAGATTGCGCATATGGCGCTCTCGCATCACCGCAGATAGAGCCTGTAAATCTGAGCTTTCAGGGGTTGTTCGCTTACTTGCAATGCTCTCAACGCCAATACGAGTTTCAACAGTTCCGATGAGTCCGCTTTCACGTCCTGCGGTAGTCATGATTTGGTGAAGCAGCGTTGTTACTGTGGTTTTGCCATTAGTTCCTGTGATACCAACGCTATAGAGATCTCGCATTGGTTCGGAATAAAACCAGGCACTTGCAATTCCAGCAGCCCGCCTTGGATTTGTTGAGATAAGAACGGGAACACCCTTTATATCTTGAGCACCTTGTGAATCTGTAAGAACCGCAACTGCCCCGCGGGCTATGGCATCGGATGCAAATTGGGCTCCATGAAATTTTTCACCAGGCAGAGCAATAAAGAGATCTCCAGGTAAAACTGCATTACTAGCTTGGGCAATTCCACTGAGTTCAATGCTCTCTAACTCTTTGAAAGTAGATTCCGCGCCAACTATGGCGCATAGCACAGAGAGTTTTTTATGATGACTAGTTATTGGCCGTTGCATCCTGGGCCTTCTTTGCAGCTAACGCTTTTTTGTTCAAAGGGATTGGATCAAATGTTGTGCCAGTAGGTGCAATATGGCGACTTTGTAGAACAAATGACATCACTTTCTTAAATACTGGCCCACCAAGTACACCGCCCCAGTGCATTCCTTTTGGATCCTGGATAGTCACGCTAATGACATAGGCGGGCTTGTCTGCTGGTGCAAAGCCAATAAATGAAGCGGTGTAACCGCGGTAGCAACCGCATGTGTCATCAATGCGCTGGGCTGTACCAGTCTTACCTGCCACGCGATAACCAGGAATTGCTGCACTTGGCGCAGTTCCATTTCCAGAAACAACGCTCTCCATCATCAATCGCATTACTTGTGCAGTCTCTGCGCTAATCACTCGCTGGCTTGTGCGACCTGGAGCAGGTGTGAAGTTTCCACTTGAATCACGAGTTCCTGCAATCACAGTGGGTGAAACTCGAACACCATCATTGGCAATGGTTGCAAAAATACTTGTGGCTTGCATTGCAGTCAGTGAATATCCCTGACCAAATGCCATCGTTGGCGCTGAGGTTCCTGACCAATCAGCTACTTTAGGAAGGATTCCGCGGGATTCTCCTGGCAAACCTGAACCAGTTTTTGAACCAACCCCAAACTTACTAAGGTATTCATAGAACTTATCGTTGGATAAAAGTTCACCAATTTGAATTGATCCCGTATTACTTGAAACAGCCAATACTCCAGCTGTTGTTAAGTACTGTGTTGGATGCTTTTCGTGATCATGGAAAACCTTGGTTGAGCGCTTGAGTGCATATGGCACCGTAATTACTGTCTCTGGAGTTACTTTCTTCTCTTCAAGGGCTGCAGCTAATGTCATTACCTTGCCCGTTGAACCTGGCTCATAGACATCTTGGACTGAAGGATTGCGCATTGCAACAAGTGCCACTTTTGAGGTGTTATTAGGGTTAAATGTTGGCGCAGTTGCGTGAGCAAGGATTTCACCTGTCTTTGGATCCATCACAATGACAGTTCCACTAAGGGCATTAGATGACTTAACGGCATCAGAGATAGCTTGCGATGCAACCCACTGAATATCTCGATCAACGGTTAAGCGAACGGTCGTGCCAGTTTGGGCTGGGATAATCTCTGATTGAGAACCTGGAATCTCAGCGCCATTGCCATTAGCAAATGAGTACTTTCCATCAATTCCTGAAATCATTGAATTCATACTTGATTCAAGGCCAGTTGCACCGATGCCATCACGATTAACAAAGCCAACTAACGAGGCAATAAGTGAGCCTGATGGATACTCACGAATATATCCGCGCTCTGGGAAGAAGCCAATAATTCGATCTGGACTCATTGCTGGGTACTGTGAATTGAACTGAGAAATAGATTGAGTCAATTTCTGCCACAGTGCTGGCTTAGCATTTTGATAGACCATGTTCCATTTGCGCTTACCTGTGATGCTGGCTTGTACTTGGGCAACCGGCATATCAAGAATCGGTGCGATGAAGGTAGCAACACGAGCAGGGTTTGTAATTTGGGTCTGATCAACCACAATGCTGGTTGCAGCAACGCTTCTGGCAAATGCGATTCCATTAATATCGGTAATTTCACCACGTGGGGCAGGTAAAGATTTAGTATTTTCCATTTCATTCACAGCACGCATGCGGTAGTCGCCCGCTTGCACTGCCTGGACCTGAACTAAGCGCAAACCAAATACGAACATAGCTAATGCCAATAAAAAGATGAGCGCTCTAATTCGGTTATGAGCTAATGAAAAATTACCCATTGTCCACACTCTCTGCTGGTGTTACTGGTGGATTAAGGCTCAAGAACGTTGGGGTTTCAGATGGTTTCATGCCTAGCGCAGTTGCAGCTTTTGCTAGGTTCTCAGGTGCTGCAATTGCATCAATCTGACGATTGATTGCTTCACGTTGATCACTGACCATCTTTGCCTCAAGCTTTAAATGACTAAGCGTGAAAGCATCTTGTGCAAGCAATGTATTGATGAAGAGAAGGAACATCAGTGCAAGAATGCCCACGACAGATACAAACTTGGCAAAATACTTACGGTTTTCTTGGGTCTGCTCTGAAACATCTGGAACTAGTTTGAGTGCAACTTCGGCAGTCTTAGTTGCGATGATTTCACGTGAGCGTGTGATTACTGGAGCAAACGCTGTCATTGCCATTATGCAGCCACCCTTTCAATAGCACGCAAACGAACAGATGCCGAGCGCGGATTTTCATTGAGTTCTTCCGTGCTTGGTGTTTCGCTGCCTCGAATAACCAGTGAGAACTTGGCAGCAAATTCAGGGAGATCAAATGGCAGACCACGTGGTGTGCCAGAGGTTGTCGATGCAACAAATAACTCTTTAACGATGCGATCTTCAAGGGATTGAAATGACATCACTACTAAACGAGCCCCAATATCTAGAAGACCAAGGGCTGCAGGAAGAGCCCGTGTAATTGCACCGAGCTCATCATTGGTTTCAATACGAAGTGCCTGGAAAGTGCGCTTGGCTGGATTACCGCCAGTACGACGAGTTGCCGCTGGAATCGCCTCTTTAATCAGATCGGCTAGCTGGGAAGTTGAATTAAGCGGTGCAATGGCACGGGCCTTAACAATTCTCTCCACCACTCTGGTTGCAAACTTTTCTTCGCCATATGTGCGCAAAATCTTCACTAACTGGCCTGGCTCATAAGAGTTAACAATCTCTGCCGCAGTAAGTGATTGGCTGCGATCCATGCGCATATCTAGCGGAGCATCGTGTGAGTAAGAAAAACCACGCTCACTTTGATCGAGCTGCATTGATGAAACTCCCAGATCAAAGAGGGCGCCATCTATTTTTGTAAAGCCGTGGGACGCCACGACATCTGCTATTTGATCAAAGGTTGCATGGGATGTGCGCAGACGATTGGCAAATGGGGCTAAGCGATTAGTTGCAGCTGCTAAGGCATCTGCATCACGATCGATGCCGATAACAGTTACATGTGGGAACTTAGTGAATAGAGCCTCGGTGTGACCACCTGCGCCAAGGGTTGCATCGACAATAACTGGGTGTGCACTTGCTTGAACTGCTGGGGTCAGTAAGTCAATACAACGATCTAGCATCACAGATACATGTGCAACGTTGTTATTCACTCTCTCCCCCTTTCAACTCATGCGTAAGTTTTTTCTTTTCTTGCGCTTTACTGCAGTGCTCTCACCTCTGGTCACCGCCGGCCGACGGATCTGTTTTATAGCGGCGCCGGGGAAGTGGCGCCGTTATTTTCGAAAGGTCGGCGGTGACCACAAATGAGAGAGTTAGAACAAGCCTGGGAATACCTCCTCTGAAACATCGGCAAATCCCTTTTCACGATCTGCTAGATATTCATTCCAAGAAGTTGCATCCCAAATTTCAACGCGAGTATTTGCACCAATAACAACGCAATCTTTTTCAAGTCCTGCATATGTGCGAAGAGCTTGGGGAATTGTTATGCGACCTTGACGATCAGGAATTTCATCGTGTGCTCCTGCAAACATCACACGCATGTAATCGCGAGCTGATTTTGCAGTGACTGGCGCTTGTTTTAGCGTCTCTGTAATTACTGAAAACTCTGCTGATGGAAAAACATAAAGACAGCGTTCTTGTCCTTTAGTAATTACTAAACCTGAAGAGAGTTCTTCGCGAAATTTCGCGGGCAAAATTAAACGGCCCTTGTCATCAAGGCGTGGCTCGTGGGTGCCAAGAAACATTTTTAGCGCCCCCTTCCCCAGGTTCGCTGCGCTTAATATCCGCGCTTAATTCCCCACTTTACTCCACTTTACTCCTTTTTCAACCACCTATCGCCACTATTTACCCTTTTGAACCCCTAGTCGCCCCACCCCTCCCCACCTGTTTTTAGGCATGAAAAAAGGGCCCCGGTGGGAGCCCTTGAATCGAAAGTAGAGGTTATTTAGCCGTTATTGCGCTCATCCCAGCGTTGTTCAAGGCGAGCGCTGATCGTTGATGAGCCCTTGCGCTTTGGCATAGATGGACGCCCGATGGATGAGATAGCTGTGATGACCCCGCCTAGAGCGATGATGAAGCCAAGAACTCCCACAGGTGTTGTCTTTGAAATCAGACCGGTGAAGAGGACCAGTATTCCTAATGCAATAAGGCCAAGGCCAAGCAGAATACGGTTTTTGCCCAGTGGCTTAGCCTCACCAGAAAGAGCTGAAACTAGGCGTGGATCTTCCGTCATTAGCGCAGCTTCCATCTCCTGGAGCATTCGCTTCTCATGATCAGATAAGGCCATGGCCCCACAATAGAACACCAATGGCGCCTCTGGCTACTTAGAAATTACTCTTCTTCATCCTCAGCATCCTTAATGAGGCGGGCTGGGCGCACAGAACCCTTACCAAAGCGTGCTCGGGCTTGATCCATAGCCCCTTCGGCTTGTCGCCAGCCAACTTCGCGCTCGCCCAGCATCATCTGGTGCGGTGCTCCCTCACTTAAGTTCTCTAGCGAGACCCCCACAAGGCGCAATCGGGCCCGCTCAATGCGCAACGCTTGATAGAGACCCTTCACTACTTCATACACATCATGGGTGCTATCAATTGGAAGTGGCAAAGTCTTACTGCGATTAATCGTTGAGAAATCAGCAAAGCGCACCTTGATACTTATTGTCTTTGCAAATAAATCACGATCGCGCAATCTGGCAGTTGCCCTTTCAGTTAAACGTAAAAACTCAGTCAATATCTCTTCTGGATTATCTAGATCCTGCGCAAATGTCTCTGCTGCACTGATACTGCGATCAGGTTCCTCCGGTGTGACATCACGGTAATCACGGCCCCATGCAAGTTCATATAAAGATGCACCATTTGCTTCACCGAGTGCTCTGATCAGTGTGGCCCGTGGCAGCTTTGCAATATCTTCAATCGTTCGAAGCCCTAACCGCTCTAGAACTTCTGCCGTCTTTGGTCCCACTCCCCACATCGCTTGAATAGGAAGGGGATGGAGGAAGGTAAGAATGCGATCAGAAGTTATCTCTAACATTCCATTGGGTTTGCAGTTGGCTGATGCTAACTTTGCAATGAACTTAGAAGGTGCAATTCCAACTGAGCAGGTAATGCCTTCTTGCTCCTCTACTTTCTTACGGATAGCAACTGCGATTTCACGCCCTGTGCCAAGCAGCTTTTGTGAACCAGTCACATCTAAGAAAGCTTCATCTAAAGAAATCGGTTCCACCCACGGCGTGAAACTATAGAAGATCTCCATGACATGTTCTGAGACTTCTTGATAGCGGGCCATATCAACAGGTAAAAAGATTGCATGGGGTGCTAATCGGCGAGCACGCCCCACTGGCATTGCTGAGTGAATACCAAATTTGCGTGCTTCATAGTTAGCTGCAGAGACAACACCGCGTGCTCCCATGCCAATAACAACGGCCTTTCCCTTTAACTCTGGGTTATCGCGCTCTGCCACGGAGGCAAAAAATGCATCCATATCAACATGAAGAATGGTGGCCTGGGTGGCGATTTCTTCACTCATATTGCCAGCGTACTTTCTTTTGTGCGCCAGGATTCATAGGCCGCGCGTAAATCCCATGCACCAGTTGCCCGAAGTGAAATACCACGGGCCCCTGTGCGCCGGGTAATGCCACGAATGAGTAGCAGGGATGAGGAATAGAGGGTGCTGGCAAAGTCGGCTTGGGCATCGCTAAAGAAAGTTGAATCACTACAGCCATATCCATCATCAAGGCTTACAAAGATAACGCGCTTTCCACTTCGCACCGGTGGGGTTTGCATCGCAACTTTTATACCAGCTACCAATACCGAAGAGCGCGAACGCTGAGCTAGTAAATCACAGGAGCGCACGGCGCCAATGGAGTTGAGAAAATCACTATAGAAGCTGACCAAGTGCTCAGACATATCAATACCTAAACGCGCTATTTCATGTTGAACTATTTCAGCAGGGCTCATATCAGGTAGTCCACTACTAATTAACACAGGGGGCGCAAAAGCTAAATTCATCTGTGCTCCTGTTACTCCAGCGTTAGGTGATTTCTGTAGATCTGAAAAATGCAGCAGCAAATCACGGCGGTTAACATCGGTATGCAAACGATCAAAGGCACCAGTCAAGATTGCACTTTCTGTAACAGGTGCACTGGCACCAGAGCGGCGGACAAAATCAGTTAAATCTATATAGGGCCGCCCAGCAATAATCGATGCAACTTCCCCATCACTAATCTTTGTAATGGTGGAGAGTGCAATACGAACTGCGCTGCCATTTTCTTCCACCCGATACACCGCATCGGATTCATTGATATCAAGGGGTGCAACCTTTAATCCCATCTGTCGCACTTCATCAACGAGTAAACGCCTTGGATACATCCCAGGATCATGTGTGAGCACACCAGCTAAAAACGCTGCTGGGTAATGAGTTTTAAGCCAGGCTGATTGATAGGTAGGCAGGGCAAAGGCTGCAGCATGTGCTTTACAAAAACCAAAGGATGCAAAGGCGCGCAGAACTTCCCAGATCTGGTTAACGATAGGTAGTTCATAACCCTTGGCCGTTGCTGCAGGAAAGAACCAATCACAGACTTCTTGTTGTCCATCCCTGTCCCCCAACGCCCGCCGCTTTTCATCAGCGCTAGCCAGTGAAACCCCCGTCATCGTTGCAATGATTTCAATGACCTGTTCATGAAAAACAACAACACCTTCGGTATCGCGCAAAATCTCATAGAGATCTGGGTGAATGATTTGGGCTTTGGCCCAGCCATGACGGGCCTTTAAAAAGGGCGTAATCATGTCTGATTTCACTGGTCCTGGACGAAAGAGTGAGATATCAATAATGAGATCAGTAAATGTTTTAGGTTCTAACTTTCCAACAAGTTCGCGCTGGCCTGGAGATTCAATTTGAAATATACCCAAAGTATTGGTGGATTGAATCAAGGCATAGGTATCAGGATCATCTAAGGGCACGGCATCGATATCAACGCTGAGATCTTCCGTGCGCTCTATCTCAGTTAAGGCATAAGAAATAGCCGACTGCATCCTCACGCCCAAGACGTCGAGCTTTAATAGACCAATAGCTTCAACATCATCTTTATCAAAGACCACCATGGGATAGCCACTGGCATTAGAAAGCAGTGGCGTGCGATCAAGTAAGCCACCATCAGATAAAACAATGGCGCATGGGTGCATTGATAAATGCCGTGGCAAACCATCAAGGCGCTCAGCTAGTGCAATTGTCATGGCAGTTAATGGCGCAGAGATATTAAGGGAGCGCAGCTCAGGTAAATTCTCTAGGGTCTTTGAGATATTACGTGCTCTCACATGTGGCATCGACTTTGCCAACATATCAATCTCCATGCCTGGCAGGCCAAGGGCCGCTCCTGCATCTCGTATTGCATGGCGAGCACGGTATGTATCAACCATGGCAACAGTGGCACATCGCGATTGATTGCCCGGCACATCCCAATCAGTATTGCCATAGCGTTTAAAAACCATGTCATAGATTTCAAGTCGTCGATGTGATTCAACATCGATATCGATATCTGGCAAAGCCCTGCGCAGCGGTGAACAAAAGCGCTCCATCAATAGACCATGTTGGAGTGGATCAACGCCAGATATGCCAAGTAGGTGACAGATCAATGAACCTGCACCACTTCCCCGTGCTGCAACTCGCA
>OFRD01000909.1_pt1 | contig 10846 bp, 8 predicted proteins | sample 1543041 | NCBI WGS metagenome assembly OFRD01 (sample SAMN07774234, study PRJEB24372) | wastewater metagenome | isolation source: Exp Tend CN 100WW | collected 2016-02
CACATCTTCCGTGCCGCGCTCAGCGTTGTAAACGCCAAACGCAACCACGCGCCCGGCGTGCACGACGGCCACCGTGCCCGCTGCATCCTCAAGATCGTGCGGGTGAATATTCTTGCCGCCCACAATAATCACATCCTTCTTGCGCCCGGTGATGTACAGCTCTGCATTCGCAAGGTAACCGAGGTCGCCGGTCAAATACCAACCGTTACTGAATGCACCGGCCGTCAGGTCTGGGCGTTTGTAATAGCTTTCAAGCAGGCAGTCGCTGCGCAGTGCAATTTCTCCCAGCTGCCGCTCGGGCAGCGCAGTGCCATCTACTCCGCGGATTTGAAGTTGCACATTCGGCAGTGGCCGGCCATTGGAGAGCATCTGCGCGCCGCCCTGCGCCGCTGGCACTGCGCTTGCATTCCCGGCGCGGTCTAATGCAGCTTGTTCCACGAATTCTATCTGCGGTGCACTGCCCAATGTGGACTGGGTCACCGCAAAAACATTTTCCGCCATTGCGTAACAAGTGGCGAGCACACCGCTGCCGAGCCCGCAAGCCGCAAAGCGCTGCGCAAATTGGGCGTGGCTGTCGGCGCGCGTTGGCTCCGAGCAGTTGATGAGCGCCCGCAGGCTGCGCAGGTCCACACCCTCCAGGTCGCGCTCGCGGATTTTCTGCGCGCAAAAGTTGAGCGCAAAGTTTGGCAGCCAGCTGAGCGTGCCGCGGTGTGCCGAGATTGCCTGCAGCAGCAGGGCGGGGCGGCGCACCCAGTCAAATGGCGACAGCAGCACCAGCGGCATGCCGCTCAGAATGGGCATGATGAAACCGGCGATCAAGCCCATGTCATGGTACAGCGGCAGCCAGCTCACCACCACATCTGCGCTGCTGCATTGCAGTGCGCCGCCGTATGCCTGCAGCTGGTTAAAGACTGCCTGGTGCGAGAGTGCCACGCCTTTCTGCAAGCCCGTGGTGCCGGATGAATGCTGCAGCAGTGCCATGGCTTGCGGGTCAGAGCGGGTGCCCGCCAGGGTTTCGGCTGACCACTGCGCAGCCGGTGCTACGGCTTCGCTTGTCAGCAGGGCGCGCACATGCGCATCCGGCGGTAGCGCGCTGCGCACCTCATTTTCAAAAGCTGCGTAGGTGATGATGGCAGCCGGCTGCGTGATGCGCAGCAGGCTGCTGAGGTCGGCAAGGTAGCGCTCGCGCGCCAGCTTCTCCGTAAGGAACGGCATGATGGCCGGCACCGCGCCGTGCAGCACCACGCCCCAGTAAGCCGCCAGCAGCGCTGGCCCGTGCTGCAGGATGATGATCACTACTTCGCCGGGCTGCACACCGCTGGCTGCAAGCTCCGCGGCATAACCGGCGGCGCTTGCGCACAGGCCGGCATAAGTGATGGTGTGGTCCGGCTGGCCGGCTTGCAGCAGGCGCACTGCCGTGCGCTGTGGCGTGGCTGCGGCATGCCGCAGCAAGCGCAGTGAAAGATTTTCGTTGAGCGTCACCGGGTGGAGCGGCAAGATAGTTTGTTGGTATGGCGCGGTTACATAAAGTATGTCAAATCCAGAGTGGCCCCCGCCGGCGCGATCCAAGCCGTTGCCCGACGGATGCCCACCCACCATGGGTTGGTTGGAAAGCCCGCGCCAACCCTTCGAATAATCCGAATAATGCCCCGCTCCCATTTTGAAACGGGCGGAGGCCGCTGCCTGCACCGCAAACCAGTTCCATAAGCATTTCAGCCTGCCGCACCCCAAGATAGCTGGCTACAAATGGCGCTGCTAGCAAAGCATTTGCATAGTCTAAATATCCATACAGTAACGTCACCAGTACCAGCATTGTGGTTTTTTCCTGCGCGGCTCCGGAAGGCAAACCGCCCAGCCATTCTTCCAAACTTCCGATGGGGCGGAAAAATAGCGCATCCCCAAATATCAATCGTCCCTTTATGGGTCCGGGTGCGCCATTGGCGTGCGCGTATTTCCAATATGTCTTGCGCAGATCCCATAACTCAAGGCCAAGTTGAGTGCGCACAAATGTCTCAACGTCTGCAAACAATGCCTGCCCGGAATACTGGGACGCGAAACTAATTTCTACCTCCAGCCCGATGAGATTGGATTCAAGAAACTGTTTGCCGCCCTCGATAATGGCCAGTTCTGCACCCTGTGCATCAATTTTTGCAAAATCAACACACGGAATCTGATTGGCGAGGTGCAGCCCATCTATAGTTCTTGCCGTGATGTCGGGACTTTGCAGGACGTCAAACCGATCAGACTCGGGAAACTGATCGAGGAACTTCCGGTTTGGCTGAAACACTGAGGAAGCACCGGCTGACCGGGTAATATTTAGCGAAAGCACTTCTTCGTCGCGCCACAGGGTGCTCTCAAGAACTGTGTCACCAACTGCCTCAAATGATTTCTTGAGCCGTGCGGCCTCCACGGGGTCTGGCTCTACCATAACCACTGACAATAACTTGCGATCTACTTCGTCGAATGGCCATTGGATCCCGCCGCGTGCGCCCACATCTAAAAGCGCAAGTTTTCGGGGAAGCTGTGCTGGATCAATCTTTAGCGTGCGATGTGGAAATACAAGATTGGAAAACTTCACTGCAATATCTCCGGATCAATATTTACATTCATTGAATGTTCATCAATGTGCGAATTATGTGGTCTGCCGCCAGCACCCGCTACCCTGCCTGGCGGCTGGCAATCAGCGCTGCCAGCTGCGCAATTGTGTCAAAGCATTGCGCATTCAGTTCGCCGTCGTCCAGCCGCACCCCAAAAGTATCTTCAACGAACAATGCCAGATCCACCAGATGAAACGAGTCGATCAGCCCGCTGGAAATGAGTGCTGCATCCGGCTGCGGCAGTTGGCGGGGCGTTTTTAGAATGGCCGTGGCAATTTGTGCGGCAAGCTGCGCGGAAATGTTTTCGGGTGTGTGCATGTGTGGTCACCGCTTGCAAAACGAATTTTGCACACGAGTGATTATAATTGATGCGGACTACTGAAACTGGAGACTGGATTTATGCGAAAGCGCGCGTTTGGACGGACCGGGTGGCAGGTGAGCGAGGTTGGCTATGGCATGTGGGGCATGGGCGGATGGAGCGGCTCCGATGATGGCGAGTCTGAGCAGGCGTTGCAGCTGGCCGTTGATCTGGGCTGCAACTTTTTTGACACGGCTTGGGGCTACGGCGCGGGGCACAGCGAAATGCTGCTGGGCAGGCTGGTGCGCGCCAATCCCGGCCGCTCACTATTTACAGCCACCAAGATTCCACCAAAGAACATGCAATGGCCTTCGCGGCGCGGAGACGCTTTGCAAAATGCATTTCCGGCTGCGCATATCCGCGAGTACGTGGAAAAGAGCCTCGCCAATCTTGGCCTGTCCAGTTTGCATTTGATTCAGTTTCATGTTTGGGAAGATGACTGGGCGGAAGATGCGCAATGGCAGCGCGCCATGGACGACCTTAAGCGTGAAGGCCTGGTGGAGGCAGTCGGCGTAAGCATCAACCGCTGGGAGCCGGCAAATGTGATTCGCACTTTACGCACCGGCTGTGTTGATGCGGTGCAGGTGATCTACAACATCTTTGACCAAAATCCGGAAGATGAGCTGTTTCCGATTTGCCGCGAACTCAACATCGGCGTGATTGCGCGCGTGCCCTTTGACGAGGGCAGCTTGACCGGCACACTGACTGCCGGCAGCAGCTGGCCGGAAGGCGACTGGCGCAACGGCTATTTTGTGCCGGAAAATTTGGCGGCGAGCGTGGAACATGCCGAGAGATTGCGCCCGCTCCTGCCGCCGGGCGTCAGCATGCCGGAGCTTGCGCTGCGCTTCATATTGTGCAATGCGGATGTGCACACTGTGATCCCGGGCATGCGCAAAGCGCAGCATGTGCGTGCAAACCTGGCCTGCAGCGAGGCCGCGCCGCTGCTGCCTGCCACATTGCAGCAGCTGCGCGCGCAGCGCTGGGATCGTTCGCCAACCAGCTGGTCGCAGTAATCCACTGCGTGCCAGCGCAGATGCCGGCTGGTTGGGCTGCCTTGTTTTCAGCGGGCGATTAGCACCTCGCGCCCGCAGTAGGACAGGACGGGCACGCCGGCAGGCGGCTTATTCAAGAAATCGAGGCCCGTTTCGAATCCCGAAGAACTCGAAAGCACCACATACGACATTGCTTTGCGCTGGTCTGCAGCCGGCAGCGGGCAGCGCCGCATCTTTTCCGCAATTGTAACAATCATGTTGAATGGAATTTCCGGGGAGGACTGCGCCTTGCGGTAGAACTTTGTGGTGTCCCCCCAAACGCTGCATGAGATCTCTGCAGATTTTATGAACCCATCGTACTTGAGCCAGTACGCCGCATTGTAATTTTGCACGTGGCGCGCTACCAGCAGCACCACCAGTGCGGGCAGGGCGCCGCGTGCCAGCAAAGTGGTCAGCTGCCGGCTGCGCGGAAATGTGTGCAGTGCAAATTGCGTAAGCAAATGTGCGCCCGCCAGCACCAGCACCGCATAGCACGCAATCAAATAGATAAACATCTTGGCCACAAAGTAATACCTGAACGCCAGCCCGATTGCAATTGGAACACTCAGCAGGATTTGTGCCAGCGCGCAGATGGTGAGCACGAATAGAAAGCGCGTGGGGCGGTCCAGCGTGGCGCGCTGGCGCCACCAGAACACGGGGGCCACAACTCCCGCCAGCATCAACAGGTTTAGGGCTTGCAGCACCGGGGCAGATCCGTTGGGGATTCCGATCTCGAGGCCCGGCACAGGGTGCGGACCGGCAAACAGCAGGCGCAACACTTCCACCAGCAGCTTGGTTTCGCCTTGCTGCAATTCAACAACCAAATTGTTTATGTCTGGCGCGGCGGAGCTCATGCCGCCCGCATAGTAAAACCACAGCGCAACCATCAGCCCAACGGGCGGCGCGATCAGCAGCAGCGCGCGCGACCATGGAATGGGCGTTGGCGCGAGCAGGCGCCAGCACAAACCGCAGGTGAACAGCAGCGTGGCAGCCTGCCCGACACCGGGCGTGGCCACCAGCGTGAGCAGCAGGCAGGCTGCCACAAGCAAGCCGTACTCGCGCTTGCGCAGTTTTTGCCAGTCCAGATTGCCGGCCACGGCAGCAGCCAGCAGCGCCAGCACAAAGCACGCCAGCCAGGCAAAGTACGGCCGGCTCTCCGCTGCATAAAAGTGAAAAATGTTCTGCCCCGCGAGCGTGGCCAGTGCCAGATATGCCCACGCTGCGCCGAGCTGCCAATGCAGCACGGCGTAGAGCGTGCCCATGCTGATGCCCACAAACGCCAGGCTCACCAACCGGTAGCCCACCAGAATGCTCTCGTCATAGCGCGGCCAGTAGTCTGTGGCCACGCGCTGCAGCGAGTAATACACGGGAAAATATCCGCCGGTGGAGCGGCCGGTGGTGAGCGGCGTGACCTGGCAGTTGGTTTCGATCTCGGCGCCCTCATCCAGCCAGAAGAACTTGTGGCGTGCAATCTGAGCATCACTGAAGACAATTGCTGCCACCAGCAGCATGCCGCCCATGATTTGAAGTATTCGCAGCGCACGCGGCAGTGCGGCCTGCAAGCGCGGGAAGCGGGGCGCCACCGGCTTGGGCGCGGGTGGCGGTGCCAGGCGCTGTTTGCGTTTGCGTTGCGTCACAGCTGCTGTTGCCCCATGTGCACATTATAATTTCGACTCGATTGCTTTCGGGCGTAAGTTGAGCATTAACTTGTACCAGCGCATTGTTGTAAAGGTTGGCACCTCCACGCTCACGGGCGGGCAGCCAAGCCTTTCCGTGGAGCGCATAACAGACTTGGTGCAGCAGCTGGTGGCGCTGCGCCACACTGGCTGCCAGGTTGTGCTTGTTTCATCCGGCGCAATTGCTGCCGGCCGCGAGCGCCTGGGCCAGCCGCTGCTGCCCAAGGCCGTGCCCGCCAAGCAGATGCTGGCTGCAGTTGGCCAGCCGCGCCTGATGGCGCTTTACGACCGCAGCTTTGAGCAGCACGCGCAGCCGGTGGCGCAGGTGCTGCTGACGCGCGGCGATCTTACGCGCCGGCGCAGCTACCTCAATGCGCGCCACACGCTGCTTGCGCTGCTTGACCAACAGATCATTCCCATCGTAAATGAAAACGACACGGTCTCCACCGAGGAGATTCGCGTGGGCGATAACGACAACCTCTCGGCGCTGGTGGCCAATCTGGTGGAGGCTGACCTGCTGCTGCTGCTCACGGATCAGGCCGGCCTGTTCAGCGCAGACCCGCGCACCAATCCGCAAGCGCAACTGCTGCACGAGATTAGCAGCGCGGAAATTCCCGCAGCTGTTTGGGAGGCGGCCGGCGCCAATGGTGCGCAGGGCACGGGCGGCATGCTTACCAAGCTGCAAGCTGCCGGCCTCGCGCGCCAGTCTGGCGTGGCCACCGTGATTGCTGCCGGCAGTGAGCCGCAGGTTGTGCTGCGTGTGGCGCGCGGCGAGGCGCTGGGCACGCGCCTGCCCGCACTGGTATCCGCGCTGGAGAGCCGCAAGCGCTACATCCTTTCCGGCTGGGACGGGCAGGCGCGCGTGCAAGTGGATGGCGGCGCGGCCGCAGCCCTTGCGCGCGGCAGCAGCCTTTTGCCGGTGGGCGTGGCCGCCGTGCACGGCGAGTTTGAGCGCGGCGACACGCTGGCGGTGCTTGATGCTGCCGGCCATGAGCTGGCGCGCGGCCTGGCCAATTATGCAGCCAACGAACTGCGCATCATCAGCGGGCAGCGCTCGGATCAGATTACGGCGCTGCTGGGATATGAGTACGGTGATGAAGTGATTCACCGCGACCATCTGGTGCTGCTGGCGCGGCCGGTATCCGCGCTGTGAGCACACTGCGCCTCATGGGAGCCGCTGCCCGCGCGGCGGCGCGCACACTGGCGCTGGCGCCCGCAGCGCAGCGCACGCAGGCGCTGCACGCGCTGGCGGCTGCCCTGCGCACGCAGCAGCAGCCCGTGCTGGCAGCCAATGCCGCCGACCAGGCGGCAGCGCGCACGGCAAACATCAGCGAGCCTTTGGCCGAACGCCTGCTGCTGAATGAACAGCGCCTCGCCGCAATGGCTGCAGATGTGGCTGCGGTCGCAAACCTGCCCGATCCCATCGGCGAAATATTTGATGAGCGCACGCTGCCCAACGGCTTGCAGGTGCATCGCCAGCGGGTGCCCATCGGCGTGCTGGGCGTGGTGTACGAGTCGCGGCCGAACGTGACGATTGATGTGGCGGCGCTGTGCCTGCGCAGCGGCAACGCGGCCATCTTGCGCGGCGGCAGCGAAGCGCTGCGCAGCAACCTGGCGCTCGGTGCGCTGGTGCGCAGTGCGCTTGCAAGCGCCGGAATTGCGGAGGCTGCCATTCAGCTGGTGGAAAGCACAGACCGCGCGCAGCTGCTGGAGCTGCTGCAAATGCATGATTGCCTGGACTTGCTGATACCGCGCGGCGGCAATGCGCTGCACGAGTTTTGCCGCGAGCACAGCCGCGTGCCGGTCATCACCGGCGGGGTGGGGGTGTGCCATTTGTATGTGGATGCCAGCGCCAACCAGGCGGCAGCGCTCGATGTCATTTACAACTCAAAGGTGCAGCGCCCGTCGGTTTGCAATGCGCTTGATACGCTGCTGGTGGATGCAGCGCTGGCGCCCGCGCTTTTGCCGGCGGTGGTTGCGCGGCTGGGCGCGGCTGGGGTTGCGTTCCGAGCGGACCCGGCTGCGCATGCGCTGCTGGCCGGCAATCCAGCCGTGCGGGCCGCAACCGGCGCAGACTTTGACACCGAGTGGCTGGCGCTGGTGCTGGGCTTGCGGGTGGTAAGCGGGCTGGACGAAGCGCTGGCGCATATTGCGCAGCACAGCACGGCCCACTCGGATGGCATCCTCACGCAAACGGCGGCGCACGCTGCGCGCTTTGTGGCCGAAGTTGATTCGGCTGGCGTGTTTGTAAATGCCAGCACGCGCTTCAACGACGGCGCGCAGTTGGGGCTGGGCGGCGAAACTGCCGTGAGCACGCAGCGCCTGCATGTGCGCGGCCCGATGGGCATCAACGAGATGACCACCTACAAGACCGTGGTGCGCGGCAACTACGCCGTGCGCGCGTAAGTGGCTGCCTGCACAATAAAGTTTGGCAGGGCGACATTTGCGTTGCGGTGCACCAGCACTGGTCCACAAACTTCCGCGACACCAGCCCGCAATTGAATCAGGCGCCTAAAACCAAGCTGCTTGAATTTACCGCCGTGGAGCCGGCGGAAGGCGTGCTGCGCGCCGAGGCGTTTTGCACCAACATGGCTGCGCGCCGCTCTGTGCGCGAGTTCTCTGATCGGGCGGTGCCGCGTGCCATCATTGAAGCGGCAATCCGCACCGCGGGATCAGCGCCCAGCGGCGCCAACTTGCAGCCCTGGCATTTTGTGGCCGTTGGCAAAGCTGACGGGCAACTGCGGCAGCGCCTGCGCCGCGCAGCCGAGGAGGAAGAGCGCGAGTTCTACAGCAAGCGCGCCACGCCCCAATGGCTGGCGGCATTGGCGCCGCTCGGCACTGATTCTGAAAAGCCGTTCCTGGAGATTGCGCCATGGCTGATTGCAGTTTTTATGCAGCCGCACGGCATTGGCGCCGATGGCAGTGTGCTCAAGCATTACTACGCCAGCGAGTCGGTGGGCATTGCAACCGGCTTTCTGATTGCGGGGCTGCATCAGGCCGGGCTGGCCGTGCTGACACACACGCCCAGCCCGATGGGATTCCTGAACGAGCTGCTGGGCCGCCCCGCGCATGAGCGCGCGTTTGTGCTGCTGGTGGCGGGCTACCCCGCACCCGCTGCGCGCGTGCCGGATATTGCGCGCAAGGCGCTGGGAGAAATTGGGAGTTTTAGGTAGGATTTAACCTTAGAGCTGCTCGATGAGCGGGAGCAGCCAGCGCTTGGCGGGTTACATTACCCGCGACCGGAATTATTGCAAAGTATTGTTTGGATCAACAGTGAAGCCGGATATCAGTTCTCTTTTGTTTTGATCTTGGCAAGTAGTTTTGTTTGTTGCAGTAAATATAGTTGGAAGCAAATGTGGTGCATGTTTGTTGTGCAGTGCATTAGATTCGTTTTCGGGTAATATTCGCGGTTTATAGATGAACCAAGCATAGATTGGGGTACATCAATAGAAGATGGTGGTGCCCAGTATCTAATTATCAATAGCGCTTTAGCGCACTGATGTTAGTGCCGCTGTGTTTGGCTTCCCACTTGTAAAAAGAGGTTTTCCCAATGCCGTGCTTCCGCTAGACAGTCTCAAGCCGAAAGCCCGCCTCTGCTACCTGAACAATTATTATGATTCGGCCGTTGCTACAGCGGTATGTTTGCAGGTGGGTGATACCTTAGTTTCTCTGCCGCAAGTGGCTAATTTATAGGGTGCTAGTTTTGGAGTGGCTTTCCACGTAGTTTGCGCAGAATTAATTTTATTACGGAGAAGTAAAAATTTGGGTAAAGGCAATTTTCGAACAGTAGTCTCAGCGGGGAAATGTATTTGTACCCGGAGTGTTCCTTGTCCAAGAGAAGTCTTGCAAAGTCTGGCAAGAAATGCTCGAGAGCGCGATTTTTACAATAGTGGAATTTCCAAACAGACAGCCCATTGTTTCTATATTCGCGCAGCCCTTCTATCAGGCGCACGCTTCTTATCAACGGATACATGGGTGCCCATTCGCGGGTGGCGGATCCGAACAACGCAACTATTAGTGGTGTGGAATTAAAATAGGCGGTCGATGTGCAGAATGCGTGCGCATATATCTTGATGTGCGGAAAAGTGTTGTCAAAGTGAGATTGAATCCGATTGTCTAATATAGCTGTATTGTCAAAAACGTGGGTATATTGATCCCAGTTTCGTTTGCGAAACACTGATAGAAATATGCCCCCTAGAAAGTCAAACGAAATATCGGGGTTTATAAGATCAAGAAATGGCATTTCACCCTCGGCTTGCCAACTAGAAAATTTCTTCATGTGTTTTGGAAATGTGCTGGTATCAAATGGGTGTGGATGCCGAGCTAGGTCGTTGGTATTTAACTCATATGAGTTTATATAAAAAAAATCTACCAGCGGATGCTGGTTCATTAGCCGGTTGAGCATGGACACGGCGTATGGCATTAGCAAATCATCATCTCCAATTACCCACACATATTCGCCGTCTGCCATGGACACAACTTTAAGAAGATTGCGGGCAAAGCCCACATTCGCGCTGTGCTTGTTATATTTGATATTAAGTCGCGCTGGCGCTTGCTGGACAATGCTGGCAGTGTTGTCGCTGGAATTATTATCGGAAATACAAATCTGAAAACTATTTGCTGAATGCGCTTGGGCAGAAATAAGCGAGTGTATGCAGTTTGCCAAGTGCGTAGCGCGATTGCGCGTTGGGATGCAGATTGAGAGCGTTGGCATGGCCGGGTTTCTCAAGCGAATTACTTGCAGGCTGAGGAAATGATTTGGACAATATACCACTTTGCGAAGTGTATCCTTGGGCTGAAGTGTCCCCAGGTTTGTATTGCGGTTCTATCATCAGGCTGGAAATTAGTTTCGCTCAAAATAGGTGTCAGTCAACGCATAACAGTATGTTAATTGTTAGAAGTGCGTTCAGATGCAGATTAAGTTTCTGGCGATTAAGTACGGGCGGCATCGGGGCCAGAGATTGTAGTAATACCCATAATATCCTCAAGAATAATTTGGTAGTTTGGTCTTGATGTAGTGGCTGATGTAAGACATGCAGTTTCATAAGCTTTATATTTTGTTTCATTTACTTGTAGAAGAGACGTGAAATTTGTCGGTGGGGTATCGATATTGACCGGGATTGTGCCCAACCACGATGCCATATGAAGTGCCCACTGCATAGAAAAGCTGTCGGCTACAATCTC
>OFRD01000919.1_pt1 | contig 10766 bp, 14 predicted proteins | sample 1543041 | NCBI WGS metagenome assembly OFRD01 (sample SAMN07774234, study PRJEB24372) | wastewater metagenome | isolation source: Exp Tend CN 100WW | collected 2016-02
GTGAGATGGATATGAAACGACGCGAATTTACCCAGTTGACGACCAGTGCAGCCGTTGCATCGGCTGCATGGCTTTTGTTGGAGGCAAAGCATGCCATGGCGCCCACCAGCAACCAAGAGGATGTGCTTGTGATGTTCAACAGGGTGAGGCGCTTAGAAGAGATCATGGCTGGCTCGTTTATATCAGTAAGGTGACAAAGTGAAGTTGGCGTTTTCACTCACTGGGGCTTTGGCTGGCCGTTTGGAAGGCACAGCGCCTCGCGCTGAAGGCAGCACAGAGGGTTCCTTCAACAGGGTTTCAGTGGGCCATGCGCGCCAGTTGGCTTGTACGGCTTGGATTGGTCCTGCCAACACCACCAGCTGTGAACCATATGGGGTCACAGATTGAACGCTTGCCAACAAGGTTTGAGGTGCGCCCTCTCTGCTTAATAGCTCGGCAGGAAAGCGTGCAGGATTTGCAAGCAGCCACTCGTCGCCTTTGCGAACACCAGACAAAGCACCCGCATTGATTTCAAGTTGTTGGCCCAATGCAGCAGTGACCACAGGGTTAATTTGTTGGCAATTGAGCCACTCTTCTGCAGCGTTTCGCCAGGCTTGAAGTTGTTCTTGGATGGCGGCAACGCTGCTTGCGTTCATTTTGGGAGCAGCCCAAGAAGAGCGCTCAAAATCAAGCTTGAGTGTAGCGCTGTCTTCGAATTGAGAAGCTTGCCCATCTTTACCCACCAATTGAAAATCGAGGGTCATCAAAGCGCTAGGATTTTTGGCACCTAAGTAAGCCTCTAATGCGCTTGCCGGCAAACTCTCAGTTGTGACCCTGACGACAGCATGCCAAGGCAAAGTTTCTGGGCGATTGCCAATCAGCGCGCGCTCATAGGCCGTCATGCTTTTGGCCATAGAAGCAGCCGGTAAATTATTCACTGCGCGCCATGCATTGGCTTTGCCACTTTGCGCATTGGTTTGAACCCATTGTGCTTGAATGTGTGGCAGAAGCGTTTGCAAGACAAGCGCAGATGCATTGGGGTCAATTTGCACATCCAAGCTGACCAAATGGTTCATGCGAGCGCCCACTTTTTGGGTGCATGAACTGCTTTGCGCCAAGGCTTCAGCAGTGGCGGCCAAGTTGCTTGAACCCAAAGTTTTGTTCATCAATTGGCTGAATTTTTCAACGGCACCCTGCAGGCCTGTTTCTTTGACGCGAGTCGCATCATTTTTTGACATGGCTTGTTGGGCTGCCATGCTTGCAGGAAATTGCAAGCGAGCTTTGGCTTGGCCAGCATCATCGCTTTCATAACCTAAGACTTTGACGCCTTGAACATCCAAGGCATTTTTAAAAGTGCTGTTCTCTCGCAGGCTGCCTTGTGGATCAATCCAAGTGGTGGTTGAAACACGGGTCGGATTTTGCAAAGAAGCATCCACCAGGCTTTGGCGAATGGCGTCCAGTCTCTCTTGCGCCGTCAGTGGCGCTTGAGGCGCAATCGAGCCTTTGGGCAATTGTTGGGTGTTGTTTTGCGCTTGAGATGGCGCTTTGTATTGGGCCAGAACCTGCGTGCTCACGCCTGCGCTAAGCGCAATGCACACCGCACTGAGTTGGAGGCAATGAATACCAGCGCGCATGATCAGCGGCCTTTAGAGGCCATCTGGCCCATGAACAAAATGCGCAGATCCTGCACCACATCGCGGTCCAGCGACAAGGTGGTTTCGTAGGTGTCTTCGCCCACAGGTGTAATGCTGACCAAGCGAGCGCCATAAATCACGCCTTCTACTTTGGTTCGGAAGGTGTCGTTGGTAACAACCATGTCGGCCACGGTAGAGCTGGCATCGAGTTGCTGACCATAGACCTGCTCGGTCAGGTTGCGATAAGCGTCTAATTTGGAGGCACGAATGGCCATCAAGCGTTGTTGCGCAGGGTTTTTGTGGTTTTGCACAGCGACAACGGCATAGCCAGTGGCTGTGATGGTTTCGCGTTTTTCGATCAACGGTGAAGACATGGCATTCAGGTCGTTGCTTTTGGACGAGGGCATTGCCAAATTGATGGATTTGCAGCCAGTCAGTGCTACCAAACCAATTACCAAGCAGAGTGAGGTCACGCGTTTCATGTTCAGTTCCTTGTTAGAGGTGGGACTTGAAGTCCTTCACCCTCTGATTCGGCATCAACTTGAGAAGCTTGAGAGATTCTGATGCGGCTTGTTGTGAAAAGGCGAAGGTGTCTGACGGTTTTCCGACGTTTATGCCATTTTTCGCCAATTTTGCAATACATTGGTGTTTTGAGACAAATCATGATTATTTTCCTCACCCAACATGGCTAAAAAGAGCCTGTCCAAAGCCTTTATTGGCGCCAGTGCTGGCGCTGAAGCCATTCGCCATTTGATTGAGCGGGTGGCTTGTTCCACCGCAACCGTTTTGATTACGGGTGAAAGTGGCACGGGCAAGGAGTTGGTGGCCAGAGCCTTGCATGATCAATCTGACCGAAGTGGCGGAAATTTTGTACCCATCAATTGCGCCGCCATTCCCAAAGATTTGCTTGAGAGCGAACTGTTTGGGCACGAGCGCGGTGCCTTCACGGGCGCTCAGGCCTCGCGCCGGGGTCGCTTTGAACAGGCCGATGGCGGCACGCTGTTTTTGGACGAAATTGGCGACATGCCGTTTGACCTGCAAACCCGCTTGCTGCGCGTTTTGTCAGATGGCAATTTTTACCGAGTCGGTGGGCACAGTGCCGTCAAAGCCAATGTGCGCGTGATCGCCGCCACGCACCAAGACCTGGAGCAACGCGTCAAGGAAGGCGTGTTCCGCGAAGACCTTTACCACCGCCTGAACGTGATTCGCCTGCGCCTGCCGGCTTTGCGTGAAAGGCGCGAAGACGTGCCCGTGTTGGCGCGTTACTTCTTGCAGCGCAGTGCCCAGCAGTTGGGTGTTGAGCCCAAGCGCATTGCCGACGCAGCCCTTGAACGCTTGAGCCATTTCCAGTTTCCAGGCAACGTGCGCCAGCTGGAAAACATCTGCCATTGGCTGACCGTGATGGCCCCTGCGCAAGTGATTGAAGTCAAGGATTTGCCACCCGAAGTGCTGGAAAGCCGCCCCAGCTTGGCCCCGGCTGCTGTGCCTTTCACCGCACTGTCGTCGGGTGTCACCGCCTCTGTGCTTGCCTCTGGGACGCAGCCGAGTGGCGCGGGGCTGGATGTGTCGATGGACGCCCATGAGGCGACTTCGTCGGCTGGGTCTGAACTCTCAGCCACCGGAGATGTTTTTGCGCTGGGTGTTTCTGGTGCGTCTGCGGTGACCGCTTCGACATGGGAGCCGAGTTTGGAGCAAGAGGCGTTGGCCCTGCTGAATGCCGGGCGCACCGATGTCTGGGATGTGCTGACCCGCCGGTTTGAGACCAGCCTGATTCAAGCTGCGCTGGCCACAACACGGGGCCGCCGCATCGAAGCTGCACAGAAGCTGGGTATTGGCCGCAACACCATCACCCGCAAAATTCAGGAACTGGGCATCGACGACTGACGGTTGCTCAGTTCTTGCGGGCCACCCAATAGGTGGCGCCTTCGGGGCCGTATTGCTCTGCATGGGGTTCGTCGCGGGACAACGCGAACTCGTCGCCCGGAGTCAGGTAGCGCTTTTGGTGGCTGCCGTCTGGCGCTGTGCAGCTCAGCCACATTTGCCCAGCAGTGAGGCGGGCTTTGACCGCAAACGGGTGGGTGTGCACATCCAGCACCACATGGGGCTCCCAGTGTCGTTCCAGTACCTCGTCAAAACCTTCGGCCAAGGCTTGTTGTTGGAAGTCTTCAAAAGTCATCATCGGTGCCATCTTGAATGCGCCGTATGGGGCATGGGCTGACCAATCCGTCGTGGCAGAAAACGCCATCGGCGCATCGGTGAACGGGTGCGGAAATGCCAGCGACTGCGCGTGCAGCATCAAGCGCGGGCTGAGGGCCCGCACGGGAGCAGGGGCGTAGAGTGCATCGCCCAGCATGGGGTGGCCAATGCTTTGCAGGTGCACGCGCAGTTGGTGCGTGCGGCCTGTGACGGGTTCCAGTTCTACCAGCGTGGCGGTGTCGCTGCTTTGCAAAGCACGCCAACGGCTGCGGCTGGGTTTGCCATCGGGGTGCACGATGTGAATGGGGCGGCGCTCCCAGTCCAGCAGGATCGGCCCGTCGATGGTGCGCCAGCCGTCTTCGTCGGTGGGCACCTCGTGTTGGGTTTGCAGCACTTGCCCGGCCACCACGGCCACATAGCGTTTGTGTACCTGGCGGGTTTCAAACAGGCGGCTCATGCGGCGTTGCGCCTCAATGCCACGGGCCATGACCAGCAGGCCCGAGGTGTCTTGGTCCAGGCGATGCACCACCAGCGCTTCGGGGTAAATCGCTTGCACACGGCTGGCCAGGCAGTCTTGCTTGTCGGGGCCGCGACCGGGCACCGACAACAAGCCGCTGGGTTTTTCCAGCACCAACAGGTGTTCGTCTTCGTGGATCGGGGTCATGTGTTGCAGCGCCAATCAAACCGCCGTGGCGGCAGGCTGTTCCAGCACCACGTTGGACATGGGCCGTGCCACGCAGGGCAGCACCAGCCCTTCGGCCTTTTCTTCGGCCGACAGGCCAGGCCATTCCACGGTGTAAGTCACTTGGCCGCTCACCAGCTGGCAAATGCAGGTGCGGCAGGTGCCGTTCCGGCACGAGCTGGGCAATTGCACCCTCGACATTTCGGCCGCTTCGAGCAGGGTCAGGTCGCCCTCGACATCGAATTGCAAGTCAGCGGGCAGCACCCGGGCAGTGAAGATCTGGAAATTCTCAGGCATGTGCGGAGGCGTGTGCAGGCAGGCTGGCTGGCCCAGCCATGCTGGGCAGTGGTGCGCTTTGTCTGTGCGCTTTATTTGTCTTTGACTTTGCCGCGAGGCGCCACAAAGGTGGCGGGTGCCATCGGGCGGTCCGATGTGAACGTCTTGGGGGGAGACGTGTCTTTCTTTGGCTTCTTGGCCATTTTGTTGCTGCGTTGTTCGCCTTTGGCCATGTTCGTTTCCTTGTAGACCTTCCCGAATTGGGAGCCCTCTGATGTTAAAGCACAAAGCCGCAGGGTCTGCGGCTTTGTACAGGGCTTCGTGTGGTGATGGCTTGCCGTTACAGCGGCAGGCACCCCGTCACGTTACTTCACTTCGGTGACGAATGTTTCACGCGGACGGCGGACCTTTTTCAGGTTAGCCAACCAGTCGCCTTCACTGGCGCGGTAACCCAGGGGCACGATCACCACGCTGCGCAGGCCGCGAGCGCGCAGGCCCAGAATCTCGTCCACGGCTTTGGGGTCAAAGCCTTCCATCGGGGTCGCGTCGACTTCTTCAAAAGCGGCAGCAATCAAGGATGCGCCCAAGCCAATGTAGGCTTGGCGAGCGGCATGCTCGAAGTTGACTTGTTCATCGCGTGCGGGGTAGTTGTTGAGCAACATTTGGCGGTAGTTTTCCCAGCCTTCGTTGGTGCCGCCGCGCTGCGCGTTGGTGAGGTCAAACATCATGTTGATGCGATCGGCCGTGTAGTTGTCCCAAGCCGCAAACACCAACAGGTGCGAGCCGTCGGTAACCTGACCTTGACCCCAGGCTTTGGGCTTGATCTGCTCGCGCACGGCAGTGTTGGTGACCACGAAAACTTCAAACGGCTGCAAGCCGCTGGAGGTGGGGGCTAAACGGGCGGCTTCGACAATGCGGTCCACTTTTTCTTGGGGCACGACCTTGGTCGGGTCCATTTTTTTGCAGGCGTAGCGCCATTCGAGTTTGTTCAGCAATTCAGACATTTGGGTTCCACTCAGGTGTTGACGATGCGTGATTGTGTCTGAAGACGCAGGACGTCGTTGTCACGCGTTTTCAAGCACTTTTTAGAGGCGTGTGCTCAGGCCGATACTTCTTGCCAGGTGCCGCTGGGCAGCCCGTCCAGGTTGTACGGCCCCACGGCGGTGCGAATCAAACGCAGTGTGGGCAAGCCCACTGCAGCGGTCATTCGCCGCACCTGGCGGTTGCGGCCTTCGCGAATACTCAGTTCCAGCCACGAAGTCGGAATGCTCTGCCGCTCGCGAATGGGCGGATTGCGCGGCCACAGGTCGGCAGGCGCTGGCACCGCACGGGCGCGGGCGGGCAGGGTGGGGCCATCGTTCAGTGTCACGCCCCGAGCCAAGGCGGTCAGGGCTTTGTCGTCCACCACGCCCTCCACCTGCACCCAATAGGTTTTTTCCATCTTGAAGCGCGGATCGGCAATGCGGGCCTGCAATGGACCATCGTCGGTCAGCAGCAGCAAGCCTTCGCTGTCGGCATCCAGCCGTCCCGCCACGTACACGCCGGGCAGGTCGATGTGGTCTTTCAGCCCGCGCCAGCGACCCTCGGGGGTGAACTGGCTGAGCACGCCATAAGGTTTGTTGAAGCGGATCAGCATGGGCAAGTCATGAGGTGCATGGGCAAGGGCGTGAGCGTATCAGGTCGGTTAGCATCCAAGCATGAGCACCCAATACGAATGCCTGAAAAGCGCCGACCTGTACGCCGAAGCCTTTGGCATCGCCCCCCCTGAAACCTTGCTGGGCAAAGAAGTCTGGCCACGTCAACAAGGCTTTTTCATCCGCAAAGCCTTTGTGCCTGGGCAGCCAACCCCAGAAACTGGCACTGAACCCACTTCGGAGGCTGGCGCATCCGCTGCCAACATTTCAGACGCCATGACAGACCCTGTTCCTGCCCCCACCAGTCCGCTGGTGATGGAGCTGGCGCAAGGCCAGTTTGGTTTGGTGCCCACTTGGGTCAAGTCGGCCTCAGACGCCAAACTGCGCTCGACCAAGCTGGCCGTCACACGCTACGAAACCATGAGCACCGCGACGCCCACGCGTGAGACTTGGCTCAACGCGCAGCGCTGCATCATCCCGATGCAAGCCTTTATTGAAGACGACTGGCGCAATCGCAAAGCCGTGCCCACCCGCATTGCCCGCGTGGACGGTAAACCCATGGGCGTGGCAGGCCTGTGGGAGCGCTGGACCCAGGACGGCGAAGAAATCATCAGCTACACCCTGCTCACGGTCAACGCCAACAGCCACGCTTTGATGAACCGTTATGGGCAAAACGGCAACGAGAAACGCATGCCCGCCATCCTGAATGAGGGCGCTTATGGGGCCTGGCTGACGGCACCGCTGGAAAAAGCCCGCGAGTTCATGCGGGCCTACCCGACCCAATTGTTGCTGGCCAACCCGGTGCAAAAAAAGTAAGCCCTTGCGGCACAGCCAACCCGTTCGGGCGCTTCAAGCGCTTTGCACCACAGCCACATTGGCCAGCGCCAAGGCCCTAAAGCCCTCAGAAATACGCCCATCTGTGGCGGCCGTTTGCCAGAACTGTGCCGCCAAAGCCTTGGCTTGCGGCCACACCGCCAAGGTGCTGGCGCTGGGGTGCAGAGGTCGGGCAGCAAAATCCCGCGCCACCACTTCGCCGTGGATGGGCGCATACAGCATGGGCAACATGTCGTAGGTGGGCGACAACTGCCAATCGTCCTTGTGCAGCAAAAAGGAAATGTTGCCGTAATGCCGGTCGGTGTTGCCAATCAGCTGGCCATAGGCGTCCAGCAGCTTCAGGTGCCCGGCATCTTGCGCGGTGACCAATTGCCGCGCTGCCATGCGCTGCGCCGTGGCGGCCCAGTTGTCCATTTGGCCCACGTATTGCGCGTCGTAGACCAGCAGCGACACCATGCCCAGACGCCCTTGTGCCGTGCGGTCAAAGCGCGTGGACTCCAAAAACACCCGCCCGCCTGCCGCCACGATGCGCGTTTGCGCAGCGGGCAAGCCGGCATCGGCCAATGTTTGCAGCGCCAAGTGCTCGCACACCAGCAGATCTCGGGTGCGCTGATCGGCCGGGGCATCGCCTGCGGGAGAAAACTTCACCAACACCGGGCGTTGATGGGCGGGTTCGTCCAAGCGGGCGCAAAACTTGGGTTGCTCACCCCCGGCCGATGAACCCGCTTGCGTGCCCTGCATCACCAAATCGGCCAAGCGCGGGTAATCGAGATCGGGCTGCGCCACATCGGCTTGGGGCGGTACTTGCCGCAAATACCGGTCCAGCGCAGGCTGCCCTACGATCAGGTTGCCCGGCAGGTCGTCGCCCATTTGCACCAAGGCCCTGAGCGCATCGTCATCGCTCCAGTAGCGCAAGTCGGCGGGCAAATTCAGCTCGGGGTGGGCCTGCACAAAAGTGCGTCCCATGAAACCCTGGGGCCGCATGTCGCTCAAAAACCAGGGCAAGCCGTCGTGCAACTCGGTCACACCATCGGCCTCATCGACCCAAAACCGCCCACCCTGCAAAGCCACCATGCGCCCAAAGGGGCTGACCTGACCGTGCACATCGACCCGCATGATGGGCACTTCGGCCCCCACGCCATCGATCGGGCGCGGCAACAAATAGCGCTGCGACCGAGCCGCCCCGACCTTGAGCACCGTGCCCGCGCGCAGCAAGCCTGACAGCGCCCGTGACACCGTGGCCTGGCTCACGCCCAAGCGCGTTTGCAGCTCGGCGCTGCTGGCGGCGCCGCCCAGCTGGCGCAGTGCGTCGGTCAAGCGGGTGCTGAGGTCGGTGCTGGCGGGCATGGCATCTCTTGGTGAATAGATAATCAATGTCTAATTTAACACGGCTCAGTGATTGTTTGAATTGATTTATGAATAGATATTTTTAATCTGAAGATGTCAGCATGCTGCGCACGCATGGCCAGTCTTCCTGGCTCCCGAACCCCCCTTCGACCCAGTGCCTGTTGAACAGGCAGCGCCTGCCAAGCCATGCGGGGCAAGGGTTTGCGCGGATGTCCACGGTGTTGTCCACAGCTTCATGCACAGACATCTGGAACAACTTGGTGCCCCTTGCTGGTGCACAGACCTCAAAGCGACTGCTGGTAGCGCTCCAACATCTGGGCCTGGGTTTCGGCTTCGGTCTCTTGGCCATGGAAGGCCCGCATCTGATCACGCAACATCTCGCCCATGCTGGGCATCTGCGACCGGTCTGTGTGTTGCGAAGCGTCCCAAAGCTTGGAGCGCATGAAGGCCTTGGCGCAATGCAAGTACACCGACGCCACCGCCAGACGGATCACCAGAGCGGGCGTGCGCCGCGCATCGGCACACAGCGCCAAATCGGCCGGGTCGGTGGACAGCACGGCGCGGCCATTCACACGCAAGGTTTCGTCAAAGCCCGGCACCATGAACAAAGTGCCCAAGCGGCCCGTGGCAACAATGTTTTCGAGTGTGTCCAACCGGTTGTTGCCCGGCGCATCGGGGATCAGCAGGGTTTGCGCGTCCAGCACCTTGACGAAGCCCGCATCGCCCCCGCGAGGCGAAGCGTCCATGTGCCCGTGCGCATCGCTGCTGGCCAGCACCACAAAGGGCGACAAGCCGATGAACTGCACCGCATGCGCGTCGAGCGCCGGGATTTCTTTTTTGACCGAACGCTCACGGGCAGGGCCGTAGAGCTGGCGCAGGGCGGGGAGGGTGGTGATGTGCATGGATAACTTCAGCGAAATCAATTCACACGGCATTGCCAATACGCAGGCCGACGGTGCAAATGGGCGACGGCCACGATCAGAATGCCTTGTTCATCTTGGCTGTAAATCACGCCGTATGGAAATCTCCGCAGTCGGCAGCGACGCGTCTGGCTTGAAAGTGGATGCCAGCCGTGGGGATGACGTTCAATGAGTTGAAGGGTGCGCAGAAACTCCACCAAAAACGAATCGCCCAAGCCCGGCGCTTGTTGAGCGTACCAATGGATGGCCTCGTCCAGCTCGGATTGAGCTGCGGGCAAGAGGCGCACGTTCATGCCGTTTTGACTTGGTATTTGGCAATAACTTCATTCAGTGGGATGGCTTTAACCTCACCCCGGCGGTAAGCGGCCAGACGACTTTCTGCTTCTTGTGCCCATTGCGCGTCCAGCGAGCTGTCACGTTCGTCCAACGTATCCAAAATTTGATCGACCAAGGCCATGCGCTCTTCTGGGGGCAGTTGTGATGCTTGATCGCAGAGTTGTTTGGCGGTTGGCATGTGGGGCTCCAAAAGGCGGTGGAAAGTCAGTTTAGCGAAGTTCAGCGCTCATGGAAATTGAAGCCGTTGGCAAAACCAAGCTCCTCAGCATGGTTGCATCCGAATGCCGCTGCACGAGATTTAAAACCCCGACCCCGGCTCACTCAAAAAAGCCAGCTCCTCAGGCGTGGACTCGCGGCCGAGGATGGCGTTGCGGTGGGGGTAGCGGCCAAAGCGGTCAATGATGGCCTTGTGCTGGTGCTCAGAGGCCAAGCTGCTCTCCAGCCCAGCTTGGCTGAACAGCGCCAGCGCGGTGCTGTGGATGAGCGGCGATTCGCTGTGCATGTAGGGCATGTACACGAACGCCCGTTGCTGGATCTCAAGGACGGCATCGACCCCAGCAGCCACGGCGGTTTGCGCCAGCGCAAGTGCCAGCGCATCGCAGGCAAAGGCCTGTGGTTGGTCTCGGTACATGTTGCGCGAAAACTGGTCCAGCACGATGATTTCGGCCAGCCGGCCCGGCGGCGTCTCGCGCCAGGGGTGCAGCTCGCAGCGTGCTGCAGCGGCGTGCAGACTGCCAAAGCGCGACGCGATCAGCTGGTCAAACTCGGCCGATTTGGTCCACCACTGTTTGGCGTCGATCTCCTTGAACCAGAAGTCCAACACGGCCTGGGCCGTCATGGCAGCCGCCCCTGCTGTTGCAACTGCTCGCCCAGTTCCGCAATGTGGCGAACCCCGGTGGCCAGAGCGGCCGCCGAGCTGTGCACCGAG
>OFRD01000920.1_pt1 | contig 10761 bp, 10 predicted proteins | sample 1543041 | NCBI WGS metagenome assembly OFRD01 (sample SAMN07774234, study PRJEB24372) | wastewater metagenome | isolation source: Exp Tend CN 100WW | collected 2016-02
TAAATGGCGCAGGCAGTCGACACATTCAATTCCTGATAATTGGAAAATTAGTTTGCACTGGTACTTCAACTCTTAGACTTCATTCAATTGATCAGAATGGCTCGACGGGTTCAGTTTTACTGAATTTCAGTGGCCGAGCCCTCATTAACAAGGTCGGATCTATCGGATAAACAAACTGGAGCGGGTGACCGGGATCGAACCGGCATGGCCAGCTTGGAAGGCTGGGGCTCTACCATTGAGCTACACCCGCATGTGGTGCGTAGGGCTAAAGGTACTGGGTCGGTAAGAGATGAGTGAAATCTCCTCTAGACTCTCGCTTTGCGCCTCGGGGCGTAGCGTAGTGGCTAGCGCGCCTGCTTTGGGAGCAGGAGATCGGGAGTTCGAATCTCCCCGCCCCGACCAGTTCCTTTTAACTTGTTAGCTCACTGAGGAGTATTTGTGAAAAGCACCATCGAGACACTTTCCCCAACTCGCGTTCGCCTCGATATTGAAGTTGCTTACAGTGAAATGACTACACACGTTGCCGATGCTTATAAGAAGGTAGCAACACAAGTAAACATTCCTGGTTTTCGCAAAGGCAAAGTTCCTGCATCAATGATTGATCAGCGCGTGGGTCGTGGAACTGTTCTCGATGAGGCCATCAACGCAGCTCTTCCAGATTTCTATGGCCAGGCAGCTCGCGAACACACAGTTGCTGTCATCGGACGTCCAGTAGTTGATGTTAAAGAGTTCGTTGATAACGAGAAGCTTGTTTTCACTGTTGAGGTGGATGTGCGCCCAGAAGTAATTTTGCCTGACTTCTCACAGATCACAGTTGAAGTTGATGATGTTGCTGTGGCTGATGCAGATATTGATGAGCAGGTTGAATCTTTGCGCACACGCTTTGGAACTCTCACAACAGTGGAGCGCGCAGTTGCTAACGGTGACTTTGCAACTCTAGATATGAACGCCTTTATCAACGGTGAAAGCGTTGAAGGCGGGCAGGCAAATGATCTTTCATATGAAGTTGGTTCAGACAAGATGATTGCTGGTCTGGATGAGATTTTGATTGGGATGAACGTTGGCGACACAAAGCGCTTTGAAACTGAGCTTGTTGGTCAGCAAGAGGGTGAAAAAGGTGAAGTAGAGGCAACAGTGAAGGCTGTGAAGGAGCGCGAGCTTCCACCTGTTGATGATGCTTTTGCAAAGCTTGCCTCAGAGTTTGATACTTTGGCCGAGCTTCGTGAAGATTTCCGCGAGCGCTTAGGCCGCGTGAAGAAGATGGAACAAGGAACACAGGCACGTGATCGCCTGGTCAAAAAACTACTTGCAGATCTAGATATTCCAGTCCCAGATGCCCTAGTTGAACTAGAAGTAAATGATCACCTAGAGGGTGAAGGACGCTCAGAAGATGCTGCTCACCGGGCTGAAGTTGATGGTGAAGTCCGTGCATCACTCAAATCTGATTTCTTACTCGATGCAATCGTTCAAAGTGAAGATGTTCAGGTCACTGAGATTGAACTCACTGAGTATTTAGTTCGCACATCTCAGCGCTATGGAATGGCTCCTCAGCAATTTGCTGAAGAGCTACAAAAGGCTGGCCAGATTTCACAGTTGGTTGCAGAAGTAACACGCGCAAAGGCGTTGGCATCAGTCCTTGGTCGTATTACGGTTAAAGATGCATCAGGTGCCGTCATTGATCTAGAAGCCTTGCGCCCACAGCCAACACCTGCTGATTTAGTCGAAGAGGCTTAAAGGTCTTTAGCCCTAAGCGAACATCGCCCACCTCACGCTCCTTTTTGCCGATATTGGGAAGCATTTAGTGCGCAACATTGTTAAGGTCACTACAGGTAATACATTGCAACGAGGAGGAATACTCACGTGGATTTAGATAGCAAAATGAAGGACCAGATTTACAACCGCTTGCTTGAAGAGCGCATTGTTTTCTTGTCAGGTGAAGTCCGCGATGAGATGGCCAACATGGTCTGTGCTCAACTACTTCTTCTATCCTCTTTGGATCCAAAGAAAGATATTTTCTTATACATCAACTCTCCAGGCGGATCTGTAACTGCAGGTATGGCTGTCTATGACACCATGGAGTTAATTCCAAATGATGTTGCCACAGTTACCTTTGGAATGGCTGCATCAATGGGTCAGTTCCTTCTAACATCAGGAGCTAAAGGCAAGCGTTATGCAACTAATAGCTCTCGTATCTTGATGCACCAGCCACTGGGTGGAATTGGTGGAACAGCAATTGATATTCGTATTCAGGCTGAACAGATGGCGATTACAAAGCAAACTCTTTCAGAGCTAAACGCTTTGCATACTGGTCAAAGCCTCGAGAAGATTCTTGCAGACTCAGATCGCGATAACTGGTTTAACGCCGGTGATGCCAAGGATTATGGCTTTGTGGATCATGTAGTTACTTCATTGGGACAAATCACAGGAGGGAAAGCGTAATGACATTTCAAGAGATTAACTCACGCTACGTTCTTCCAACTGTTGAAGAAAAAACTGCATATGGATACAAGCGTCAAGATCCATATACAAAGCTATTTGAAGAGCGCATTATTTTCATGGGTCAACCCATCGATGACACAGTTGCAAACGATGTAATGGCCCAGCTATTGACTCTGGAATCTATGGATCCAGATCGCGACATCATGATCTACATCAACTCACCTGGTGGATCTTTTACTGCTCTTACAGCTATTTATGACACTATGCAGTTTGTTCGCCCAGATATCAGCACGATTTGCTTGGGCCAAGCAGCATCTGCTGCCGCAGTCATTCTTGCGGGGGGTGCAAAGGGAAAGCGTTACGCTCTTGAACACTCACGTATCTTGATTCACCAACCTTCATCAGAGGGTGGTGGTCAGGCATCTGATATTGAAATTCAAGCTCGCGAAATCGATCGAATCACTCGCCTGCAAGAAGATCTGTTATCACGCCACGTTGTGAAGTCATCTGAAGAGATTCGCAAAGACATCGAGCGCGACAAGATTCTTACAGCGGTAGAAGCTGTTGAGTACGGAATCATCGATCAGGTATTGGCATCACGTAAGGCCAAGCCAACTAAGTAATCTTTCTATGAAACTATTTGAGGCGGGCTCCCTTTGGTCATACAAGGGATACCGTCTCTTTTGGTTTTCAAATGCAATCTTTGTTCTAGGTGCATCTGCATTTCCCATTGCATTAGCGGTAACAGTCCTTGATGCCGGAGGAACAGCAACTTCTCTGGGTCTCATCCTTGGAGCACGTGTGCTTTCAGGCGTTGTCTTTGCACCATTTGCTGGGGTGTGGGCTGACAGATTACCTCGCAGAAATGTAATGATCGGCGCGGATTTATTTAGAGCAGCCGTTGTTACCTCAATGATTTTTGTTTCAGCACCATCAATGCCGCACTACTTATTAGGCCTTGCAGTGTTCTTAGTAGGCGTTGGAGATGCTTTTGGTGCAGCTGCAGCTGGCGCAATTATTCCAAGCCTTGTGCCAGATGAAAAACTCCCGGCGGCAAATGTTGCTCGTAACGTTATGACAAAAGGTGCAACCATCGTTGGTCCGGGTATTGGCGGAGCATCAGTGTTTTTGATTGGTGGCAGACTTACTTTCCTTATCACTGCAATAGCCTTTGTAATTGGTACTTACTTCCTCTTTAAGATTGAAGAAGACATCAACATCAATAAGCGTGCGCAAGAGCCCTTCTTTGTTGAACTACGTGAGGGTTTGCGCACGGTGAGAGATATTCCTTGGATTGGCGCCTTTATTCTTATGGTGTCATTTCAGTTGATGGTTGTGATTGCAGCAGAAACAGTTTTGTTGCCCGTCATTAGCCGGCGTGAATTTGATTCAAATACTCCATTTGCATTGGCAGCATCCTCCTTTGCAATTGGCAGCATTATTTCAGCGCTGCTCTGTGTCAAAATTAAGGTCAAACACGAAGGCTATGTTTCTATCTTTGTCTGGATGTTTATCATCATCGCTCCCTTAGCTTTGGCATTTCCGGTTTCAGGAACATTCATTGTTATCGCATATTTGTTAGCTGGATTTTCTGTTGGACCGTGGGAGGCATGGTGGTCATCTGCTGTGCAGAGAGAAGTTCCAGCACATCTGCAAGGTCGTGTGTTTTCAATTGATCACATGGGTTCAGCTGGATTGATGCCCATTGGAATGGCATTGATAGGTCCGGCCGTTGCACTCTTTGGTGAAAAAGAACTACTCATCGGCGCATCAATTTTTCATGTGTTGATTAGCTTTGCCATTCTTCGAGTTCCTGGGGTGAAAGATATGAAAATGCCCGCTAATTATTCTCACGGCGAACACAAGTAAGCGCAAAAACCTCAGCATAAATCCACGGGAGAACGTAAAATTAACCCATGACCAGAATCGGTGAAACAAGCGACTTGCTCAAGTGTTCCTTCTGCGGAAAAACTCAGAAGCAAGTTAAAAAACTCATTGCCGGACCTGGCGTCTATATCTGCGATGAATGTATTGAACTCTGTAATGAGATCATTGTTGAAGAGCTCTCCGAAGCATCTTCCCTAGGTCTTGCAGAACTTCCTAAGCCACAAGAGATCTTTGAGTTCCTAGATCAATATGTCATCGGACAAGACCGTGCGAAGAAGTCACTGTCAGTTGCGGTGTATAACCATTACAAGCGCGTGCAAAGTGGTAACCGTGAAGATCAAATTGAATTAGCTAAATCAAATATCTTGCTCCTTGGCCCAACTGGTTGCGGTAAGACTCTGATGGCTCAAACTCTTGCACGCATGCTCAATGTTCCTTTTGCCATCGCTGATGCAACTGCGCTAACAGAGGCTGGCTATGTGGGTGAAGATGTTGAAAACATTTTGCTTAAGCTCCTGCAAGCTGCTGATTACGATGTCAAGAAGGCAGAAACAGGAATTATCTACATCGATGAAATCGATAAGGTTGCTCGTAAATCTGAGAACCCCTCAATTACTCGAGATGTTTCCGGTGAAGGTGTTCAGCAGGCGTTACTGAAGATTCTTGAAGGAACTGTTGCATCTGTACCACCACAAGGTGGTCGCAAGCACCCACACCAAGAGTTCATTCAAATCGACACAACAAACGTTCTCTTTATTGTTGGCGGCGCATTTTCTGGATTAGAGAAGATCATTGAAAGCCGTGTTGGTAAATCAGGCGTGGGCTTTAATGCCACTTTGCAGGATGCAAATGATAAAAACCGTAAGGATATTTTTGCTGATGTGATGCCTGAGGATCTTTTGAAGTTTGGAATGATCCCAGAGTTCATTGGCCGCTTGCCAGTTCTCACAAGTGTTGAGAATTTAGACAAAGAAGCGCTTATGCAGATTTTAACCGTGCCTAAGAACGCACTTGTGAAGCAGTATCAACGCCTCTTTGATTTAGATAACGTTGAACTTGAATTTGAATCTGAGGCCTTAGATGCCATTGCAGATCTTGCATTGGTTCGTGGAACTGGCGCTCGTGGCCTTCGTGCAATCATGGAATCAACGCTTTTGAGTGTGATGTATGACGTTCCTAGCCGTGGAGATGTAGCCAAAGTCATTGTGAACAAAGAGTGCATCAAAAATGGGGCGCAACCGCAATTTATTAAACGAACTGGTGATATTCCAAAGCGCTCACGCGTAGTAAAAGGTCAAGAGGAGAAGAGCGCGTAATCTAGACTGCTCCTTATGTCCGGCGACCTAGCTTCCAGTTTTTCACCAGCTGATATCGAAGCAACCCTGTATCAAAAGTGGGTCAGCGCTGGCTACTTCACGGCAGATGCAACATCGAGCAAACCTGCCTTCTCAATTGTTTTGCCACCACCGAATGTGACAGGTGTTCTACATATTGGTCACGCACTCGATCAAACACTTCAAGATTGTTTATCACGCATGAAGCGCATGAAGGGTTTTGAAGTTCTATGGCTTCCTGGAATGGACCATGCAGGGATTGCAACACAAAACGTTGTTGAGAAGCAGTTAGCCTCAGGTGGTAAATCTCGTCATGATTTAGGGCGCGAAGAGTTTGTTAAAAAAGTTTGGGAGTGGAAGGCTGAATCTGGCGGTGCAATCCTTGAACAGATGAAGCGCCTTGGTTCATCAGTTGATTGGTCACGTGAGCGCTTCACCATGGATGAGGCGATGTCTAACTCTGTACTTACTTTATTTAAGAAGATGCATGATGCGGGCCTGATTTATCGCGCAGAGCGAATCATTAACTGGTGTCCTCGTTGCTTAACTGCTCTTTCAGATATTGAAGTTGAATACCAGGATGATTCAGGTGAGTTTGTTTCAGTACGTTATGGTGAAGGCGAACAAAGCATCACCGTTGCAACAACTCGTCCAGAGACAATGATGGGTGATGGGGCAGTTGCCGTGCACCCTGATGATCCACGCTATAAGCACATGGTTGGCACATCAGTGTTGCTCCCACTTGTTAACCGCATGATTCCAATCATTGCCGATGAGTTAGTTGATCCTGATTTTGGAACGGGCGCAGTGAAGGTAACTGCAGCCCATGATCCCAATGACTTTGAGATGGCCGTTCGCCACAATGTTCCATTCGTTGTGATTATGAATGAGCACGGTGTTATGGATGGTACTGGAACAGAGTTTGATGGCATGGATCGCTTTGAAGCACGCGTGGCTGTGGTTGAAAAACTACGCTCCATGGGGCGCATCGTTGCTGAAAAGCGTCCTTACATTCACGCAGTGGGGCACTGCTCACGCTGTGAGATAACTATTGAACCCCGTTTATCTAAGCAGTGGTTTGTAAAGGTTGCACCACTTGCCAAAGCTTCAGCTGATGCTGTGCGCAAAAGTTTGGTAACAATTGAACCTAAAGAGTTAGAGCCACGTTATTTTGATTGGGTAGATAACATGCATGACTGGTGTATTTCACGCCAGCTCTGGTGGGGTCACCGCATTCCTGTTTGGTATGGACCACATGATGAAGTTGTAGTTGTTGGCCCAGGTGAAGCAGCACCTGCTGGCTACACGCAAGATCCAGATGTTTTAGATACCTGGTTCTCATCAGGACAATGGGCATTTTCAACATTTGGATGGCCAGAAAAAACCGCTGATTTATCTAAGTTCTATCCCACTTCAGTTCTAGTAACTGGCTATGACATTTTGTTCTTCTGGGTTGTGCGCATGATGATGATGAGTACTTTTGCCATGGATGGTGTTCCACCCTTTAAAACCATCATGTTACATGGATTGGTGCGCGATCAATTTGGCAAAAAGATGTCAAAGAGCCGTGGAAATGTTATTGACCCCATTGAGTTTATGGACAAATACGGCGCAGATGCTCTGCGCTTTACATTGGCGCGCGGTGCTAACCCAGGCACAGATCAAGCACTTGCTGAAGATTGGATTGGCGGCTCACGTAACTTTGCTACCAAACTCTGGAACGCCACACGCTTTGCCATAATGAATGGGGCAAGCGTCGAGGGAGAACTTCCAGCTGTTGATTCACTGAATGCTATTGATAAGTGGATTCTTAGCCGTTTGTCAGAAACAATTATGGAAGTTGATTCACTGCTTGAAAAGTATGAGTTTGCTCGAGCTTGCGAGCTTTTGTATCACTTTGCTTGGGATGATCTTTGTGACTGGTACTTAGAGCTCTCTAAGGAAACCTTTGCTGGAGAAGATTCAGCCAAGACTAAGCGCGTTCTAGGTCATGTTCTTGATCAACTCTTGCGCCTTTTGCACCCAGTAATGCCATTTATTACTGAGCAGCTCTGGACAACATTAACTGGGGCAGAATCACTAGTTATTGCTAAGTGGCCTGTGGCAGATGCCGCACACATTGATAAAGCTTCAGAGAAGCTAGTTACGCAGATGCAAGGGATTATTACCGATGTTCGTAGGTTTAGAAATGATCAAGGAATTAAGACTTCGCTCAAGATTCCTGCCAGATTTGTGGCCAAGGGTGCGATTGCAGATTATGCAAGTGCCATGGCCTTTGTTTTGCGTCTTGAGCTAGGTGAGATTGTGCCAAGTGCAAAGGTTGAAATCGGTTCAGTTAAAGTGGAGTTTGATTTAACTGGATCTATTGATGTTGTTGCCGAGCGCGCACGCTTAGAGAAAGATCTAGCTGCAGTGATAAAGGATAAGCAAACTGCCGAAGTTAAACTCAATAATCATGGTTTCATGGCTAAAGCACCAGAAGAGGTTGTTGTTGAAATCCGTGAACGTCTTGCTAAAACTAGTTCTGACATCGAACGAATTACTGCCCAGCTTGGTGCGCTCCCCAAAGCATGATTATTTCACCTGATGATCAAGAGCGCGTTGACGCTATTGAGCAAGCGCTATTAGCGCGCTGGCCAGAAGTTAGAATTGATCCAACAACAGAGCGCATTGCAGCCCTCATGGATATTTTAGGTTCCCCGCAACTGACCTATCCAACAATTCATGTTGGTGGAACAAATGGAAAGACCACCACAACAAGAATGATTGATTCTTTACTCTTCGCCCATGGTTTGCGCACTGGTCGCTTTACTAGTCCACATCTTGAAACCTATCGTGAGCGCATTGCTATTAATGGCGAACCTATTGATCCCAAAGATTTAATCTTTGCTTATAACGATATTGCTGCTTATTTAGATTTGATGGATGAAAAGTTCGAACATCCCATCTCATTCTTTGAAGCTATTACAGCACTTGGCTTTGTTGCCTTTGCTGAGCACCCTGTAGATGTTGGTGTTATTGAAGTTGGCATGGGTGGGCAGTGGGATGCAACCAATGTTGTTGATGCTGATGTCTCAGTAATTATGCCAATTGGCCTTGATCACATGGAATATCTAGGAAATACGCTCCATGAAATCGCGGCAACTAAGGCTGGAATCATTAAAGAAGGTGGCTTTATAGTCTTGGCTCAACAGGAGCCAGAGGCAGCTAAAGAGTTGATTCGCAAAGCTGCAGAGGTTGGCGCAGATGTTGTGCGAGAAGGAGTTGAGTACTCAGTTGCCTCTAGAGCCATTGCAGTTGGGGGAGCGCTCTTAACTATTCAAGGTTTACACGATACATACGATGAAATCTTCCTGCCTCTACATGGCAAGCACCAAGCAGCAAATGCTGCAAGTGCCTTGGTTGCCGTTGAAGCCTTCTTTGGTGATCAACCCCTAGATATTGAAGCGGTGCGCGCAGGTTTTGCTGCAGTGACTTCACCTGGTCGTTGCGAGGTTGTGCACCGCGATCCGACAGTAATTTTGGATGCTGCACACAATCCCCATGGTGCTAAAGCCCTAGCCCAGACGCTTAAGAGCGAATTTAACTTTGATGAGATTGTGGCCGTTGTGGGTGTTTTTGGCGATAAAGACGCCCTTGGAATATTGCAAGAGCTAGAGCCAGTTGTTGATCATGTCATCGTGACTCAAAGTTCTTCATCGAGGGCCATGTCATCTTCGGATTTAGAGAAGCTAGCAACTAGAGTTTTTGGCAATGATCGTGCCTTTGAAGTCAAAGATTTATACTCAGCCCTTGATCGCGCCGTGGGGGAGGCCAATAGACCATTGAGTGAAGACACTGTTGGGATTATTGTGACGGGCTCGGTTGTTACAGTGGGAGAATCCAGAACCTATATGAGAAAGAAGTTTGCCAAATGAAAGTTTTAGGAGCAACTGTTCTTGTCATGGAGAGCTTGAGTTTAGGTTTTGCGATTTTGCTTGCAACTAAAGATCAACCGACGTCGGCCTTAATCTATGGTTCAGTAATTTCGCTTCTTCTCTTTCTAAACGCCGGCATTCTCAAGCGACGTTCCGGTTTATATATCGGCTCGGTTTTGCAGATTTTCATGATCAGTTTCGGCTTTTTCGTCCCATCCTTTTTTATCATTGGGGTGATTTTCCTAGGACTATGGGCCGCAGCCATCATTGTGGGCCGCAAGGGAGAAGCTGCGCGTGCGGCTCTGGTGGCACAGGCAGAGGAAAAGGCCTAATAGACTAGGCGGGTGAGTACTGAGAAAACCCTAATCCTGGTTAAGCCAGACGGAGTCCGTCGTGGTTTAGTGGGCGAAGTTATTTCTCGTGTTGAAACAAAGGGTTATTCCATCGAAGCGTTACGTTTACTTAACGCTGATCGCGCATTACTTGAACAACACTATGTCGAACATATTGGTAAGCCGTTTTATGAGCCACTCGTTGAGTTCATGATGTCAGGACCAATCGTTGCAATGGTTGCTTCAGGTAATCGTGTAATCGAGGGATTTCGTTCCTTAGCTGGAGTTACTGATCCAACAGTTGCAGCACCCGGAACAATCCGTGGTGACTTAGCTGGCGATCAAGGCACCAAAGTAGTTCAGAATATTGTGCACGGCTCAGATTCACCTGAATCGGCTGCGCGCGAGATTCAAATTTTCTTCCCTAGATAATCAAGGAGTACAAAAGTATGAGTGCACAGAGCAGAATGTCTTTCATCGGTCGTGATATGGCCGTTGACCTTGGTACTGCAAACACGCTGGTTTACGTGCGCGGACGTGGCATTGTTTTGAATGAGCCATCTGTTGTTGCCGTCAATCAAGATACTGGTGGGATTTTAGCTGTTGGTCTTGAAGCCAAGAAGATGATTGGCCGTACTCCAGGAAACATCGTCGCTATTCGCCCACTTAAAGATGGTGTGATTGCAGACTTTGAGACAACTGAGCGCATGCTGCGTTACTTTATCCAAAAGGTGCACCGTCGCCGTTACTTAGCTAAGCCAAGAATTGTTGTGTGCGTTCCATCAGGCATTACTGGTGTTGAACAGCGCGCAGTTAAAGATGCAGCATATGCCGCTGGTGCTCGCAAGGTTT
>OFRD01000921.1_pt1 | contig 10756 bp, 7 predicted proteins | sample 1543041 | NCBI WGS metagenome assembly OFRD01 (sample SAMN07774234, study PRJEB24372) | wastewater metagenome | isolation source: Exp Tend CN 100WW | collected 2016-02
CTCTCCAGCTGGTACCAGCGGCCAGCGTGCTTCACCTCTTTGCCGGTGAAGAGCTTTCGAATGATTTCAATCGCTTCAAACATGCGCGCGATGCGTTCGCCAACCTCGGGCCAGTAGCCGCCCACCACATGTTCGTTGAGTGCCTCGCCTGAGCCGAGCCCGAGCCAGTGTCGACCTGGGTACATGGCGGCGAGTGTTGCCGATGCTTGCGCCACCGTTGCAGGATGCATGCGCCACCCAGGGCAGGTGACACCAGGGCCGATGTCGCCCTTCGTCTTCTCTGCAAGGAGGGTCATGACGTTCCAGACGAACGGCGCATTCCCCTGTTCTGGCACCCACGGCTGGAAGTGATCGGCGGCCATGATGCCGCTCATGCCGGCGCGTTCAGCGGCAACGGAGAAGTCGACGATCTCCTGCGGCCCGAACTGCTCCAGCATTGCCGCGTAGCCGATCTTTGATGCACCACTCGCCATGATCAGGACGCTCCAACGGTGCGCTTCACCCCAGGCTCGCCGTGAGTGAAGATCGCGCTCGGGGTGAGTTCGAATCCGATTCGCTCTTGCGCGCGGAATTCGGCAATGCGTGCCTCAAGCAGCTCCGGCTTCGTGATGTAGCGCGCGGTGATCTTCGCCATCTGTGCGTGAGCCGCCTCTTGGTCGTCAATGATGTGTACCCGTCCAACGAGCTGAACGTAGTTGTAGCCCTCTTCAACCATTAAGGCGACGCGTGGGTCGCGGCGCAGGTTCGCCGGCCAGCGGCGCCCGTTGGAGCTATTGAAGAGAATGCGGTCACCCTCAAGGGCGTACCAGACCACGGCGGAGAAGGGGGCGCCGTCCGCGTTCACCGTAGAGAGCGTGGCGAAGCGGGGCCGTTCAAGGAAGGCCCGAATCGCGGGGTCGTTCAGCCGCTCTGCGCTCATGAGGCGTACGCTACACGGAACGGTGCCCGCCGTCCCTGGTGGGCCCAGTAGTTGCGGAGGCACCATGGCGCAGATCCATCTTCATGCGGAGTCAGGGGATTACGCCCCAGTTGTCCTCCTCCCAGGCGACCCGAACCGCTCCAAGCGGATCGCGGCGCGCTTTGATGGTGGCCTTGAGAAGGCGAAGCTCGTCAATGAGCATCGCGGCCTGCTCGGGTACACCGGCACGGTGAACGGCGTCCCAGTAAGTGTGCAGACGACGGGCATGGGGACACCGACCACCTCGATCGTTGTTGAAGAGTTACTGAACCTTGGCGTTGAGACCTTCATCCGCGTTGGAACATGTGGCGGCTTCTTGCACCTTGATACGGGCGATGTCCTCGTTGCATCCGCAGCGGTTGCAAGTTCAGGGATCGGCCCGATCCTCGGCTTCAACGAACCCACCGCGCCGACCGCTGATTTCGATGTGACGAACGCGCTAGTCGCCGCCGCAAAGGCGGAGGGCCTGACCACGCATGTTGGTCCGATCGTGACCTCCGATGTCTTCTACGACCCAGAGCCGCGTGGGACTGCGCGCTGGGGCGCGCGCGGCTATCTCGGCGTTGGGCCGCAGCCGATCGACGACGATCTCGCCTCGTCCTTCGGGCTGGTTAAAAACCGTGGCGAACTGCTCCGCAGCATCGAGCCGGGCCAGCCTGCCGAAAAGGCCGGGCTGAAGGTCGGCGACGTCGTGCTGCGCGTCGGCGGCAAGGATGTCACGCCCGATCAGTCGCTCAGCTATCTCGTCGCGAACGTGACGCCGGGTAGCCGCGTGCCGCTCGACGTCGTTCGTCAGGGCAAGCCGATGACGATCGTCGCCACCATCGGCACGCGTCCGCCCGAAGATCAGCTTGCGGCAAAGGCTGCGGGCGAAGAAGGCGACGATTCGGACGACAGCGACAACCCAACCGTCGGCCAGGCGGCAGCCAATGCGCTTGGCGTAACGGTGCAGACGCTGACCCCGCAAATCGCGCGCACCTTCAACATCGATTCGTCGGTGCAGGGTGTGGTCGTCGCAACCGTCGATCCGTCGAGCGATGCTGGGTCGAAGGGCCTGAAGCGCGGCGACGTGATCGTCTCGGCCAATGGCGTTCCGGTTACCACGCCCGCGTCGCTCGGTGCAGTGGTCGCCCAGGCCAAGGCTGCCGGTCGCACGCAAGTCGCGTTGTATCTGGTGCGCGGCCGTCAGCCCGCTTTGTTCATCGCGGTCAAGCTGAAGAAGTAAGCCTACACATCCCTCTCCCGCCGTTCGTGCGGGGGAGGGATTTTCCTTCCGCCGCCCCGGTTTTCGCGCGATAGCTTTTCGCCGAAATGGCGGGAGGCTTCATGAACGACACGACCAGCATCTTCATTGGCGCAGGCCCCGGCGGCGCAAACCCGCAAGCCCTCGAACTGAAGCGCGCCAACCGCCACGGCCTGATCGCGGGCGCGACCGGCACCGGCAAGACCGTCACCGTCCAGGGCATCATCGAAGGCTTTTCGCGCAACGGAGTCCCGTGCTTCGTCGCCGATGTGAAGGGCGATCTGTCGGGCCTCGCCATGGCCGGCTCCCCCACCGCCAAGAATCACGACATTTTCGCCGCGCGCGCCAAGGAAATTGGCGACGACGCCTGGGCTTATGCCGATACGCCCGTGCAATTTTGGGATCTCTATGGCGAACAGGGCCATCCCATTCGCACCACCATCACCGAAATGGGCCCGCTGCTGCTCTCGCGGCTGATGGACTTGAACGAGGTGCAGGAAGGCGTGCTGACGATCGCCTTCCACGTCGCCGACAAAGACGGGCTGCTGCTGCTCGACCTTGACGATTTGCAGGCGATGCTAGTCAGTTGCGGCGAACGCGCCGACGAGCTCACCACCACCTACGGCAATGTCTCGAAGCAATCGATCGGCACGATCCAGCGCGCGCTGCTCCAACTCCGCAGCCAGGGCGGCGAGCATTTCTTCGGCGAGCCCGCGCTCGATCTCGATGATTTCATCGGCGTGGACGACAAGGGCCGCGGCATCGTCAACGTGCTCGCCGCCGACAAGTTGATGGCGAGCCCTAAGCTCTATTCGACCTTCCTGCTGTGGCTGATGAGCGAATTGTTCGAGCATCTCCCCGAGGTCGGCGATCCCGACAAGCCCAAGCTCTGCTTCTTCTTCGACGAAGCGCATTTGCTGTTCGATGCCGCGCCCAAGGCGTTGCTCGAAAAGATCGAACAGGTCGTGCGTCTGATCCGCTCAAAGGGCGTCGGCATCTATTTCATCACCCAGAACCCGATCGACATTCCCGATACGGTGGCGGGGCAGCTCGGCAATCGCGTGCAGCACGCACTGCGCGCCTTCACCCCGCGCGATCAGGCCGCCGTAAAGTCCGCCGCGACCACCTTCCGCGCCAATCCCGGTGTCGATGTCGAAACCGCGATCACCGAATTGAAGGTCGGCGAGGCTTTGGTCTCGCTGCTGTTGCCCGACGGATCGCCCTCCCCGGTCCAGCGCACGCTGATCGCCCCGCCTGCCTCGCGCGTCGGCCCGGTGACGCCGGTGGAGCGCGGCGTGATGATCCAGACAGATCCGGTCGGCACCAAATACGACACCGCGATCGACCGCCAATCCGCCGAGGAAATCCTCGCCGGCAAGGCGCAGGAAGCGAGCGCGGCGGCAGCCGAAGCCAAAGCGAAGACCGAGGCCGACAAAGCGGCGGCGGCACAGGCCAAGGCCGACGCCGTTGCCGCGCGCGAAGCCGAACGCCAGCGGGTCGCGGCGCAACGCGAGGCCGACCGTCAGGCCCGCCTCGCGGCGCAACAGGAAGCGGCGGCTGCAAAGGCGGCGGCCAACTCGCCGTGGAACCGGGCGATCACCTCGGCGACGCGATCGGCTTCGTCTGCGGTCGGGCGTCAGGTCGCCAATGAAGTATCGAAGGCCGTGTTCGGCTCCAGCCGCGGTGCCGGGGCCGGGATTATCGGCGGGCTGGTGCGCGGCGTCCTCGGCGGCCTGTTCAAAGGCCGCTAAGCCCGCTGCCGGCGGCAGGCCAGGCCGTATCAGAAGCTGATGCTTACCGTCCCGAACACCTGACGCGGGGCCAGCGGGAACACGCTGTAGGTGTTGGTCGCCGATCCGATGCTGAGCGACGATGCCGCCTTGCGATCGGTGATGTTGGTGACGTTCACGCTGACGTGCAGCGCCTTCGCTACCAACCGTTGGTCGAGCGGGATCGTCGCCCCGATCTGCCCTGCCAACGTGAAATAGCCCGCCACCGAGAGGTCGTTGGTGTAGGTTGCGTAGCGGCGACCGATATAATCGCCGATCAACTGCGCGTCGAAGATCCCGTGCCCAACCGACAGCACGGTCTTGTTGAGCCAGTCGGGCGAACCGGGCACGTTCTTGCCCTGCGTCGGCACCGTCGTCGTTCCGCTGATATAGTCGGCCTTATATTTCGAGGTGTTGTACGAAAGCGCATTGTACAACGACACCCGCGGCCCGGCGTGCAGCGTGAACGCGAAATCCACGCCATTGGTCTTCACGCCACCGACGTTCTGAATGATCGCAGCGCCGCTGGTGATCGAGTTGACGATCGGGTTGGGCGAAATGCCGAGCAGCCGGTTCGAGAAATCGACGTGATAGACGCTGAGCTGCCCCTCAATCGACAGGCCGCCCCCCAGTTGGTGATGCGAGCGCACGCCTCCTTCATAGGTCCAGCTCGTTTCGGGCTGGACGGTCGAGGAAAACAGGTCGAACGCCCCTTGGCTGCCCAGTGCGAAGGGCGACAGGCCAGCTGCGGCGCTCGTCTGGAACTGGCGGATGTTCTTCTGCGCGTTGACGAACAGCTGATCGTTGGGGGTCACCTCCCACACCGCACCGACTTCGGGCAAAAACACCTTGGTCGTCTCAAGCGCGCCATTGGGAAGCGCGACGGTTCCAGCGAACGAACCCAGCAGCGGCTGGACCTTGATACGCTGCGTGGCGAATTGATAGGTGGACTTGAAGCCGCCGAGGATCGTCAGCGTCGGCAGCACATGCCAGGCATCCTGCACATGGCTCTGCAACTCGTCGACGCGCACTTCGCTATAATATTGGGTGATCAGCGGGTTGAGCGTGTCGCGCGGGCGCTGGTATGGCGTCGACGGGTTATTGATGTCGAGCGCGTACCAGCGACGGAAGGCCGAAGAGCTTTGCCGCTCGAACCAGCCGCCAAATTCGATGTCATGGTTGCCCAGCGACAGTTTCAGCGTCTGGGCGATGCCACCGCGATCGATGCGATATTCGGTCGTGCGCGTCGCGAAGCCCGATCCGCCGAACACGGTCGAGAGGTTCTGCCCCGGATAGTAGACCGAGAAGAGCTGCGGCAGGCCAGCGACCGTGATCGGGCCCGCGACGACACCGACACCGTCATTGTGGTGATAATAGACCTTGGCGTCATAGGTCACCGCGCTGCTCAATTTCGCCGTCATCGCGACATAGCCGAGATAATCGGTGCGTTGCGCGTCGCTGTAATAGTTACGGTAATTGTCCTTGGCCGCCGCATATTCGGCCGAGGTCAGATAGGCGACCGCGGTCTTGAAGTCGGGGTAGAGGAATGGGCGCGTGTACGGCACATTGCCCGGCGTCTCGCCCTTGGAGATATTGACGACGGTCGCGTCCTCATTCGGTTCGGTCTTGTCCGAATAGGCGAAATAGCCGGTCAGCTTGATCGATCCGCTATCGTGCACGAATTTGCCATTCGCTTGATAGCCGCCTTGGTGGCCATTGAAATCCCACGCGCGCGCATCCTGTCGCACGCCCGAAACGTAGAAAGCGTTGCCGCCGCCAAGGTCGCCGCTGTCGAGCCGCACATAGGTGCGAAACGCGCTGTAGCTGCCAACGGTCTGTGCCACGGTGCCGCCGAAGGTATGCTTGGGATCGCTGGAGAAGGTGTCGATCGTGCCGCCAAGGTTGCTGGTGGACGCGGTGCCGAGATCGCCCGCACCGCTCGCCAACGTCACTTTGCCGACGTTTTCCGAAATGATCGCACGTTGCGGCGATAGGCCGTTGTAATTTCCGTAATTTTGATCGCCGAGTGGGATCCCGTCCAGCGTGTAGCCAAGCTGCTGCTGGTTGAAGCCGTGAATGAACAGCGAGATATTCTGCTCGTTATTGCCCCACGGATCGGCGGTCAGATAGGTTACGCCGGGGAGCGTCTGGATCGCCTTCAGCGGATTGATGCCGGGCAGGATCTTCTGGATCTCGGTGCTGTCGAGCTGGGTTACCGATCGCGTGCTGCGGCGCGCAGTGACCAGAATGTCGGTCGGTGCCGAATCGTCGGGTTGCGCAGCGGGGGCCGCCGCAGGTTCGCCAGGCACCGGCGCTGGTGCGGCGTCCGGGGTCGCCGCATTGGCGACGTTGGACACGCCCGCGAGCAGCCCAAGCGCCAACGCGACTCGCGAAACAGTGTGAAACGACATCGGAAGAAACCCCTTGTGCAATGCAACAATCGGGGCGTTACGAGCCTTGTGCGACGCATTCGCTACTAGGCAACGTCATTTTCATGACGCCAGGATTTCAGTTTTGCTACGTTGTCAGAGGTTTAGCGCGGAATCACGCCCTTCGCCGCCAGTTGGGCCAGCGCTTCTTCGGAAAGCCCCAACGTCTCGCTCAACGCCGCGCGCGTATCCGCCCCGGCACGCGGTGGCACGCGATCGTAACGGGCTGGGGTCCCCGACAATTTGACCGGGAAAGCGACGACATTCAGCGCAGTGCCGTCCTGCCGCGCCATCGGCTGGACGATCGCGCGGTGCACGACATGGGCATCGGCCAGAATTTCGGGCAGGCCGTTGACCTTGCCCGCCGGGAGCTTGGCTGCCTCCATCGCCGCGACCAGATCGTCCGATCGCCACCGCGCAACGGCGGGGGCGAGGTGCGCGTGCAGCGCCGCACGATTGGCGCTGCGCAGCGCCACGCTGGCGAAGCGCGGGTCCTCACCCAGCGTGTCCAGCCGCAACACGCGCAGGAAATCGCGAAACTGCCGATCATTGCCGAGCGCGACGACGATCTCGCCGTCGGCGGTCGCATAGTCGCGATAGGGCACGATATTGGGGTGGTCATTGCCCATCCGCCCGGGCACCGCGCCGCCGTTGAGATAGTTGGACGCCTGGTTCGACATCATCGCCAATTGCGTGTCGAGCAAGGCGCAGTCGATATGCTGCCCCTGCCCTGTGGCGTCGCGGTGGCGCAAAGCGGCGAGGATCGCGACGGTCGCATAAGTGCCGGTGAACAGATCGACGATCGGCACGCCGACCTTCATCGGCGGGCCGTCCGCTTCGCCGGTGACGCTCATCAGCCCGCCCATCGCCTGGATCAGGAAGTCATAGCCGCCCTTGTCCTTATACGGCCCGTCCTGGCCGAAGCCGGTGATCGAGCAATAGACCAGGCGCGGGTTGATCGCCGAGAGCGCGGCATAATCGAGCCCATATTTGGCAAGCCCGCCGACACGAAAATTTTCGACCACCACATCGCTCTCAGCGACAAGGCGGCGGATCAGATCGGCCCCCTCCGGCTGGGCGAGATCGATCGCGAGCGAGCGTTTGTTGCGATTGGCGCACAGGAAATAGGCAGAATCGCCGGAGTCATCGGCGAGCGCAGGTGGCCCCCAGCGGCGGGTGTCGTCGCCCTGCCCCGGCTGCTCGATCTTGAGCACCTCCGCGCCCAGATCCCCCAGTATCTGCGTCGCCCACGGACCGGCGAGCACGCGCGACAGATCGAGCACCTTGACGCCGGCCAGCGCGCCGGGTTTCGGGCCCTCGGTCATACGCCGGTGTCGAGCCGCACCAGCACGACGCCCTCCTGCACTTGCCCGCCAATCTCTGCGTTCAGCTCGGCAATCGTGCCGTCGAACGGGGCGGTGAGGCTATGCTCCATCTTCATCGCTTCGAGCGTGACGAGCTTCTGGCCCTTGGTGACGGTGTCGCCTGCGGCCACGTCCACCGCGATGATGCGGCCAGGCATCGGCGAGAGGATCGCGCCGTCGGCGGCGGTGCCTGCTACATTACCGCGCGTCGCCGATGCCGCAAACCGCCACGTTGCGCCCTGCAGCGTTGCAAAGACGGCTTCGCCTGAAACGTCGAGAATCGGGTAGGCGCGCTGATCGTAGGTTATCAGGCCATCGGTAGCACCGACATATTCACGGTCGCGGTCCATCATTCGGACGCTGTGACACTCATGCCCATTCAGGCGAAACCCAGTGGGCGCGATGTTATGTCTCGCTGGCGCTATCAGTTCAACGGCGACTTGATCGAGTATCCACTGTGGAGGATCAACCTCATAGATCACGTCGTCCTGATGTTGCTCGATAAAACCAGTGTGAACTCTTCCGCGCATAAAGTCGGGGTTCACCAATAAGGCATGAAGAAACGTCGCGTTGGTACGCAGCGGCCAAACCTGTGCGTCACCAACCAATATTGCCAAACCTAGCGCCGCGTCGCGCCGACCTTCGGCGTGGCAGACGATCTTGGCGATCATCGGATCGTAAAAGGAAGAGACCTCGCCTCCTTCAGCAACGCCGGTCTCGATTCGGCCAACGAAGGGATAATCGTTTTCATATTCGACACCGCGCACGGGGTGCCGCCAGCGAGTGGATCGCACTTTATTTGGCAAACGGAAGCGATCCAATCTCCCCACGGACGGCAAAAATCCTTTTAAGGGATCCTCCGCATATAGCCGCGCTTCCATCGCCCAGCCATTGATCGACAGCTCGTCCTGCCGCTTCGGCAGCGCCTCGCCGCTCGCCACGCGTAGCTGCCATTCGACCAGATCGACGCCAGTGATTTCCTCGGTCACCGGATGTTCGACCTGCAACCGCGTGTTCATTTCCATGAACCAGATGCGGTCGGCGCGGAGGCCCTCGCTCGCATCGGCGATGAACTCGATCGTGCCCGCCCCGACATAATCGACCGCTTTGGCCGCCTTCACCGCCGCCGCGCAGATCGCTTCGCGGGTCGCGACGTCCATGCCCGGCGCGGGGGCTTCCTCAATCACCTTCTGATGGCGACGCTGAAGCGAGCAATCGCGCTCGAACAGATGGACGACATTGCCGTGCGTGTCGCCGAACACCTGCACTTCGATATGGCGGGGCGAGAGGATGTATTTCTCGATCAGGACATCGGTATTGCCGAAGGACGACGCCGCCTCGCGCTGACACGACGCAAGCGCATCGGCGAAATCGGCGGGATTATCGACGCGGCGCATGCCCTTGCCACCGCCGCCCGCCACCGCCTTGATCAGCACCGGATAGCCGACCTGTGCGGCCTCCGCCGCCAGCCGTTCGGGGGCCTGATCCTCGCCGAGATAGCCCGGCGTCACCGGCACGCCCGCCGCGATCATGCGTTCCTTGGCGGCATCCTTCAGCCCCATCGCGCGGATGCTGTCGGGCTTGGGGCCGACCCACACCAGCCCGGCATCGAGCACCGCCTGCGCAAAGTCCGCATTTTCGGAGAGGAAGCCATAGCCGGGGTGGATCGCCGCCGCACCCGTCGCCTTGGCTGCGGCGATGATCTTCTTGCCCACCAGATAGCTTTCGCGCGCCGGACTGGGGCCGATATGCACGGCGTCATCGGCCTGGCGGACGTGCAGCGCGTGCGCATCGGCATCCGAATAGACCGCGACCGTGCGGATTCCCATCGCGCGCGCGGTGCGGATGATGCGGCAGGCGATCTCGCCGCGATTGGCGATGAGCAGCGACTGGATCACCTTAGCCCTCGCAACCGGTGGTGCGCGACGACCAGGTCAAATTCTGAATTTTCCAATGGCCGTTTTCGCGCACCAGATCGAAATGGTCGTATCCGCAATGGTGCACCTTGCCGTCGATCAGGAAGGTGTAGGGCCCCCACACCATCGCGATGTCCCCGTCGATTTCGATCGCGGGGTCGCCAAGCCGCTCCTGAAAGCGCTCGGGCCCGGGCGTGAAGCGCGCCAGCAACTCTGCGCGAGTCTTGTGCGTGATTGTCGAAGCGCCCGCTTGTTCGGTCGCGATCGTCGCCGTCGCATCGGGGCGCAGTGCCTCGCCGATCGCCGTCGCATCGCGCGCGGCGATGCCGTTGAGGAGCGCCGTGACCGGGGCCATCACTTGCGCTTCCTCGGTTCCGGGCGGCGGCAGGCCGGTGCCCTTGGGCAGCGGCTGCACCGGCGTCGTCATCGGCGACATTTGCGCGGCGAGGGCGAGGGCAAAGATCAGGGGCATGAAGAGTCCTTACATCCGGAACACGCCGAACGCCGGGCGCTCGGGGATGGGGGCGTTGAGCGTGGCGGCAAAGGCGAGGCCGAGCACGTCGCGCGTCTGCGCCGGGTCGATGATGCCATCGTCCCACAGCCGCGCGGTCGCGTACCAGGGGTTGCCTTCGTCCTCATATTTCTGGCGGATCGGAGCCTTGAAAAACTCGGCCTCTTCCTCGCTCCAGCCATCAGCATCGCGGTGAACCGTCGCCAGCACCGACGCGGCCTGCTCCCCGCCCATCACGCTGATCCGGCTGTTGGGCCAACTGAACAGGAAGCGCGGGCTATAGGCGCGCCCGCACATGCCGTAATTGCCAGCCCCAAAGCTGCCGCCGATCAGCACGGTGATCTTGGGCACGGTGGAGGTGGCGACGGCGGTGACGAGCTTTGCGCCATGTTTGGCGATGCCCTCGGCCTCATATTTACCCCCGACCATGAAGCCCGAAATGTTCTGCAGGAACAGCAACGGAATGCGCCGCTGGCAGGCGAGTTCGATGAAATGCGCGCCCTTCTGCGCGCTCTCGGAGAACAGCACGCCGTTATTGGCGAGGATCGCCACGGGGATGCCCCAGA
>OFRD01000927.1_pt1 | contig 10712 bp, 10 predicted proteins | sample 1543041 | NCBI WGS metagenome assembly OFRD01 (sample SAMN07774234, study PRJEB24372) | wastewater metagenome | isolation source: Exp Tend CN 100WW | collected 2016-02
GGGCGGCGGGCCGGATTGTGCCGCCATCCACGCAATCACAGCGGGCACATGCGGCTCCGCAAACGACTGCCGCAACAGCTGGCCGTAACCCTTCATCAGCTCCTGAAGATTTTCCAAACCATTGGTGCTGAACCCCTGCCCAAAAACCAGATAGCGCGCCAGGTTGAGCGGGGTTGGCGCATTTAAAAACGCACCGACCATGCCCTCAGCCATGGGCTTCCAGCGGTTAACGAAATTGCGGTAGTTGTCCGCGTCGCGCGGCGAGATAGCGGCAATGCTTGCACAAGTTTTGTCCAGATCCCGCCAAATGGTAAGGTGTTTACCGTCCGGGAACGGCGCAAAAAAGAGCGGGTCGAGTTCTATGTAATCAAGCCCAAAGTCAGTTAGTTTGAGGTCACTGACGATGGGAGTGTGGTTGATAAGGATGTGGGCCGATCCACCCAAGTCAAAATGGTAGCCGGGCACAATCTCCTCGGTGACCACCGCCCCGCCCGCTTTGTGGCGGCGCTCCAGCACGACAACCTTGTAGCCCGCCTGCGCAATGTATGCAGCGCACACAAGCGCGTTGTGGCCCGCACCGACGACGAGGATGTCGCAATCAGACATGGCAGTCTCCTAAATATGGCAATCGCCAAGGTACCGCGCCGCTAATGAGATGGCGCAAAACAAACCAAGAGCATCCAAGTACAGCCCACATTACTTCCGGCGTTTGACATCGTCGTCAGACGCAACTTCCTTAGCCGGTGAGTCGAAGTCAGAATTCGTCACCTCCACAGAGGGTATCGCGATTATTAGCAGAGCAATCCCCGTGTAGGGACTCCCCTTTATACATGTCGTTGGTTAGGCATGTAAACAAGTGAGGTAGAAAACGTAAAGGCGCGGTGCGGAATCTGCGCCGGCCGCTGCTGTCAGCCCCTTTGCCGCATTCAGCGTGCCCGTCACGCACTCCGTCGCATCCGGTCGTCAATTCAGCGCGCAATTCATTATTTGATTCAATGCACTTCCGGAGCCAACACTCAAGCCGCTAGACCAGCTACACTTTCACCATCAGCTTGAGAAAGCACGTGGTACACAACACTCAACGAACTCCTCAACGCTGATCCACACTTTTCCCCACTCCGCCCGAAGAGCCTTTGGCAAGCACCTGATCGCCAGTCTGCACCTTTCCATATTCTCGCAGGGCTTGCATAGCAGTCCCGCCGGCAATCGGCAGGCAGGTGGCCCCAATCATCGAGAAGCCGACCGGCATAATCGACAGTTGCGCTTCCTTTACAGCCACGAAGTCGGCCAGGCCACCGAACGGGGCATTGCGGAACCCAGTGTCGCCCACCTTAAGCCGTGTCACTTCGGCTCCCACCGCATCGACGATGGCGGCGACATCGGTTCCTTGAACTTGGTACCCAGGCTTCGGTTGTGCCAATCCTGCCGAAGTGCGCACCAAGAACGGTTTAGCACGCACATGATGCCTCTATAGCAGATTGAGTGAAACAGCATGTACCTTTACCAGAACCTGATTGAAGCGGGGCACAGGTTTGCCGCGTTCAGTCAGGGTTAACACCTCTGGAGCACCATACCGGGTGTAGATAATGGCTCTAATGGGAAAAGCTCCTAAGGGGCGTACGGGTTCAACGATACCGTCACCAAGGGTTGCATCGCTGCTGCAGGTAACGCATCTGCGGGCAGGAAAGTCTCAATAACCAGCTCGGGCAGCGTCGGCCTTAGAGCGGGAGCGAATTGTCCCAACCGCCTCGTAGCCCTGTAAAAGAAGTTCGGCAGCGATGATCAAAGTGAAGTCTTGAAGTCTTCAGCGGTGGGCAGTGTAATTTCCATGCCAGGGAGACCCGCTCTTACCCTAAGTGTTGAATAGAAAATAAGATTCATGCGCAGATGCTTTACTCAATCTATGGGAGTAGGTCGCCCTTACGCTCATGATCAGGATTTGCGTGTTGTGGCCAAATAATTCAGGGCATGTCATATCTGACATGCCCTGTTGGATAATCTGCCGTATCACTTGCACAACTCTTATGCCACTTTGTTCAACTCATCGGCATTCTTCTGAATCTTCTTGATCGCCGCGATCGCGTCATCCACGCCTTCGGGTCCCTCGCGGAAGATCGCCTCATCAAGCCAGACCGCTTCGTGTTCGCAGGCGCGCGTGGCTTCGGGCAAGTTCATATTCTTGAAATCAAAATATTCCGGGAAGGCATTCGGTACAGCCAGTTTCGATCTCTGGGGTTGGAACAAATCATAGTTGTGCATGGCGGCGTAACCCGTCCAACAATCCACGCCTTCGGCATCCAGTGCGCTGCATAGGACACCATGCTCGACACCGAACTCAGCGGGATCAATCGCAAAGATATAGCGATAAAACGAACGCGTCGTATGGCGTCCATCACGTTTCAGCACGCGCACGCCTTTGATTTCACTTAAGGATTCATCCATGTAAGCCGCCATCTCTTCGCGTTGCTTTGCCTGCCCGGAAAAGCGTTCAATACCTACTAACGCCATTGCTGATTGCAACTCGCTCATGCGGAAGTTGCCACCTTGCATGGCAAGCCCATTCGCGTCATCAGCGCCCCCACCCAACGCATGCGGACGTCCACAATCAATGATCGAAGCGGCGAGCGCGGAGTGTTCAGCTGATTTGCACAACAGAATTCCGCCTTCTCCCGAAGTCAACGTTTTGGATGATTGCAATGAAAACGAGCCGAAGTGACCAATCGTCCCTGCGCCCCGCCCGTTCCACTTGGCACCGTGAGCATGGGCACAGTCTTCGACCACGATCAAATTGTATTTATCAGCAAGCGCCATGATCGCATCCATATCTGCCATGTTCGAACCAAGATGCACAGGGATGATGGCTCTGGTTTTGGAAGTTATGGCTTGCTCTGCGGCTTTCGCATCGAGACAATAGGTGTTCCGGTCTACATCCACGATAATGGGGATCGCTCCTGCGCACATGGGGGCTGATGCGGTTGCCTGAAACGAATACGCCGGAACAATGACTTCATCGCCCCAGCCGATGCCCGCCGCGCGCAAAGCCACTTCCATGGTCACCGTGCCATTGATCATAGGCACAGCGTAGCCGCCACCCTGCAGCTCAGAAAATTTCTTGGCCAGTTCGGCGGTCTTGGGTCCAGGAAACGGATACCCGCCCCAACGACCCGATTTGATGACTTCAGTAACAGCGTCGATATCGCGTTGATCCCATACGGGCCACGCAGGATATGCTTCCGTGCGTGTTTTTGGTCCTCCGAAAATTGCTAATTCAGACATGTTGATTTCACCTTTTTACATGACCTGCGCTTGTGCAGGCTTTTTTTGTGATGTGACCAATGCCACCCAGGTGAGAAATGTTCCAACGGTAGCGATGATGTACAGCGGGTAGGCGCCAAACTTGTCGAAGATGAGTCCGTTAAGCGGTGAAGTGACCAGCGATATGATGCCAGCGAGGGTCACGTAATAAAGGGAAAGGATCGTTGCGCCTTGTCCTGTGGGTGCGTTCTCAACCGTGTATGCCACGGAGGCGATGGCGTAAAAGCTGTAATAAAGTCCGCTAGCGGCGCGCATGAAAAGTATGGCTACTATTGATGGAAAGACAACGACTGCCGATAAAGCGATTGCCTCCAGCAGAATTGAGAATGATAACAGTTTTCCTGAACCATATTTACGCATTAGCTTATCTGCCCAGAGCATGATGGGCAGTTCCATCAAGGCGGGGTAGGTGTATGACCAGCCGATCAACATTTCACTCGCGCCGAGTTGTTTCATGTATAGAGTCTCGAATTGAAAGCGCCCGTTATTGGTGAGCCAGAAGAGGGTAAGGGCAATGGTCAGCCCCAACAACGTGCGTTGATTCCCCAGCGAGCGCAGAACAACCTTAAAGCGTGGGCGAGGCGTCTCGGATGGCAGCGTCAGCTTTGGGGTTGTAATGATGCGTCCCAGCACGAGGATACAGAGACCACACAGGATGACGTAACCAATAAATACCGAGACGAGTCCAGCACGGCTGATCATCAAACCGCCCACAAAGGCAGTGATCGCCCAGCCGAGCGAACCCCACATACGGATGGAACCAAAGCCTACTTTTTCATCGGAGATGCTCAACGCATTCGCATCAGACAAGGGAAATATAGGTGCGCCGACGAATGACTCGATAGCCACGATCAGCGCCATCCAGACAAACAGGTATTGCTGGCTGAGCATCAAGATCAATATGCCCGAACCGGCCAGACAGATTTGTAGCACGCGACGCGGGTGGGGCAGATTGTCACTCAGGCGCCCGATGAATGGTGCACTGACCAATGCCACGAGACTACCGATGGTGCGGAGCCAGCCCATTTGCGTGCCACTCAAACCTTTTTCTGCGTAGAAGAGTGTGATGAACGGAAAGATGAATCCGCCTGCCCCCATCCAGAGCACGAAGTATAAGCGCAAGAGCCAGAGAGAGGTGCGGGATGCCACAGGGTTTTGGTTTCAACTTTCCAGTATCAAGTATAAGTGTCAGATATCAGGTATCGGGTAGAAAATATAGTTTTCATACATTATTGCCTGTCAAAGAACAATCGCAGGTACACCTGATTTTGTTCGAAAGGTTCGGCAAGGAGTTGTTGCGCTTATGGAATGGTGAGGCCACTTGAAAACGGATCGTTGAGCAAAACCTACATAGGGTTTTCTCGGTTGCCTTGCATAGGACCATAGGTCGTGGACGTTTTATGATCATTACGGCCAATCTCTCCCAATGATAGCTTCGCGATAGAAAAAGTCCGCCGCTACCTTGTTACGTACACACTCCGTGTTGGGGCGAAAGGAATGAACCTCGTCAACGCGAAGGTAGTCATAGCAACAGCCATACGCACAAGTCATTGATGTTAGCACGCACCCCGAATTTCCGAAACGCGCGGACACTCGATGCGGCATCTTCCCCCGTGAAGCAGACCATGTCGATAGCGGCGCCGAATTTCTCGAGTTGCATCTTGTGTTCAAAGTCTGCACGATTGTTGCGGTCGCCGACACTGACTCGCACGCAATCAGGCGCTTTGCCTACTTGTCCGAGATTGAAGAGGACAAATTCGTGTCCCTTTTGCGAGCAGAAGCCGCACAATGGGCTGACAGATATTTCCTGTTCCACCAACAATTCGATTTTCATTGGATTTTAGTATTTTCGCGCTGAGCGGAGCTAAGCGCAGTGGAAGCGCACGTTCGCTAGGTAGCCATGCCCTCCGACTACGAATTTCGATAACAACGCTCATTTCCCGCGCAAAGTGATGACTACATTCCAACATGCAGTGCACTAGTGTCCAACACCTTGAGCGGTTCACCGCGCGCGAAGGATTGTCCTTGCGCCACTTGTTGGGATTTCATATCGAGTAAAGAGACGCGCCGATCCATGCCAGCAAGATCGAACTGTGCTTCGTAACAGCGCACTGCGCCGATCTTATCCTGCCAGGTGGAGGAGATGTCTGAAATGTAATTCGGTTCACGGGTGTGATAGAACGCTATACCCTGAACCTCATGTTCCTCGTAAGCCGCATCAACTACCGGGTCGGAGGAAGCAATCTTGATCAGCCCTGCGAACATGACTGCCTCTGCTGTGGCGAGCCCGGTTTGGATGTGGTCTCGGTGTCCCTCGTAGGTCAGCCAGGGGTCAACGGTGAAAACAAAGTCGGGTTTGAGGAGGCGCAGGTATTTAAGTAGATCGCGGCGCACAGCAAAGTAGTTGTAATCGCCTGCATCAGGAAAACTAAGCCAATATTGTTTGTGCACACCGACGATCTTTGCTGCGGCGAATTGATCATGCTTCAACGCTTCGGCTGCGGCTGCATCAGACAGAGAAACATCATTGAGCCCCATTAAGTCATCGGTGACGGTGAGATAGATCAACTCGGCGCCAAGTTTAGCAAGTTGAGTGAGCGTGCCTGCGACCCCCATGTCGTTATCATCGTAGTGCGGTTGGACGCACAAAATGCGTTTGGCTGCAAAGATATTTGGACTCGGTAATAAACTTTCAATAGTCATTCTATTTTCCTACGTGCAACGCGCTGGTGTGTAATACTGTGATTGGTTCACCGCGCGCAAAAGACTGTCCCCGCGAGACTTGTTGAGATTTCGCATCCAATCCCATGATGAGACGATCCATGCCGGGTGCATCGAACTGCGCTTCATAACAGCGCACGGCACCGATCTTTTCGTCCCATGTGGCTGAGATATCTGCGATGTAGTTCGGCTCGCGCGTGAAGTACAAAGCGATCCCTAGAATATCATGCTCCTCGTAAGCCGCATCCACTGCTGGGTCGGAGGAAGCGATTTTGGTCAGCCCCGCGAACATGACAGCTTCTGCAGCAGCGAGTCCGGTTTGGATGTGGTCGTGGTGTCCTTCATATGTCAGCCATGCGTCTGGGGCAAAAACCAAATCGGGTTTGAGCATGCGGATATATTTGAGAAAATCGCGGCGCAGATCAAAATAGTTGTATTCGCCCGCATCAGGATAGCCGCACCAAAACTGCTCTTTGACACCGACGATCTTGCCCGCCGCAACTTGATCACGCTTCAGCGTTGCGGCGGCATCGGCATCGGAGAGCGATGTGTCCACCACGCCCATGAGGTCATCGGTGGCGGTGAGATAGAAAATCTCTGCGCCGTTTTTGGCAAGCTGGGTGAGGATACCTGCCGCGGCGATGTCGTTATCGTCGTAATGCGGTTGGATGCAGAGGATGCGTTTGGCTGAAAAAATATCAGGAATGGGGAGGATGGTTTCGATGGTCATATCTGCCTTTCGGAAATGGTAAATGATGAATTTGTATATTTTAGAATTTGATTTTTACAACCTGCCCGGTGCGGCTCGACTCATACGCCGCATCCACGACTTTCATATTTATCAAACCTTCGAGTCCACCAGGAACGGGTGTTTGTTTCTTCTCGATACATTCAACAAAATATTTCAACTGATCGTCGTACAAGCTCTGCGGACAATGTTCATTGCGCGGGAAATTGAAGCCCGCTTCGATTTCATCGAATTTTAGTTTCTGGGCACTTGGCATTACCAACTTGGTCGGAAACAACTGACCGAAGCCCTGCGTGCCATACAACTGCGTTGCCGCTTCAGGGCCGTCGCTGTGCGGCTGCCACCAACCTGACTCAATGTACGATGTTGCACCGTTATCCCATTCCACGATGATGACTCCTGTATCGTCAACATCGAAATCTTTGTAATAGGTTCCAATCTTGGCATACACTAAAACAGGCTGCGGGTCACCGAGTAAAACACGGGCAGTATCCAATGCGTGGATACCCATGTCCGCCAGCGCACCACCGCCCGCAAATTCTTTTTGCGTGAACCAACCCGAAGGACCCCAATGCGTATGCACGCCATAGCCTTTCGTGCGAATAATCTTACCCAGCTTTGCGGATTGTTCTTTCAGCCACAACACATCCGGGTCGAAGCGCCAGCAATGCGCCACCATCAACGTCGCACCTGATTTTGCAGCGGCATCGTTCATCCGCTCGGCTTCATCGGCATTCATCGCCATCGGCTTCTCGACCATCACATGCGCGCCTGCATTGAGTGCAACAATCGTTTGCGGCGCATGGAGATAATTCGGTGTGGATACAACCAGCGCATCCGCGCCGCCGTCTTTCAACATGGCTTCCACAGTTTCGTATTGACGCGAGATGCCAAAGCGTTTTCCAAACTCGATCATCGAGTCCGCTTTGTTATTCACAACCGCCGCCAACTCCAAGCCCAAATTCTGCGCCGCTTGCGCATGGACTTTGTTGATGTAGCCCGTTCCTGCAAATGCGATTTTCACTTCTTTCCTTTTAGACTTGATTACAAGGTATGTGCGATCCCAAAGGAAAGATGGTGTCTTTCGCAATAGGCGGGGAGAATTTTTAGCGTGTGGTCAATCATCGACTGCGGAATATTGTTGAGTGGCAAATGACAGGCTTTCAGGGCTTTTTTTAATTTCGTTGTATCTTGGCCTTGTAGTTCTGCGATCAACAAAATGGCGGGGCCGACTAGGTCCCCATGGGGGAGACCGTGTCCCATTTCATTTTCAACAGCGTAGCCAAAGTAGTGTTCACTGCCTTCTTCGGGTCTGGAATGACCGATTTGGTTGCAAAGTTGAACTTCCATGGCGAGACAATCGTAGAGCGTTTTGAGTCCGTCACGGTCGCCACGTCCCGCCGCTTCGGCGCAATCGAGCACGCCACTGAAAATGGATTGGGCGTTGTCGTACACCCAGGGGATGAACTCCATGCCTTGCAGATTCTTGTTTTGTTCATGGGCGAACTTCCAGTCCCATGCGCCAGTGGCAATAGACATGACGTCCGTGATGCCAGCGGCGCGAATTGAGGCAGGTGCTTTGGAGATGGTACCCAGATCAAGGATAAGGGTTTCTGGGACTTTTGTCTGGATGTAGTACACACAGCCATCTTTGCGGATGCCTGATGCGGCGGTGATGAAGGCATCCACCGAGAGGGCGGTCGGAACAACGGCGAGCGGCAGGTTCAGTTTGGAGGCAATGTATTTAGAAGCATCAGCGACTAATCCCCCGCCGACAGCGTAGAGAATTTCAGATTTCAGATTTACGATATTGGATTGGAGATTATCCCAATATTCGGTTGTTGATTCGGTGACTTCAATCTTTTCAACGATGTTCAAGCCACGCAGATTTTCTTGGACAGCGTTCCATGCTAGCGCGGACGTAACGAGCAGGACAGGTCGTTTCTCTTCGATGTCAGACACGGGTAATTGATCAACTCTGGGGAGATTCCAAATTTGTTTCACATCACAACTCTTTTTGACGTAATACTAGCGGACTTGCCAACTAGGTTCGCATCGGGAACAACGCCTGTGATGACGTAACCCATTTTTACAGAACTGATAGGGATGTCTTTTGTAGTTGCGAATACCCCTGATCCTCTCCCACAGGTTTCGTACAGATCAATATTGGCAAGTGAAGTCATATTGTCTTGATCATCCGGCCCAAGGGTGACCGCTAATCCGCCGCGCGCGCGAACTTGCTCTTCAAAATCTTCGACCAAGTTTTTACCAATTCCCCTGCCTTGCATTTCTGGTGGCACCGCCAGCGGATGCAGCTCCCACATCAGCCCGCCATATTGCAGAATTCCGCCAATAATGCCGGGTAGTTTTTTCTCGTCATCCATAGCCGCGCGGCAGATGCGTTCTGCCTCCAACATTTCGTGAACTTCCGCCAGCCCATATTCCAGCAACGGCCATGTATCGGCCCAATGCTGGCGGAATGCATCCACTAAGAGTTGCGCCGCCTGCTGAATGAAAGAATCGGCTCCTTTAGTAAGTGTCATAATTTTCATCTGCGCAGTTTTCCAATAGTCCTGCCAATACCTGAAACAGTGAATAGTTAAAGTGAGATTATGCTCGAAGTGATTGAGCCAGCCATTTATAAATCAGAAATCCCAGTTTCTATCATAGCCAGAATTGAGGGAGATATACTTTAAAAGATAACAGGTAATCATCAAGGATGAGTTTTGCCTGTTCGATGTCCGTAATGACCGGGTCGAGGAGCAGGCACTGCAGGGCTTTTTCACGCGAACCTTCCACGGCGGCATCCACACTGAGTTGCGAAATGAACAACTCGCGGCGGCATAATTCAGCAACGGCTGGGGGAAGTCCGCCCACATGAACAGGATGAATACCCGCACCATCTACCATCACCGGGGTCTCTACAATGGTATTCATGGGCAGATTCGATATCTGCCCAACATTGGGCAGGTTCGCCGCAAGGTGGTAATGGGTTCCTCCACAAGTGAAATTCTCGATCATTTCCAATGCACCTTCGCTATCGCTGTCCAGCAAACTTTCAATGGTCGTATCTCCATTCGCCATTTTATTGAGGCGATCATGTTCAAGCTCACGCAGGGAAGCCATCAGTTCCCAATCATAGAGTTGTATCTTGTACTTTTCCCACGGTTTTGTTACAGGATTGCTGAGCCAGGGCAGGTATTCACACAAGTGCGAATCGCCAGGGACAGGCATCAATCCGAACGCATCATACACTCGGCGGGTAAGCGGCTCGAAATCTAGATTGAAGCAGGAGTAGCGTTCACGAAACCGCGGGTACAGATCTTCGCCCGTTTCGCGGTCTATGATGGAAAGAATCCATGAAAAATGATTCGTACCGGCAGCGCGGATATCCAACCTCTTCACTGCTTGTTGGGCAACCATCTTACGCAGTGGACGTTGACTCACATCTGCGTTCATATTCAGGATGCCTTTAGGAATCTTAAAGCCGAGTTCATCACCAAGCACCAAACCCACATAACAATAGCCAATGTAAATTTGATGGCACAACCCAACAACCTTTACCTTGCTGTGCCGATTGACCGCGTCACAAATCCGGACCATGGGGTTTGTGAAATTAATGAACCACGCTTCTGGACAAGCTTTCTCCATATCGCGCGCAATGCTTACGATCGGAATAATGTTGCGGGCTGCATGCACAAACCCGCCAGGTCCGCCGTTCTCGGCATAGGGTTGGCGCACGCCATATTTGAGTGGAATCTCAAAATCTTTTTGCCATAGGTTCTCACGTGCGCCGACTTCGATCGCGCAGACAACGAAATGACTGTCTGGCAATGCATCCTGGTGACGCTTGTACCCTTCGATCACCAGACCAGCATCCCACTCCTGGTTGAGTCGATCTGCAAGCCGTTTCACGATACTGAGCGAT
>OFRD01000928.1_pt1 | contig 10705 bp, 7 predicted proteins | sample 1543041 | NCBI WGS metagenome assembly OFRD01 (sample SAMN07774234, study PRJEB24372) | wastewater metagenome | isolation source: Exp Tend CN 100WW | collected 2016-02
TGCAGGTGAACTGCTCCAGATAGTCCGCATATCCCATCTGCGCCGGCGGAACCGAGGGGACGGGATCGCCCGCGCGACGGATCGCATAGCTCCGCAATTGTGTCGTCAGTCGCTCGCTGGCGATGCGTGGCGCGCCATAGGTATAGCAGTGCGCGATCGCGAAGCCATCATAGCGCGCGCCGCCGATCTCCTCGAGTCCCCAGATCTTGAGGATCGCGGCGACCGCACCGCCCAGCGAATGACCGAAGACGGCGATCTGCACCGCCTGCGCATCATCTGCCGCATAGGAGCGGAGCGTCCGGTGCAATCGTGCCGAGAGCGTGAGGGCGTCCTTCAGGAATCCGGTGTGAAAGAAGTGATCTTCATCCCGAAGATGCCATTTTCGGACATCGCTATCGATCTTCCATTCATACATGAACTGGGTACCGCGGATCGCGATCAGCACGAGGTCGGACCGTTTCACCACCGCGGCCACCAGCGTGGGCGTGGCGACGATCTCGATCGGAAGATCCGCCGCTTCCGAGAGCGTGCGCAAATCGAAATCGGCGGGTGCCGCCACGATCCGCTGGAATAGCTCGCTCGGGACGAGCTTCGCCCGCGTCGCCGCCTCGCGTTCGTCGCTGCTCACGGCGCAGTAGGCGATCTGGGACAGAATCGCGCCGAGCGCCGCCTTTTCGAGGCCGAACCCGAGATCGGACCAGTCGCACCGACCCATGAATTGATGGGACTGCTCGATGATCTTCTTTATCTCATCGGAAGAAACCGGACGCAGCATCTTGCTTCCCCCCGCAATACTCGACGTTCGCGCCGAGGGGTCGCATGAACCGGCCTTCAGGACAAGCTGGCACACCCAAGCTGCCAGAGGACGAAGGCATTCTCCTCCGCCGCCTCGTGCAGACTTTCCCAGCGGCCCGATTTGCCGCCATGCCCCGCGCCCATATTGGTCTTGAGCAGCAGGACATTGTCGTCGGTTTTGGTCGCACGCAGCTTCGCCGCCCATTTGGCCGGCTCCCAATAGGTCACGCGCGGATCGTTGAGGCCGCCCGAAATGAACAGCGGCGGATAGGCCTGCGCCTTCACCTGGTCATAGGGCGAATAGCTGCGGATCAGCTCGAACGCGGCCTTGTCCTCGATCGGATTGCCCCATTCGGGCCATTCGCCCGGCGTCAGCGGCAAGTCGGCATCGAGCATGGTGTTGAGCACGTCGACGAACGGCACATCGGCAATCACCGCGCCCCACAATTCGGGGTCGGAATTGACCACCGCGCCCATCAATTCGCCCCCGGCCGAACGCCCGGCAATTGCGATCCGCCCCGCCGACGTCCAGCCATCCGCGATCAGCCCCTTCGCGACATCGACGAAATCGTTGAAGGTGTTGGTGCGCTTCTCCAGCTTGCCGTCGAGATACCATTGCTGGCCCAGATCATCGCCGCCGCGAATATGCGCAATGGCATAGGCAAAGCCGCGATCGAGCAGCGACAGCCGCCCGGTCGAAAAGCCCGGCGGAATCGCATAGCCATAAGCGCCATACGCATAGAGGAACAAAGGACGCGACCCGTCGCGCGGGAAGTCCGCCGGATAGACGATCGACACCGGCACCTGCGTGCCGTCGCGCGCGGTGATCTTAAGCCGCTCGGTGCGGTATTTCGCCGCCCGATAGCCGCTCGGGATTTCCTGCACCTTGAGCGTGGTCAGCTCGCCCGTCGCCACGTCATAATCATATTCGGTGCCCGGCGTGACCATCGACTCATAACCGACGCGCAGCACCTGCATCGCATATTCGGGATTGTTGCCGAGCCCCGCATCATAGCTCGCCTCGGGGAAGCGGATGCGCTGCGGCGCGATGCCCTCCTCATAGCGGTGAATCTCGATCTGATCCAAGCCATCCTCGCGCCCGTCGACGATGAAGAAGTCGCGGAAGCAATCCACCCCGGTCATGTAGAAATGCGGCGACGGCGCGATCTTCTCGACCCATTCGCCCGGCGCCGAGATATGCGCGGTGCACAGCCGAAAATTGGGGTCGGTGTCGTTGGTGTGGATGAACAGCGTGTCGCCATGCATGTCGACATCATATTCACGCCCGACCTGGCGCGGCGATACGCAGAGCGGCGTCGCCAGCGGGTCGGTCGCGGGCAGCAGATAGATTTCGCTGGTCACATGGTCGCCGCTCGACAGCACGATCCACTTGCGGTCGCTCGTCTCGCTGACGCCAACGCGGAAACCCTCATCGGCTTCCTTGAACAGTTCGATATCGTCAGCGATCGGCGTGCCCAGCCAGTGCAGCCGCGCATTGTCGGTGCGCCATTGGTCGTTGGCGAGGCCATAGAGAAAGCCCGTGTCGTCGGCGGTCCACACGATTTCGGACAGCATCCCCGGAATGACATCGGGCAAATGCTCGCCCGTGATCAGATCCTTGACGCGCACCTCGAAGCGTTCCGAGCCATTGTCGTCGATCGCATAAGCCAACAGCCGCCCATCATTGCTGACCGAAAACGCGCCCAGCCGGAAATATTCCTTGCCCTCGGCCAAAGCCGGTTCGTCGAGGATCAAAACGTCCTGGCTCTTATCCTCGCCCGCGGCGACCGGCCTGCGCCACCATTTGCGATACTGCCCGCCGGTTTCGAACGCGGTCCAATAGACCCAGTCGCCATCCTTTTGCGGCACCGAGCTATCGTCTTCCTTGATGCGGCCCTTCATCTCTTCATACAGCCGGTCGATCAACGGCCGGTGCGGTTCCATCACGCTCTCGAAATAGGCGTTTTCGGCCGCGAGATAGGCGAGCACATCCGCGTCATCGACCTCGGGATAGTTCGGGTCCCTCAGCCAGGCATAGGGATCCTCGATCGTGTGCCCATGCAGGGTGAAGCTGTGCGGGCGCGTGGCGGCGACGGGGGGCGAGAGCGGTTCGGTCATCCCCTCTCCTACCCGCTTGCCGCAGGTCAAGTCGAGGTGTCGCGGTCAGGTGCGCTGGAGCGTCCGCGACGGTGCCAGCCGGACCGTGCGTCCGGTCGGTGCCCGACGCGGAGCCGGTTCCGTCACACGCCCCGGCTCGATCGCAACCGGGGCATCGCCATCACGGCTGTCATACCGAAACGCCGCCGCGCGCGCCGCCAGCGTGGCGATATCCTGCGCCAGCGTCGCCGCCGTGGCGGAGGTTTCGGTCACCATCCCGGCATTCTGTTGCGCGATCCGGTCGAGTTGCGTCACGGCACTGGTGATTTCGCCGATTGCTTCGGCCTGTGCGGCATTGTCGCTGGCGATCGCCTGGGTCAGCGCCACCGCTTCGGTGCAGCGCGCCACGATCGTTTCCAGCGCGCCATGCACCAGCCCGACCGCGTCGACGGCAACCGCAACCTCCTGCTGTGTGGCGCTGAGCTGGGTGCGGGCGCGCTTGGCCTCCTCCTCGGCGCGCATCGCCAGCGTCGAGACAAGGTCGGCGACGACCGCAAAACCGCGCCCGGCGTCCCCGGCCCGCCCCGCCTCTACCGCCGCGTTCATCGCCAGAACGCGCGTCTGAAAGGCAATCTTGTCGAGACCTCCGATCACGTCGTCGATCCCGGCGGCACTGCTGGACACGCGGTTCATCGCTTCCATCGCACCATCGGCACGCACGCGCACCTCCCCCGCCGCCGCCAGCGTCGCTTGCGATCCGTCGGAGGATTTGTGCGCCGCCTGTACCGTGCTGCGCAAGCGCGCGTCCATCCGCCCGACAGCAGCCGAAGTCTGCTCGATCACCGCCGCGCTGCTCTCGGTGCGCTGCGCCAAATCTCCGGTCGCGCGCGCGATCGAATCGGAAGCCCCGCCAATCTCGGCGGTGGTCTCCACCACCGCCTGCACCATCGCGCGGAGGGTATCGACGGCATCGTTGAGATCGCGATTGACCGCAGCATAACTTTCCGGGAAGCGCAGCGCCGCACCACCGCGCAAATCGCCCGCCGCCATCGTCCGCAACACCTGGCCCAGCGCGTCGGCCACCTCCTTCTGCTCGGCACTGGTCCGCGCCTCCTGCGCCGCACGCTCAGCGGCGGCGCGACGGAAGGTATCAACCGCGCGCGCCATATGGCCAAGTTCATCCACGCGATCGAGGTGCGGCACGCTGCGCTCCGCGCCTCCGGCAAGCGCATCGGTCGCCTCGACCAACTGCCCGAGCGGGCCCATGACGCGGTGCGTAAGATACAAACGCGACCCGATCGCCAGCGCGAGGATCGTGACGGCCAGCGCCAGCAAGGCGATCGCGGTGATCGTCAGCGTGGTCTCCGCATGCGCCTTGAGCTCGGCCTGTTGCTTGCCCGCGAGCGTTACGGCGGTATCGATCCGCGTGCGATGCGCGGCATAAGCCTGCGACACGCTGGCATAGCTGCGCGCGAGCTGCGCCGCGTCGTGCGCGCGTGCGGCGGCGATCATCTGGTCGACCTCTGCCCAGAAGCGCTGGGCAGGCGCATCGGCATCGCGCGTCAAGGCGGTCACCAACGCCGGATCGAGCGTCGAACTGTTCCAATAGGCGTGGCGCTCATCATAGGCCTTGCGCAGCGCCGCCAGCCGCGTCGCGCGCATGTCGACCTCGTCGGGATGGCTGGCGAGCAAGGTCGCCTCCAGAAACGGCTCGAGCACATATTCGGGCGGCGGCAGAATGTCGGCGACATAATCGGATTGCGCCTGGATCTGTTCACCGATCGGGCCACCAATCCGGACCAGATTGATGCCGTATGCGGCGATCACGATGGCCAGCAACATGGTGACCGTGATCAAGGCAGAGCCGATGCGAAGGCGCTTGGCAATGGACATGCGGGGACGACTTTCCAGCGAAGAGGCGGTGCGGGATCATTATAGACGACCCGCAGGCTGACCGTGGGGTCGGTGCCTGTCCTACATCCCCATATTCTGCCACACTCCCTGCATGCCGCCCGCCGTCCACCGCCCGTGCCGCCGCGCCGTCCGGACCCGCGCCACCCGTGCGGGAGGGCAAAACCGGGGGGACGTAGTGTGGACTTTGTGGACTTCCGCGCGCGACTCGCCAACGCTGCCGGGCCATGACAAACGCAGCGCCTTTCGCCTAACATCAGCCTGACCGTCCCTTCCCGAAAGCCACCCATGTCCGCTTACACCGCCCGCCTCGCCGCCCTCCGCGCTCAGCTCGCGCACGACCAGCTCGATGGCTTTGTCGTCCCGCTGACCGATGAATATATGTCCGAATATGTGGGCGCTTATGCCCAGCGCCTGGCCTGGCTGACCGGCTTCCAGGGCTCGGCCGGCAGCGCGGTGGTGCTGGCCGAGAGCGCCGCGATCTTCACCGATGGCCGCTATACGCTGCAATTGCGCGAGCAAGTGTCGGCGGACGACTGGCAGTATGTCGCGGTGCCCGCGAGCAATGTCGCACGCTGGCTGGGCGAGCATGCCCCGGCGGGCGGGCGGATCGGCTATGATCCGTGGCTGCACACCAGCGCCTGGGTCGCCGATGCCCGCGCCGCACTCGCCGCGCGCGGGGCCGAATTGGTCGCGGTCGCGCGCAACCCGCTCGATGCGGTGTGGAGCGACCGCCCTGCCCCCTCGACTGCCGTGCTGACGGTGCAGGATGATGTGCATGCCGGGCTCGGCTCGGCTGCCAAGCGCGCGCAGATCGCCGATTGGCTCTCCGAGACCAAGGCCGATGCGGTGGTGCTGACCGCGCTCGATTCGATCGCTTGGACGCTCAACCTGCGCGGCAGCGACGTGGCCCACACCCCCGTCGCTCTGGCCTATGCGATCGTCGATGCCGATGGCACCGCCGACCTGTTCGTCGCGCCCGAAAAGGTGACCGATGCGGTGCGCCAGCATCTCGGCAATGCGATTCGCCTGCATCCGCGCGACGCCTTTGCCGATGCTTTGCACGCCTTTGCCGGCAAGCGCATCGCCGCCGACCCCGAGCGCGCCGTGTCCGCCATTTTCGATTCGCTGAGCGCAGGCGGCGCCACTGTGCTGCCGCTGCGCGACCCGGTGGTGCTGGCCAAGGCGATCAAGAACCCGGTCGAGATTGGCGGCCACCGCTCGGCCTCCGCGCGCGACGGGGCGGCGGTTGCGCGCTTCCTGCGCTGGGTCGAGGCGGAAGCGCCCAAAGGCGGCCTCACCGAACTCTCCTGCGTCGACCGCTTGCAGGCCTTTCGCGAAGAAACCGGCGTGTTGCTCGATACCTCGTTCGACACGATCTCGGCGACCGGCGCGCATGGCGCGAGCCCGCATTACCATTCGACCCCCGAATCGAACGCACCGCTCGAACTGGGCCAGCTCTATCTGGTCGATTCGGGCGGCCAATATGCCGATGGCACGACCGACCTGACGCGCGTGCTGCCGATCGGCACGCCGACCGACGAGATGCGCGACCGCTTCACGCGCGTGCTGCAGGGCCATATCGCGCTCGCCACTGCGGTCTTCCCGGTCGGCACCACCGGCGGGCAACTCGATTCGTTCGCGCGCGCGCCTTTGTGGCAGATCGGGCTCGATTATGCGCATGGCACCGGTCACGGCGTCGGTGCCTATCTGTCGGTGCATGAAGGCCCGCAGCGCATCGCGCCGCCGACCTATCCCGGCGGTGGCGCGGCCGAGCCGCTGCGCGCCGGCATGATCCTGTCGAACGAGCCGGGCTATTACAAAGCCGGGGAATACGGCATCCGCATCGAAAATCTGCTGCTGGTCGAGGAACGCCCCTTTGCGCACGGCGTGACGATGCTCGGCTTCGAGACGCTGACTTTCTGCCCGATCGAACGCTCGCTGATCGTCGCCGAGATGCTGAGCCCGCGCGAACGCGCCTGGCTCGACGCATATCACGCGCGAGTCGTTGACGTGATCGGGTCGTATCTGGATGCGGACGAGCGCGCCTGGCTGGCGGCGAAATGCGCGCCTATTGCTTAGGCGCGTCGGGGGCGGTGACGGTGTCAACCGCGTCCAACGCGCGGGCGCGGCCCTTGCGGCGCTTCAGGTTCTCGCGCAGCGCCGCCGCCAGCCGCTCGGCTTTTTCCGCATCTTTCGTCGCCACTTCGCCACACGCTCCTTGACAATGTCCGCTCCAGCGGCTCTTAGGCCGCTTCCGCTCGCGCCGTAAGGCGCTTCGGACATGCTGCCGTAGCTCAGTGGTAGAGCGCATCCTTGGTAAGGCTGAGGTCGTGAGTTCAATCCTCACCGGCAGCACCATTTCTCTTTCGAGAAATCACGCGGTTAGAAATAAGATTTCGCCTTCGGGCGACACCTGCGGGTGCGGTGCGCGGTCCGTTCGTGCGCGGCTTTTTTTCGCGCGACGGCTTTTCCGCGCAAAGATTGGGGGCGAGGGCTTAAATCCCTTCGCCACCTCAATCGACTTCGGTGCGTAGACCTGCGCCGTCTAACGATCGGCCGCAACGCAATCCTGCCGCTGTTCGCCCAGGCCATCGATGCCGAGGCGGATGCTATCGCCAGCCTTGAGGTACCAGGGTACGGGCTTCTGCCCCAGGCCGACGCCCGGCGGCGTGCCGGTGGTGATGATGTCGCCGGGTTCGAGCTCCATGAATTGCGAACAATATGCGACGATCTCGGCGACCGAGAAGATCATCGTCGCGGTGGTGCCATGCTGGACCCGCTTGCCGTTCACCTCCAGCCACAGCCCGAGCGCCTGCGGATCGCTGACCTCGTCGGTGGTGACCAGCCACGGCCCGACCGGGCCGAAGGTGGGGAACCCCTTGCCCTTGTCCCAGGTTGGCCCGCGTTCCAGCTGCCAGTGGCGCTCCGACACATCGTTGACGACGCAATAGCCAGCGACATGCGTCAGCGCGTCGCTTTCCGAAACAGTGTAGGCGCGCGAACCGATGACGACGCCGAGCTCAACTTCCCAGTCGGTCTTGATCGACCCGCGCGGGATGACGACGGGATCGTTGGCCCCCTGCAGGCAGTTGACCCATTTGTTGAACACGACCGGCTCGGACGGGATCGGCAAGTTCGATTCGGCGGCGTGATCGGCATAGTTCAGCCCGATCGCGATGAACTTCCGCGTACCAGCGACCGGCACGCCATAGCGTGCGCCTTCCGGTGCAAACGGCAAGGCTTCGACATCGACCGCACGCAGCTGCGCGAGACCGCTGGCAGACAGCGCGCTGGCGTCGATGTCGGCGACGACGCCCGACAGATCGCGGATGCGACCGGCTACGTCGACGATCCCCGGCCGCTCTTCACCCGGCACACCAAATCGGCAAAGCTTCATGTCACGCATTCCTTCTGGAAGGGCCGAACGGATCGTCGGCGAGAATGGTTCGGTCAAGCGCCTCGACCCGGTTGCAGCCGGCCAGGGTCAGCGTCACGCGCATTTCCTTTTCCAGCAGCGACAGCATGCGATCGACCCCGGCCTCGCCCTGGGCGGCGAGCGCCCACAGCCACGCGCGACCGAGCAACACGCCGTCCGCGCCGAGCGCAAGCAAGCGCACGACATCGAGCCCCGAGCGGATGCCGCCATCGGCGAGGATCGTCATCCGGTCGCCGACCGCATCGGCGATCGCGGGCAGTGCGCGCGCGGTCGACAGCACACCGTCAAGCTGGCGACCGCCATGATTCGATACGACCAGCCCGTGCGCGCCATACGCCGCGGCCTCGCGCGCATCCTCGGGATCGAGAATGCCCTTGATCACGAGCGGCCCGTCCCAGGCGGCGCGCAGCCAGTCGAGATCCTTCCAGCGGATACCCGGATCGAAATTGTCGGCGAGCCAGCCGATATAATCGTTCATGCCGCTGTCCGCGCCCAGCACCGGCACGAGATTGCCAAGCTGATGCGGCCGTCCACGCAGCCCCACGTCCCACGCCCAAAGCGGCTTGCCCATCGCCTGAAGCGCGCGCCGGGCGGGACCGCCGCGACCCGACATGCCCGAATGCAGATCGCGGTGGCGGATTCCCGGAGTTGGCATGTCGACCGTAAAAACCAGCGTCGTCGCCCCCTGCGCGCGTGCCTCGGCGATCAGGTCGCGCATGAAGCCCCGGTCGCGCACGACGTAGAGCTGGAACCACAGGTTTGCCTCGGGCGCACCCGCGCGCAGTTCCGCCAGCGGACAGATCGCCACGGTCGAGAGCGTGAACGGGATGCCATGCCGCGTTGCCGCCCGCGCCGCCTGGACTTCGCCGCGGCGGCGGAACATGCCGCCAATGCCGATCGGCCCGAGCGCGACCGGCAAGGGCATGCGCTCGCCGAACCACTGGGTCGAAAGGTCGATATCGGCGACGTCCTGCAGGACCCGCTGACGCAGCGCAATGTCGGCGAGGTCGGCGACATTGCGGCGCATGGTGTGCTCGCCTTGCGCACCGCCATCGGCGTAATCGAACAGAAAGCGCGGCAGGCGGCGACGCGCGGCTTCTCGGAAATCGTCGATCGCGGCGATAATGCTCGTGCGCTCAGGCCATCGTCCAGCCGCCATCGATCGCGATGGCACTGCCGGTGATATAGGCGCTTTCGTCGCTGGCGAGATAGAGCGCGAGCGCGGCGATCTCCTCAGCCGTGCCGATCCGTCCCATCGGCTGCCGCGCGATGAAGGCGGCGCGCGCGGCATCGGCGTCGCCGGTCGTCTCCAGACGTTCGTCGAGCGAAGGGGACTGCACCGTGCCCGGACAGATCGCGTTACAGCGAATGCCCTTGCCGACATAATCGAGCGCGATCGAGCGCGTCAGGCCCGCGACCGCGGCCTTGGACGCGCAATAAGCGAGCCGGTTGGGCACACCGATCAGCGCCCCCGCGACCGAACCGATATTGACGATGACGCCGCGCCCGGCCTCCAGCATCGCGGGCAGCACGGCCTGCGTCATGCGGATCGTCGCGCGGACGTTGAGATCGAACGACAGATCGAGGCCGCGCTCGGTAACGCTCAGCAGATCGCCGGAATCGACATAGCCCGCGCAATTGATCAGCACGTCGAGCGTGCCCGCCCCCGCCCCGGCCCGCGCCACCGCCGCCGGATCGAGCAAATCGACGACGAGCGGCTCGCAGCCCGAAAGCGTCGCGAGCGCGTCCGCCTTGAGATCAAGCGCAATCACTGACGCACCTTCGCGGACGAACAGTTCCGCAATCGCGCGCCCAATGCCCTGGGCAGCTCCGGTGACGAGCACGCGCTTTGTGGCGAGACGGGGCATGGTTTCGGCTTCCTTCGGTAATGCTCAGGGACAGATCGAGTCAGGGGCGCTCAGGGCTTTTCGGGTTCGATCCCGGCGTGCGCGATCACGGCCTTCGCTGCATCCGGCCATGCGCCCTTGGCGACCAGCACGGTATCGACCTCGCGGTTGTTCAAATACGGTGTCCACGCACCCGTGCGCCGCCCGGAATCATGCCAATTGCCGATCGCGAGATTGTCCATCGCGGTGCGGCGCGGAGCGAGGTTGTTCTGCGAATTGAGATTGAGCCACACGCCGACATTGCCGATCGCATTGTTGCGTAGCGTGACGTAGCGCGACCCCTCGTCGAGATACATCGCGATGCCGTCCTCGACGTCGTAAATGTGATTTTCGGCGATCAGCGCGCCGGGGTCGGCCGACAGATGATAGATCGCGCCACCGTCGGGGAACCATTGCTTCACATCGTGGACGCGGTTGCCGACCACGACGGTGTCGCGCAGCGTCGTCGGCGTGTCGTAGACCAGATTGCCGGGCTGGTTGTAATAGCCGCGGCTGGGGGTGAAATAGGCTGCGTTGCCACCGGGGTCGTTCGCGCCCCAGCCCCAGCCGATGTCGA
>OFRD01000931.1_pt1 | contig 10661 bp, 12 predicted proteins | sample 1543041 | NCBI WGS metagenome assembly OFRD01 (sample SAMN07774234, study PRJEB24372) | wastewater metagenome | isolation source: Exp Tend CN 100WW | collected 2016-02
TCGTTTGTACATTGTCGCCAGTCCTGAATATTTAGCACATCACGGCTATCCGAAAAGACCGAGCGATATTTTAAAGCATGCGCAAATTGGCTTTAGCAAAGTGAATCATTTAAATACTTGGCCCATTCGTGTCAATGGAGAACAGCTGACGGTTCATCCCAAAATTAAAGCATCCAATGGCGAAACCGTACGTCAAATGGCATTGGATGGTTTAGGCATCACCTGTTTGTCTGCTTTTTTAGTGCAGCAAGATCTTCAACAAAACCGACTGGTTGCTTTATTCGAAGATCAAATTGAGCGATATGAACAGAGCATCCATGCTGTCTACTATCAACAAGAACATTTGCCAAAGCGTGTCCGTTTATTTATTGAGTTTTTAGTGCAAAAGCTGTCAAATTATCCATCGTTTTCTGTGGCAGCAGATCTAAACTGAGCAAGGTTTGAATTTCTTGCTGTTCATGATTCAGCAATTTTAATTCAAAATGTTGTGCAGAGCTTTGACTGCATTGAAAGTTTAAATTTTGCTGTTGTGGCATATGGATTCGCATCTCATGGTCTGAACTGACGTGATATTGGTACAGACGTTGTGCGGATGTTTGGTGCAATGTCGGTTGCAGATGCTGCAATTGGTATTGCCCCAGTTGCTGGGTTTTTAAAAAACCTTCAATTAAAGATTTACATACAAAGTGCTGTTTTTGTGCCAAGGCATTGCTCGCTTGAGGTTGGCAAGCCATTAGTAAAAAACTGATACTCAAGATGGCTGTACTGCATTGCATTATTTTCATGGATGACTCCTTTTTATGCTGATGGACGGTAAATGCAGCATAAATCTGTTATCTTGATAGATACAGATACACAGAATGCTAAAAAATGAGTACAGATGTATGACATTTCAATATCAAATTTTGGCAGAACAAATTGCCGATAAAATTCAGCAAGGTGAATTACAAGCAGGGAAACGCTTAATTTCGCTACGGCAATGTGCCGAGCAGCAAAATGTCAGCATCAATACAGTCAAAAATTGCTATGAATTATTAGAAGCGCAAGGGCTGATCTTTGTGAAAAACAAATCGGGTTATTTTGTCAGTGCGAAAAAATCGCTGGTACAGCACACTCAGCGTCCGACTCATCCCGATTTTCAATCTCAGCCTAGGGATGTGTCTAATTTAGAATTACAAATTGAGATTCAAGAAGCCTCGATCAATAATAAATTGATTCATCTGGGCGCGATTCAAATCTCGCCAAATTTGGTTCCCGTCGAAGCTTTACGCCGTTCCATTCAGCGTGCTTTAAAGCATAGTAAGCCTGAAGATTTTTTATATAGTGATAAGCAAGGACATATTCGCCTACGAGAAGCTTTATCTGAACATTGGGCAGAAGATGGTTTTTATATTGCGAAGAATGATATTTATATCAGCAATGGCTGTATGCCTGCATTGTCGGTGATGATTCAAAGTCTGACCGAAATGGGCGATAGCATTATTGTACCCACGCCTAATTTTAATGGTCAGTTGCAACTTTTGGCGGTTTTAAAGCGCAAAATTGTAGAAATTCCAGCGGATACCAATGGATTTGATTTAGAGCGTTTAGAGCAAGCCATGCAAAGCACAGGCGCAAAAGCCTGTTTGCTGACGGCAAATTTTCAGAATCCCTTAGGTTTTAGTTTAAGCAATGCACAGAAAGAAAAAATTGCACAGTTAGCCAGTCGCTACCAATGTTATGTGATTGAAGATGATATTTATGCCGAATGCAGTTTTAGTTTAAAACGACCCCTGCCGATTAAATATTGGGATCAACAAGGCTATGTGATTTTCTGTGGATCAGTGTCTAAATCATTGTCTACTGCCTATCGAGTGGGCTGGTTTTGTATCCCGCAACGCTTACAACATTTACGCGCTCAGTTGCTGATGCAAAATGTGGCCGTCAATACACCGCTGCAATTAGGGCTTGCCGACTTAATTTATAGTCGTGCTTATCGTGAGCATTTAACCACGCTCAAACCCATTCTTGTGGCACAGGTTGAACAGTATCGACAATTCATCATTACTGCTTTTCATCAGGTGGATATTGGTTTAAATCAACCCAGTGGTGGCTATGCGTTCTGGATTCAATTGCCTGAGCAGATTGATGGTTTAGAGATGTATCATTTTGCGCAACAGCAGGGGATTAACATTGTACCCGGTGAGGTCTTTGGTGAAGATGGACGCTATAAGAATTGTATTCGCTTAAATGCGGGGCATGAATTGTCAGATGAAATTCGTGATGCGATTGTGCTCTTGGCGGATTGGACCAGAGAACAATTAACGTCGGCGCATGTTGCTTAAATTTCCCAGTCGGCGCATGTTGCTTAAATTTCCCAGAAGAAAGGAGGCTACGGCTTGACTGTTTTGCCTGATCGCATCATCAGTTGAATTTTTTTAGCTAAAGGTTTGGTCTTTGCTGAACTCAAAGCCACAATATAATTTGTGGCTTTGAGCATCGTACATCTCAGATCAAAAGCAGCAGATCTGCTGCCTAATCTTCTTCGATTAAAAATCAGCTTTTAACACGATACGGTAACGGGCTTTGCCAGAATGCAAATGTTGCAGTGCTGCATTTAATTGTGACATCGGAAAGACTTCAATTTGCGGTGCAATATTTTTACGTGCTGCAAATTTTAATAATTGACGTAACGCAGCAGGTGAACCCGTTGGTGAGCCTGTAATGGATTTCGAACCGCCAATTAAACTGCCGGCATTAATTTTCAGTGGTTCAAGCACTAAGCCTAACATGTGAACCTTGCCGTTCGGTGCCAGTGTACTAATAAAGGCAGGCCAATTGAGCGTGACATTGACGGTGCTGAGCAGTAAATCAAATTTGCCACGTTGTGTTTTGATGGCCTCAATATCACGGCTATTGACCACATGGTCTGCACCCATGGCTTTAAGCTCGTTAGTTTTATCTAAACTTGAAGTAAATGCGGTAATTTCACAGCCCCAAGCTTTGAGTAGTTTAATCGCCATATGCCCTAAACCACCAATCCCAATCACGCCTACATGGTGAGTCGCTTGAATTTGATGTTTTAACAGTGGATCGAAGACGGTAATTCCCCCGCAGAGTAGTGGACCTGCACTTTCTGCATCTAAATCTTCGGGTAAAGGAATCACCCATTGCCAGCCGGCACGTACTTTGTCGGCAAAACCACCGGCATGCCCGACAATCGTTGCGGTTGAACCACCTGTACAAAGGACCTGTTGTCCTGAAATACACGGATCACAGTACTGACAACTTTCTGCTGTCCAGCCAATGCCAACACGTTGTCCTACTTTTAGCCCTTTGGCTTCTGAACCGAGCTGCGTGATGATGCCAATAATTTCATGTCCTGCGACAACAGGATAAACCGAAGAATTCCATTCATTATTAATCACTGAAACATCAGAATGGCATAAACCACAGTATTCAACTTTGACTTCAACTTGATGGGCTTGTAGTTCTCCGGCATCAAACTGATAGGGTTCAAGTGCTGCACCCGCTTGCATGGCGGCATAGGCATGGATGATGTTGTCATTCATGGTGGAATCCTTTTATTCTTGTGGTGAAGTATTAATTTGATTTAAAAGCACAGTGATTTTCATGATCATCGACCATACCCACCGCCTGCATAAAGGCATAACAGGTGGTCGGTCCAACAAATTTAAAACCGTTCTTTTTTAACGCTTTTGACAGGCTTTGGCTGATGTCGGTTTGAGCAGGTGCTTGTCGATAATCAGCAACATCATTGTGGATGCTTTGCTGTTCAACAAAACTCCATAACCAGTGGCTGACATCAATCTGTTGTTGTTTTAAATGTTGCCAGGCAATGGCATTGTCACGGATGGCTTTGAGCTTGCCAATATGTCGAATCAAGCCAGCATCTTGTAGCATGTGTTCTAATTTGAGATCACTAAATTGGGCAATCTCTGCAATAGAATATTGAAAAAAATGCTGTCGATAACTGTCACGTTTTTTCAGCACGGTAATCCAAGACAAACCCGCTTGTTGTCCTTCTAAGCAGAGCATTTCAAATAAATGGCCTTCATCATGAACAGCTTTTCCCCATTCATGATCATGGTAAGCTATATAAAGCGGATCGTTAGAGCACCAACCACAGCGTTGTAACGACATTTTTTATGCTCCTGAAGTGACCTAAAGTTTAAATTCAGCCCACTGATCTTGTTGATTATCCCAATAAAATAGTTCAGCTTGCGGTAAATCTGTGAATTGAATCCACATATCTTTTCCCGCTTTTTCTGCAAACCCTGTGCTAATCAAAAGCGCTTGTTCAGTGATTTCCATCACCCAGCCTTGATGGCTTTGTCCAGCCAAAACAATTTTTTGTTGATTGCCTGATTCAGCAAATTCGACCAAACGATTGATCAGCGCTTCTGACATGAATAGTTCCTAAAAATTAACGTAAATAAGGATAGGGGTTGACCACACCACGACCTTTACCGTCGAGGTAAATGCCATAGTGTAAATGTGGTGCAGTATGACGTGCATTGCCAGTATTACCAACATAACCAATCAGATCACCTTTTTTGACATAATCTCCGACATTTAAGCCGCGTTTATGCGCATCAAGATGGGCATAATAATGCCAAGTTCCAGCAGGCCCCATAATCCAAACCACTTTACCACCCAAATTGTTATTGCGTAAGTCAGCAATGAGGCCTTCTGTGGCACTGAACACTTTTGTTCCACGTGGAGCCATAATGTCAATGCCTTCATGTTTGCGTCCGTGACTCCGCGCGGCAGCCCAGGTATCACGTAACTGTTTAGCTTTTATATTGTGCACGGGGATGGGCAGTGACGATTTGAACTGCATATTTTTCAGCTTTTGCACTTGATCAAGGGGAAGCGGTTTAGTGGCGGGTTTTTTAGGCGTTGAGGTACATGCTGCAATCCAGAGGATGCTCAACCCCAATAATAATGTCGAAATAAAACGCAGCACTGTTGATCCTTTTTTCATTCTAATAGGCGTGAAAATTCTTTGAATCGCAGTGCCTGACTATGTCATAAACTAAGGGCAGAGATCAATTTTTTCATGGCTGTGGGAATTCCGATTTCTGTTGCAATTTGTGTCGCGAGCCATGTGCCATTTAATTCAATCGCAAGATGTTCTTGTTGATCAGCAGTGACCTCAAAGCAGATGGCTTCAAGTTGCCAAGTGAAATGGGTAAAGCTATGGCTAATTTCAGTGCGTTGAATGACTTTTTTCAGTCCTAAAGCTTGGCACTGTGTTACAAATTCGGCGGGATTTTCAATAATCGGTAAACACCATAAACCGCCCCATAAGCCACTATTTGGACGTTGTTGCCATAACCATTGTTGATTCGATTGAATCACTAATACCTGTGCTGATTTGATCGGTACGGCTTTTTTCGGTTTTTTAAACGGTAGCTCTGTTTCTAGCCCTTGTTGATGTGCTTTGCAGTGTTGTTGCATTGGGCAATATAAGCACAGCGGTTTTTTCGGTGTACAGACCGTGGCACCTAAGTCCATAATCGCTTGGGTATAATCATGATTACGTTCGGTCGGGCACAACGTTTCAGCCAATTGCCACATGGCACGTTCATGGACGGGTTTAGACAGGTCATCTTCAATGGCAAAAAAACGTGCCAGAACCCGTTTCACATTGCCATCCATAATCACGCCATATTGACGTAGCCCCAGTGACATCAATGCACCACCTGTTGATGGGCCAATTCCGGGAAGCTCAATCCATTGTTCCAATGTGCTGGGGAAATGTCCTTGTTGGCTGACGATGCCCGCAGCTTTATGTAAATTGCGTGCTCGTGCGTAATAGCCCAGTCCAGCCCAATAAGGTGCAACATCGTCCCAGCTGGCTTGCCCTAAAGCTTCAACGGTTGGGAATCGGGAGATAAAGCGTTCAAAATATTGCAGCACTGTTTTAACTTGAGTTTGCTGTAACATAATTTCAGACACCCAAACCTGATAGGGATCATCGATCACTTGCCATGGCAAGTCATGGCGACCATGCACATCGAACCAAGCAAGAAGGGCTTCGGCAAAAGAAAACTGTGACATACGAACCGCATATTTGGAATAGATGAATAGTATAGCGAAAACTGGGTCAGACTGCGGCTCAGAACAGTGACAAAAATAAAGACATAAAAAATGATGCCGCAGCATCATTTTTGAATGGGTTTTGAGTGAATATTTTTATTCGCTCAGCATACCCCAGCGTTCATCTAGCTTTAAGCTTTGGCCTTCATAGCGTGGAATAATATGCAGGTGTAAGTGCTCAGAGGCTTCACCAAAGACCTTTCCATCATTAAATCCAATATGGAAGCCTGAGGGTTGATGGCGCAGTTGAAGTTCATTGCGTGCAAGCTCAAGTAAAGACATTAAGCTTTTACGTTCTTTGTCCGTGATATCAAAAAAAGAACTCACATGGCGTAGCGGGACAATGACACAATGACCTTTAGATAATGCATTTGGCTCGGGTAAAATTACACCAAAGTCATTTTTATCAATGATGTCATATTCATCAAAGTTGCAATATGGGCAGTTGTTTTCAGTCATTGTTGTATCCTCTTCAAAAATATAGTTTTTAAAATATTCATGTCATTGGATCGGTCAATATAGCATAACTAGATTGACCTCGTTGTTATTCGCCCAGTCGGTTTTTGAATAACGCATACATGGCAGCTAAACCTTTTTGTTCTGCATCGACGTTATAGCCTAGATCAACACCATTGGCTTTAGCACGTTCATCTGCAAGGGGATTACTAAAACCATGCTTCGCATCTTCAAAAATAATCACTTCATGTTCCACCTGAGCGGCATACATTTCTTCTTTAAAGCGCGCAACATCATCTAAGCTCACCATGCTGTCGAGTTCTCCGTGAAGAACCAAAATCTCAGCTTTAACGGTTCCCGGTTGAGCAGGTGCTTTCGGAGTCAATGTGCCATGGAACGTAACCACTGCGTGTAAAGGCGCACCAGAACGTGCCAGATCAAGCACCACTTTGCCACCATAACAGAAGCCTACTGCTGCCAGTTTATCTGCATTTACTTCTTCTTGCGCTGCTAATGCTGCTAAACCCGCAGACGCACGAGTCACAATCGTTTCAGGGTCATTAAAGGTTTGCATCATCCATTCACTGGCTTGAGGGGCGTTGGTGGTTACTTTTTTATCACCATACATATCAATAGCGAGGGCTGCATAGCCATGTTCAGCAAGTTCACGCGCACGTTGTTCAGTGTACTCATTTCGTCCCCACCATTCAGGCGCGACAATCACCCCCGCGACAGGTTTTTCTGATTCAGGTGCTGCAAAATAGCCGATTAAAGTTGTTCCATCTTGGGCAGTGTATTGGATTTCGCGAGTTTTGATGCTGAGCGCCATTTATTTTATCCTTGTATGTTGTATTAAGTGAAAAATATACGAATTAAAACATCGAAATTGACTTCTTTACTGGTTGTGTAAGATTGATCTATTTTGACTTTACACTATTCTAATTGACATCCTCTCCCCCTTAAAAGAGGGAGATTCCTACAGCTAGACGCTTATGCCCAAGCGCAAGAATGTTCAGTGCTGCATTAATGTCTCTGTCATTTAAACTGAGACATTTTTCATTGCAACAACGCCATTCTCTTATTCGCAAATCTGCTCTACCTTTAGGACTGCTTGCAGTGATCTCACCACAGCTCGAACAAACTTGGGTCGTGAAGTTTTCACTCACTTCCTCAAACAATACCCCTGCGTTCTCGCATTTATACTTGAGCATTGTTTTTAATGCTGAAAAACCTGTATCTAAAACAGATTTCGCCATTTTAGTTTTTACAAGCTTCTGTGCACTTAAATCTCCAATAACGATCAGTGCATTATTTTTCACAAGCATACTGCTTGCCTTGTGCAAATGATCTTTACGACAGTTCTTAATCTTGGCATGTAATGCACGGACACGCTTTTTATTCTTTGCGCGTTGAGCTATTCCTAATTTCTGCTCATATTGACGATAGAATTTGGGATTAGAGATCACAGTACCATCGGAACAGGTGGCAATATCTTTTAAACCAAGATCAATACCGATTGCTTTAGTCGCTGTTGGCTTCTCTTGCTTCGGTGAATCTACAACTAAACAGACATACCAACGTCCACAACTATCCTCAACGAATGAGCCTGTTTTGACCGTATATTTTGACAGCCCATAACTATCCCATAGTTTGAATTGGTGCTTACCATACTGAATATAACCATTCGCATATTTTATAGCGACTTTCTTGAAGGGTATCCAACCAAGGGAACGTCTAGCAGATTTTTTATTACTCACACGCCATTTTAATTTTGCTTTTTTGAACTGTTTTCTTCGAATAACCAATTCTTCTGTCACAGCCTGAATCGTTTGGCTATGTAAATTGCATTCCTTTGATGTACCTTTGGTATATTTCGCCACATCGTAAGCTGAAAAGAATTGCCCTTTGCGTTGTAGATGTTTGAAACACAAATCATTGACATAATTCCAGACAAAATTCACCTCAGATGCTAATTGGTCTAGCACCTTGCAATGTTTGTCTTTTATGCGTAACTTAAGTGTTTTCATACATTACATGTTAATTGGTCTATAATGGAAAATCAACAAATAAGATCAGGTCGGCACTGTGTTTTTAATATGCATGTTCACTTGGTCTTTGTGACGAAATATCGTAAAGATGTTTTTACAAAACCTATGCTTGATGCAATGGAAGGGATGTTTAAAAAAGTATGTTTAAACTTTGAAGCTGAATTGACTGAATTTAATGGTGAGGATGATCATGTTCACTTATTAATTAACTACCCACCAAAAGTTGCTGTTTCAAATTTAGTTAATAGTTTAAAAGGCGTATCGAGTCGGCATTTAAGGAAAGACTTTCCTGAGATCAAGAACAAGTTATGGGGTGGATCACTTTGGTCGCCAAGCTATTTTGCTTCAAGTTGTGGCGGTGTGCCATTAGAAATCATTAAGCAATACATTGAGCAACAGCAGACACCACATTAGAAGCAGAGCCTTATATCATCCCCATGAATGAGGGTGTTTTACTGCTCATTTGATAAAAAATAGCGAGTCAAAATAAGCATTTTTATGCTTTAAACTGATCTGGTCGCTATTCTTTTATATGCATTTACTCGGTTATTTACTCGGTTTAGCTAAAATTTCAATCAGTTCTACATCAAAAATTAACGTGCTATTCGGTTCTATCACATCACCAGAGCCAATTTGACCATAGCCAAGTTGTGCTGGAATAAAGAAACGATATTCAGCGCCTTCTTTCATTAATTGTAAGCCTTCAGTCCAGCCTTGAATGACTTGGCTGACTTGAAATTCAGCCGCTTGATTTCGTGCGATTGAACTATCAAAAACAGTGCCATCAATTAAACGACCTTCATAATTCACTTTAACAATAGAGTTTGCTTTAGGTGATTGACCTGTACCTTGCTTGAGTATTTGGTATTGCAAACCCGATTGAGTGGTTTGAACGCCTTGTTTTTTGGCATTGGCGGCTAAAAATTCAGCTCCAATTTTGGCATTGGCATCTGCTTTCTTTTTTAACTCAATGAGTTGTTTTGCATCACTTTGCTTTTTATGTTGCGTTAGAACGCGTGCCATTTCTTCATCAGTCAGTGCCGATTTACCGCCTTGAGCTGCTGTTTTTAAACCCAGTATGAATGCATCTAAGTCCAAATCTTTGACCGATTCGGCATTGCTGCGTCCCATTAAATAACCAAAGCTGTAGCCGACTTGTTCATTCAAACTGCTGCTGTTGGTCACAGTTTTTGCAAAACCTGTTGTGGTAAACATGTATAAACAAAGCAATGTCATCGGTGTTTTCATACGCTTATCTCAAGATAAATCAGGAGAGCAAAAGCTCTCCTTCAATTTTTATTTTACTTTGATCAGTTCAACATCAAAAATAAGGGTGCTGTTTGCAGGAATCATGCCCGGAACACCTTGTTCACCATAGCCTAATTGCGAAGGGATATAAAGTGTGGCTTTGCCACCTTCTTTCATCAATTGCAGACCTTCAGTCCAGCCCGGAATAACTTGATTCAATGGGAACTCAATTGGTTCACCACGGTCAATTGAGCTATCAAATACTTTGCCGTCAACCAGTTGACCTTTGTAATGTACGGTCACCATAGAGTTCGCAGCAGGTTGCTTGCCTGTACCTTCGGTGATGATTTTGTACTGTAATCCAGAAGCCGTCGTTTTTACACCGGGTTTTTTCGCATTTTCAGTTAAGAAAGAATCACTGGCAGTTTGGACTTGTTGTTCTTGTTGAACTTGCTTTTGCTGCATTTCTTTTTGGAACTGCTCATATGCTTTTTGCAATTCTTCTTCGTTATAAGCTGGTTTATTTCGGGCATGACCTTCACGTACGCCTGTAACAAAGCTATTAATATCTAATTCAGGAGGTGTTTGATGTGCAACTTCATAGCCCAATGCATAACTAATTTTTTCAACAGCAGAAGCATTTTTTGACGCTTTAGATGTCACAGTCGCAGGGTTTTGAGTCGCATAGTAAACAGGTACAAGTGCAGCACCGCCTAAAAGAACAGCGACAGCGATGGGTAAGGCTTTACTCATAGGTTTTCCCAAATTCATTTTATATAAAAAAAGTTGCATTAATTTTAGCAG
>OFRD01000933.1_pt1 | contig 10649 bp, 6 predicted proteins | sample 1543041 | NCBI WGS metagenome assembly OFRD01 (sample SAMN07774234, study PRJEB24372) | wastewater metagenome | isolation source: Exp Tend CN 100WW | collected 2016-02
TTTGTGCCGGAAAGCAGCACTTGGATTGTGCAGCGCTCTTCCGACGGGCGGGTAGAGCAGCGCATCTTTGGGCTGCCAGAGAGCAGCGATTTGCCCGCTCCGGCTGACTATGACGGCGACAGGCGCACCGACTTTGCGCTCTTTCGCCCCAGTAGCGCACAGTGGTTCATCCGCAGTTCGCGCAGCGGCCAGAGCCGCGTGGAAGTGTGGGGCACGCCCGGCGCGGAGGCGCTGCCGGCCGCTGCTGACTACGATGGCACGGGCAGCGCGCAGCTGGCACTCTACCAGCCGAACGCGCTGGAACTGATAGTGCGCAGCGCAGACGGCAAGCTGCGCACAGTTGCGTTTGGCAGCGCCAATCCGGCTGCGGCCGGCTCCGCAGCGCTGCCGGCTGCGGGCGCACCCCTCAACCAAATGTACTTTGCGGTGGATGATGGTTTCTATTTTGACGGCGGCGGATCAGTGCGCCTCAACATTCAGTACTATGACAATGGGTACGAGCCGCTGCTGCTCGATTACGACACCGTGCCCTGCAATGCAAGCCGCGATCCCGCTGATGCGTATCGGCGCACAGTGCTCGCCACCCGCCAGAACACGCACAGCTGGCGCAGCACAACACTGGTGCTGTCTGGTGCTGCGTTCGCCAACCACCAAAACTATGGCGCAGACTTCCGCATCGTCGGCGGCACTACGCCGGTAATCATCAGCTCCATAAATCTGACACGCATGCGCGCAGCGCAGCCGTAGCTGCGCGTGCCGAGCCGCACATGCGCGGCTTGATGCGCTGGCCCGCACAAACTAGCCAGCAGCTGCTGAGAAGCCCGCATCCAGCTAACTATTACAAAAATTTAACCTTTGGGCGAACAAGGCCTTTCAACGCCAAATTAGCTTCCGCAACCCCCGATCCAACAGCCAGACCGGCACGCCGGCCTGCATTTTGCGCAAATTACGCCCGCACCCCGCGATTTGTGGACATGCGGATGAAAAGCCGCCCGCCGAACTTTTGACGGTATGCATTGTCCGTGATATATTCGGGTTGTTAGTCCGAGTTGGTGTTGTTCCCCGCAGGTAGAGGTTTTTGCAGGTTGCTATGGCCCGCAGATGAATTGATGCGCAACTAGACCCGCCGGTGACTGAACCGTGCGGGTTTTTTATTTCTATTTTCAATTTCGATTTCAATATGGAGCATGATATGACAGGCAAACGATTACGCGTAATCCCCTTTGGAGGCCTTGGGGAGGTTGGCAAGAACATGATGGCCTTCGAGTATGGCCGCAACATTGTGATTGTGGATGCAGGGCTGATGTTTCCAGCCAATGACATGTGGGGCATTGATTACATCATCCCTGACATGAATTATCTGGAGGACAAGCTGGACTGGGTGCGCGGCGTGATCATCACGCATGGCCACGAGGATCACACGGGCGCCATCAAGCATGTGATGAAGGACCTGCGCGCGCCGATTTACGCCACGGCAATCACGCGCGGACTGCTGGAAAACAAACTGCGCGAAGCGCGGCTGCTGGACAAACTTACAATCCAGACAGTGCAGGCCGGCGAGAAGATTAATCTGGGGCCGTTCGACGTGGAGTTCTTCCACACTTCGCACAGCATTCCGGATTCAGTCGGGCTTGCCATCACCACACCGGTGGGTTTGGTGGTGCACACCGGTGATTTCAAGCTGGATCCCACGCCGGTGGACGGCTGGCCAATGGACCTTGGCAAACTGGCTGAGTTTGGCGAGCGTGGTGTGCTGGCACTTTTCTCAGACTCCACCAATGCGGAGCAGCCCGGCCGCACGCCGTCGGAAGCCATCATCGATGGCGCTATGGATGAAGTTTTCACGAAGGCGCCGGGGCGCGTGCTGGTGGCTACTTTTGCGTCATTGATCTCACGCTCGCAGCAGGTAATAAACGCAGCCACAAAGCACAAGCGCAAAGTGGCAATGGTGGGGACTTCCATGGTGGAGAACTCCAAACTGGCGTTGAAGCTCGGGTATCTTAAAGATCCCGGCAATGTGCTGGTTTCGCTTGAGACTGCGCTTGAGATGCCCCACGGCAAAGTGGCGCTGATGATGACCGGCTCACAGGGCGAGCCGTCTTCAATATTGGCGCGCCTGGCACAGGGCAACAACCGCCAGTTTGACCTCGAAGCCGGTGACACCGTTGTGGTGTCGGCGCATCCCATTCCCGGCAACGAAGAAGTGGTTGCACGCACAGTCAACAAGCTGTTCCAGCGCGGCGCGCATGTGATTTACGATCCATTGCTGCCGGTGCATGTCTCCGGACATGCCAGCTCTGAAGAGCAGTCCCAGTTGATTGCGCTGTTGAAGCCCAAGTACTTTGTGCCGGTGCATGGCGAACTGCGCATGCTGCATGCGCACGCCAAGCTGGCCAAACTGGCCGGTGTGCTGCCGGACAATGTGGCAGTTGTGGAAAATGGCACCGTGCTGGTATTCACAACTGACAGCATGACCATCAGTGAGCGTGTGCCCGGCGGCTATGTGTATGTGGATGGCGCCGGCGTGGGTGACATTGGCCCGGAGGTGCTGCGCGACCGCGACCGCCTTGCCAATTACGGCTTTGTGATTGTGAGTCTGCTGGTGGACTCGGACACGCGCCAGCTGGTGAACAAGCCGGAGATGATCTCGCGCGGATTTGTGTATGTGCGCGACGCCACCGAGTTGTTCAACAATGCATCCGAGCGCGTGGTGAAAGCCGTGCGCTCCAACCCCAACGGCAATCTGGCGCGCCATGTGGAAAGCACACTGGCGGACTACTTCTACGCCGAGACCAAGCGCCGCCCGATGGTGTTTGCTGTGGTCAACGAGGTCTAGGCCCGCTGCAACTATTGCACGGCTGTTTGCCGCAGCCAATCCATTTAAAACTTTCCCGCCAATCTTCGGGTGCCTTGTCGAAACCTAATGCAAGGCACCTGCAATCCCCATCGGCTCGGGCTGCCATGCAGCGTGTCTGCAAGCGCCAATTAGTGTGTGAGCGTGCCTAACCGGCTATGCAGGGCATGACTCCCCAAATCATTATTGTGCTAGGCATCATGCTGGTAGCCAGCGTGATGCTGGTCACTGAGCTGGTGCGCTCGGATGTGGTGGCGCTGTTGACGCTGAGCGCACTGGGGTTGTCCGGCTTGGTGGGTCCGCAGGATGTTTTTGCGGGCTTCAGCCGCCCGGCTGTCATCACCATCATGTCGGTGTTTATCATTACCGCCGGTCTGGAGCGCAGCGGCGCCACCCGCTTCATCGGCCACCGCCTGCTCAATCTGGCCGGCCCGCATGAGGGGCGCCTCATTCCGTTGATCATGCTGGCTGGTGCCGCGCTCTCTTTGGTGATGAACAACATTGCCGCCGGCGCAGTGCTGTTGCCTGCAATTGTGGGCGTCACGCGCCAGACAGAACTGAAGCCTTCAAAACTGCTGATGCCGCTGGCGTTTGCCACAATGCTGGGCGGCATGGCCACATTGCTGACCACCTCCAACATTCTGGTAAACAACGCCTTGCGCGAGGCGGGCCTGCAAACCTTCTCAGTCTTCGACTTTTTTCCTGTCGGCTTGCCGCTCGTGCTTGCTGGCACGCTCTACATGTTGTTGGTCGGATCCAAGCTGCTGCCGGACCATGCGCCCGCCGGCGCGCCCCGCGTGGCCACAGCGCGCGAACTGTCTGAGCTGTACGGCCTGCAGCAGGCCATCTCACAGCTGTATGTCTGCGGCGGTTCAGTCATGGCCGGCCAGACCATCAGTGCCGCCAGTTGGAGCGAGAAGTTAGGCCTGAGTATTTTTGGCGTGTCTCGCGGCGGCAAGATCCTGCTGCCACCAGAAAAGAACCTCGTGATTTTGGAGGGCGATATTGTGCTGGCCGGCGGCGAAGCATCCAGCAGCGCGCTGGAAGCTTGCGGTTTGATCCGCACAGTTGACCCCGCTTGGAAAGGCGACCTCGCATCAGATGAGGTTGGCCTGATTGAACTCATTCTGTCGCCGCGCTCGGACTTTATCAACCAGACCCTCAAGCAAATTAATTTTCGTGACAAGTATGGCCTGTCGGTGCTTTCCATCTGGCGCAAGGGCGCGGCCTTGCGTGCTGCGCTGGGGGACGTGGCGCTGCAATGGGGCGACGCACTGCTGGCACAGGGCCCGCGCGACAAAATAAAAATCTTGCGCGCCGACCCCAACGTGCTGGTGCTGGACGAGGACGATGCGCCGGACGTGCAGCCGCGCAAGGCGCCACTGGCGGTTGCCATTGTGCTGCTTGCGCTGGCACTGGCCACCGCCAATATTTTTCCGGTTGCCGAGGCTGCGTTTGCAGCTGCGCTGGCGCTGGTGCTTACCGGCTGCCTGACAATGGATGATGCCTACCGCGCCATCGAATGGCGCGCCATCTTTTTGATTGCCGGGTTCATTCCGCTGGGCATCGCACTCGAACATAGCGGCGCAGCGGCGCTGATCGGGCACACGCTTGTGGGCACCCTCGGCCAGCTCGGGCCGGTGGTGATGGCTGGCGGGCTCTTCCTCGCCACCACGCTCGTGCTGCAAGTAGTGGGCAATGTGGGGTCAGCCGTAATCTTTGCGCCCATCGCCATCAACGCCGCGCAGCAAATGGGCGCCGACCCGCGCGCCTTCGCAATGGCCGTCGCACTCGGCACATCCATGGCCTTCCTCATCCCCACCGCCCATCCGGTGAACGTGATGATGATGGGCCCCGGTGGCTACACGGTCAAAGATTTTGTGCGTGTGGGCTGGGGCATGACAGTGGTGCTCTTCATTGTGGTGATGATTGCACTGCCAATTGTCTGGCGCTTGTAAAACAACCGCCCGCAACGGCCAGCTTTCAGCCAGCACCGCCAGCCTGCTGCCAGTTTGCAGGCTTTGCGGCAGCGCTGCGCAAACAAGTTTGGTAATCAGGCAGCAGTGTCCGCCACGCGCTGCAACAGCGCCTCAAACTCATCCGTCAACGCCTCCCAGTCACAGTACTTTTCTGTGAAGCTGCGCGCCTGCCGGCCCGCGGTTGCGCGCACTGCGGGATCCAGCAGCAGCTGCAAAGTTTGTTGCAGCGCTGCGGGCGGCGCATACAGGATGCCGTTGCCGGCCGGTACCTCGCGCTGCAAACCCGGCAGCAGCGCTGCCAGCACGGGTTTGCCGCTCGCCATATATTCGTAAACTTTGATGGGCACGATGTGGCGCGTAACCGCATTCACCTCGGAATGCAGCAGGCACACATCGGCGGCAGCCAGCAGCGCTGGCATCTGCGCGTAGGGCTGCTGGCCCGCAAACACCACGCGTGCAGCCAGCCCCAATGATTGCTGCAATGCGCGCAAGCGCGGCTCTGCCTCGCCCGTTCCTACAATTAGCAGCCGCACATTCAGCGGCAGCTGCTGCATGGCCTGCATCACGGCATCCAAGCCGCTGAACTCGTACAGCCAGCCGGTAAACACCAGCACCACATCATCTGCCGCAAAGCCATGGGCGCGGCGCACGGCGCTGCCGGTATTGCGCGGGTGAAAACGCTGCAGGTCCACGCCGGTGCGAATGGTGTGGGCGCGTGTACTTGAAGCGCCAAGCGCCACGCCGTAGTCCTGCAAAGTCTGGTTGATGTAAAGCGTGTGGTGCGCGTTGCGCAACAGATAGCGCTCCACCTGCAGTGCAATCCAGCGCGCGCTGCGCAGCGGCACCAGCGTGTGCAGCGCGTCAATGACATGCATCAGCATAGGAATTTTTGTGCGGCGCGCCAGCGCTAGTGCCGGCAAGCCGGTGGACAGCGCGTAGTTCACCAGCACTTGCGGCTGCAGTTGCGCCGCCAGGCGCTGCAATTCACGATGAAATGCACCCACGGAAACAAGTCGCGCAATGCCGGGCAGGCGCAGCGTCGGCGGCCGCACCACGCGCACATGCGCAGCGGGCAGCGCGCGCGCCACGCCTTGCCACTCCATGCGCGGCGCCAGCAGCGGCGCCTGCGGCCATGGCGTGTAGAGCATCTCAAAATCCACCGCCACCACCGTATGCCCGCGCAGCGAGAGGCGCTCAAACAGATGGTGCTGCTGGTGCGGCCCGCGCTGCAGCCAGTCCGTTTCCTGCACTACCAGCAGGCGCAGCGCTGCGGCCATCAGGGCAGGCTGCTCCTGCGCGGCGCCCGCCCGCTGCGGGCGGCAGTGGGTATACTTTGGCGTTCAGCCACAGGTGCACAGCTGTGCGCATAGCACCACCTAATCTTTAGCATGAAAAAACAAACGATCCTGGTAACCGGCGGCGCGGGCTTTGTGGGCTCTGTGTGCGTGGAGCTGTTAGTTGCACAGGGCTACCAAGTGATTGTCCTAGACAACCTGCAAACTGGCAACCGGCGCGCGGTTCACCCAAAAGCCCGCCTGGTGCGCGGCAGCATTGGCAATGCGCGGCTGCTGCAGCGGCTTTTCACTGAAAATAGCGTGAGCGCCGTTGTGCACTTTGCTGCCGAGACACTGGTTACGGCCGCCAGCACAGATCCGCACCGCTATGTGGTCAACAACCTGCAACACGGGATTGCGCTGCTCAACGCAATGCGCGCGCACGGTTGCCAGCGCATAGTTTTTTCGTCCACGGCCGCCGTGTATGGCGAGCCTGTAAGCTCCCCGCTGGACGAGAACCACCCCACCATGCCGCTAAACGCGTATGGTGAAACCAAGCTGATGTTTGAGCGCCTGCTGCAGCGCTACCGCGAGGCGTATGGATTGAAGGCTATTGTGTTTCGCTATTTCAACGCGGCGGGCGCCAGCTCTCACTATGGCGAGCAGCACACGCCAGAAACTCACTTGCTGCCGCTCATTCTACAAACAGCTGCGGGCCAGCGGGCCAACCTAGATCTTTTTGGCGAGGATTACGATACCGAAGACGGCACCTGCGTGCGCGATTATGTGCACGTGCTGGATATTGCCGGCGCGCATGTATTGGCGCTGGCCAATATTGATGCGCTGCCCGCCCATACATTCAACCTTGGCAACGGCACCGGCTTCAGCGTGCGCGCAGTTGTGCAGGCTGCGGAACGCATTACCGGGCGCCAGATTGCGGTGACAGTGCTGCCGCGCCGCGCCGGCGATCCCGCCCGGCTGGTGGCAGCGGCTGCGCGTGCGCAGCAAGTGCTGGGCTGGCAGCCGCAGCATTCAGCACTAGATAACATCATCGGCAGTGCGTGGCATTGGATGCGGCAGCACCCGCGCGGATATCGCTAAATGACAGAGCCCGCTGCTGCTGAAGCGCTTGAAGTGTCGTTGATGATGCCATGCCTCAACGAGGCACGCACCATTGCGCGCTGCGTGGAGCGCTGCTGGAATGCGCTGGGTGTGCTGCGCGTGCGCGGCGAAGTGATCGTGAGCGACAACGGTTCGCGCGATGATTCAGTGTTGCTGGCACAGCAGGCCGGCGCACGCGTGGTGCACGCGGCAGCAAAAGGATATGGCAATGCCTGTCGCGCCGGCTTGGCTACGGCCACAGGCACCTATATCTTTAAGCTGGATGCCGATGGCACCTACGATCCACGCGATGTGGGCCTGTTTCTTGAGCGCTTTGGTGCGGGTTGCGATTATGTCATTGGCAGCCGGCTGCGCGGAAATATTCAACCGGGCGCCATGCCGTGGTCGCACCGCTATGTGGGCAACCCGGCGCTCAGCATTGCGGCACAGGTGCTCTGCCGCAGCGGCATCACGGATATCTGCTGCGGCTTAAAGGGATTTCGGCGGGATGCCTATCAGCGCCTGAACTTCACTTCAGCCGGTATGGAGTTTGGTCCGGAGACAACTATTCGCGCGCGGCAAGCCGGCTTGCTAATGGCCGAGGTGCCCATCAACTATGCGCCTGACGAGCGCCAGCGCGGCACCAATCTCAATCCATGGCGCGATGGCGTGCGCGACCTGATCTTTATCTTCCGCGAGAGCGCATTGTTTAGGCGCTACGCCTAGCCACGCGGCGGCAGCTGCTGCCGTTTTATGGGTGCAGCATTTTGTAAACTTTGATGTTGTCCGCCGGACCGCGATACTCAAGCACAAACTGCTGCGTGTCATCCAACACGGACAGCGGGCTGGTGGAAATATCTAACGATTCGTATACCGCACCCGCCCAGGAACCCACTACCAGGTGGCCGCACTCGGCCATCTGCTCCAGCGCCGGGTAGCCAGCCCGTATGTCAAAATCCAAAAGGTAATAGCGCAGCCGCACGTCCATCGAGCAAACAACTTCCTGCTGCCCGATATTTTGCGCGATGAACTGCACCACCGGGTACATGTCGCCCTTGGCGCGTTCGAGGCGCTGCGCGTAGCTGGCACTTGGGTTGAGCAGCCATTGCAGTGCGCCGCCCAAACGCGCCTGCCACACGCACGCAATTAATAAAAGCAGCGCTGCGGCAGCCTGCCAAAGCGGATTTGCACGCGCAAAGAAGCGGCTGCGCACAGCAGCCAGCGCTGCGCCTGCCAGTAGCGCGTAAAACGGCAGTACCGTCAGCAGCAAGCGCACATCGTAGGAGTACTGCCACCACCACACAAGCGTGTACGGCCCGCACCATAGCAAACACCAGCGCACTGCAGGCTGGCGCAGCTGCATCACAGCCCAGGCAATGCCCGCCAGATATGCAGCCGCGGCCAGATAGCCGAAGTCTGCATAGTTGCCCGCAAAGGGCAGCAGTTGCCACAGCCCGCGCGGCGCCTGCAAAATATGAAACAAGCCGGCATCTGGAACGGCATTCAGCCAGCCGTCATAAATTGCGTTGCGCAAATACCACCATCCACCGCAAATAAAAGCAGCCAGCAGCAACAGAGCGCCGCCCGCCAGCGCCTTGCGCGGCACGCGCGTCAGCAGCAGCAGGCCGGAAAATGCGAGGCCGGAAAATGCCACAAAGCCCGCTTGCTTGGCCCACAGCGCAAGGCCGGCCAGCACACCGGCCAGCAGCGCCCAGCCGGGGCTGGCTGTTTTGTGCCAGCGATCACCGGCATATGCGGCCAGCAAAATATAGAGCGCAGCCGGAATGTCCACATACCCAACTGTGGCCCACGCCATGAATGGCGGTGTTACTGCCAGCAATACGGCGGCATACCAGCCAGCGCGCGCGCCAAACCAATGCCGCGCAAGCCCGCCCGTCGCAGACACCGTCATCACGCCAAAGGCAAGCGGGATCAGCTTTGCAACCTGCTCCACGAGCTGGCCGGACGCAAAAAATGGCAGCGCATACGCCAGCGGCAGCAGCAGCGGATAGCCGCGCTCGGCCGGCCCAATGTAGCCGCTGCGGAAAATTACACGCGCAAGATAGCCGTAACGGCTGATCTCGTCATCGCCAATGAAGGGGTAGTAGCTGGTGTGGGCAAGTGCTGCAGCACCTGCCAGCAGCAAAATGAGCTGTGCGAGCGCTGCCGGCTGGGCGGCGCGCAGCCGCCGCATCCATTGGGTGAAGTGCGCAGCAACTGCAAGCTGCGGCCACGCCCCCAACAAGACCCCGCCGGCAGCCAGCAGCAACAGCACCACCCAAACTAGCGCAGCGGAAAGCCCGCTGAAGCCCAGCGCAGCGAACAGCAGCGTGGCGCCGCCAACGCTCAAGCCAAAGCTGATTGGCAAGCGCAGCGCAGGCGGCTCTGCAGCCAGCCAGCGCTGGCAGAGCGGCAGGCTCCACCCGCACAGCAGCAATATGGAGCACAGTGAAAGCAGCGCGGGCAGCATCAGCGCAGCCCCGCGCCCACGGCATACACCGCAGCGCCATCCACCTGCTCAAACTGCAGCGGCAAGAGCGCCGGGTCTCCCAGCGCGCGCAGCACTTCATTGTCTAGTGTGCCGCCAAACGCATACACGGATTTGCCAATGGGCGTGACCACCAGATAATCAAAGCCGCGCAGATCCGCTAGCGCAACCGGAAAGCCGTATTGATACGGATACTCCGGCAGCCAGTACGCGAGCGCGCCTTCCATGGTGTACAGGCGCGAGCCGGCCGGCAATGTGGCGCGCATGCGCTGCGCGAGCGGCCACAAACCCGGGCTCAGGCGCGCAAGTTTGTCGGCGTCACTTTGCAGCGGGTGCAGCGCCAGGTGATACACCGCACCCAGCCGGCCGTAGGCGCCCAGCGCCAGCAGCCCGGCAGCCAGCCCCAACACTGCCGGCTGCGGCATGCGTGCAAGCACAGGCATGCGCTGCAGCAGCCAGTCTATGCTGTATCCACCCAAGGCAGCAAACATTGGCGCTGATGCCAGCAGGTAGCGCGTCTGGTAAGAGAAGCCCTGCCACCACAGCAGCTGGTAGGGGATGATGAACGCGGCGAAAAGCAGGATGCGCTGGCGCGCCTTTGGAACAACGGTGTCCACGCGCGCAAACAAAAGCTGGGCGGCGGCAAGCAGCACGCCAGCAGTGGCTGCAATGCTAAATGGCAGGCCCCATTCTGCACGATCAGACCAGAATGTCAGCAGCGTGGCGATGGAAGTGTCCAAGGCTTGCGCATCGTACGCGCCGGGTGCAGGCAGCACGCCACCCCAGCCGGCCAGCAGCAAATTGCGCGCATACCACGGTCCGGCCAGGGCAAGCGCAGCCAGCAGCGCAAAGGCTGCGTTCACAAAATCTGTGCGGCTGCGGTTGCGCAGCAATGGAACAACTGCCAATGCCGGCAGCAGCACAAGCGCCGAGTGCTTGGTAAGAATTCCGAG
>OFRD01000934.1_pt1 | contig 10640 bp, 10 predicted proteins | sample 1543041 | NCBI WGS metagenome assembly OFRD01 (sample SAMN07774234, study PRJEB24372) | wastewater metagenome | isolation source: Exp Tend CN 100WW | collected 2016-02
GCACGATTGACGCAATCCCCGCATCGCTCGCGTCGGCGCGAAGTTGCGCCACCTCAATGAGTCGCTGCGCTGGCGCTGGCGCCTCTCCGAATCGATCGCGCATCTCGTCTGCGATAGACACGATTGACTTCTCACTCTGCGCCGCGCCGAGTCGGCGATAGAGATCGAGTCGCTGCCCCTCATCCTCCACATAGCTGTTCGGCAGGTGCGCCGTGACTGGAAGGTCGAGGATCGCCGTACTGCGCTTGCGCACCGCTGGGCGACCTTCGCGCTCGGCGCGCTTCACCTCAACCGATTCGGCGAGCAGTTGCGAGTAGAGATCGAACCCGACCGCCGCGATGTGCCCCGACTGTTCGCCACCGAGCAGATCACCAGCACCACGAATCTCAAGATCGGCGAGCGCCAACTGGAAGCCGGCGCCAAGGTGTGCCGCATCAAAGATCGCCTTCAGTCGCTTCCGTGCAATCTCGCTCAGCGCATCCTCCTGGCGATAGAGGAGGTAGCACCAGGCGCGGCGACTGCTTCGCCCAACGCGGCCGCGCAACTGGTAGAGCTGCGCCAGGCCGAGCTTATCGGCGCGGTCAACAACGATCGTGTTCGCATTCGGAATGTCCAGACCGGACTCAATGATGGTGGTGCAGACAAGGATGTCCACCTCGCCGCGGACAAACTCGCCCATCACGCGCTCGAGCTTGCGATCCTCCATCTGTCCGTGACCCACGGTAATCCGTGCATCAGGCAGCAGGCCGCGCAGCTGTTCCGCCGCCGCCTCAATTGACTCCACACGATTGTGGACGTAGTACGACTGACCGCCGCGCTCCAACTCTCGCGCGAGCGCATCGCGCACCAGTTCAAGGCTCGCCTCCGCAACTCGGGTTGCCACAGGGTGGCGGTCCTCTGGTGGCGTCTCAATGGTGGAGAGGTCGCGAATGCCGGAGAGGGCCAAGTTCAGCGTGCGCGGGATCGGCGTGGCGGTGAGCGTCATCACGTCGAGCTCAGCACGGATTGACTTCAGCCGCTCCTTGGCCGCAACGCCGAAGCGATGCTCTTCGTCAACGACCAAGAGACCGAGTCGGCTAAACGAGACATCCTTTGATAGAAGTCGATGCGTGGCGACCACAAGGTCCACGCTCCCATCATTGAGGCCCGCCACCACCTCGGCCTGCTTTGCCGCCGAGATACTGCGCGAGAGGAGTTCGAGTCGGAATGGATACGCCGCAAGACGGCGACGGAAGGTTTCAATATGCTGCAGTGCCAAGATAGTGGTGGGGACGAGGAGCGCCACCTGGCGACCAGCCTCTAGCGCGGCGAAGGCGGCGCGCAGCGCCACCTCGGTCTTCCCGTAGCCAACGTCGCCCACGATGACGCGATCCATCGGCCGCGCGCGCGCAAGGTCGCCCTTGGTCGCCTCGATCGCGGCGAGCTGATCTGGCGTCTCACGGAAGGGGAAGGCCGCCTCGAATTCGATCAGCCACGGTGAGTCGCCCTGGATCGGCGGACGGTGCGCGAGCTCGCGTGCCGCATAGATGCGCAACAACTCATCGGCAAGATCGTCCGCTGCACTCTTGGCGCGATCCTTCGCGCGTCGCCACTCGCCGCCGCCAAGTCGACTGAGCGCCGGATCCTCTGCGCCCGTGTAGCGCGCAATCCTGCCGAGCTGTTCGGTTGGAACGAAGACGCGATCCCCGCCGCCGTACTCAATCTCTAGGTAGTCGCGTTCATCACCCTCACCGCCACGGCGCACCATACGCAGGAATCGTCCGAGGCCGTGATCGATATGCACCAGTAGGTCGCCTGGCGTCAGCCGCTCCGCCGCCTCACGCGTGATCCCGCGGCGGTGCACCGCCACGCGGCGGACACGCGTTGCGCCGAAGAGTTCGCGATCGGTAATCACCGTCAGCGCATCCACGCCACCCTGGAAGCCGCCGTCGAGTCCGCCGTGCATGAGCGTGATGCTTCCCGGTTTCGGATCGCGTGGGATCGACTCACTCACTGGTGTTGCAACACCAGCCTCAGCGAGCAGTTCGGCGAGTCGCGACGCCTGCTCCGAGACGATCACCACGCGCGCGCCGTCGCGTTGCCACCCCTCTACCGCCTCGCCCAAGGCACGCGTGCGGCCAGCGGGAACCAGTGGATCGTGCCAGGAGAAGGGATCGCTCGGCGTGCTCTTGGTCATGCGCCCCGCCTCAGAACTCCAGGTGAGTTCGAGTCGCGCAGTTCCACTAGACGTGAGTGCCGCAATGCTGATCGCTGGCGGTGGGATTGGCGCCGGCCATGACGGCGGCAGAATGCGCGTGGTGCGCAAGACATCGAATCGTTCAGCGCTCTGGCGTGCCAGCGACTCTGCAGTGGTGACGAGTTCGCTCGGTTCATCAAGGATTACGAGCGCATCGCCAAATGCGTCGATCGGTCGCGTTGGTGCAATGAGTGGCGCCCAGATCTCTAGCCCATCACCGCGATCCGGTTGATCGGCTGACTCCCAGCGTGCGAGATCGGCGAGCAGTCCTGGCGCAAGCTCCACACCATCTTTTGCGGCAATCTTTTCGGCTGCCTTACGCGCCGTGGCGACTCGTGCCGCACCGAGCGGGAACTCGCTCGCGGGGAGGAGGTGCGCGCGTGGGAGCGGCGCGCCGCTCCGTTGCGTTGCGGGATCAATAGCGCGGATGCTCTCGATCTCATCGCCGAACCACTCCACACGCAGTGGCTCGCTCGCCCCCGCTGGGAAAAGGTCAAGGATGCCGCCGCGTCGCGCAAACTCGCCGCGACCACCAACGAGTGGGACGCGCTCGTAGCCGAGTGCCGCCACACGGTGCGTTGCATCGTCGAGCGACATGCGCGCGCCAGGCTGCATTAGCAGCGAACCTTCACTGAGGCTGGCGGGGTCGATGCTGTTCTGCAGTGCGGCGATCAGTGACGTGACGAGGATGCGCGACAGAGAGCCACTCCATGCGGCGAGCGCCGCCACACGGCCAGCCGACTCATCCACCACCAGCTCACCACGCTCATACGGGAGGGCACTACGCGGCTCAAGGAGGGTGATGCTCTCAGGATTAGCAACCCAGGCGCGCAGCGTGTCTGCGACGCGCTCCGCAACCTCTGGGTCACGTGCAATCCAGACCACACGCTGATCTGCGGCGAGTGCGGCAACGAGCGCCGCCTTTGCCGGATGCGGCAGGTGAATCAGCGATGCGGCGTGCTGCTTCTTCAGCGTGCGCTGAAGACCTGCAAACGATTCACTCTTCGAGAGGCGCGCGAGCAGCGCGGCGAGCGCCACGCGCGATCCGCTCACCGTTCGGAGTCGGTTCGGTCGCCCTTGCCGAGCGGCTTCCGCCAGCCGTGCGCCGTCTTGCGAATCCCGTCGCTCCCAGCGGGACCATCAACCTCTCCCGCCTTCGGCAGGTTTGCAGGATCCGAAGCGCTCCCCGCCTCAGGCTCCGCCAACTTCCAGTTGTTAAATGCCGTCGCCGCCTTGTTGAGCCCGAGCCGCGCCCAGCTCTCAATCGCTTCGCCTGCGGCGGCGCTGATCTCTGGGATGCGCAGACGCTCGGCGGCACTGAATTCATTCAGCACATGCTGCTGCGCCCCGCCACTCCCAGATGGATCGCCAATCCCAACGCGAAGGCGTGGATAGCGATCCGTCTGCATCTCTGCCTCAATCGATGCAAGTCCGTTATGGCCACCATCACTGCCACTCTCGCGGAAGCGCAGCGCACCGAACGGGAGGCTGAAGTCGTCCACCACCACTAAGAGGTGATCAATGGAGACACGATCAGCGGCGAGCAGCTTGCGCACGGCGATCCCCGACTCGTTCATGAAGGTGGTCGGCTTCGCCACAACAAGGTCGAGTCCGAGTACGCGACCGGCATGCACCATCGCCGCGTCGCGCTCCTTCCCACCGCCGCGCCACTTCACGCGATCGGCGAAGGCGTCCAGGATCAGCCAGGCGATGTTGTGTCGCGTGTAGCGATACTTCTCGCCCGGATTACCGAGTCCAACAATCAGGCGTCGATCAACGCTCATCGGCCGCTCCTCTTCATTGCTGCAGTATGCGCGCGCAAGATGAGCGTCTGCTCACGCCACATCGCCGCCTGAGACATCGGGGTGTCGTGATCCCAGCCGCAGAGGTGCAGCGCGCCGTGGACGGCGAGGAGGCGGACCTCATCCGCCACCGAGTGCTTCGTCGCCCCATCCGTTCCGCCACGCCCGTCGCGGGCCTGCTCAGCGGCACGATCCACGCTGATCACGATGTCACCGATCGGCAGCTGCGCCGCCACCCCGCGCTGCTGTGCGCTGGCGCGCACGGGAAATTCGCGCGGGTCAATCAACGGGAAGCTGAGCACATCGGTGGGACCGCGCTTCCCCATATGCGTTGCGTTGAGCTTTGCGATCGTGGCGTCATCAACCAGGGTGAGCACCGCTTCGCCGTTGGCTGGTGCGCCAGCACGACGCAGCGCGCGCGCAACGAGTGCGGCAAGCTCTGTTGAAGTGATGCTGACTCCGCCACGACGCTGCCGAGTGACGCGGGCGCGCGGGCCTGCGTCGCGACTCATCCGAGTGCTGCGAGTGCCGCGGTGACCTTCCCAGAGAGGACCTTGCCGTCGACGCGACCCTTTGTCTTGGGGGCGAGCCAGCCCATCACCTTCCCCATCTCCTTCGCGGAGCTGGCGCCGGTCTCTGCGATCGCCTGCTTCACCAGCGCATCCACATCAGCGTCGGTGAGCTGCTCTGGGAGGTAGACGGCCAGGATCGCAATCTCCGCCTCTTCTGCCGCGGCAAGGTCTGGTCGCTTCGCCGCAAGGTATGCGTCAACAGATTCGCGGCGCGTCTTGACCGCCTTGACGAGAACGGTGAGCGTCTCCTCATCGGTGGCGTCGTGCTTCTGTTCCTTCTCAACGAGTGAGAGTGCAGAGAGCGCCATGCGGATGGTGTCGCGGCGTAGCGTCTCACCCGACCGCATTGATGCGGCCATATCGGCTCTTAGCTGTTCACGAAGCGACATGCGCTGCTCCTCTCCGACGGCTCGCGCCGCCACGGGGCGCGCAAGGGATCAGATCCCGCGAGGGCCTGACGGCTTCTTCTTCTTTGCGTCCTTGCGCTTCTTCTTCTCCGCTGCGTTTTCGAACGCGTCGCGGCGACGAGACTCGGCAAGGATGCCGGCCTGCTGGACCTTCTTATTGAATCGGCGCAACGCAGCCTCAAAGGACTCGTTATCACCAATGCGAACTTCTGCCACTTATGTACCTCCTATGGGATGAGGAGGATACCCGATTCAGCGAGGGGCCGACTCAGCGAGGGAGAGGGATCTCCTCCCCGAGCGTGGCGAGCACGACGAGGAGGGCCTCCGCTGCGGCGGGATCTGGGTCTGCCGAAGGGGTGCGCTGGAAGAGGATCAGCAGGCTGCCGCTGCGACGGAGGGTGAATCGAGCGTCTGGAGGGACCAGGACGAGCGTCTGAGGGGCGACGAGGTACTCGGCCACCCGCTCCGCCGCGCTGGAGGCGGAGGCGGCGTCAGGGAAGACCACGGCCACCAGCGGGATTCCGACCGGGTCGTTCGTTGATGCGCCGCGCACCACAACACGTGGCAGGGCATTGAACTCTGGCGGAAGTGGTGGGCGCACATCGGCGCCGCCAGTGATGACGCCGAGTCCCGCGGCGCGAATCGCTGCACTCAGATACTCCGTCGCCTGCGCCGTCTCTTCAGCACTGCGCGGCGTTGGCGCAGCGGATGCGGGTTGCCCCTGCGGCTCAGGTGGTGGTGGTCCGCCAGAGAGCGCCGTGAAAAGAGCAAATCCAGCGATCAAGATGAAGAACGGCACAGCACGCGCGCGGCGCGAACGTTTTGGCTGCAGTGCCTCACTCATCCTGGTGGCCAGGTGAGCTGCCTTCCGGCGAGCAGGTGGTAGTGCAGATGTTGGATCGCCTGGCCACCCTCGTCACCGACATTGCTCACTAAGCGCCAACCGCGATCCGCGTAGCCGGCTGCCGCGGCAAGCTCCGCCGCAACGGCGTGCATGCGCCCAAGGAGCGCCGCGTGCTGCGGCGTGTCACGAAGATCCGCGGCTGAACCAATATGTTCGCGCGGAACGATCAGCAGATGCAGTGGCGCCTGTGGCGCAATGTCCTCAAAGGCGATGACAAGATCAGAGGCATGGTGCTGCGTGCTCGGCAGCTCGCCAGCAATGATGCGACAGAAGAGACAATCAGCCATGCGTCAATTCTAGCGCAACCCACTCGCCCTCTCCCCAACGCTCAACGAGGGTGAGTCCTGAGGCGCTCAGCGCGGCGGTCGTCTCATCCGCACGTGCGGCGAAGATGCCGCTCGCCAAAAGGCGACCGCCTGGTGCAACGGCGGCGGCGAGGAGTGGCGCAAGTTGGATGTGTAGTGCGGCGACGAGATTGGCAACAACGAGCGGCGCGGCGTGAGCAAGTGGAAGCGAACCGAGTGTGATCGTTGCGCGCGCGCTGAGACCGTTTCGCTCAAGGTTGCCGCGCGCCGCATCAACGGCGAGCTGATCAATATCAATGCCACTCCCGTGCGACGCGCCGAGCTGCAGCGCCGCGGCGAGCAGGATGCCACTCCCCGTTCCAACGTCAACGATCCCCGCTCCGTCGCGCGGAAGCCCAGCAAGAAGTCCCGCGTCCGCCCAACGGTTCAGGCCGGCGAGCGCAAGGCGCGTAGTTGGGTGAAGCCCAGTGCCGAACGCCTGACCAGGATCGATCACCACCACCGCGTCACCTGGCTCAGCGGCGTGTTCACTCCATGGCGGCCGAATCACGATCCTGCCGAGGCGAAGGACGGGGAACTCGGCGCGCCAGGTGGTCGCCCACTCCTCTGCCGGAATGCTGCGCATCGCTAGTTCACCAATCCCGCGCAGGCCGAGGCCGCTCCCCGCGATCGCAGCGAATCGTTCAAGTTCGTCGCGCAGCGCCGCCGCCGCCGCCTGATTCGCTGCGCTGTCAGGAAGCCAGGCGCGGATGCGCACAGGGGCGGATGGATCGTGCGGTGGCGTCAGTGCATCGGCAGGGATCACTGGTGGAACCGCGGGTTCGGCGCTCGTGCCAGCGGGGGCGAGGCGCGCCAGACGCTCGCTGATCGCCTCTGCGGATTCAGGGTCGCAGGTGATGGAGAGTTCGAGCCAGCCGTCGTCGCTCAGTTGATCTCCTCGCCGCTCGCCTTAGAGAATCGCTCCAACGCTTCGCGCTGCTCCTTACTCAACTTCTTCGGCACCTCAACCGCAACAACAATGCGCAGATCGCCGCGCTGTGATGGTCGTCGCACGTTCGGTGCGCCGCGCCCCTTCAGCCGCAACTCAGCGCCCGGCTGTGTCCCAGGCTTGATCTCCATCTCCTCTTCGCCTTCAGCGGTTGGGATGAGGACGCGCGCGCCAAGCGCCGCCTGCGAGATGGAGATGGGGATCTCCGTAAGAAGATCAATGCCGTCGCGCACAAGTTGCGGATGCTCCTCAACGGTGACAACCACATAGAGGCTCCCCGCCGGTCCACCGCGTCGTCCCGCCTCGCCTTGACCTGAGAGTCGAATCTGCGTCCCGTCATCAACGCCTGGCGGAATATCTACGCGGAGCCGCTTGCTCCCGTTGAGGCGGCCTTCACCACGACAGCTGCTGCACGGCTTCTCGATGATCTTCCCTTCGCCGGAACACTTGGCACACGGTGCAGAGACCGCCATCTGGCCGAGCAGCGTCTGGCGCACGGTGCGCACCTCGCCGCGACCGCCGCAGCCATCGCAGCTCTTCGTCCCTGAACCCTTTGCGGCACCGTTGCCGCCGCACGGCTCGCAGGCAACGCGCATGTCCAGGTTAACCTCGCGCGTCCCGCCACGAATCGATTCGGCGAAGCTCACCCGCATGTCGAAGCGGAGGTCATCGCCAGGTGGCGGACCGGTGCGTCGCGCGCCACGCGCCGCGCCACCGAAGAAGCCTTCAAAGAGATCTTCAACAGAGCCGAAATCACCGCCACCGAATCCGCCAGAGAATCCGCCGCCAGGGAAACCTCCAGGTCCGCCGCGTCCGCCGCCGCCTGGGGCGCCACCAACTCCCGCCTCACCGAAGCGGTCGTAGCGCGCACGCTGCTCCGTGTCGGAGAGGACTTGATACGCGTCGTTCAACTCCTTGAACTTTGACGCAGCGTCCGGCGACTTGGAGACGTCGGGGTGATGCTTCTGCGCCGCCTTACGGAAGGCTTTCTTGATGTCCTCCGCACTTGCAGACTTCGACACACCGAGGATCGAGTAAAAGTCTCGAGCCACGGCGCGCCTACTTCAGCAGCAGTTTGCCAAGGCGGCTCACTGCGTGGCGGTATCCAAGGACGCCGATCAGGGCAAGGAAGCCGATGTCAGCGAGCATCAGCAGGTTGAGATCGCCGAAGCAGAGCGAGCGAATCAGGTGTGTCCCACGCGTCAGCGGAGAGAGCTCCACCACATAACGCAAGGCTCCGGGATAGATCTCCACCGGATAGAAGGTTGCGGAGAAGAGGAAGAGTGGCGTCAGGATGATGAAGATGAAGTCAAAGTCCTTCCACGAGCGCAAGTGCGTGGTCAGTGCGAATCCTGCGGCACCAAAGGCGAAGCCGATGAACATCACAGCAAACGGCGTTAGCAGCGCGAGTGGTGAGGCGACGAGGCCGAAGGCGAACATCACGGCGAGGAAGGCAACGGCGTAGATCACGCCGCGCAGGTTGGACCAGAGCAGCTCACCAACAGCCAAGTCACCAACAGAGACTGGTGTGGCGAGGATCGCGTCATAGACCCTGGCGTACTTCAACTTGTAGAAGACGTTGAAGGTGGAATCGAAGATGGCGCCGTTCATTGCGGCGCTCGCCAACAGTGCTGGCGCAACGAATGCCGCATATGGGACCTCAACCCCGTTGTATGGGAGCGTCCCGATGACGCCGCCAACACCGAAGCCGATTCCGAGAAGGAAGAAGAGTGGCTCAAAGAAGCCGGTGGCGATCATCAGCCACTGGCGTCGATAGACGAAGACGTTCCGCTCAAAAACGGAGAGTGCGCGTGGCGCAATCGAGGCGATCACTTCAACATCCTGCGGCGGAAGAGGATTGAGGCGATCACAGTACCGCCGATTGTCCATGCAGCTAGGACGGCAACGTGTGTTGCCGCGTTCGGGATCTCGGTCCCGAGTGCAAGGCCACGCGCCAGCGCAACGCCGTGCGCAAGCGGCGTGCACCAAGAGAGGAGTTGCGCCCAACTTGGCAGGCTCTCAATGGGGAAGTAGGTGCCCGAGAAGAAGGTGAGCGGGGTGATGATGAGGCGGAAGATGATCGCAAAACCTTGGTCTGTCTTCTGCGTCACGGAGAAGGCGGTGACGGGAGCGGCGAAGGCGAGCCCGGTGAGCGTGGAGACGCCGACCATGGCAAGCGCACCGAGTGGGCTCGTGGCGATGCCGGCCACGAGCAGCACGCCGGCGAAGAAGGCGGCGGCGAAGGCGACCTTTCCACCCATGAAGAGGATTGCCCCAACGATGATGTCGGTCGGCTTGAGCGGTGTTGCCACCATGGCGTGATAGATGCGCACCCACATGATGCGGCCAAGGATCGGCCAGGCCGCCTCACCCGCGCCGAACTGCATCGCCTGACTCGCCATCAGTGCCGGCGCAATGTACGTCACGTAGCTCACCCCGCCGGTGATCTCCGCCGCGCGATCACCAACTAGGACGCCAAGCCCAATGCCAAGTCCAGCAAGCACAACGAGCGGCTCAATGAAACCGGAGAAGACTGAGCCGATCCACTCGCGGCGATAGACGGCGACCATGTAGCCAACAACGTGACGCCAGCGCGTTGGGTGCGGGAGATACGCGCCAATCGTTGAGAAGAGTCCGCGTGAACGTCGCGGCGCGATCTGCGCCGCGCTCACTCGTCGAGACTCCGGCCGGTCATCCGGAGGAAGACGTCCTCAAGGCTCGAGCGGCGCACCAGCCAGCTCTCGGGGGCGAGGCCGTGTTCCAACGCGCGCGCATGTGCCGCTTCGCCGTTCTCGCAGCCGATGATCACCCGCTCGGCGAGTCGCTCGTAGCGATCACCAATACCGTCAAGCGCCTCCTTACTGATGTGGCTCGTCCCTTCCGAGAAGCGAAGCTCAAGCACTTCGCGTGAGGCATGCTCCTCAATCAGTTGCCGCGGCGAACCTTCGGCAACGATCTTCGCTTGGTCCATCACCACAAGTCGATCGCAGAGCTGCTCCGCTTCATCCATGTAGTGCGTCGTCAACACAATCGTTGTGCCAGAGCGCTTCAGTCGCTGCAGCGCGTCCCAGAGAAGATGGCGCGCCTGTGGATCAAGGCCCGTGGTCGGCTCATCCAACATCAAGACGCGCGGCGCATTGATCAGTGAGCGCGCAATGGAGAGCCGGCGCTTCATGCCGCCAGAGAGCGGCTCCACCTGATCCTTGGCGCGATCAGAGAGCTGGAAGAGTTCAAGAAGCTGATCGGCGCGCTCGGCAATCTCGTTGCGGGCGATTCCAAAAAAGCGTCCGAAGATGAGCAGATTCTCACGAACGGTGAGCTCTTGGTCGAGCGTCTCCTGCTGATGCACCACGCCGAGCTGCCCACGAATGCGCGGACCATCCTTGTCTGGATCGCTCCCAAAAATCTCAAGGGTCCCGGCGGTAC